>Ga0105053_10000466_pt1 | contig 62327 bp, 36 predicted proteins | sample BON01_FD_78093 | JGI IMG/M metagenome (GOLD analysis project Ga0105053, IMG submission 78093) | Freshwater microbial communities from Lake Bonney liftoff mats and glacier meltwater in Antarctica - BON-01 | ecosystem: Environmental > Aquatic > Freshwater > Ice > Glacier meltwater | place: Lake...
CGGCCGGGGGGCCCGAAAGAAGGAGACGCGACAGGGGGGGGGGGGGGGGGGGGGGGGGCCGGGCGTGGGCGCCCCCGCCCCCCCCCCCCCCCCCCCCCCCCCGCTCTTTTTCTCCCGCGCACGGACGAGGCTGATCAGTTGATTGTTCGTGATTTGTTTGTCGATGTGCTTTCTTTTCGATGGTCGAGCTGCCGCGCGTGCAGTGCGAGGCGCACGCCCGCGCGCGCGCGCGCGTTCGTTGTTGTTGCCGTCGTTGTTTTGTCTTCCCGGGCGCAACATGTGTGTTCTCGTCTCGCCGTCGGGCGTCGCTCGTCCTCCCCCGCCCCGCCCCCGCCCGCTCTCAACAAGTAACCCCCCTCTTCCTGCCGCGGCGGCGCCGCCGCCCCCCGAATAAACAATCAATCAAAAGAACGGCGGCAGCATGATCCACCGCTTCGGGTACCTCTCACGCCCGTCCTTGGCGTCGAAGATCTTCTGCAGGCGCCGGTGCTTGGCCTTGGCCCACACCGCCATCTGGTACGCGCCCGCCGCGCAAAAGAGCGCCGCCGCCGCCGTGCTCGTGCCGACTGAAAAAAGGAGCCACCCCCAGATCTCGGCGCTGTAGTTGGCGCACGTGATGTAGTCGAAGAGGAAGCCGCGGGGGATGCTGTAGCCCTTGTCGCCCGGCTTGCGCAGGCCCGAGAGCAGCAGGTGGCAGTAGAGGTTGCTGAGCTGGCAGAGCGCGGCGCACGCGAAGCAGGGCACCCACACAGCGGCCGGCGCCGGCGAGTAGAGCGGGTGGTTGACGAAATAGGCGACAAACGCGGCGAATCCGTAGTAGTAGCTGCAGTTCTTGAACAGGTTGGACACGGGCATGGTAGCGTGCCCGAACACGTGGACCAGGTAGGTCTCGGCGATGCGCTTGGCGTAGTGGAGGACCCAGTAAGCGGTGGCGACGGCCTGGACGGCGTGCTTTGCCGGGAACGGGGGGCCGTAGCTCGGGTAGAACACCTGCGGGAAAAAGTAAAAGAGCGGGAAGATGACCATGGGGCCAAAGTACTCGAAGAAGAAGACAGTCGAGTAGCCGATCTGTTGTTGTTGTTTTTCGGGGGTTTGGGTGTTTGTCGAGTGGGTGCATCTTTGTTCCACGGGCGTTGGCCGGCGGCGTCTTTGTTGCGTTTTTTTGTGCGCGCTTGCCTCTGTGCATCTTTCCCCTCGCGAAACACCCAACGCCAAACTGACCCCCCCTACGCACCTGCGGCCCGAGGTCCTTGAACTGGAGCGTCGCGCCCGTCTTGAGCCCGTAGTCGCTCAGCTTGCCGCTGTCTTTCAGCGCCTCGCCGCGCTTCTCGCCCTCCTTTGGCGGCAGCGAGAAGCGCTGGCGCGACGGGTAAAAGGCGGGCTTGGCCGCCGCAAACTTGTCCTTGAGCTCGTCGACGGTGGCCTGTTGTTTGGTGATGTGCGGTGTTCGATGGAGCACGGAGATGAGGGATCGCAGCGCGAGCGCCCGAATGGCGAATGGAGGGCGCGGGTCGTGCCGCGCGATTGGCCCCAACGGCCTCCTGAACCGTTTTTGACGTCAAACGAGAGAAGAGAAAGAAAGAAACGCAACGTCCGAGCTGATGGACAGCTCCGCCAGGGTCTTCTTGCCCGACCGGTCCGTGATGGAGACAAAGATGGGCGCCATGGTGTGTTTGGGCGCTCTGGCTGTCCTCTTGGGCGATCGGCGGGCCGATGGAAGAGAGGGACTCGCCCTCAGGTGGAGGCTGTGTGCGCGCTGTGTGCCGCGTGTGCAGAAGAGCGCGGGTGGACGTTGGTGTTTCGAGTGTCGGTGTGTGTCTGTCTGTTTGTGTGTGCCGTAGAAGCGCGGGCGACTGAATGACAAGAAAGAGCAAGACGTCGCCGCCGTCGAGCGTGTTCGAAACGGCCCGCAGCCAACGGCGGGCGGCGCACCTCCTTCTCCTTCCCTCTTCCACGTGTCAATCCTTTCTTCGTCCACTCAACGGAAACAACATACGACCATGCGCTCCGTCGCTGGGCACCTCCGGGGCCCGAGGAGGTCGCCGGAGCAGGCGCTGCGATCAGCAGCCGCGCCCGTCGCCGCGGTCGCGCGCCCCTGCCTCGACCCGATCCGGCGGCACGACCATCATACTCACCCGCAGGAACCGCACGTGAAACGGCGAAGCATCGGGGCAGCAGCAGCAGCAGCAGCAGCAGCGACAGCACCAGCAACGGCGGCGGCGCGACGGCGGAGAGGCGCCGCCCCCGCCGCCGCCGCCGCCGCCGCCGCCGCCCCGGCGCCCGCCCCTCCTCCTCCCCCGTCCTCATCGAGCGGCGGCGCCCTGATGTCGCTCGTCGTCGTCGCGGGGCTCGTCGACCAGGCCACGCAGACGAGCGTGCTGCGCGCGCTCGAAGCCGCGGCGCGCGCGCACCGCCCGGCGCCCGTGCGCATCGCCTTTGCGCACGAAGAGGCGGACGACGACGACGACGACGGCGACGACGAACACGAGGGCGGCGGGACAAGAGGCAGCAGCGGCGGCGGCGGCGGCGGCGGCAGCTCGTCCGTGGAGGAGCGCGTCGCGGCGCTCGCGGCCGCTGGGGACCGCGAGCTGTGCGTGGTGGTCGCGCGGCCCACGTCGTCGCCGCTGCCCTTGGCCGCGGCGCTCGAGGAGGAGGAGGAGGAGGAGCACGAGCACGAGCACGAGCGCGGCGTGGAGGAGGCGGCGGCGGCGGCAGAGGCAGAGGCAGCAGCAGCAGCAGCAGGAGCGCCCTTGAGCCCTGGTAACGTCCGCCTGGACGCCGTCGTGACGCTCGTGGATCCGGCGCGCCTGGTCGCGTGGCTCGAGCAGGAGGACGCGCGCGTGTTGGCGGCCGCCGCGCATATGGCGGGCGGCGGCGACAGCGACCCCGACGGCGACGGCGACGGCGACGGCAACGAGGACGAGGACGAGGACGAGGACCCGACGCTGGCGCAGCTCGGCCTCGTCCCCCTCGCGGTCCGGAGCGAGCGCCCGCTGCGCGCCGGGCCGGGCGGCGGCAGCACCGACGACGACGCCTTTGACGCCGCCGACGGCGACGGGGACGGGGGCGCGGACGGGGACGGGGGCGGCGGCGGGGGCGGCGGCGGCGACGAGGACGACCGCACCCTGCCGGAGCTCCTCGCCGACCAGATCGAGTCGGCCGACGTCTTGCTGCTGGCGGGCGCGCCGTCGGAGGGGCCCATGGCCGTGCCCGGGCCCGCCCTCGCCCGCGCCGAGGCGCTGCTGCGGCGGCTCAACCCGGACGCCGTCCTGCTGCGACCGCAGCCGCAGCGGCAGCGGGCGGCGGCGGCGGCAGGGGCGGCGGCGGCGGCGGCAGCAGCGACGGCGGCACCGCCCGGTGGCCACCACGCGCCCGACGAGGCGCTGGGCGAGGCCCTGCTGTCGGCCGCCGCGGGCGCGGCCGCGGCCAAGCAGGCGCGCCGCCGCGCACTTTCCGGGGAGCAGGAGCGGCAGCGCGCCCTCTTTTCCTCGGGGCGGCAGTCGCCGGGCGACGCGGGCGCGGGCGCGGGCGCGGGCGCGGGCGCGGGCGCGGGCGGCGCTGCCTCTCCCGGCTGGCTCGAGCGCGCGCTCGCGGACGCCGACCCCGACGGCGACGGCGACAACGACGGCGACCACGAGGGCGCGCCGGCCCCTGAGTCCGGCGTGTCGTGCTGGGTGTACCGCGCCCGGCGCCCCTTCTGCGCCCGGCGGCTGCTGCGCGGCCCGCTCGCGCGCCGCTGGCCGGGCGTGCTGCGGTCTCGCGGCCTGTTCTGGCTCGCGGCGCGCGACCAGGTTGCCGGCGTGTGGCAGTCTTCCGGCGGCGCGTGGCGCGGCGAGCCCGCGGACCTGTGGCCCGCGCGCCCTGCCGCCGCGGGCGGGGGGGCCCCGGCGCCGCGCCCGCCCACGTGCGTGAGGGGCGCGCGGCGCACGCGCATCGAGTTTGTTTGCGCGCCGGGGGCGGCAGCGGCGCCGGGGGGAGGGGCGGCCGGCGGCGGCGGCGAGGGGCGCGAGACGGGGCCTGAGGCGGCGAGGGTTTGCCGCGAGCGCCTGCGCGCGGCGCTGGACGCGTGCCTGCTCACCGACGCCGAGATGGCGCTCGGGCCCGAGGGGTGGGGCGGCGGGGGCATGCCCGACCCCTTGCCGACCTGGTGGGAGTGAGACGGCAGGCGGCGCGCGGGCGGCGGCGACGACGACGATCGACGACAGGGCGCGCTCATGCTCTGCTTCTCTCCTCTGGTTTTTGATTCTCGCGCCAGGCGCCATCCCCGTCGCCCTTTGTATTGCCCCGTCGACGTCGATTTCGTTTTTTACACCAGGTGAAATAGTTGATCCGAAAACCCTCTGTTTGTTTGCGTGCTGGGGCTGTGTCGAGAGGTATTGCCCGAATACAGGCCAACGAGCGCCCGTCAAGCCCTGCTTCTCTTTCCTGTCCTCAACCACCGCCGCCGCCGTCGCCAAACTCGCGCCGCCGCGCCTCGCTGCGCCCCTCGAGCGCCGCCGCGCGCCCGAGCAGCGCCGCCGCCTTTTTCAGCAGCACGCGCAGCTCCGTCTCGCCCTGGGCCAGCCGCACGTGGATCTGCCCGCGCCGCAGGGCGAGGGCCCCGTCATACGCGTCCGCGTGCGCCAGCATCGACTGCGCGAGCGAGGGGTCCAGGCGGCTCGGGTAGTCGGCGTTGCTGAGCGGCGCGTCAGCGTCGGCGCCGTTCCCGCCGCCGCCGCCGCCGCCGCCATCGGGGCCGCCGCCGCCGCCATTGCCGTCGCGGCCGTCTCTCTCGTCTTTGCCGTCTTGGCCGTCGGCGCTGCCCCCTTGCTTCGCGAGCAGCGCGACGGGGGCCCAGTAGTCGCGGCAGTTGGCCGAGATGCGGTCCAGGTCGACGTCGAAGAAGCGCACGCTGTCAAACGTGAGGCGCGCGCGGCCGCCGGCCGCCGCCGCCGCCTTGGCGGCCGCCGCCGCGACGGCGTCGGCGATCGGGCCCGAGGCCGCAAGCGGCGCGCCCGTCGCGCGCGCAGCGAGCGCGAGCAGGCCCGGGGCGCCGACGGGAGCGGCAGGCGCAGCACCTGCTGCCGCGCCGGCTGCTGCCGCGACCGCCGACGGACCAGGATTGGCGCCGCCGACGCCGCCGCCCGACGGGCCGCCCTCGCCGCCGCCGTCGCCCTCGCCGCCGCCGCCGCCGCCCCCGGCCGCCACCCCGGCCTCCGCCACCGCCTCTGCCGCCGCCGCCGTCCCCAGCCGCGCGTACTCGCCCGACTTGAGCCTGGCCTCCACGTCCTTCAGGCACATCGGCCGCGGCACGCGCGCCCTGTAGGCGGGCAGGCCCAGCGCCTCCGGGTCCACGGGGCGCTCGAAGATGCGGTCCGGGTCGTTGGCAACGAGCGCCTTGACGGCGCCGGCGAGCGTGGCGCCTACCTCCCTCGCGAGTTTCTCTCCGAACCGCCGGCCCTGCTCCTCGAGGCGCGCGGCCTCGAGGCCCATCTCCTCGCGCGCGTCGTCGTCGTCGCGCTCGCGGGACGCGAGCCACCCGGCGAGGGCGCCGGGCGTTCCATCCCCGGCGGCGGGCGGAGGGGGTGAGGGAGAAGAGGGGCGGGGGCCGTCCGCCTGCGCCGCGGCCGTGCGCGCCTCGGCGGCGGCGGCGGCGGCGAGCGCCGCGTAGGCCGAGGCGGTGGCGGGCGGGCGGGCGGCGGCCGAGGCGGCGCCGACGAGCGAGGGGGTGGCGCCGCGGGTGTTGTTGCCGCCGCCGCCGCCGCCGTTGGCGCCCGCCGGGACGACCTCGGAGGTGCGGCGGCGCTTGGGCGCAGGGGAGCCGTGGGGGGCGGCGGGGCCGGGCGCGGGGGCGGGGGAGGCGAGCGCCTGCGCTGCCGGCGGCAGCGGCATCAGCGGCTTGCCGCTCGGCGCAGCGGCGAGCGGCAAGCCGCTGATGCCGCTCGGGCAAGGGTCGACTTGCTCCTCCTGCTTCGGCTGCTGCTGTCCCTCTTCGGCCTTTGTAGGGGGCGGCGGCTTGTCGACGGGGCCCTCGCTGGGGACGGGGGTCGGTGCCGCCGCCGCCGCCGCCGCCGCCGCCGCCTCCGCAGCAGCAGCAGCAGCAGTAGCAGCCGCTTTCTTGGCGGCCGCCTCTTCCTCTGCCTCCGCAGCACCAGCAGCCTCCGCCTCCGCCTCGGCGGCATCAGCAGCGGCAGAAGCAGCAGCCTCCGCGGCCTCGGCCTCCAGCCTGGCCCGTGCGCCTGCTTCCTGCTGCTGCTGCTGCTGCTGCTGCTGCTGCTCCTCGGCCTCCAACTTGGCGCGCTGTCGACGCGCCTCCTCGGCCTGCTGCTCAGCAGCGGCGGCGGCCTTGGCCGCTGCTGCAGCCGCCGCCGCTTCGGTCGCTTCTGCCGACGCCGCCGCCGCCGCCGCCGCCGCCGCCGCCGCCGCCGCCGCCGCCGCCGCCGCCGCCGCGCCGCGCGCCTCTTTCTGCTCCTGCTCCTCGCGCGCCTGCCGCCTCTCCTGCTCCTCGCGCGACGCCCGCCGGCCCTCCGCCTGCTCCGCTTGACGCCGCCGCTGCTGCTCGTGCTGCTGCGCGCGCGCCCCCTCAGCCACCTCGCGCGCGACCTCCTCCGCCAGCGGCAGCAGCAGGCCGCGCGCCAGCGCGTCGGCGACGACCGAGCGGTAAACCTCGCGCCGAAAGGCGGCGGCGGCATGCGGCGGAAGGGGCGGGCCCCACACGCCGGGGGGCGGGGGCGGGGCCGAGGTCGGGACGGGGGCCGGGGCGCGCGGCGGGTCGGTGGGGGGCGCGGAGGTGACGTCGACGACCTGCTGCTGGGCGGCGAGGGCGGGGGGAGGGGGAGCCGCGGCGGCGGCGGGGGCGGCGGCGGCGGCGGCGCGGCGGCGCGAGAGCAGCTGCTGCGCGGTGGGCGGCTGCGGCTGCGGCTGCTGCTGCTGCCGCTGCTGGTGGTGCAGCAGGGCGGCGACGGCGGCGGCGGCGACGGCGAGTCCTGTGCGCGTGCTCGCTGGACAAGGCGGGCCGCCGGACGCCGCCGCCTGCCTGCGCCGCGCGGCCAGGAGTGCCGCCGCCGACAAAGGCGTCCCCCCCCCGGCCGCCGCCGCTGCCGCCGCCTCGTCCTCGGCCGCCAGCAGCGCCGCCGCGCGCCGGCGCAGCGCGGCCTCGCTCACGGCCGGCGTCGCCGGGGCGGAATGGACGGCCGGCGGGACAGGCGGGGCAGGCGGAGGAGGAAGAGGGGCGAGAGCCGCTTGAGCCGCCGCGGGAGCGCGCGCGACGAGCGCGGCGGCGCGAGGGGGAGGCGGCGGCGGCGGCGGCGCGGCGCCGGGCGCGTCGCCCGCCCACGAGAGCGCCGCGAGCGGCGTCGGCGCCCGCTGCAGCGGGAGGCACAGGCCGTCCTCGGCGCGGCGCACGACCACGCCCCAGGCGAGACCCGGGAAGGCGCCCGGCGCCGAGGTGCCCCCGCCCTGCTCGGCCGCGGCGGCGGCGAGGCGCATGGCGGCGAGGGTGGTGGGCAGGCCGCCGCCGCCGTTGCCGTGGCCGTGGCCGTTGGCGGCGCCGCCCGAGCCGCCGCCGCCCGCGCTGGCGCCGGCGCCGCCGCCGGCCGACGCGCCGCCGCCGGCCCCGCGCGCTGCCAGCCGCGCGGCCTCCTCCCACGTCCACGTGCCGGACGACTCGGGGCAGGCGATGGTCGCGGCCGGGACCGCTGCCGCTGCTGCTACTGCTGCTGCCGCAGCTGTCGGGGGGGCCGCGGCGTTTTGGACGCGCTCGCGTTGCTGCTGCTGCTGCTGCTGCTGCTGCTGCTGCTGCTGGCCCTCTGCGCCGCCGCCGCCGGCACTTGGCTGCTGCGACCGGGCGCGCTGCGGCCGCGGCGGCGCCGCCTCACCCTCCGCGGGAGGCGGCTCCGCCTCGCCGGCCGCCAGCAGGTACCGCGGCAGCCCCGTCCACCCGGCCGCGAACGCAACCTGCTGCTCGGTCGCCAGGCCCGCGGCCACGTCGGCGCGCCGTCGCCGCCCGGGCACCAGCGGCAGCGCGGCCAACGCGAGCTCGCGCCCGGAAAACGCGGCGGGGGCCGGCAGCCGGCGCAGCACGGCGCCGCGGAGCGGCTGCGCGCCGTCGAGCAGCGCGTGCCACCACTCGCGCGCGTGGCCGCGGTACTGCAGGGCGACGCGGGCGAAGGCGGCCTCCGGGTCCTCGCCGGCGGCGACGGCCGCGGCGACGGCCTCGGCCGGCGTCGGGGACGCCAGCGGCGGCGGCGGCGGCTGCTGGGGGGCTGCTGGTGCTGCCTCGTGCTGCTGCTGCTGCTGCTGCTGCTGCTGCTGCCGCTGCTGCGAGGCCAGCCGCGAGGCCAGGTGCGGCCCTGCCGCCGCCGCGGCCAGCCGCGCCAGCCGCGCGGCCAGCCGCGCCCGGATCGCCGGCTCGGCCGCCGCCGACGCGCCGACCTCGCCCTCGCCCGGCGGCGGCGGCCGCGGGACGGTCGCGCGGCGCGGCGCCGAGCAAGTCTCCTCGAGCTCCTCCTTGGAGAGCGCCCACTCGCCCGCGAGGACGGGCGGGGGGTGGCGGTGCCGCACGTCGGGAGGGGGGAGCGAGCCGGCGCCGCCCCCGTGCGAGCGTGAGCGGCCGTGGTAGGGTGCCGAGCCACCGCGCTCGGGCCGCGGGCGGCGCGCGCCGCCACCGCCGCCGTCGCTGTCGCTGCGCTGGCCGCTCAGGCCGGACGAGCCCGAGTCGTCGTTGCCGCCAGCCCCGGCGTACCGGCGGCGGCCGCCGCCCCCGCCGCGGCGCTCGCGTCCCGCGCTGCGCGGGTCGTCGTCAGGGCCGCCGTCGTGGCCAGCGGCGCTCGGCCGCCGGCGGCGCGAGCGCGAGCGCGAGCGCGAGCGGGAGCGGTGGCGCCCGCCGTCGTGGCGTCGGCGTCGGCGTCGGCCCCCGCCGCGGCTGCGGCTGCTGCTCCGGCTGCTGCTGCGGCTGCGGGACCGGGACCGGGACCGGGCTGCGCGCCCGCCGCCGCCGCCGCCGCCGCCGCCGCCGCTCCCGCCGCCCAAGCTGCTGCTGCGCCGCCGCCTGCCGCCACCTCCCGAGGGGTGCCAGTGCTGCGCCTGCTGCTCCGGCACCATCATCATCTGCTGCGCCAGCGCGGCCTGGTGGTGGTCGTGGTGGTGGTGGTGGTGCTGCTGCTGCTGCTGCTGCTGCTGCTGCTGTTGCTGCTGCAGCAGCTGCTGCTGCAGCAGCTGCTGCTGCAGCAGCTGCTGCTCGTAGTGCTGCCTGGCGGCGGCTTGGGACCGGGCGCGCGCCGCCTCGGCGGCGGCGACGGCGGCCGCCACGGCCGCGCTCGTCCCCGCCGCGGCGTTTTCGGCGCGCCCGGCCCCCCGGTGCGGCGGCTGCGGGGGCGGGGGCGGCGGCGCCGGGGGAGGCGGCAGGCCGCCGCCGTTCCCCCCGCCGAGCTGGGGCCCCGCGTTCCGCCGCTGCGGCAGCGAGAAGGCCAGCTTGGACCGGCTGCCGTCCGGCAGCAGCAGCCCGCCGCCGTAGCCGCCGCCGCCAACGCCGCCGCCGCCGCCTGCCGCCGCTGCCGCCGCCGCTGCACCTGCTGCCGCCGCCGCTGCCGATGCTGCTGGTGCCGATCCCCCCGACGCTGGCCCGCCGGTCATGCGCGTCAGCGCCGAGCGCCGGGCCGAGCTCGCCGGATTGCCTGGCGGCGAGATCGCAAAGGCGGCGTCGCCCAGAGCGGGCGGCGGCGGCGGCTGCGCGGCGGCGTCGACGGGAGGCGGCGACGCCGACGGCAAGGGCGGAGGAGGCGGGGGCGGCGGCGGGAGAGGGGGCGCGGCCATGATGGGCCCGCCGCCGCCCCCGTAGGGCCCGGCCAGGTGCGGGGGCAGCTGGCCGGGGTGCGCGCCGTACGCCTGCTGCATCTGCTGCATCTGCATCTGCTGCTGCATCTGGAGCTGCTGCTGCATTTGCATCTGCTGCTGCTGCTGCTGCATCTGCTGCTGCTGCTGCTGCTGCGGGTGCGGGTGCCCCGTCGGCGGCGGCGGCGGCGGCGGCAGCGGCGGCATCGCGCCGTATCCGCCCCCCCCGTACGCCCCGGGCGGCAGGTACGCCACCCCGGGAGGGTACATGCCCGCGGGGCCGCCGTACCTGTAGGGCGCGCGCTGCTCCCCCCCGTGGCCCGGGGGAGGGTGCGGGGGGGGCATCTGCTGCTGCGGGAAGCCGCCGCCGCCGCCGACGCCCGGGCCGCCGCCGCCGCCGCCGCCGCCATACGCGCCCAGCTGCTGCTGCTGCTGCTGCTGCTGCTGCTGCTGCCGCTGCTGCTGGTATTGGTGCCCGCCGCCCCCCCCGTACGGGTCGTAGGGATCGGGCGCGTGGTGCGGGTGGTGCGGGTGGCCGTAGCCCGGGGGCGGCGGCGGCGGCGGCGGGGGGCCGTACAGATAGCGCTGCTGCTGCTGCTGAGGCGGCGGCGGCGGCGGCGGCGGCGGCGCAAAGACGGGGCCGCCGCGGTGGCCGCCGTAAGGGGGCGGCGGCGGCGGCGGCGGCGGCGGCAAGCCGTAGCCCTGCGTCGGCGGAGGCGGAGGTGGGGGCGGAGGTGGCGACACGTTGCCTCCGCCGCCGCCTGCTCCCCTGCGGCCGCTGCGGCTCATGGCGCCGCGCCTGTTGTTTTGTTGTTTTGCAGGGGGCGGCGGCGGGGCGACGCGCGATTGAGCGAGCGACGACGACGGGGCGGTGGCGGCGGCGGCAACTGGCCTCTTCTCCTTTGCACGCACCGCCAGTGCTCGCGACGAGCAAAGGCGCAGCGCGATGGTGGTGATGTGGTGCTCACCTGGCGGAGAGCGCGCCACCAGGCGGGCGCGTTGACGCGAAAGTGGCGCGCGACGAGACCGTGTTGAGCCGTGTCTTAGTGTTGTGTTAGCGCCAAGGGGGGAAACACAAGCGAACGGAGTCTAGCGAGTCGAGGGTTCCGACGAGGCGTCCATTCTTGTGTCGCTCAAGGGGAGGAGAGGAGCAGGAGCGTTTTTGTTTGCTCTGTGTCGGGGGAGGAGAGAGAGGATCAAAGAAGGGGAAGCCCACACTCGCCCAACACCTCACAATCGCTCCGCGCCAATCGAACACTCGCACCAATCTCAGCGAATACTCTCCTCTCAAGCCCGCAGCCGCATTCATCCGCCACGCACCTTTGCACGCCACGCGCGGAAAGAGCACGCACAAAAGCGTCCCTCCTCTCCACCGTCGCGCGGCAGAGGACCCACAGGGCACACGAAAGAGAGAAAGACAGGAGACGCGGCACTAGTCGGCAACAAGCCATCAAACCATGCAATCGCTCGCCCAGCAGATGCAGCAGCAGCGCGCCCTCGCGCGCGGGCACCGCCGGCCGTCGGCCCGCGCCGCCGCCGCCGCCGCCGCCGCGCCGCCGCCGCGCGTCGCCCCCTCGGCGCCCGTCGCCGAGCCCTCGCGCGCCGCCTCGGCGCCCGCCGTCGCGCCCGGCGAGGTGCTGCTGCGCGTCTCGGGCCTGTGCGCGCGCGTCGCGGCCACGGGCATGGAGATCCTGAAAGGCGTCGACCTGACCGTGCGCGCGGGCGAGGTGCACGCCGTCATGGGCAAGAACGGCAGCGGGAAGAGCACCCTTAGTAAGGTGCTGGTGGGTCACCCGGATTACCAAGTGACGGCCGGCTCGGCCACTTTCAAAGGGCTCGACTTGCTGGCGCTCGACCCGGAAGAGCGGTCGCACGCCGGCCTGTTTTTGTCGTTCCAGTCGCCCGTCGAGGTCCCTGGCGTCAGCAACGTGGACTTTCTGCGCCTGGCGAGGAACGCGCTGCTGCGGGCGCGCGGGCAGGCCGAGCTCGACCCGCTCGAGTTTTACGCAGAGGTGAGTAGTGAGAGAGAAAGAGAGCGGGGGGAGAGAAGGAAGAACGACGACGGGAAAACGACACCGAACACGAAAACGAAAACGGAGACGAAAACGGAACACGAACGCGGAACACGGAACACGGCCACCAACACGACCATCACGACCAGCACGACACACACACGCACACGAAAACGCCACGAACAAACAAAACAAAACAAAACGAAAACAAACAACAGGTCATCCCCAAGCTCGAGCAGCTCGGCATCGACCCGACGTTCCTAAACCGCAACGTCAACGAGGGCTTCAGCGGCGGCGAGAAGAAGCGCAACGAGATCCTGCAGCTGGCGGTGCTGGGCGCCGACATGGCCGTGCTGGACGAGGTGGACTCGGGGCTGGACATCGACGCGCTGAGGTGGGTTGGGCGTTGATAGTAGGGGGGGGGGGGATCGGGAGGGGGCGGCGGCGCGGCTGCCATGCTTCCTTTTGTTTGCTTTCTTTTGCGCCCGCGGCCAGCGGGCGGGCGGGCGGGCGGGCCTTTGCGCGCCCGCCCTTTTGCTCAACGCACAGATTCACACGAGCTCACCTCCCGCCGCCCCTTCTCCGCGCCCCATCCTTGACCAACGAACAAATCAAAAACAAACCAAAACAAAAACAACAACCAAAAACAAAACACAATAAAAAAAAAGGGACGTCTCCAAGGCCGTCAACGCGCTGTGCCGCGCGCCCGAGCGCGGCGTGCTGATGGTGACGCACTACCGCCGGCTGCTCGAGCACGTCAAGCCCGACGTGGTGCACGTGATGGAGGCCGGCCGGATCACGCGCACGGGCGGGATGGAGATCGTGGACGCGCTGGAGAGCGGCGGGTACGCGACGATGGCCGAGTGAAGAGACGACAGGGGGCGGGGGGGAGGCCGCGGCGCGCGCAGGCGTCGCGGGACAAGGACGAGCGGGGCGCGGGCGGCCTCGCCTTTCTCGCTCCGCCCCCTTTTCTCCCCGGTTTCAGTGAACGAGGTGTTGCTTGGCGGGTCGGTCCGTCGTGCGTTTCGGCGGGTCCTTTCTATAGATGGCCCTTACCATAGATGGTGTCAATCAGTGTGTTTCCCCCATGCCTTGATTCTGTCGTGCGTGGGGGGGCGGCACTCGCGAGGGCGACGGCGGCGGGGCGGCGTGTCGCACGGGAGAGCGACTCGAGTCACTTGAGAGAGCGACCTTGGTTGTGACGGTCCGCACGGACCCTCAATCGTCGGTCGAATCACGACACCAACCGCGCATCATCAAGACCCCATCCATTCTCCATAGACCCGCGCGCACCTTTCGAGGCTCGCCTTCGTTCTCCCTCATCCGACACCTACGCCCGAGCGCCCCACCCGCCGAGAGCCAACAGCGGCGCACTATTCCGACGTGCGTTCGACACCGACCAACATGAACGCCGCCGTCTCCGCTGTAGGCAGACGCGCGCACGCCCCTTAATGCAGGCCGCCGCAGACGCCGCTGGCCGTGGCGGCATCGGCGCCGGCGAGGGAGAGGGGCGCGCGGCCTCGGCCCCGACCGCAGGCGCCAGCGGCCCCGACGCCGCTGACCATGGCGGCGGCGGCCTAGAGGCAGGCGGCGCCGGCGGCGAGGGAGAGGGGCGCGCGGCCTCGGCCTCGGCCGCTCGGGCGGGCGGCGCCAGCGGCCCCGGCGGCGACGACGGAGGGCGCGGGTCGAGATTGCGCAAAAAGCTGCCCCGATTTCGCGCGCGCGGCCTCCTTGCCGGCAGCGTCGCCCCCCCTTTCGATCAGCGACGAAGACGAGGCGTGGCTGTGGGAGACTTGCGGGAGGCGGTGGGCGGCCTGGTGCGGGAGAGACGGCGCGAGTCTCTGACGCCGCCGACCGGCGCCTGATCACCAAGCTGGCTCGGCGGCGGGCCGAGCTGCAGCGCCGCGGCGACGAGCGCGTCGGGGCGCCGCTGGATGTCGCCCTGCGCGCGCGCCATTACGCCTGCTCGCGCATGATGTTCCTCGCGGCGCCGCGGTCCGCCGGCCTCGACGACCCCGACGCCGACGGCGACGGCCTCTTGGCGGCGTCCGTCCGGCGCATCGACTGGCGGCTCGCCTGCGAGCTCGTCGCCAACGGCGCAAAAATCTGCGCCCCGGGCACCGGCCCGCTGGGGGCCTCGGAGCCGATCGTGCTGGCGGTCGGCCAGCCTGGGCCTTCTTCCTTCGACTGGTGCCAGAGGGGGCGCTGCGACTTTGAATCGCGCCCTCCTCGCGCGCCCGGAAGGACTGGCGGCGGTCCGCAAGAGCCGCAAGGAAGCGCCGTTCCCAAACGCGACGCTCCTGGGCGTGGCGGTGCGCGCGCTGGTCGCGGAGGCGATGCGGCGGCCGGAGGACCCGCCGGACGGGCCGCCGGCCCCTGGCGACAAGGAGTCCGAAAGGCTGCTGCAACTGGTGGCTGAGAGCGCGGACGCGGCCGAGGCGGCCGAGGCGTTAGCCCCGGGGCGCGGGCGGGCCTTCGCGGCAACGGCGGCGGCCCCGATCGACAACGCCTACTGCCACAGGCTTGCCATCCACCACCTCCTGCTGGCGGGCGCGTATCCGGACGTTCGCGACGCGGAGGGCGTCTCGGTCCTCGACACGGCGCGCGCTCGTCTCCCGCCCCTCACGCCGCCGCCCCCCAAGACGGGCGGCGGCCGTCGCGGCGGCGGCAAGCGCGCCGCCGCGCCCGCCTCGGCCGCCGCCTGGGACGGCGACGACGACGACGCGCCCGATTGCAACGCCATGGACGTGGTGGCCATGCTCACGCGCTACAGCAAGCGCGAGAAGGCGGCGTCCAAAGCGGCGGCGGCGGCGGCGGTAACGGCGGCGGCGGCGGCCGAGGCGGCGGCAGCGGCGCGGCGCGCGGCCGAGTTCCAGGCCAAGGCCGAGGCCGAGGCGGCACGGGCGGCGGCCCAGGCGGCGAGGGCAGCGGCAGAAGCCGAGGCCGAGGCGGCCGAGGCGGCGGCCCATGCCGCGGAGGCACGGGCGGCCGACGAGGCGCGCGCGGCTGCTGCCGAGGCGGGGCGGGCGGAACGCCGGCGGCAAGAGCGCGAGCCGCCCGCCTCTCCCCCAAGCTGCCGCAGCACCTGCGCGTGGTCGCGGCCCGCCGCGCCGCCGTCGCGGCCGCCAGCGCGGGCGGCCGCTCGTCGTCGGTCCCCTCGGCGCAGATCCCCGCGCCATCTCCCGCCGCCGCCGCTGCTCCTGCCGCCGCCGCCGCTGCTGCTTGCCCGCCGGCGCGCGAGGGCGGGTTCGAAGCGGAGAGGACTTGCGTCGTTTGCTTCGAGCGGCGGCCCGCCTTCATGCTGCCGTGCGGCCACCGCGTGCTGTGCGCGTCGTGCGCCCCGGTGGTGCAGGCCAAGTTTGGCGAGTGTCCGGTGTGCGGGGCGGCGACGACGACGGCGTGAGGCGGGCGTCGCGAGCGGTTTGTTTTTTCCGGGTGGGCGAAGCGCTCGTCGTCGCCGCTGCCGGCCGTCAGGGACTCTTCTTGCTTGTAACGTCGAAACGACTGTGAACGAGACAGGTCCAGCAATGTCTAGCGTGATTGTCGGTTTGGGAGACGCGCCACCGAGAGGGGCTACGCGCACCACCAACGATCGAGATGGTGAGCGCGGCGAGGCGAGCGAGAGGTCGCAAGCAAGGCGAGAGGCTCGCGCCCGTCGCCGCTTGCGCTCGCGCCTGTTGAGAGCGCGCCTCCGCCAAGATGCCGCCGACGGCACACACACCCATCCACTTGTCTCTCTGATCAAAGAGGATCCTCCCCCCAGCCACATGCACCAGCTATTCTCCGCACTCTTCGGAAGCCGAGCCGCGCAGCCGGGCCAGCCCAGGACCCCCTTTAGGTAGGACGAGGGGCCGATTGGGAAAAAGGCTCTCTCTCTCGAACGCCGGGCTTTGATCCGACTCAACAGCCTGGCGACGTCGACCCCCCTCGCCCCACACACACAACCCACTTAATCGTACGCAGCGACGAGCACGAGGCCCTCGCGCGCGCCCTCCTCCGGCACACGGCCGCCACCGCGCCGACGCCGACGCCGACGCCGACGCCGACGCCGACGCCCGGGGCCGCCGCCGCTTCCGCTTCCGCCGCCTCCCTTGTGCTCTTCACGTCGCCGCGCTGCGCCCTCTGCCGCAGCCTCGCGCCCGACGTGCAGCGCGTGCGCGAGCGCCACGGTGCGTGGCTCGACGTGGTCGAGGTCACCGCCGACGACCGCACGGCCTGGGCGCCGGAGATGCTCGCGTACGGCGTCGAGACCGTCCCCTGTTTTGTCTTGCTTGCGCCGCCGCCGCCGCCCGCTCTGTCGCCAGGCGCGCGCCGCGGCCGCCCGACCCCGCCCGCCGTCGCCGTCGCCCGCAGCGGCCGCCCCCGCGGCAAGGCCCACGCGCAGCGCTCGCTCGCGGCCCTCGTGCGCCTGGCCGAGGCGACGGCCGCCAGATAGCAAAGGGGGAAAAGCAGGCGCGCGCCGCGCACGAACGACAACATGGACCCTACTGGGCCAGCGCCCCTCGCTTCCTCGTCCTTCTCGCCGCCGCCGCCGCCGCCGCCGCTTCCGTCGATCGCCGAATTGCTCTTCAAGGCGGCGCCGGGCGGCCCAAAGGCGGCGCTCGGCGCCGACGGCGACCCGGCCGCCGCCCTCGCGCTCGCCGTGCACGCGCTCTTTGTGGAGGCGGGGTTCCGCCCCGTGCGCGGTCCCGCCCTCGCCCCGGCGGCCGCGTCGCCGTCGGCCTCCTTTGACGACGGCGGCGGCAGCGGCTGGGGCGCCGGCAAGGCCGCCCGGCGCGCCCCCTCGTCGTCTTCGTCGTCTGCCCCCTCGTCGTACGCGCCCCCGCCCGGCTGGCGCGCGCGCCCGGGCGCCCCCGACGAGTGGCTCCTCCGCTACACCTGCCGCGGCAAGGCCCCCGCCGCGTTTGTCGTGCACCTGTCCCTCCAGCGCGCCACGGGCCGCATGCTCGTCCGCGCCTCGGAGGAGGAGGACTCCCCCGGCTCGGCGCCCCCGTCCGCCGGCTACGGCGGCGGCAACGGCGGCGGCGGCGGCGGCAACGGCGGCGGCGGCGGCGGCGGCGGCGGCGGCGGCGCGCGAGTCTCGCCCTCCCTGCCGATGGCGCCCCTCGTCTATCCCGCGGGCGGCGGCGCCGCCGTCGGTCCGCCGCCCAGCCGCAACCAGCGCCTCCTGGGTCTGCAGCTCGAGAACTACGTGGCCGCCGGGCGCGCCGAGCTCGCGGCGTGCGACGACTGGTCGACGGCGGGGGTCCTGGCGCCGCGTGCGGACGCGGCGCTGCGGGGCATGGTGCGCGAGCACCTGACGGGCCCGCTGCTCGCGGGCGCGGAGGACGCGCCCGCGTACGAGGACGAGGAGGGGGGCGAGGGGGCGGGCGGCGGCGGCGCGTGGCGCGACGGCGGCGGCGGCGGCGCGGCGGCGCGGGGCGGGCGGGCGTGGCGCGCCGACCGCGTCGTCGGCGCCTTGGCCGTGGGCGTGGGGGTCGCGGCCATCGCGGTGGGCGTGGCGTACGCCATCGGCCCCCAGAGGAGGCGCGCCGTGCGGGACTCGCTGCAGCAGTGGCGGCGCAAGTGAGTGGCATTGTTCGTTTTTCCAGTGGCATTGTTCGTTTTTCCCTCGGCGGCGGGGTCGGTTTGGTCGGGCGGCAGCGGCGCATTTTTCGTTTGTGTGATGCGCCCCCCGCCTTTGCGAGCGAAGCCCCTCATCATAAGCGTCTCAGTGCAACCTCTCTCGGAACCCTTACCCGGTCTCCTCTTAGACATACCTTTTTGATCCGCGATCACGAAAAACGGTGGTCCCGCTCTTTTGCATCGGCCCGACCGAGAGGCGGTTGGGCAATCAGTGTCGTCCTGTCGTCGTCGGCGGGGAGCAGCAAGTGCCGGGGAGCTGTCGATGCGCAGCCGGCGCACCACCTCTGACGCCTCAGCCGCGGCCGCCGCCGCCATGCCGCGCGGCACCGACGACGACGACGAGGAGACGGCGCCGCTCGCACGGCACGACGCCGACGACGGACCGCCCCCGAGCGCGCGCACGCGAGGCCCGGCGGCGGCGCCCCGCCAGCGGCAGCGCGCCCCGGACGAGGGCCCCGGCCCCTCCAAGCGCTCAAGCAGCGGCAACGGCGGCGCGAGGCGAGGAGGAGCGACGGCAGCGGAACCACCGGGCGGCGACGGCGGCGGCCTGCTGCGCGGCCCGGCGTGCCCGGCCTGCAACGACGGCGCCTTCCCCTCCGCCGCCGCCCACCCGTCCGCCTCGGCCCGCTGCCGCCCGGGCGTCGGCTACGCCGTCCTGTTCCTCATGCTCGTCGTCGCCCCCGTCACCGAGCACGGGTGGCGCGTCATGCCCGGCTGGATGGCCGGCCTGCTCGCTCTAGGCGGCGGCGCCGAGCTCGCGAGGCGGATAGTGACTTTCCGGCGGTGGGGCGACGAGTATCCCTACGTGGGGCGCTTCTGCCTCTGGTTCGCCCTCATGATCGCCGAGCTCCTGCTCGAGAACTTCATGGTGTGGGTGGTCAGCGCCACGGACGCGCGCAAGTACGAGGACGTGCCGGCGCTCCAAGACAACGTCGCCGCCGCCTTTGACGCCCTAAAGGCGCGCTCGCCGCGCTTGGCGGCGCCGGTCCTCGAGTTTCGGTTGGCGGGCACCGTCCATTTCCTCTGCGCGACGCTCGCGCTCGCGTTCAGCGTCGCCTGGGACCAGGTGCCCTTCAGCGGCTTCGGCATGATGGCGCGCTTCTTCGCGACCACCGCGGTCGGCCGGCTCGTGCGCGTCGCCGCCTTTTGCGCCACAGTGCTGCCCAACCCGCGGCCGGGCTGCTACGCGCGGCGCTTCCCGCCGCCGCCGGGCACGGCCTGGGGCGTCGTGCGCGAGGGCTTCCGCCAGCTGCGCGGCGACGGCGGGTGCAACGACCTGGTCGTCAGCGGGCACGGCGCCTTCTGGACCACCGCGCCGCTGATGTTTGGAGCGTTTTATGACACGGGCGGCGCCCGGGGGGGCGTGGGGCGCGCCGTGCGGGTGGTCCTGTGGCTGGCGCTGGCGCAGTCGGCGCTGCGCGACGCGCTCGAGGCGTTCCACTACTCGGTGGACATGCTGCTGGCCGTGGTGGTGACGTCGGCGGCGTGGTCGTGGACGCGGGCGGTCTACCAGCCGTCGCCCTTCGGCGGCCTGCTGCGCGAGAGGCCCTCGGGGGCGCCGCCCGACGCCTTTCGGTGGGTGGTTCTGGCGCCCATCGCGGCGGGTCTGGTGGCGGCGGGCGTCATCGTCTTTATCGGCCGGGCCTGAGAGAAGGGGGAGCGAGCAGCAGCAGGCCTTAAGAAAACGACGGCGGCGTCGGATCCAACGAGGGAGAGGACTCCCGACGGGGGGGCGCCGCGTCAGGCGGCGGCGGCGGCGGCGGCGGCTTGAACTACTCGACATGTCTGCCACCATACACAGCGTCTTTTAATCCGTCCCTCCCCACTTTTCTCTGTGGTCGTGGCCTGTCCATCGCGTCGCGGAGGTTCTTGCGAGCGCTCTTTTCTCGTCGCCGACGAGTCGTCGGCGTCCGCGCGCGCCATCCCCCGACTCGTTACCCCCCCCGCCCGCCGCCGCCGCCGCTGCCGCCGTGTCGGCCTTTGGCGCGCTGCCAAACCTGGCCGACGCGCTGACCGCGCCGCACCCGCTGCACCCGGGCGCGCGGCCCATCGTCGACTTTCCCGCCCTGGCCCTGGGCATGCCCGCGCTCCTGGTGGGCGTGAAAGTCGGCACCCTGGTCAACAAGAGCGCGCCCGCCCACGCGCTGGCGCTGCTGCTGGTGCTGCTGTACGGGTGGGGCGCGGCCGACCTGTCGGTCTCGTACGCGCGCCTGCTCCGGCGCGAGCGCGATCGCGACGCGCTGCTGCTGTCGGTGCGGCGGCGGCTGGAGCGGTCGGCGACGCTCGAGCGCGTGCTGAGCGGGGCGGAGGAGGCGGGGGAGGAGGGGAGCGGCGAATTGGCGGCCCTGCTTGCCGAGTGGGGCGTCGAAGAGGGCGAGGGCAAGGGCGAAGGCAAGCCGCTCCCGCCCGCCGCCGCGCTCGGCCGCCGGGCGCAGGCGCCGCTGCTCGTGCCCGCGGGCAAGGCGCTGCACGCCGACCGCCTGGCCCAGCGGCGCGACCTCGCTCCAGGAGCTGTCGGAGGAGATCCTGCGGCGCGAGGCGCGCAGCGTCGACACCCGCACGCTCTCGGCCGACCTGCTGGCGGCCTTTCGCGTCGACGAGGAGGGGCGGGCGCAGCACGGGCAGCCGCAGCAGCAGCTGGGGGCGCAGGGGGCGGAGGAGGAGGACGGCGCGCGGCAGGGGCGGCGGCTTCCCTCGCCGCCGCACTCCCGGCGGTCGGGCGGCGCGGGCCGCCTGCCGACGCACGCCGAGGCCGAGGGCGCTAGCGGCGGCGGCGCGGCGTCCCAGGCCGCGCAGGCGCGTGGGGACAGCCTTTGGTCCCCCCGAGGGAGGACCCAACAGCGGCGGCGGCGGCGGCGGCGGCGCCAACCCGCCGCGCCAACCCGCCGCCGCTGCTCCTGGTGCCGGCCGGCGCCCCCCGGCGCTCGACGCCCTCGCGCGCCAGCTGCTCGCGACCGCGCACGCGCATCCGCCGCGTGCGCGACGCGGCGCTCACGGACGAGCGGTACCGCCGGCACGCCGCCTCCGCCGCCGCCGCCGCCGCCGCCTCGGGCTCGCCAACGGCCACGGCCGGCGGCCGCCGCGAGGGCCGCCTGACGAGCCTGCGCTCGGCCGTGTCGGTCACCGCCGCCGCCGCGCTCGGCCTCTCGGACGCCGGCAGCGGCGCGTCGTCCTTTTCGTCCTTTTCGTCCTTTCTCACCTCGATTCGGGGAGGGCTGCCCAACGGGCCGTCGCTCCCCTCGGCGAGCGGCCGTGGCGGCAGCAGTGGCGTCGGGGGCGGCGGGTCGCCTGCCCTGTCGCCTCAAGGCTCCTTGACGACGGCCGGGCAGCGTCCGCTCAGCCGCGACGCGCAAGCCAAGACGCCGACGCCGCCGCCGTTGCGCTCGGCCAGCGACCTGCTGGCCGTCTCGCCTTGGGCGGAAAAGGGCGCTGGCAAGAACGGCAACGACGACGGCGACAGCGACGGCGCCGGGGAGGCAGACGTCGTAGGAGGCGGCTGTCCCCCGGCTCTCCGCGCGAAAGCAACCGATCGCGACGGCACCGAGGGCTGGCTCGCCGAGGAGGAGGGGCAGCGCGATCCCGGCGCCGCGCCGGCAGCCGCCAAGGCCCCGCCGGCCCGCTCGCGCCCGCGCCTGCCGGCCTTTGCCGCGCGCCGCGCCGACGCCCTCGGCCGCTGGTGGCGCCTCCTGCCCAAGTTTTGAGGCAGGCGTCCTCCTCCTCGCCTTTGCCGCCTTTCTCGCGTGCACGCTCGGGCCCGAGTTCGCGTTCGGCCGCGCGTGCTCGCTGGCGGGCATAATGACGCGCGCGTCGTTCGCGCTGCTGATGGCCGGCCTGACGGCCGTCGTCGTCGTCGTCGTCTGCCGCCGGCAGAGCGCCGAGGCGGCGGCGGCGGCGGCGGCGGCGGCGGCGGCGGCCGAGCTAGTCAAGCCCGACATGGCGTCGGCGGGCACGGTCCCTCTCTTGTCAACGACGACGACCAACGGCGCCTCCGTGTTTGCCGCCGCCGCCGCCGCCGCCACCGACGGTGCCAAGGCGTCGGCCGACGGCATTGGCAACGGCAACGCCGACGCCGACGCCGACGACGCGGGCCCCCCTCGTCCTCGCCCACGGCCGCCATGAGGCCGCGGTCGCATTTTCCCCCGGCCTCACCGCCGCCGCCGCCCCCTGCGCCCTGGCCGTCGGCGCCCTCGGAGCCTCTGTCGGCGCCTCTGGCTCGGTCATCGTCCAGCCCGTCGCGCTGCGCATGGGCGTGCACCCGCAGGTCGTGTCCGCCACCTCCAAGGTCCTGCTGTTCGTGAGCACGGCCGCCTCGTCCGTGAGCCTCGCGCTCGCGGGCCGCATGAACGCGCCCTACGCGCTAGGCTACTGCCTCATCACGCTCGCCTTCACGCCGCTCGGGCAGCTGGCCGCCGATCGCCTGGTGAAGAGGCGCGGCCGGCCCTCGCTGATCGTGGCGGTCAACATCGCGCGGTACGCGCTGGGCGTGGCGCTGCTGGTCGGCGTGGTGCTCGTGCCCGCGCTGCGGGCGCTCGTGAGGGGGGACGCCGATGCGCGGTTTGTGTCGCCGTGCGGGTGAATTTTATTTTCTCTGATTCATTCAGAAATCCGCTGGGGGGGCCCCTGCTCCTTTTCTGATGCCTTCCCGCTCGTCTACTCCTTCTCCCTCCTTCTTCTTCGTGTGCCTCATATGAATGTATGCGCCGTCTGCAAAACTGTCGAGCCGCCGCGGCGCTACAAACAACACAAAATGGCGCCAAAATATAAAAAAGCGCGTTTCTCGGAGAAAACTTTTTCGATTCTGCTCAAGTCCAACAATCCTAGTTTGAAAAACGCTCTCTTCCTCGTGGTGTTCGCTCCTCCGACACAGACATGCAGGACGGCACGCTCACGAGCCGGCCGTGCAGGTCGCGCCCGAACCGCGGCGTCCGCGGCAGGTTCACGCGGCGCTCGGCGCCCACCCCCGCCCCGTCGCCGCCGCCGGCCTCGTCGCTTTGGCGCTCGCCGCCGCCGCCGCCGCCGCCGCCGCACCACCCCGACAGCGCCCGCCGCCACCCCCCCCCCTCCCGCCGCCGCTGGAGCGCCGCCAGCTCCTCCAGCGACGGCAGCACCGCGGCCGTCAGCCGCCCGCCGTACACGCACCCCGTGTCCAGGCCCGTCGCGCCGCGCCGCCGCTGCAGGCCCAGCGCGGCGTCGTGCCCGAAAAAGAGGTGGCCGAGGCCCGAGGGGCCGCGCCACTCGCCCGCCCACGGCACGGAGCCCGGCTCGTGCGCCTCGACGGCGCGCCACCGGACCTCCTGCCTGGGCCACCGTCTTCTCCTCCACCCGCCGCCGACGCCGCCGCCTTTGCCGCCGCTGTCGTTGCCGCCGCCGCCGTCGCCACCGCTGCCGCCGCCCTTGCCACCGCCACTGCCCCCGCCGCCCGGCGCGCGCGGCCGAGGACGCGGCCCCGGCGGCAGCGCGACCAGCGCGCGCATCCGCGTGACGTCGGCGAGCGACTGCGCGCGTCGCGCGACGCCCGGGACGGCGCCCGCGTGCACGGCCGCCGCGCGGTAGCTGGGGAAGCGGATCGTGAAGGGCAGGGACGCGAGCCACTGGCGGTGCTTGTCGGTCAGGCCGGGGATCAGGTCGGGCAACGGCGGCTGACGCGGGGCTATCACAGGCAGAGCCGGGGGGGGGCGCGCCGCTCGCCCCTCGTCGCCGTCGCCGTCGTCCGCCGCCGCCGCCGCCGCCGCCGCCGCCGCCGCCGCTGCCGCCGCCGCCAGCGCCAGGTCGTCGTGGTTTCCCCGCACGCAGAGCGCCCCGAGGCCCATCGCCAGCCCGATAACGCCCAGCGAGTCGGGCCCTTTGGTCACCGCGTCCCCGCACAGCACGAGGTTGTCGCGCCCGCGCTCAAAACTGGCGCGGCGCAGCAGGGCGTCGAGCGAGGCGCGGCAGCCGTGCACGTCGCCGACGAAAAAGAGGCGTCCGCGGGGATTGAGCCAGCGCACAGAGGAGGAGGAGGCGCCCGCGTCACCCAGGGGGGCGTCGATCGGCAGGACGGTGAGGTGCACGGGGTCGGGGAGGGGGTTGCCTGGGTGTTTTGATGATTAGCGTTTGTGGCGGGATAGGGTTCTTGTGGCGGGATTCGGTTCTTGTGGCGGGTTTGGAGTGGGGGACGGAGACGAAGGACGACGGCGGCGGCGAGCGTCGCGTTTCCGTAAAAAAATCGTCGGGTGGGCGCTCACCTGCCGGCGTTCGATGCTCGTGGTGGTGGTTGTCAGCCACCGCGCTGGCCGCGTCGTCGTCGGCCCCTCCCTCGTCCTCGTCGTCATCATCAGAGGAGGCGGCGGGTGGCGCCACGCATAGAGGACCCCAGCAGGGCATCACGGGCATCACACGTGATTGGTGCGTCAACCGTGGCCCCTGGAGCGCGACTCGAGATTCAATCGTACGTTTGGTCACGATGCGTGGTGATGCGTCGGGACCCGTCAGCTCAACTACGTGAGGAGGGCGCGCGATAAAGGAGGGAGGCGCGAACGTGAGACGACGACGACCAGGGCGCCACGTCGCCGCGTCGCGCGCCGAATCGTCGCCGTCTCGCCAAAAGTGGAACGCTCGCTCCTTCTCTTTAGCGCACATACGCACACAAGCAGCGGGCGCGTACTGCCTCTTACTCCCACCATCGGTCATCTCCCCCGTAACGACAAAAAACCGGCGGGAAGCGAAACACAAACACACGATGGCGTCGACGTGGGCCGCCATGGCCGCGCAGAAGGCGCCCGCGGCCGCGCCCGCGCCCGCCGCGGCCGACCTCAGGGGCGTTTCCGTGCTGGTGGTCGACGCCAACGCGCTCATCAACGGCGTGCGCCTCGACGGCGTCGCCGAGCGCGTCGTCACGACGGCCGAGGTGCTCCACGAGATCCGCGACGCCAAGACGCGCGCGTTCGTGGCCGCGCTGCCTTACGAAATCCACGTCATGGAGCCGTCGGAGGAGTCGTGCAGGGCCGGTGAGTTCCTTCGCGTGGCTGATTGGATCGGGGGCGGGCGCGTCTCGGGCGCGCGAGAAAGGCGGCGCAAAAAACGAAGAGCGGGAGAGGAGCACTTTTCTCACCCGCCGCGACACAACCAACGAACTAAACAAACAAACAGTCCTCAACTTTGCGCGCGCCACGGGCGAGATCGCCGCCCTGAGCGCCGTCGACCAACGCGTCATCGCGCTCGCGCACACGCTCGAGCTGCGTGCGCACGGCGGCGCGCGCCTGCGCTCGGCGCCGGCGCCGGCGCGTGTGGCGGCGCGCGGCGCGCGCTCGCAGGGGCAGCGCCTGCCCGGGTGGGGCAGCGTGCCCAACCCGGAGGACTGGGAGGAGATTGACGAGATCAACGCGCGCGAGGAGGCCGAGGTGACGGCGCTGCTGGCCGGGGCTCAGGCGGCAGGAGGGGCGGGGGGCGAGGCGGCGGTGGCGACCGATGAGGCGGCGGCGACCGAGGAGGCGGCGGCTGACGGAGCCGCAGCAGCAGCTGCAGTCGACGCAGCAGCAACAGCCGCAGCAGCACGGGACGCACCCAAGAGCCGCGTCGCCGCGCGGCCAGCGGCCATCCTCCAGGAGGAGGCCGCCGCCGCCCCCCCAACACCCGCGGCCGCGCGCGACGCAGCGGCGCCGGCGAGCCCCGCGGTCGGAGCGGCCGCTGGTACAGGCGATGCCACCAACGCGCAGCAGCAGCAGCAGCAGCAGAAGCAGCAGCACCACCAGAAGCAGAAGCAGCGGCAAGACGAGCAGGAGGGCGACGACGACGACGACGGCGACGGCAGCAGCAGCGGCAGCGGCGACGCCGAGGGCGAGAAGGAGGACGACGGCGGCGGCGGAGGCTGGACCACGGCCGCGCGCAGCCGGACCGCCCAGCGCCGCCGCACCCGCCGCGCGGCCCGCCGCGAGGCGCACCGCATCGCGTTCGAGGCGGAGTGGGCCGACCACGCGGAGGCGGTGGCGCGCGACGCGGCGGGCGAGGTGGGGTGCGCGGGCGAGGGCGAGGGCGGGGGCGGCGCCAAGGCCGGCGCCGCCGCACCCGTGATGCTGACGCCCGAGGAGGCGGCCGAAGGCGTCGCGTGGACTTCGGAGGGGCCTGTGCGCGCCGACGACGAAGAAGACGAGGACGAGGCGGAGGAGGAGTCGGGCAGCGGCGCCGGCAGCGAGCACGAGGAAGGAGACGAGGAGGAGGAGGAGGAGGAGGAGGAGGAGGAGGAGGAGGCGTCGGCGGACGGCGGCGAGGACGCGAGGGCGGCAGATGCAAAGCAGAGCGACGACGCCAAAGAGGACGACGACGACGACGACGGCGAGCAAGGCCGCTCCTCCGTCGCCGTCGTCACTGCCGACTACGCCATGCAGAACGTTTTGCTGCAGATGGGCCTGCGCCTGGTCACGCGCGACGGCCGCGTCGTCAACCGCCTGTCGCGCTGGGCGCTCCGCTGCGGCGCCTGCTTTGGCGTCACGCGCGAGCCGGGGCGCATCTTCTGCCCAAAGTGCGGCAACATGCCGCTTGACAAGGTCGAGGTGGTCACGGGCCCGGGCGGGCAGGAGGTGTTTGGCGCGCGCCGGCGCCACGTGCTCCGCGGCACGCGCTACTCCTTGCCAAAGCCGCGCGGCGGGCGCGCGGGCACGGCTCGCAACCCCATCCTCCGGGAGGACGTCTTTTTGCAAAAGGTCAAGGCGCTGGGCGGCTCGCGCGTCAAGCCGCGTCGGCCGGCCGCGGCGGACGCGGGCGCGATCGCGCCCGAGCTGCTGCTCGGGGGCGGCGCGGGCGGGGGCGAGGGGGCGACGGGCGGCGGGGGCGGCAACGTCGCCGCCGCGCAGCGGTCGCAGCGCGAGCTCGCGCAGCACCGCGGGGCCGCGGGGCTGGTGGTGCCGAGCTGGCGGCGCAACCCCAACGAGCCCAAGATGCGGCGGTCCAGCAGGCGCAAGTGAGAGAGAGGGGCGCGCGCGCGGGCGCGTTTTTTTGTTTGTGTGTGTGTGTAAGGCGTTTGCGCGTAAGTTTGTTTACAACGCCTTGAAAAGGCGGCGGCATACGGAGGAAAAAAAGGCGTGGCGTTTTTTTGATTTCGTTCTCATCTCACTTGAGCGTGAACGCCTTGCCCTTGAACGCCTCAAACTTAGGCCCATCGTCCACCGCTGCCGCCCTGTCCTCGGCCTTGGCGCCGGGTGCTGCTGCTCCTGCTGCTGATGCTGCTGCCCCCGCCGCTCCTGCCCCTGCTCCTGCTGCTGCCCCTCCGGCCGCCGCCGACGAGGACGACGGCTCGGCCGCAGCCCCCCCGCCGCGCGCCGCCGCCGCCGCCAGCCGGTCGCGCTCCAGCTTGTCCAGCAGGCGGTTGCCCGTCGACACAAACGTCCCGGCCTTGCCGCCCGCCCCGCCCCGGCCGGGCGGCGGCACCAGCGGCGGCGGCGGCGCCGCCGCCGCCGGCGCGGGCCGGCCGTCCAGCCTCTTTGGCGCGCCCACAAACGGCACGAACGCCGGCTCCTCGGCGGGCTCCTCGGCGGCGCCAGAAGGGCCCGCGGCAGCGCCGGAAGGACCACCGCCCAGGCCGCCCGAGGACGGGCCCGCCGCTGCCGCCGGGCCGCCGCCGCCGCCGCCGCCGCCGCCCGACCCCGCCGCCGCCGCTGCCCCGCCCGCCGCGCCCCCCCCTGCGTCTCTGTACTGCCTCGGCGGCTCCACGTAGTCCTTGGGCGCGTCAAAGTCCACCTCGCAGTCCGTCTCGATGATGCTCACCGCGTTGGCCGGGCGCGCCTCGCGCACCTCGAGCTCGTACTCGCGGTCGTTGTAGTGGACGACGAACGAGTCTCCCGCGGTGAGGCAAGAATAAGTCCTCAGGGTCCGCTCGAGCACCGCCTTCGGGTTGCTCACGTCCAAGAAATCAGAGGTGGCGGGCTGCAGCTTGACGTAGGTGCCCTTGGGCAGCGAGGCGCTGGCGAAGCGCACGAAGGCGCCCTCGGTGAGCAGGAGGTTTTGCATCATCTGGCCATGGTTTGTTTGTTTGTTTGTTTGTTTGTTTGTTTGTTTGTTTGTTTTGTTTTGTTTTTCAAGGGAGCGTCAGGAGACGGAACGAAAGGAAAAAGACGGGCGCGGCGCGGGTTGTTGCTTTGATGGCGTTGAAGCGCCCTCGCTCTCCCCTTTCTGGTGGGAGGATGGGAAGAGGTAGGCGCGCGCACGCACGCCCCGATCCCCCCGACAACGCCGCCCGCGCTTCAAGCCTAAAAAGCCTCGGGACCTCCTCTCTCACCCAGCGCGGCAGGTAGGCCCTCCCCTCCTCGGCGACAAACTCAAGCACGCCGCAGTGCGACGCGCGCTCGGCGGCGGCGTTCTCGACGCGGAACAGCATCGGGTACTCGATGTGCAAGGAGGCTGTGGGGGATTTGGTTGGGGTGCGTGGGAGTGGCGGTGACAGGTATGCGGGCAGTGTGAGATTGGGCGAGAAATGGAGAGGAGAGGGGCGCGCGCGCGGGTCGCCGGAAGGAAAGGCGCAGGCGGTTTTTGCCTCTCCAGAGAGAGCGAGAGGGAAATCTTCTTGAAACGCCCAACGCTTCAACGGTGGGCACGCACCGAGCCTGTCCAGCGCCGACGGGGGCAGGATGACCTTGTCGCCGTACTCGGCCGACTGCTTGTCGATGAACGCGAGCGGGAAGGCGCGGTAGGTCGCGCTAAAGGTGGTGCCCCCTCCCCCGCGCCCAAAGCCCCCGCCAAACATGCTTGCTTTGGCTTTGCTGCGCTGCTGCGGGGGACGATCGACGATGGTGCTGCCGATGTGTGACTGTGTGCTTGCGTGCGCGAATTAGAGAAGCGAGTGTCTGAGTGCAAGTGGAAGAGCGCGGCCTGTGGTGCGTCCGGCGTCGGCGTCGGCGTCGGCGTCGGCGTCGTGGTGCGATTCATTTCGCCCGCGGTGTTTGGTGGTCGCCGCGTTGGGAGGCGCCTGCTCTCACACCAATACAAACACGACCTGTTTTGAACCCGTCGCACACGAGCTTGTATCGCATCGAACCTCGACCTGTCCTCGTGGCGCGAGCACGCACAAACCACCGAACCCTCCTCCTCCTCCTCATCACCACAAGCGCCCCAACCGCCCAAATCAATCAATCGCATGGCGTTCGCGGCCAGGCCGCCGTCCTGGCCCGTCGTGGGTCGGCGGTCGCGCTCGGCTGTCGTCGTCGCCGCTGCCGCGCGCGCCGCTCAAAAGGGCCCCTCAATCGTCGGCGGCGCCGCCCCGGCCGTCCGCAGCGCCGACGCCGCCCCTTTCTCCAAGCTCGCAGGCGTCCCTGTCCTGCGCAGCGCCGACGGCTCCTCCCTCCTCCTGCGCGAGGCCTGGGACGCCCCCGGCGGCGAGCGCGCCCTGCTCGTCCTCGCGCGCTCGTTCGGCTGCCCGTTCTGCCAGGCGGCCGCGCGCGAGATCGCCCGCGACCTGCTCGCTCCCCTGGACGCCGCCGGCGTGCGCCTCGCCTTCGTCGGCATTGGCACGGCCGAGCGGGCGCGCGACTTTTCGGCGCGCACGGGCCTGCCGCCGGGCGTGCTCTACGCCGACCCGGCCAACGCCGCCTACGACGCCCTGGGGCTGGAGGCGTCGTTCGCCGCCGCGTTCCTGTCGCCGCAGACGCCGCTGGCCCTGGCCAGGCGCGCCGCGGGCAAGGGGGGAGGCAACCTGGACGACCTCCGGGCGATGCTGCGGGGCTGGGCGCCGTGGCAGCCGCCGCAGGGCGTGCGGCAGGCGCTCAACCAGGGCGGCGCGTTCCTGTTCGAGGGGGACGCGTGCGTGTGGTCGCACCGGGACGCGGCGACGGGGGCGCACGCCGAGCCGTCGGAGCTGCTGGCGCGGGCGGTGGGGCTGGCGGCCGGGGCGCCCGGCGGGGGCGGGGGCGGGGGCGCGGGCGCGGGCGGGGGCGGGGGCGGCGGCGGCGGAGACGGCGGGCGCGATCAAGAGGCGGCGGCGGCGGGGGGCGCGTGAGGAGGCTCGAGCACCATCTTGAGCGCGATCGTCGTCAGCTTTTGACAGTTTGCTTTTTGTTGCTCCTTTTTCCATACATGTGCGCGAGGTCATCAGAAGTGCTCGAGTCATCGGCGTCACTTGCGCTCGTTCGTGCTGCGTGTGCGATTGCGCGCGCGCGCCCGAACATGTAAAAAAAGAATCACAGACAGAGAAGAACGCCGCCTGAATCCCCCGCCCGTCGTGTTCTCTTTGCGTTGCGCTGTCGCTCTCTGGAAGAAAAAAAGGAAAAAAAAGGAAGGACGCCCTCCCCTTGGCCTCCCTCTTCACGTCATTCCGGCCTCAAGCTCCGCCACGCGCGCGAGCGCCGCGCGCGTCTTGGCGCGCTCCAGGTCCAGCAGCCGCTGCACCACCATCGACAGGCCCAGCGCCGGCACGCGGATCAGCACGTCGGGCACGGCGGGCGCGCCGCCGGCCGCCGCGCCGCCGGCCGCCGCCCCGCCGCCCGCGCCGCCGACCGGCGCGAGCGCGCCGCCACGCGCGATGGCCTGCGCCGACAGCATCTGCCCGGGCTCGCGCAGCTTGCCCAGCACGTAGCACGCCGTCAGGGGCGACCCCTCCTCGAGCCCCTCGAGGTCCATGGCGCCGTCCGGGCCGATGGCCGCGGCCACGGCGGCGCGGAAGCGGGCGTCCCACCGCGCGTAGTCGTCGGCAAGCGCCGCCGTCGCGCGCCCGGTCGCCGCGTCGGCCAAGAGGTGGCGGGGGGCGAGGAAAGCGGCGGCGCCGTCCTCGCCGCCGAGCAGGCCGCGCCCGTCGTCCACCCCCCCCTCCGCCGCCGCCGCCGCCGCCGCCGCCGCCGCCGCCGCCGCCGCGCGGCGCAGCGCGCCCGAGCGCGCGACGCCGTACGCGGTGAGGTCGGCGCCCGCGCGCGCGACCAGCAGGCGCGCGCCGTCGGCCGTGCCGGCGCCCGTCACGCTGTGCGCGAAGGCGGCCTCGGCCGGGTGCTCGAGCCAGCCGTCGCCGAGGCCGTCCTCGCGGTCGGACGCCTCGTCGTCCGTGTCGGTGACGGCAACCGCGACGGCGGCGGCCGCCGTGCCGGGCTCGGGCTTGACGACGGCGGGGCGCGAGCGCGAGCCCTTGGTCTTCTTCTTCTTGGCGTCGCCCTCGTCGTCGCCCTCGTCGCCGTCGCCGCCGTCGTCGCCGCCCTTGCGCGCTTTCGGGCGCTTCTTGCCGCCCTTGGCCGCGCCGCCGCCGCCTGCGCCGCCGCCCGCCGCCGCCATCGCCACCGCCGCCATCGCCGAGAAGCCCGCGCGCTCTCCCTCCGGCAGCGCCGCCCACGCCACCTCGGCCAGCGCGGCCAGCGCGTCGGCGTCGTCGGCGTCGACGTCCGGGTGAGCCTCGAGCAGCCGCCCTTTCGCCTGCTGCTGGTGCAACTCGCGGGCGAGGGCGGCGAGGGCGGCGGCGTCGGTCGGCCCGGCGGCGGCGGCTGCGGCCTTGGGGGCCTTGGGCGGGGCGCTTTTGCGCGCGGCCGCAACCGAGCCCTCGGCCGGCGCCTTGCCGGGGCCCTTCTCGGCCGCCCGCGCGGCGGCGCGCGCCGCGTCGCTCGGGAGCGCCGCCAGCGCCGCCTCGCGCGCCGCCTTTTCCGCGGCCGCCTTTTCCTTGTACGGCGCCTGGCCGGCCTCGCCGAGCGCCGCCCACGCGACCGACATCTGCTTGGACACCCTGGGCATCGACACGATGGCGCCCTCGCCGCCCTCGGCCTTGAGCGCAGCGACCGCCCGCCCGCGCTGCTCGGCGTCGCCGCTGAAGAGGGCGTAGGCGTTGCGGGCCTTGGGCAAGGGGGCGCCGGCGGCTGCGGGAGCGGCGGCGGCGGGGGCGGGGACGGCGGGAACGGCCGGGGAAGGGGCGCCTGCCGCTGCAGCGGCAGCGACGGGCTTCTTGGCGGCGGCGGGAGGCGCGAGGGCGCGGCGCGGCGCGGCGGGCTTGGCGGCGGCGGTCGCGGGCTTGGGGGCGGGCTTGGGGGCGGGCTTGGGGGCGGCCACGGCCGCGGCGGTCTTGGGCGCGTTCTCGTCCGGCTCGGCGGTGATGGGAGCGGCCGAGGGGCTGGTGGGTTTGGTGGATGCAGAGGCCGAGGCGGCAGGGGTGGCGGCGACGGCGGCCGGGGCGGCCGGAGGGGCCGCCGACGGGACGACGAGCGCGCGGCGCTTGGCAAACGTGGGTTTGCTGGGGGCGGCCGCGGCGGGCTTGGGCTCGGGAGCGGGCTTGGGCGCGGGCTCGCCGGCGGCGACGGGCGGCTGTCGGATTTCGTTGTGGGTTTTGTCGTCCGAGGGGCGGAAAGAGAGGATGGTGAGTGGTGGGTTTGGTTCCGTCGTCGGCGGCGGCGGCGCACGCGCGACATTTTTTCAAAAAAACGACAGCTGCGGGCGGGCGACGCAAAGCCATCGCCCTGTTTCCCCTCCCGCCCTCGAGCCCCCCCCGCCCGCCAAAAAACTCGCCCACAGCTAGGCAAGTGTCACTCACCACCTGGACGGCCCCGGCGGCGACGGCCGCCGCTAGCGTGGGGGACGGCTGCTTGTCCTGCTGCTGCGGCAGCAGCACCGGCGGCGACGGCGCGGCGGCGGGCGGCGGCGACGGCGCGGCGGCGGGCGCGGGCGCCTGCGCCTGCGCCTCCTGCGCCTCGTGCGCGGCCTCGACCGCGGGCTCGGCGGCGGCCTGGACGGCCTCCAGGTCGGCGAGCTGGGCGTCTAGGTCGTCGAGGCCCTCGACCTGCGTCGCGGGCAGGTCGCCACCGGCGGCGGCGGCGGCCATAATTTGTTCGATTTTTGGTGGGTCGCTGCTGTTTTTTGCTTTAGTGTTTTGGTTGTGTAATTTTCTTCCTCGTGTTGTTGGTGTGTGTCACGAATGCGGATTGGGGAGGACGTTTGAGAGAGCGGGGATCGCGTTCGAGGAGGTCGCGTTTTGGATAATGGGCGAATGAGACAGACCGCGCGATCGGATTTGTGGTTTCTCCCTCGCGCCCGCCAAAATCCGCCGCGAGACGAGAGCGGAAAAAAGGCGTTCTGTTGTTTTGCAGCAGTAGGGGAACAAAACAGCAGTGTTTCAGCTGTTTATCGCGTGACGTTTGTTCGTGTGTGTGTACGTAGGTGTGTCCGACTACCGGGTCGCGCACACGCGCGTGTGTGTGTTGAGTACGCATCTCTCGTTTTGGTCAAAAAATTGGGCGGCCGCGCGCCGCCGACGACGAGGGAAAAAAAGAATGGGGTGGGGCGTCGCGCGCGCGCGCAAACGACAACGAGCGAGCCCCGCGCCTCCCTCTCTCTCAATCTCTCTCTTCTAGTCGCCCGCCTTGGCGCCGATCTGCCGCGCAAACTTGATGAACACCTCCTCGAGCGTCGCGTTGGCCACGCCCCAGTCGAGCACCTCGAGCGGCTGCTGCGCCGCGCTGCCCGCCGGCGCCGCCAGCAGCAGCGCCCGCTCGCGCGCGTCGGCCTCGCACTCCTCCTCGCCGCCGTCCGCCCGCGCCAACCCCTCGGCGCCGCCCTCCACGTACGCCTCGGCCCGCGCCTTGGCCGCCGCCATCGCGCTGAACACCGCGCTAAGCGTCACCTCGGACGTGGGCAGCTCGAACTTGAGCGTGCCCCCCACGCTGTACGTCAGGCGCGCGGAAGGCGCCAGCCGCCGCTGCGCGAAACGGCGCGCCGCGTTTTCCTGCCCCGCCGGTACAGTCAGCGTAAACACGTAGTAACCGCCGTACCGCGACGTCACCTCCTTCGGGTTGCCCACGCACACCAGCCGCCCGTCCACGAAGATGCCCAGCCGGTCGCACAGGGTCTCGGCCTCCTCCATCGAGTGGGTGGTCAAGACGATCGCCCGCCCGCGCTTGGCCGCGCGCACCACGTCCCAAAGGTTGCGGCGGGAGGCCGGGTCCAGCCCCGTGGAAGGCTCGTCCAAATAAACCACCAAGGGATCGCCCATGAGGCTGATGGCCACGGACAGGCGGCGCTTCATCCCGCCGCTGTACTGCTTGGCGGCCTTGTCCATGACGCCGCCGTTCCACAGGTTGACCGAGCGGAGGCCGGCCTCGACCGCGCGCGACAAGTCGTCCCCTTCGAGCCCCTTCAAACGGCCGTAGAAAAGCAGGTGCTCGCGCCCCGTCAGCGTCTCCCAAAGCAGGTCGTGCTGCGGGCACACGCCCATGGCGTCGTAGATGGCGTCCATGCCCGTGCGGATGTCGTGGCCGCCGATGACGGCGGTGCCGGCGGTGGGCTCGAGGAGGCCGACCATCATGTTGATGCTGGTGGACTTGCCCGCGCCGTTGGGCCCGAGCAGGCTTTTTTTTTTGTTTTTTTATCCTCGACGGTTTTTGTTTGGTTTCGTGTTAGTTTCGTACGAGGGGGGATGTTGGGGTGAGTTCAGCGCGCGCGCAAAGGATGGTGGGGCGCGAAGAACGAGGAGGTCGTGAAAGAGGGGTGCTGGGAGAGAGCGCAAAAAGCCGAGGCTGCGAGGGAGCGTCATCGCCGCGCGCTCGCAAAAAACAAAATACACGCTGCAACGCGGGGACGAAGAAGAAGAAAGAGAGCGGGGACGGAAAAAAAGGAAAAGAAAAAAAAGGCACTCACCCAAAGCACTCGCCGCGCTCGATGGCCAGGTTGAGCGACCGCACCGCCAGCTTGGGCGGCTGCCCGTCCTGCGCTGCGTACACCCGCCGCAGGTCGCGCACGATGATCGGGTGCTGCGCGTACACGGCCGCCGCCGCCGCTGCCGCCGCCTCGTCCGCGGCCGACGCCGCGCTGCCGCCGCCGCCCGCCGCTGACGACGCCGCCGGCCCCCCGGCCCGCGACAGCGCGGCGTCGAGCAGCGGCGCCGACGCGCACAGCGCCGCCACGCGCGCGTGCTCGGCGGCCACGTCCTCGGGCTCCTCGTCGGCGGGGGCCGACAGGTGCACGGTCGCCTGCGCGTGCGCGCCGCCGCCGCCCAGGCGCAGCGCGCGGCGCACGGCGCCGCCAAGGCCGCCGCCGCCCGCGCTCTCTTGCGCCTTGCCGCCGCCGCCGCTCCCGCCCGCCGCCGCCAGCGCCGGCGCGCCGCCGGCCGCCTCGCCCTTGCCGCCGAGCCTCCCGCCGAGCCACCGCCTCGCCGGCTCCAGGAAGAACAGCGGGTGCCGCCGGTTCCCCGTCCCCGCGCTGAACACCTGCTCCAGGTACCACGCTAAGACCATGAACACCGCCCACTCGACGGACAAAATAATCCACGCCTCGCGCATGCCGTTGCGTGGCTCGGAGAGCGACGCCCACGTCATCCCCGCGCCGCCGCGGTACACTCCCAAAAACGCATATTCGCCGAGCTCAAACAGCCCTCGGTACAGGGCGAACGGCGGCAGGAGCTCGAGCAAGAAGGCCCAGCGGGCGCCCGAGGTGACCAGCCGCGTGAGGAGGAGGTAGCCGACCAGGCCGCTGCCGAAAACGATCAGATAGGCGAAAACGGTGGCGGTCTTGCTGCTCGAGAAAAAGCACGACAGCAAAAAGGCCAGGGCGATCATCGTGTTGCCGAACACCAGGTAGAATACCGCCTGGACCGCCAGGCTGTTCTTGCGGAACACCTGCAGGCCGATGGCGGCGCCGAACGCGACGAACACGGCCATGTAGAGCGCGTAGAGCGCGAGGAACCACAGGTAAGTCACTAGCCAGTAGGCGCCGTCGCCCAGGCCGTGCATCCGCATCATCATCCGCAGCCGCCTCTCCTTTTCGTAGACCAGCTGCGCCAGGAACACGGGCAGCAGCATCTGGGCCACCCACGTGTAGAACAACGGTCCCAGCAGCGAGGAGAAGTCGAGCTGCAGCGACGTGCCGCCTTTGGGGGTCTCCATGACGGCGACGAGCTCGGCGCTGTAGCCGTCGCCCAGGTGGCGCCTGAGCCAGGCGTTGACGGCTAAATTTAGCGCCTGCGGCACGCGTTGGTAGACCGTGGGCGCCTGGCCCTTGGGGATGCCGTACGTGTCGTTGTAGTAGACGTCGACGTCGAAGGCGGCGGCGCTGGTGGCGCGCCAGTCGAAGGCGGCGGCGACCTCGTTCTCCTCGCCGGACAGCGGCGGCGGCGCGGCGGCAGAGGCGGCGGCGGCAGAAGCGGCGTCGGCCGTGCCTGGCTCGCCGCCGCTGCCGGCGGCCGCTCCTGCGGCCTGGTCCTCGCGGCAGCGCGCGTTGCGGTAGCCGCAGTAGAGGCGGCGCTGGAGGTCGGCCGGGGTGGCGAAGACGGCCTCGGCGACGTCGGTGCAGTTGAGCTGCAGGGCGGTGACGAGGGCCAGCGGCGACGACGCCGCCGCCGCGTCGTCGGGGACGGCGGGAGAAGAAGAGGACGACGAGGACGACGACGAGGGCGGCGGCGAAGCCCCGAGCAAGGCCTGCAGCTGCCTGTTGACCGCCGCCGCCGCCGCGGGCGTGTTGCTCGCGTTGACCATAGCCGACACCATCTCCCCCAGCGTCACGTTGCGTCCCGGGGTCAGGCCCAGCACGCCCGCGCACGTGCCCGGCGGCCAGAGCGCGGAGAGCGACTCGCGGCCGGCGACGGCCGGCTCTATGTACAGGGTCGACCCCATCCGCGCGCTCGAGCCGAGCGTAAGGCCGAGCAGCGACAGCACTTCGGCGGGAATGGCCCCCCCCTCAGGGCCGAACGTGCGGTTGAACTGCTGCACGTAGCGCTGGGCGGCCAGCAGCCGCGGAAGCGTCAGGCCGGGGGGGCGCAGCATGCCGCGGGCCAGCGCGCGCGCCTCGCCCTGGTCCTCCCCCGTGTGCATCAGCACGGGGTCCGGGCGCCACGGCCGCGCGCGCACGTCCGGGGCGGGCACCTGCAGCACGGCCGGCCACGCGGTCGGGTGCGGGATGGCGCAGAAGGGCGACTGCCGCGCGGTCGAGAACTGCACGCCGCAGCGCGTCTTGTCCGTCGCGAGACACGTGTGCGGGCAGACGCCCGTCGGCTGCGGCTGGCAGCGCGCCGGGTCGCCGTCCACGCAGCAGCGCGTGCACGCGCACCCGCACTCGTAGTCGGCGCCCGTGAACAGGAGCTTGTTGACGGCCAGCTGCGTGCCGAAGAGCAGCAGGCAGAAGAACACGGGCGCGGAGAGCAGGCAGCAGTTGGAACACCAGTTGCGGCGCTGGAACGTCGCGCTCTTCCGGAACAGGGCGCCGGCCTGCGCGGCAAAGGGGCCCCCGCGCCGCTTGGTCGAGGGGGCGTTGGCGGCGCTGCTGGGCAGCTGCTGCTGCTGCTGCTGCTCATGCTGGTGCTGGAGGGCCGACGCCGATGCGCCTCCGTTGAGCGCGTCGCCGGCCACGCGCACGGGCGGCGGCGGGCCCGCCGCCGCCGCCGCGCCGCCCGGCGGCCCCCACTGCTGGTGCGGCTGCTGCTGCTGGTTGTCGTTGTTGCTGCCTCCTGCTCCTCCTCCTCCTCCTCCCCCGGGCGGCGCGGCGCCACCGCCGCCAAACATGGTCGTCGGCGCGCGGGCGCGGGTGCTGGTGTGGTTTTTGGTGGCTCCTAGTTCGAGGGCGCGTCGCGCGCGTCGCGTTGCGTTGCGTCGCGTCGGCGGCGGCCACTCTTCTTCCTGTTGTTGGCGATTGGTTTGGGCGGGAGGGGGTGATGAGCGAGGTCGACGGCCGTGAGATCGACCTGACCCGGAGTGTTCTGCCGCACGTGCGCGCGAGCGGCCGCGGAGAGGATTGCTCGAAGGGGGCGCTTCGAGGAAAAAACGGAAGCTGCGGTCCCCGCCCAAACCAACTTTTGGTCGGGTTTGTTTTTCGAGCGTAGACCTCTTTTGCGGCCCTCAAGGTCCCGCGAGTTGTCCACGGACGTTGAGACGGACCTAACGCAGAAGCCTGCAAGCCCGGACCGATTCCAGGCCCGGGGTTTCGGCCGACGTTTGCGAGGTCGTCTGCCTCCCCTTGTCGGTGGGATAGGTCGTCCTGCGTTTGGGCACGCCGCACACGCTAAAAACGGGCAAACGCACCCTCAGACGAGCTCGATGATGCGGTGGTCCTCTTTGACCTCCCGCTCCTCCTCCCTCGGCGGCAAGAGCGAGCGAGAGAGAGAGAGAGACAGAGACAGAGAGACGCAAAAGGAAAGAGAGGGGCTCGTTTCAAACGCAAGTTTTGTTGGGGTACGTGCGGGTCGTCCGCGCGAAGCGGGCTTCCGAAGAAGGAGGTCCGGTCGCGTGCTTAAGCGGTGAGAAAATTGCCGGGTGGGGCGGGGGACGTTGTGGGAACGAGCGACAGCGTTGACCCGCAGCATCGAGGCGCCCTTTTTGTTCGCGCGCCGCCGGGCTCGACAGCCCCGCACTCTCTCGATCGACCGACGCCGCCGACGCCTCGGCCGGTTTCTTGAACGCTCACTCGCGGCGACTTTCCCTCCAAAGACCCATCCCTCTCTTCTCCCCCCCCGACCCCCTCACCCCCGCGCCCGCGCGCTGCTGACGCCCACCGAGACCAGTACCGAGGCACGCGCGTCGCTCCACCTTGACACCTTGACCCGAACATCGACAGAGCACCGGCGAACCCGAAAAAAAAACCACCTCCTCATACCGCCAATCGCAGGAGTCGCGCGTACCCCGTCCATCCGCCCGCGGCGAACTCGACAGGACACGCGGCCATGGGGCGCACTGACGCGGCAGTGGCGGTGGCCACGGGGGCGCCCGAAGCAGCGGCGGCAGCAGAGGCGCGGCAGAAGGAGGGAGGACCCCCCGGCGGAGAGGTCGCGCCCGCCCCCCCGCCTCCCCGCGAGGAGGACGCCCGCCTCGCCAAGCGGCGAGCGCGCGTGGACGCGGCGTGCGCGGCCGTCTTCCGCACGAGGCTCCTGCGGCAGTTTGCCGCGCTCTTGTACAAGAACCGTTGAGTCAAAAGTCAAGACACGGCGCGACGCGCGCCGCGCGAGCCGCCGCGACGCGCGCCGCGCGGGGCCGCCGCCGCCGCTCGCCCGCCTCGCCGCCGCCCGCCCCGTCTGTTGGCTCACGAACCGAGACCCCCGCCTAACCCAAAACCAAAAAACGCACAGTCCTCGTCGCCTGGCGCTCCCGACGCGCCACTACCGTCCGCCTCGCCGCCCCCTTCGTCTTCCTCCTGCTGGCCCTGGTCGTGCGCCTGTCGCTCGAGGCCAACTCGGGCGAGGTCGCGCGGCAGCGCGCCACGCCGACCGTCGACGGAGAGGCCGTCGGCGCCGTCCCGGCCTGCACGGACGACCTCTTCTACCTGGAGCGGCCCGGGCGGGTGGCGTGCGTGGCGTTCGTCTACTCGCCCGACGACGATCCCGTGGTCGAGGTGGGTTTGGTCCTGCTGGGTTTTTGGTGTTTGAGAGGGGTTGTTTGTTTACAGAGCGGGGGGAGGGGCGGCGAGGCGCCGGCCGCGCGGCGCCGAGACCAGGAGAGCGCGGCGAAAGACAAAAACGACGAGACGCCAGCAAGACGCCAACGCCCGCGCTCCCGCCTCCCCTTCTTTTCGAACGGCGAACAAAAAACTAAAACACGCAGGGCATCATCAAGCGCGTGCGCGAGAACAACGACCCGCCCATCCCGGCCGAGCGCGTGCGCGGCTTCCCCACGCGCCAGGCCGCCGACCGCTGGATCATCTCCGCGGGGGAGGGCTCGGCGCTCGGCGGCGTGCATTTCTTCGGCGAGGCGCCTCCGCCGGCGGGCGCCACGCCCGCCGGAAACTTCTCGTCGCCGCCGTCGCCCGGCGCCGCCGCCGCCCCGGCCATGCTCAACCTGCGGTACCTCCTCCAGTCCAACGGCAGCGTCAAGTACTTTCGCGGCTCCTTCCAGGACCTCAACACCTTTTTCGAGCTCCCCTTGGCGAACGCGGTCGCGCGGGAGTCTGCGCGCGCCGCGCTGCTGGCGGCCGGCGCGCCGGCCGCGACGGCCGCCGCCCTTCGATGGGCGCCTAGATTGGCTCCCTTCCCTCACCCGGCCCTCGCGTCGGCCGACATCATCGGCGGCGTCCTGTCCGCCTTTCTTTTCGCCGCCCTCATGTTCGGCTTCGTCACGCAGATGGGAACCATCGCCGGCGAGAAGGAGCTCGGCCTGCGGCAGGCGCTCCGGACCATGGGCATGCGCGATAGCGCCTACTGGCTGTCCTGGCTCGTGTTCGACGCGCTCTTTTCGCTGTGCACGACCCTGCTAATTGTGGCCTTTGGCTGCGCGCTCGGGTTCGAGTTCTTCCTGCGCAACGACCTCGCGCTCGTGGTCGCGCTCTTTTGGCTCTTTTGCCTCGCCATGACTTCGTTTGCTTACTTTTTGTCGACGTTTCTACACCACTCACAATCTGCCGTCTCTGCCGGTTTTGTTGTCTTTCTTGTCGGCTGGATCTTCCAGGGCGTTCAGGCCTTCGTGCGCCTGCCCTACAGCCCATCCTTCTACTACTCGGACACGCGCCGGGCCGCCGGGCGCGCCTTCTTCTGGGTGTTCAACCTGTCGCCGTGGAACCCGCTGACGAAGGGGGTGAGCGATTTGGTCGCCGCCGCGGGCGACCGCCGCGGCGCGTCGCCCGGGCTGCGGTGGTCGCAGCGCGCCAGCTACTGCATCTACGTGCCCGACCGCGCCGACCAGCCGCCCTACGACCCGCTGCTCGAGTACCGCGACTACGCCTGCGTCCTGCCGCTGTCGCAGGCCTACTGGGCGTTGGCCGCCCAGTTTTTTTGCTACGGCTTGATGGCAGTCTATTTGGACCAGGCCTTGCCGAACGAGCTAGGCCTGAGGCGGCCGCCCTACTACTTTCTGCAGCCGGGCTACTGGCGGCCGCGGCCCGCGCGCGTGGCGCAGGCGCTGGGGCGCGTGCTGGAGGGGGAGGAGGAGGCGGCGCGGGAACGGGAGCGGGAGCGGGGGCCGGCGGCGGGGGGGGAGGCGGACGCGATTGAGTCGGGGCGGGGCCGCGGCGGCGGCGGGATGCGGGCGGCGGCGGGGGCGGGGGCGGCGGGGCAGGAGGCGGACGCGATTGAGTCGGGGCGGGGCGGAAGCGGCGGGAAAGGGGCGGCACCGGCGGCCGTCGCGCCGTGGCGCTCCAAGGGGCGGGCCTTCTGGCGCGGCGCGCCCGCGCCGCGGCCGCCCTTGCCGCCGCCCGGGAGCGTTGACCCGGACGTCGCCGCCGAGGAGCGCCGCATGCGGGCGCTGCTGCGCGCCCGCGTGGCGGCGGCGGCGGCGGCCGCAGAGCCGGCGGCCAAGGGGGCGGCGGCCAAGGGGGCGGCCGCCAACGCCAACGCCAACGCCAACGCCAACGCCAACGCCAACGCCAGCGCCAACGGCAACGCCAACGGCAACGGCGCTGCTGCTGCTTTTCTCTCGCCCTCTTCTTCGGCCCGCGCCCTCGGCGCCGCCGTCCCCGCCGCCACCAACGCGGTCGAGATCTACGGCCTGCGCAAGGCCTTCCGCGCCAAAAAGGCCAAAAAGCCGCGCCAAGCAGCCGCGGGGCCGGGCGGCGGCGGGCCGGGCCTGTGGCGCCGGCTCCTGGCCCAGTGCGGCGGCCTTTTGCGCCCGGCCCGCGCCGCCTCGGTCGCGCCGGCCGACCCCGCGCTGCCCTCGTCGTGCTCCCCCTCGCGGTCGCCGCCGCCCGACGCCGCCGCCGCCGCCGCCGTCGCCCCCCCGGCGCGCCGCCCGCCCGCCGCCGCGCCCCAGCGCCGCCTCCGCCGCGCCCGCGACTTTTGGGCCCTCGAGGGCAGCTGGCTGCACATCCGCGAGGGCGAGCTCTTCTGCCTGCTCGGCCCCAACGGCGCGGGCAAGACCACCACGATCAACTGCCTCACAGGGGCGCTCCCCTTTACGGGCGGCGACGCGCTCGTGTACGGCGAGGGCGTCGGCAGCGAGGGCGGGCTCGAGCGCGCGCGGAGCATCATGGGCGTGTGCCCGCAGTTCGACCTGCTGTGGGCGGAGCTGACGGGCGCGGAGCACCTGACCATCTACGGCCTCATCAAGGGCGTGCTAGCTCCCCAGCAGGAGCACGACGAGGAGCCCGTTGCGGAGCAGCAGGAGGAGCATCGGCAAGGACGCGGAGGCGCTACGCGAGCAGGAGAGGCCAGCGGCGGCGGCGGCGGCGCCAACGGCATCGGCGGCGAGGCAAACGCGGCGGCGGCGGCCGCGGCCGCGGCCGCCAAAACGACGGCGGTGGCGCTCGCAGTCCCCTCGGCCCCCGCGCCTTGCGGCCCCTTCGCCGCCGTGCGCGCCGAGGCCCGCGCGCTGCTGTCGCGCGTGCGCCTGGCCGAGGCCGCCCACGTGCGCAGCGCGGCCTACAGCGGCGGCATGCGCCGCCGCTTGTCGGTGGCCGTCGCGCTGCTGGGCGATCCCAAGATCGTCTACCTGGACGAGCCGACCACGGGGATGGACCCGATCAGCCGGCGGTACGTTTGGGACATCATCCAGGGGGCGAAGATGGGGCGCGCGATCGTCCTGACGACCCACTCGATGGAGGAGGCGGACGTGCTTGGGGACCGCGTCGGCATCATGGCGCGCGGGCGGCTGCGCGCGCTGGGCACGCCGCTGCGGCTGAAGCAGCGGTACGGCTCGGGCTACCGGCTGACGGTGTCGGTGCTGTCGGCGCGGCGGCACGCGGCGCGGCGCAAGGAGCTCGAGGGGCTCGAGGGCGGCGGCAGCGGGGGGCAGCAGCGCGGCCGCGGCAGCACCGCCGCGGGGGACGGCGGCGGCGGCGCTTCCGAAGGCACCGGCGACGAGGACGGGGACGGGGACGGGGACGGCGACGAGGACGGGGACGGGGACGGGGACGGCCGCACCTCGCCCTTCGCCGCCGCCGCCGAATCCGCGCCCCCCAGCCGCGCGAGCAGCGCCGGCAGCTCGCTCCTGGCCGGGGCCGCCCCGCCGGGCGACGCGGGCGGCGCGCCCGCGCCCGCGGACGGCCCCCACCCCCCTCTGCGCCGCTCGAGGTCGACCGTGTCGCCGCCGCCGCTCCTGCTCGCTGCCGCGCTCAATTCCGCGGGCCTCGGCGGCGGGAGGCCGCCCTCCGCGGGCGCCGCCGCCGCCGCCGGCCCCGCGGCGGGCGCCGCTCCGTACCCCTCCTCCCCTACCTCTGCCTCGGCCGCCGCCTCGGCCGCCTCGGCCTCCGCCGCCGCCGCCATCGCCGAGCGCGTTTTGCGCAATGCCAGCCCCTATGGCAGCGAGGCGGACCTCGCCGAGCTCGCCTCCAAGGCCGCGCGCGTGCGCGCGTTCGTCGCGCGGCACCTGGACGGCCTGCTGCCGCTTGAGGAGACGCGCGCGTACCTGCACTACGTGGTGCCGGCGGCCATGACGGCGGCCGTGAGCGGCGGCGGCGGCGGCGGCAGTGGCGGCGGCATTGGCGGCAGCAGCGGCCCGAGCAGCCGCGCGGCGTCGGCGTCGCCGCCGCAGGAGGACCCGGCGGTCGGCTTCGCGCGCTTCCTCGCGCGCCTCGAAGGGCCCGAGGCCGCCGCCCTGGGCGTCACCGACGTGCAGCTGTCGCTCACATCCCTCGAGGACGTGTTTCTCGAGGTGGCGCGGCGCGCAGAGCTCGAGGCGGCCGAGATGGAGGCGAAGGCCGAGGCGGATGCCGCGGGCGCGGCCGCCGCCGGCGCGTCGTCGTATGCCGCCGACGGCGGCGACACTCTGCTCACCCGCCGCGTCGCGCTTCCGCTGCCCGGCGCGCCCGAGATCGTCGTCCCCCTCGGCCAGGAGGGGCCCTTTTCGGGCCCGCCCGCGCGCGTCGGCAGCCCGCCCACCCTCTGGCGCGTGCGGTGGGTCCAGGACGACGCCGGCGCGCTGGTGCCGATCGAAGCCCTGCGGCAGCGCGCGACGGGCGCGTCGGCGTCGTCCTTTGCCCCTCCTGCGCCGGCGGGCCCGGCCGGCGGCGGCGCCCGCCGCAGCAGCAGCGGCGGGGGGGCCCGGCGCCGCAGCGTTGAAGGGATGCGGCCGCCGTCGGCCGCGCCGCCGCCGCCGCCCGGCCCCTCGCCGCCGCCGCCGCCCGGCCCCTCGCCGCCGCCGCCGCCCGGCCCCTCGCCGCCGCCGCCGCCCGCGTTGCGGTGAAAGCGGGACAAACTCTCTTTCCACGCGGCGCGCCTATTCTCTGTATCTCTCTCTGTCCCTCTGCCCGCGCTTTCCTTCGCACGGACGACGACGCCCGCTCCCCTCCGCCCTTTGCGGCGGCGGACGGACGGACGACGCCCGCTCCCCTCCGCCCTTTGCGGCGGCGGACGGACGGACGACGCCCGCTCCCCTCCGCCCGCCCGCCCTTTGCGGCGGCGGACGGACGACGGCCGCCCCTTCGCTCGCACTCTCGCGAAACGACTGTTTTTTTTCGCTCGGCCCGTCAAACCCACCCCTTCCCCCACCTTTGCTCCGACCCCTTCCGATTTTACACACGCACTCGTGCTGCCTGCTTGAATAATACCTCCTCCCCAAGCACTGCGCCGGACCCCTGCATGTTTCCCCCTCGCCTGTTGCACGTGTATCTTTTCTTTCCCCCTCGCCTGTTGTTGCACGTGTATCTTTCCATTCCCTCGCCGTCGGTCCGTCGGCGCCCCCTTCTCACGCCCGGCGGCCCCTCTCGCCCCGAATCATATAGAAACGGCCAAGACATTCTTTGACCAACGCGCCGCGCGCAGGCAACTCAGCTCTCCCACCCGCGAGCTGTCTTTTGTCTGCGCGCCCTCCTTTTCCCCTCCCTCTTTTACGACGAGCCGGCGGCGGGGACCAACCAGAATACCTAGAAAAAAGAATCCCGACGTCGTTTTTACAAATGCCCTTGTGTCTCAAAGGTTGGACGGCCGGAAGGCGTTGAACCCGTCCGCGGCGGTCGTGACCAGCATGCCCGGGATCTGCGGGTGCCACCGCAGCTCCTTGATGTCCTTCTGCCCCGAGTGCACGAACAGCAGCTGCGGCGGCAGGTCAGGCGGCGGCGCGGCGGCGCCCGCGCCCGCGGCTGCCGCCGCCGCCGCCTCCTCCTCGGGGTCGCGCTCGAGGGCCAGGTCCCACACGGCCACCTGGTCGTCGGCGCCGGCGGTCGCGAGCATCGAGCCCTCGTATGGCGACCACTCGACCGACGTGACGGGCGCGCGGTGGAAGGCAAAGTGTGCGACGGGCTCGGCGGCCGTCGTCGTCGCCGTGCTCGCCGCCGGCACGCCGCCGCCGCCGCTGCCGCCGCCGCCGCCGGCCGCGCCCGAAAACGTGCGCAGGTCCCACACCCGCAGCGCCCCGTCGTCCCCCCCGGACGCGAGCATGTAGCCCACCAGCCGGTTCCACGACAGCACGTTGACGTCCGACGCGTGCGCCCCGGGCCGGCAGAGCATCGACCCACGCTTGGGCGCCGCGCGGGAATCCCACACGCGCAGCGAGCCGTCGGCCGACGCCGACGCCAGCACCGTCGGCTCGGCGGGCGACCACTGCACGTCCTCGACGCTGCCGGCGTGGCCCGCGTAGGGCGCGGAGACGGCCCACCCCGTTGCGCCCTGCGCCGGCTCCCACACGTGAATGTGGCGCGCGCAGTCGCCCGAGGCGAGGCGCCCCTCGTGGCAGGGCGACCAGTCGAGCGCAAACCCCTCGTCGGCGTGCTTGTGCGCGTGCAGCGGCTGGAGGTTCTGCTTATTTCCGTTGTATAGAGTGTATGTATTGGGTATGGGGTCGTTCGTTTTGTGTTGTGTTGTGTCGCGAATGGGCAGGAGGCAGCACAAGGGAGAAGGGGAGAGAGTCGCGGGTGGCGTCAGCGGCGGGTGAAGAAAACCCAGAAAGCGAGGCGGGGCGGGGGGCGCGTTTCGCCGAAAGACGGGAAACAAAAGCGTCGTCGTCGTTTGGTGCGCGGGGGGGTGGTCGAGGGGAGAAAAGGTCAAGGGGGGGGGGAGCTTCAGATACCGTCATAGTGGTCGCCATGTTGCCGGGCCGCGAAATGATGCCAACGCGGTTGACCGGCTCCGAGAGCTGGGTTTATGTAGCAATGTTGTGTCCTCATCGCCCCTCTCCTCTTTGCCTCTGTCTTTCTCCCTCGACGACCGCGCGAAAACAAAAACAACGACGACAGAAGACGACGCGCGCTTGCACAACCGAAAAAACAAACAAAACCTCAAAGCATCTTCTCACCTGCACGCGGCTCGCCGACTTGTGCTTCGGGTGCTCGTCCGCCGCCATCTCGGCCAGCTGCGCCGACACGTCCAGCACGCGCACCGAGCCCGTGTCCGCCCACACGGCCACCAGCCCGGGCCGCTGCGGCGCCGCGCGGACGCGGTTGGTCCCGTGCGGCTGCGCGATCAGGCGGCAGTGCATGCGCGGCGGCTCGTCGCCGTCATCGTCGCCGTCCTCGTCGTCGTCGTCGTCCTCATTGTCGAGGCCGTCGTCTTCGTCGTCGTCGTCGTCGTCGTCGTCGTCGTCGTCGTCGTCGTCCTCGCTCATGGCCTCCGCGCCGGCCGCGGCCGCCGCCTTTTTGCCGGCGCCGCCCTCGGCCGCCGCGCCGCCCCCCTCGCCGCCGTCTCGCCTGCGCGCGCGCCCCTTGGCGTCGCGCCGCCCGTGCCGCCCCTGCCCCAGGTGCGTCAGGCGCAGGAGCGCGAGGCTGTTGTTGCGCGGCTGGTCGGCCTGCGTCCCGGCCACCACAAACATCTCGTGCGGAAAGGCGGAGCGGGGAGCGCCGAGCAGGTCGCGCGGCAGGTCGAGCGACAGGGCCGGCCACTCGATCTGAAACCTGTGCAGGCAGTCGTAGGCGGTCGGGTCGTACTCGAGCTCGAGCCCCGCCTCGTCGCCGTCGATGTCGGGGTCGGCGGCGCCAGGGAGCCAGACGCGGGGCTGGCGGGGCTGCGGGGCCTGCTGTGCTGCCGCCGATGCCGACGCCGACGGCTTTTTCGCTGGCGACGACGCCTTTCTCGGCGGCGGCGCCTTGCCCTTTTTCGGGTTGCGCGGCATTGTTATTTTTTGGGGGGTGTGCTGCGTGCCGCGAAGAGGTCGCGGCGGTGCGCTGATGGTGAGCGCGAGAGGACGCGCTCAGAGCCCCGTGCGCGCGCGCGCGCGCGCGTGGGGGCGCGCCCCTGCTCTCGGGCGGCGCGCGCGAGGGAGCGCCGCCTCTGCCCCCGGTGTGTGCGCGATCTGCGGCGCGCCGCGCTGTGGCGCGCGCGCTATCCCCTGCCCGATCACGTGCTTCTAGAAGAGGATGCGAGCTCTGCGCGCGTCACGTCAGCGGCAGTACGGATCGGGGGCGCTCAACGGGAGAGGAGGAGGAGGACAAGAGGCGACTCTTGTCTCTTGTCTCTTTGCTATTTGTCGGCGCGCGGGACGTGTGTGCGCTGCTGATGTGAACGTGGAGAACGTCGATTCGATGGTGATGGTTTTGTCAAGCCGCGGAGTTGCGAGGTATGTTGGAGACAGGGCAAGGGACACCATGGCATCGATGACGACGCCCACAGTCTTTGGCAAAAGAAAAGTGAGTCGCCTTCCTCCCCTGCCCTCGACAGTTGAGCACATAAACGCGAAACCCGTCCCCTCTCTCACATCCAATCGCACAACGCGAATCGTCGACAAAATCGCAACCGCGCGCGCAACCCTTCTGTTCGAGCGCCCATCCGAAACAAAACACACAGCTCGCGCCACGAAACAAAAAAAGCATCGTCGAAGAAGGCGCGCGCGCCCAACGCCGCCGGTCGACCGAGCGCTCGGGAGGAAAAAAAAAAGAGAGAGAGAGACACACAAGCAGCCATGGCGCCCGCCGCAGGAACGGCCTCCGACCCCCCCCCAAACAACAAGAACAACAACGGGCTTATCCCCTGCCCGCCCTCCACCGCCCTCGCGCTCGCCGCCGCCCTCCTGGCCGTCGGCGTCGCCCTCGCGCGCCTCTTTCCCCGCGCCGCGCTCGCCGCTCTAACCTTCCTCGGCGCCGCACTGCTGGCGCTGGCGCTCGAGCTCACGCTAAACCCGCTCGAGCGCTGGCGCCACCGCCGCGTGCCCGGCTTTCCCTACAAGGCGCCCTTTGGCAACCTTCCCGACCTGGCGCGCGGGGGCGGCATGCCCGCGCTGGCGCTCCGCGGCGCCGCGCTCTACGGCCCCACGTTCAAAGTCTGGCGGGGGACGACCGCCGTGGTTGTCACGGTCGACCCCGACGCCGCCAAGAAGGTCGGCTCGCGCGTCTCTGCGCGCGGCATGGGCCCCGGCGGGCGCGGCGGCGGGGGCGACCCCCTGGGCCTGGGCCTGCGGAACCGGGAGGCCACGGGCCTGCTGCTGGCCGACGGCGAGCGCTTCACGATGCTCAAGAGGGCCTGGCAGCCCGCGTTCGCGCCGGCGTCGCTCCGCGCGTACGCCCCGCTGCTGGCAAAGGCCGCGCTGTCGGCCAGCCGGCAGTTGCGCGCCAGGGCGGCGCCGGGCTTTGCCGGAGCGCCGGTCGACGTGCACGCGGTGCTGGCGGGCATGACGATGGAGGCGGTCGGCAGCTGCGCCTTTGGCGTCGACTGGGGCGCCTTTTCGTCGTCCTCCTCCTCCCATGGGGGCGACAAGGAGGAGGGCGGCGGCGGCAAGGAGGAGGGCGGCGGCGGCAAGGAGGAGGGCGGGGCCGACGGCGACGACGGCAACGAGGGCGAGCGCGAGGAGCGCGAGTGGCGCCGCATGGGCCGCCAGCTCGTGGTCTCCGCCGAGGAGCTCTTCGGCACCACGCGCATGTCGGACGCCTCGCGCTGGGCGCTCGCCGCCATGGCGGTGCCGCGGCTGACCGCGCCGCTGCGCTTCCTGGCGCGCCGGTTTCCCGACGCGCCGCTCGTGCGGCGCGTCAAGGCGCGGCAGGAGCTGGAAGCGGCCGCGCGCTTCCTGGTCGAGCACGCGCGGCGGCAGCAGCGGCAGCGGGAGGAAGAGGAGCGGGAGCGGGAGGAGGCGGCCGCGGCGCTGGGTGCGTCGGCGGACAGCGGCAGCGAAAAGAGCGGCGCCGCCAAGACACCGCCCCAGAAGCCCAAGGGCGTGACGGGCATCGCGCCCGGCTCGTTCCTTGCGTCGATCATGCGCGACGGCCGGCTTACGGCGGACGACGTCGCCGCGCAGGCGCAGACGTTCGTGCTCGCCGGGTACGAGACGACGCTGAGCGCGCTGAGCCTCGCCGTCGCCCTGCTCGCGCGCCACCCGGAAAAGGCGCACGCCCTGCAGCGCGCGATCGACGAGAGCGACGCGGCGCGCGAGGCCAGGCGGGAGGCGCGCCGCCTGCGCCGCGCGGCCGAGGGCGGGACCGCCGCCGCCAACAACGGGAGCGAGGAGGACGGCGAGCAGGGGCGCGAGGGGGGCAACGACGGCGACGAGGGCGATGGCGACAAAAACGACGACGCTGACGAGGACGAAAACGACGACGCCTCCATCCCCTACGCGCAGGCCGCCCTCGACGAGGCCATGCGCCTGTACCCCCCAGGGACCGCCATCGTGCGCTGGCCCGGCGCCCTGCACCCGGACGCCCCGCCGCTCGTGCTCCCCTCGCTGCCCGGCCGGCCCGACGTGTCTGTCCCCCGCGCCACGCGATCGGTCTCGGCCGTCCTCTTTGCCGTGCACCGCAACCCCGAGGTGTGGCCGCGCGCCGGCGACTTTGTTCCCGAGCGTTTTCTGCCGGCCGAGCTCGGCGGCGACCCGTCGCTCAGGGCCGCCTCTCCCAGCGCCTTTCTGCCGTTTGGCGCGGGCGCGCGCATGTGCATCGGCTACAGATTTGCATTAAAGGAGGCGCGGCTGGCGCTGGTGGCGCTGTTCCGGGCGCTCGATTTCGAGGCGGCGGCGGCGCCCGGCGAGAGCGGCGAGCAGGAGGGGAGGGAGGGAGGAGGGCGCAGGGCGGCGGCGCCGCCCATCAAGACAGCTACAGGGATCACGATGGGCCCGTCGGGGGGCGTGTGGTGCCGCGTGAGCGAGCGGCGGCGCTGCGCGGCGATGTGAGAGCGAGCGAGGGCGCCTCGTCCTCGCCTCGTCGGATCATTCTGGCCCCCCCTCTCCGACGCCACCTATTCTCTCGCTTTATTCCCCCCAATTTCGATGTTTTTTCTGCATTCGCGCCGCGCAACCGACTCGACCCCTACTCACGTCGTGTTTGCCATCTGATTACAATAAGAGCAACGAGGTGTTGGTTTGTGTACGGCAGTCAGCCTAGTTGGTGCAACTAGGCTGACTGCCGTAGGCTAGGATGACTCAAGGGGGGGGTCTTTACACAACGTGTCACATGGGTAGCGTGTGTACACGGGGCTCATCACGTCCTTTTCCCATTGAACGCCGAACGGAGAAAGCCGGGAACAAAGAGCGAAAGGGGGTCGTCGCCGCAGCCGCCGCCACTCAAACATCCGGGATGTCCCGCAAGCTGTACCCCTGCACGCCCCTGTACGAGCAGTAGGCCACCCGCGTGAAGTAGGCGCCGGGCGCGAACGTGAGCGACCCCAGAACGATCATGGCGGTGCCCGTGCCGCCGGCGCCCTCGGGGCCCGCCAGCAGCGCGCCGAGCCCGCCGGCCAGCAGGCCGCCGCCCGCGACGAAGAGCGCGAGCGCGAGGCCCACCTTGCGGCGGACGGCGCGGCGGGCGTCTGCCTCCATCTCGGCGTCGGGCTCGAGGTCGTACGCGTCGTTGCCGGCCCAGCCGCCGGCGCCGTCCGCCATTCGTTTTTGGGGCGGGAGGAGACGCGACGCGACGCCTTCGCCCGTCGACGGCGACAAAAGAGAGAGAGAGGGGGGCGCTCGTCGTCGGGCGGGCGCGAATTCACGCCGCCTGTGGCTGGCGCTCCCTCTGCGCGGCCCGCAGCTTGCCTCGCGGGAAAGTCAGCACTGCCCACGCGCCGGCGCGATGCGGGACAAGGGCCGCGGGACGGGATAAGGAGGGGGCGCGTGAACGATAGCGAAAGCGAAAGCGAAAGCGAAAGCGAAGAGCTTCTCTCGTGTTGGTGCGATTATGACGGGATGCCTTGGTCCTGACTGTCTCTCGCTGACTTTGACATCGAGGTTGGGTGCGCTAGTTTGTCGGCTTGCGACTGTGTTTGCGTATGAACAAGAAGAATGCCCACAAGCCCGCGACGTCGCCGAAAAACCAAACGGCGCGACGAGGCGCGGCGGCGCTTACACGCCCCCAAACCCCCCCCCCCCCCCCCCCCCAACAACCCCACCCCCCCCACCCCCCCCCCCCCCCCCCAAAAAATCAGGCCTTGTCCGACGGCCCCGCGGGCGGCTTGCCCGCAGCAGCCGCAGCAGCCGCAGCCGCAGCAGCCGCAGCAGGCGCGGCCGTCGGCGGCGCCGCCGCCCGCACGCGCGCCGCGCGCTCGGCCTCCATCGCGCCCGCGCGCTCCCACGCCTCAAAGCAGAGCGCGGCTTGCCCGCCGCTGAGCGCCAGCAGCTTTGCCAGCGTCACGCGGCGCGAGAATTCTTTCGGGCCAAAGTTCTTGGGGTCGGCGCGGTGCAGCTCGACGAAGCGGCCGGCGAGGTCGTCCGCGAGGTCGGCGGGAAGCACGCAGTCGGCGGAGCGCGCGACGGCGAGGTGGTCGCGCACGGCGTCGAGGCCGGGCGTGGCGGCGGCGGCCAGGCGGACGGCGTCGCGCGACGGGAAGAGCGCAAGAGGGGCGGCGGGGGCTGCTGTGTGGGCGCCGCCGCCGACTGACGCCGGCGGCGAGGCCGCCGCCGCCGCCGCCGCCGCCGCCGCCGCCGCCGCCGCCGCCGCCGCCGCCGCGGCAGGAGAGCCGCCGGCGCCGTTGGGGCTCGCGCCGCCGCCGCCGCCGCCTGGCTGCGACGAGGCGGCCGGCGTGGCGGCGCGGCTGGCTGCCAGGGACGCGGGGGTGCCGCCGCCGCCAAGGACGCCGCCGAGACTGCCGCCGCCGCCAACGCAGTGGGACGACGGGCAGAGGCCGAGCACCGCCATGGCGGCGGCGACGGCGCCGGCGTCGGGCACGAGCGGCAGCTCGACGTCGAGCGCGTGGCGCAGCAGGGAACGCCCCTCCCCGACCACCACGAGCGGCAGGTCGACCGCGAAGCTGCCCGTGTAGAACTCAAAGTCGCACGGCAGCTGCTGCTCGCGCAGCACCGACTCTAAAGCGCGCAGCGCGGCCACGCCGGCGTCGTCCAGCCGCCCGGCCGCCAGCCCGCCCTCGTCGAGCACGGCGACGGTCCCTGCGGCCAGCTGCAGCCTGCCGCGCGCGAGGCGGCCCGACGCGTGGTCCTTGCGCGGGGCCCAGTGGCCCGCGTTGAGCTCGGGGAGGCAGACGGGCAGCAAGGCGGCGTGGGGAAGCAGGGCGGCGAGGGCGGTGTGGAGGGCGGCGGCGGCGGGGCTGGCCGGCGGCGGCGGCGCGGAAGACGCGGCGGCGGGCGCGGACGGAGACGCCGCCGCCGCCGCCACCCCAGGGACGGGCGGGCAGCCCGTCAGGTTGAGCGACAGCATGCCGTGCGGCTGCCCCTCGGAGCGCGTGAACACGCGGCTGAGGGCGGCCATCAGCGCGTACTCGGCCGCCAGCGCGTCGCCCCCGAGCGCAAAGCGGAGCAGGTCGAGCGCGCGCTGGCGCAGCAGCGGCAGCGCCGCGCGGCCGGCGGCGCCCTCGCACGGCGCGGCGCGCAGGGCCGGGTGCACGGGCAGGGTCGTCATTCGCGGGCAGGCCGGAGCCACGAGCAGGGCGTGGACGCGGGGCACGGCACTGGTGGGCGGGCGCGCGGCGAGGGCCTCCAGCGCCGCGAGCTCGTCGTCGTCCGCCCCGTCGACCACCATCATCATTGTCGCGTCGCCGTCGGCGCCGCCGCCATTCCCGCCGCCGTTCCCACCGCCCTGCTCCTGCTGCTGCTGCTGCTGCCGCTGGTTTTGCTGCTGCTGCCGCTGGTCGGCGGCGGGCGGCTGAAAGTGGGCGGCCGCAAGGCCAGGCGCGATGCTCAGGACGCCGATGACGTCGACCACGTCGTGCAGGCGCATGGGCGCCGCCTTGGGCGGGGCGGCAGCGGCGGCCGCCGCCGCCGTTGGCTGGCGACCGCCGTTCCGGTCGCCGTCGCCGCCGCCGCCGCCCTCGGGTTCGTACACGTAGACGAGCACGTCGCCGCGGTGCCACAGCGGGGCCTGGTCTCCGCCCTGCGTGGCGGCGGCGCGGCGGGCGGCGCCGACGACGTCGCCCGTGTTGCCGCCCGCGCCGGACGGGTCGTCGGGCGTCGGCGCGCGCGACGGCGGGGGCAAGACCAACAGGCCGCTGGGCCCGCCGCCGCCGCCGCCCCCGCCGCCCCCGCCCCCTCGTCCCTCCTCCTGGCCAAACATGCCGCGCATGAGCGCGTCGCCCGGCTGCTCGCCGCGCGCGTGGGCCGCCGCCTGGTCGCGGGCGGCGGGCGCGAGCGGCGCGTCCCCGCCGCCGCCGCCGCCGCCGCCGAGGACGCCGCCAGCAAAGCCGCCGCCGCCGCCGCCGCCGCCGCCGCCGCCGCCGCCGCTCGCCGGCCGACCGCGCTTTGGCACCTCGGCGGGGCCGCCCCCGCCGCTGGTCGCGGCGTCGGCGTCGGGCGCCGGTTGCTGCTGGCGCGTAAAGGCGGCGTCGACGGCCGCCTCGACGCCGGTAGGATCACCAGAAAGGTCGTGCGACAGCGCCAGGGACGGCTCGCGTGCGCGCTTGTCGCGGGCCGCGGCGGCGCCGGCCCCGCCGGCCGCCACGCCCGCCGCCGCCGTCGCGGCCGGCGTCCGCGGCTCGGCCGGCTGCCCGCGCCACCGCGCGGCAGCCCACGCCGACTCGCCCGGGACCGCCGCGATCACGAACGGGCGCCGCTCGGCGATCTTGGTCTCGGAGGCGGCCTCCAGGCCGGGCGGCGCCGCGTCGCAGTACTGCACGGCCTGCCAGGCGCCGCGCGCGGCGGCGGCGGCGGCGGCGGCGCCGCCGTGGCGCGCGGCGGCGGCGACGGCCTCGGGCGTGGGCGCGGCCTGGCGGAAGCACGAGACGAAGAACTCGGGGTTGAGCATGTCCTGGACCATGCCGCGCACGCGCACGAGGCTGCCGTTGGGGATGCGCTCGGCGTTCTCCGGCGTGAGGCAGGGGATCTGTTTTGAGCGATGTTTGAAAAAAGGGGGGGCGGCCGAGGGGAGGGGCGGCGGCGGTGAGGAGGAAAACCGAGACAGAGGCGCGCGCTGCGCTGCGCGGTGCTTGTCGGTCCGCCTGATCCTGCTGCTCAAAGGGCGCAACGCAGTCGACGACTCACGCGCTGCACGGCTGCGGGCGTGCTGAACAGCGACGCAAAGTGCTGCGCCACGGCCGCGTGCGTCTGCTCAAAGGCGGGCGCGGGACCAGCAGCGGCACCTCCAGGAGCAGGGGCGGAGGAGAGGGCAAACACCCTCGCGGCGACCTCGAGCGGCCGGGCGATCGCGGCGTCGACCTCCATCGGTTCGATGTTGCAGCAAGGGCGAGGGGAAAACGGTCGCGATTAGTGCCGCAAAAGTACTGCGGGTAGAGGGCTTGGTGTTTGGAGGGGGCGCTTGAAGGAGGAGGAGGTCGATTTTTGAATTTGGTTTTGTCTCTCTGGTCTGGTGCGCGCGCGAGACAAGTCGAGCAAGTGACTCTGTCCAAGGAGACGACCGGCAGATCGTGGGCGGTTGTTCAAGTTCTTGTGAAAGAAGGCGCGCGATGAAGACTGAGAACAGAGAAAGCGTGGTGGCGGCGCAACAATGCCAACGGAACGACTCGTGCGCGCGACCGTCCTTGCGACTTGCCGCCCCGCCCCCCCTGTCGCGTCGCCGTCCCTTTTCGCAACGACGCACTCTCTTCACCGAACAGTCCTTCTCACACGGCACACAATGCGACATCATCGTCGAGGCAGCACAAGGAACACAAAAGGGGATAACAAAATCGAAACCAAGACACAGTCGTATATAGAGAGAGAAAGGCGCCGCGCCGACCGACCGCGCGCGCCCTCGCCGCCGTTGCCACAGAGACACAAGGCCAAAGAATCGCGCTCAAAAGAGCGAGCCCCTCACCCGCGCTTGAACAGGCCGCCGAGCGCGTTCTTCATGCCCTCGATCGCCGACATGTCGAACACGGGCTCGTCGTACTGGTCGATCACCGCGCGGAACTTGGGCGACGCGCGCAGCTTGGCCAGGTTTGGGTCGGCCCTCGCCTTCTTAAAGTCCTCGAATCCCGCCTCAAAGGCGCCGCGGAGCGACTTTGCGCCCTCGTCCGCGTTGTCGACCATGCTGTAGCAGCACGCCACGTTGTACAGCGCGACGGGGAGCACGGCCGTCACGCGCGCCAGGTTGTCGCCCACGAAGTTGCGCGGCTCCATGGCCACCACGTTCTCGAAGTCCACCAGAGCGCCCTCCACGTCGCCCTGCTTGAAGCGCACAAGCGCGTCGTCAAACAGCTCCCGGCGCTTGCGCTCGGCCTCCTTGCGTGCCACGTAGTTGCGCGCCTGCACCTCCTTCGTCCCCGCCCCGTAGTTGCCGCCGCGGCGCTCCGTCTTCCACGCCTTCTCCGCGGGGGTCAGGCCGTCCTCGTCCAGAGACGACAGATCGCCGTAGTTCTTCTTCAGCTTCAAGTAGACCGATCCGTTGCGCGTGCGGATGGCGTACATGATCTGCCCGTAGTTCTCGGCCTTCCACACGTCGGTGCCGAACGACGCGCTGATCTCGACCACCTTGTCGCCCGGCTGCACGCGGTCGTCGGTGTTGCCCGCGCGCGGGTCGTTGGCGACGACGTAGGCGCCGCCGTCGGCGCCGCGCGCAAACTTGAGGCCGAGCGGCTTTTGGAGATCCACCTGCGTTTTTTTTTTTTCGTTTTTTTTTTTAAATCAGTGAAGGTTGGAGACCGTGTCGTGTTGCGGGTGGGAGGCGAGGGCGCGGAGGGGGAGGGGCGGTGGGGAGGCGTTGGACAAAGGGGAAGTGGGGCGCGGGCGGCGGCCGTGCGCAGCTGCTGGCCGCAAGCGCGAGCGGGCGGCGAGCGGGCGCTCGAGCGCGCGCGAAAACAAAAGAGACGCACCTCGATGTACTCGGCCTGCGTGGCGCCGACGTCGGTCTGGGCGGCGCGGCGCGCGACGAGGGGCGCGCGGCGGGGGGCCTGTGGTGGTATTGGTCGTCGTTGGTTTGGGGGAAGGGGGGGCGCGGAATCAGAAGCGAGTTTGTGGTTCGAGGGCCACTCATCGCCCCCTTTATGCGCCGGGCAATTCGCGAGTCAGCGCGCGACGCGATGTCAACTAGGCGGATGGAGGGCGTGTGTCACCCCCAGGCGACTGGGCGGGGCCAGTGAACACCCAGGCGCGATCGACAGGGCGCGCGCGCAGAGTCCCCATCGCGATTTTGGGAGTGGGGGACGAGGGGACGGGGAAACGCACCTGCATGGCGCCGGCCGCGCGCGCGGCGGTTTTGGTCCTCTGCATCAGCATCTTGACGTGGTGCTTCGTTTGTGTTGGACGGGCGACTGTCTAGGTGTGAAAGGGAACCGGGCGTGAGATTGAGAAGGATGAAACAAGAGGGCGCGACGACGACTCTTCAGGGGTGCGCGGCGGCGCCGACGAACCAATTCGGGCGGGCGGGCGGCGGCGCGCGCGCTCGGGCGGCGACGGTGTTGGCGGGGGCGGGGGCTTCAGGTCAGCTAAAAGGGGGGGGGAACAACGATTCTCTTACAAATGTGGCGGCCGGTGAGAAGTACCATGAAGAACAACACCACCGGAGCTCGCGACACATTCATTCGTTCGAGCGGGGGCGGCGACGACAGCAAATGCGTGGCGCCGCCGCCCCTATCTCTCTGCGGCCGACAAGGCGCCGCCCTCACTTCTTCCCCCCTGCTGCCCCTTTCTTTTTTGCTGCGGCCGCCCCTCCCGCCCCTCCTGCTCCTCCCGCCGCCGGCGGCCCCGACTTGCCCGCCGCTGCCGCCGCCGCCGCCTTCTCCTTGCCGCCGCCGCCGCCGGCCCCGCCCGTCCTGTCCCGCTTGCGCAGGCCCTCTCCCGCGTGCGCGCGCAGCAGCAGCTGGTAGCTCGCCTTGAACTTGGCGAGCTGCGCCGGCGCGACCTCGGCGCTGATCTTGCGCTTGCCGTCGGTGGCGCGCACGAGGCACACGCACTCGTCGTCGCGGATGGGGGCCTGGGCCTTGGGCGCGGGCTTGCGCACGCCGCCGGCGTCGCCGGGCGCGGGCGGCGCCGCGCTGGCGGGCGCGGCGCGCGGGCCGCGGCGCAGGGCGCTGCGCTTCATGGTGACCCACACGGTGCCGTTGGCCTTGTTGCGCTCGTACAGCTTGTGCAGCTGGCTGAGGAAGCCGTCTAGGTCGCAGCGGACCATGGCTGCTGCTGCTGCTGCTGCTGCTTGCTTTTGGCGTTTGGTCCTCCCAAGTTTTGGAGAGGCGAGAGGGACCAAGAGCGTCGTCGTGATCGTTTCGTGGAGAAGTTGGATTTTGTTGTGATGGGTGCGATCGGTACCGTATTTTGTATGCGTGCAAGTGTGGGCGTGCGCGCGTCGATCGAGATGGAAGTCGTTTTCACGCTCTTGAAAAAGAACACATTTGACGCCATCCCTCCTCAAGGTTTCGCAAACGCACACCACATCGACACACAGTGTGTGGCACACACACCACATCGACAACGAATAGACCGACCCGTCCACGAGGATTGGCCTCTCCATCCTTCGTCTTGCAATCGACGCAAACCGTCCCCGGCGTTGCTTCTCGTGCGCCACAGACAGCCAGAGGAGCAGAGGCACCAAGCACCATCCACACACACGCACGCACGCGCCCGCCCCCTTTCAAGCGCCGACGCACGCCCGCCATGCAGCTCGCAAGCAGGCGGGGCGCGGCCCTCGCGCGCGCCAGCCCCGCGCCGCTGCTGAGGCGGCCCGGGCGCGGCAGGAGCGGCACGAGCAGGCCGACACCGGCGCCGACGCCGACCATGGTCGTCGCGCGCGCCGTCATCGACGACGGCGGCGGCGGCGGCGACGGCGAGAAGGGCGTCGGCGGCAAGGGCGAGGCGGGCAAGTCGTTCGAGGACCTGTTCCAGCAGGAGCTAAAGCGGCGCGGCATCGACGAGGCGGCGGCGGCGGCCGGCAAGTCCGCCTCGTCCCCCTCGCCGCGCTCCTCCAACCAAGGGCCGCGCGCGCCGGCGTCCAACCCTTTTTCGTCGTCGGCCGCGGGCGGCCCCCGCGACGCGACGCGCCCGTCCGCGGGCCCGGGCGCGCCGGCGGCGGGCGGCGCCGAGCTCGGCGGCCAGCGCGAGCGCTCCCTGCGCCTCGTCTCCGAGGGGCTGGACGGCCTGCCCGGGCGCGCCAAGCAGCTGCTCCTCCTGGGCGGGAGCGTGTTCCTCGGCTTTTTGCCCGCCATGCTCGTTTTTTCGCTCGTGTTTACCGGAATTTTCTCGGTTTTTGGCGAGAACTTCTTGCACGGCGGGCGGACGGACGCCTTGCCGCGGTACGTGGACCCGGGGGAGCTGCTGGCGGCGCCCACGGTCGACCGGTTCGTGCCGTTCCGGCCGGACATGGACCTGTGAGGAAACCGAAGCGGAGGACGGTTGTTTCGCCACCGGCGACCAAAAGGCGGGCGTCTTTTTTCTTCTTTTCTCTCTCGCGCCCGCCTTCCCTCCCCTCCCCCCCGCTCCTCCCCCCTCCGCGCTTCGTTGCAACCCTCCCGTTGTTGCCGCTGCCCCCGATGTGTAAGACCAGCCAGATTTGATTCGTTAAAGGGGAAAAAGCTGTTTCTGATTCGAAGGAAACAAAAGTCACGGCGCCTAGTTGTTTCAAAACCCGACGACGAAAACGAAAGACGACGCCATCTCAATAATCAAAAGAGAGCGACACAGATCCCGCAAACGTCCCAACTACTCCTTCGAGTACAGCACCACGACCACCACCATGAAGACCGCCGCCGTCGCCGACAGCGCCGACGCGTAGTAGGGATAGGCGGGCGCGAGGAAGCGCTCGTACTCGTCGTGCCGGTAGGGGCGGACGGGGGCCTCGGCAGAGAGCTCCAGGCGAGAGTAGCCCGCGCGGGCGTGGTCCAAGGTGAATTTGAACACGCCGTAGACGTCGGGCGCGCGGAAGCGCAGGGAGAGGGTGCCGTTGGGCGCGGAGGGGTCCGCGGGAGCCAAGGCGAGGCGCACGTGGGGGTCGAGCATCGTGAAGGAGAGCTGGACGGGGGCGGCGCTGGCGTCCCTGCTGGCGGCGGCGGGCGGAGGGACGTACGGCGAGCGCGTGCCGGCGGCCTTGCCCCTTCCGCCGCTGCCGCCGCCCTCGAGCTCCCACACGTCGACCGAGAACTCGACCTCGTCGTTGATGCGCAGGAGCTCGGGCGCGTTGCGAAGGTCGGCGCCCTCGTCCTCGCTGCCCGTGCTGCCGCCGGGCAGGATCCGGTGGCGCGCGCGCTCGAGCAAGAGCACGCCACGGTCGGCAAACGCCCAGCGCGCGAGCCCTGCCGCAAACTCTGCGTTGGCCGTGCGTCCGACGGCCTCGCCCGTGGACGCGTCCACGAAGCCCTTCGCGGAGATAGCGGCGTCGCTCAGGGCGTACAGGGAGCCGACCACGGCGACGCGCGCGTTGTTGCGCGCGCGCACGGCGACGGCCAGGGCCGCCGCGCCGCCGTTGGGGCAGGCGGCGGGGTCGGGCAGCGAGGCGGCGGACGACGAGGCGCCCGGCGGCCCCGCGCCGGCCACGTGCGTGTAGGCGGTCGGCGAGGCGGACAGGACCACGGTGGCCGTCCCCGAGCTCGAGGCCGGGACCACCGCCGCGCCCCCGCGGTAGATGACGGGCGCGCCGCCCAGCCCCACCGCGCCGAGGATGGCCGCCGAGGCGACGGCGTCCCGCGCGAGCACCGCGGGCCCCTCCTCCTCCTCCTCGCCCTTGCCGTCGCCAAGGCCCTCGGGCCGCGAGAAGTGGTCGTGCACGCGCGCCCCGCGCGCGTCCATCTCCACCCCAAGCTCGAGCGCTAAAGCGCGCAGCGCGTCGGGCGAGTCGGGCGACAGCGCCAGGAGCACGTTTCCCGCGCCCTCCTCTACCATCGCCGCCAGGTCGTCCAGCGACGGCGCGGGCGGCTCGGCCTCGTGCGCCTTGTCCTTGCGCGCCGAGGCGGCGGCGGCGCGGCGCGCGACGCCGTCACCCCCCAGGGCCGCGGCCCGCGGGGCCAGCAGCGCCACGTGGTCGTAGCGCCAGCCGAAGAGGCCGTCGCGCAGCGCGAGCGCCGGGTCGTCGGCCGAGCGGACGTCGGCTTGGTAGCCGCTGGCCGCCAGGGCGCCGAGGAACCGGGCGTGGGTCTCGCGGCCGGCGGCGGCGTCGTCGAAGAGCACGAGGACGCGGGGGCCGCGGTGCTGGGCGAGGGCGGGCGGGGGGGTGGCGCAGAGCAGCAGGACGAGGAGGGCGGCTGCTGCTGTTGCCGCCGGCGCGAGGGGCCGCCGCCGGCCGGCGCCGACGCCGCCGACGAGGGGCCGCCGCGCCATCGTCGTGTGGTGTTTTTTGTTTGTGCTTGACAGGGAAGGGGGGGGAGCCGCCCGTCCGCCGCCGCTGTCGCCGCCGCTGCTGCGGAGCCGCCGCCGCCTGGATCGCGGGCGCGTGCGCCGCCCGATCGTCGCCGTGCTGCGCGGATCACGACACGTTTTGCGGGAAGGTTCGGTTTTTTGAACACCTCTCGTCGAGATGGCAGGTTTTTGGTTCGTGCGACCACGGTTTCGGGGTAGCGGGCTGCTTGCTGGCTAAGAAAGAACGACACTAACGCTCGTGCGGGTGCGCGCGCCGAAAAAGTTGTGGAGCGGCGGGGGGGCATGAGGGCGGAGCGGCGCCGTTTTGGCTCTCGCTCCCGGCGCGATCGATCGCCGTCCCGTCGCCGCTCTCCGTCCCTCTCTCGCCCGACGTCGACCAGGGGTTGGAAGCCGGGCGTCAGCCCCGGGCGTCCGGGGCGGGGGCGTCGGCGTTCCGGGCGTCGGGGCGTCGCTCGGGCGGCACTGGGGCGGCACATAGGGCGGCCCCCCAAGGAGGCTCCAGCCCATATAGTACCCCCCCTCACAACCTCGCGCATTCATTAGTCTTCATATTCTCTCGCGTGCACGTTTGTAAACGACTCTTGCTCCTTTATCTCTCTCTCTTTTATGTTCTCTCTCAGGCGTCGCTCACCTGCTTTTGCGAACAGGCGCGTGCAGGTGAGCGCGGCCGGTATCGTCGGGTGGGCCTGGGCGGGGCGGGGCGGGGCGTGCGACGGGGCCAGCCGGGGTTGTGTCGGGTGCAGCGCGGCGGCAGGGGCGTCAGGGGCGGCAGGGGCAGCTGGGGTGGCACGGGCGGCTGGGACGGCAAGGGCAGGGCGCGACGGGCAGGGCGCGGGTGGCCTGGCCGGCGGGATTGATGGCCTGGGACGAGGCGCGGCGGGGCGCGGCGGGGGCGGCCTACGGTTTTTTCTCCGGGCGTCGCGGGCGTCAGGGGGCGTCTGGGGCGGCAGGGGCGTCAGGGGCGGCAAGGGCCGAGCTGAACGGCGGCGGGTCGATCGGGCGACAGGGAGAGGATGCGGTTGGGCATGTTGTGTTCATTCGTCTAACTTGACGGCGGCAAGATAAAAATGCTTAATCAGTGAAATCGTCAGTCCCGCGAAGTGTCGTCGATCAGAGAAGGCGCTACAAAGCGCTTGCCACCACCACCACCCGCCGGAGAAGAAGGGGGGCCCCGTTTACGCGCAGGAGTCGGGTTGTTTAGCATGGCCACGAAGGAGCCGTCGGGCGGCATCGCAGCCAAGGCGTCCTGAACCGCCGCAGCACTGAACTCAACTTGGCGAAGAGCGGCCGCGGCGGCAGCTGCGGTCGTTGGCAGCTGCTCGGGCGCGGTCGACGCGCCGCCGCCGCCGCCGACTGGGGCGGCAGGCGCCACGCCCTGCTGCTGTGGCGACAGCTGCGGCTCCTGCTGCTGCGGCGGCGGCAGGGCGCCAGACGCGTCCGGCGAGGCGCCGGGCGCCTCGGCCAGGCCGCCGCCGCCGCCGCCGGGCGCCGCCATCGCGCTGCCGCTGCCGGGCGCCGGTAGGGCGCCGCCGCCATCCGCGGCAAAGCCCTGCTGCTGGGGCGGGTGCTGCGGGTGCTGCGGCTCCTGCTGCTGCGGCAGGGCGCCAGACGCGCCCGCCGAGGCGCCGCCGCCCCGGCCGCCGCCAACAGGGGCAGCAGGCGCCGGCATGTAAAAATAGGGCAGAAGGAAGCTGCTGCCCGCGCCAAGACCGCCAAGACCGCCAAGACCGCCGTCAATAAGCGGCTGCTGCTGCGCGTGCTGCTGCTGCTGGCCAAACGACGGCGGCGCCTGCTGCTGCCACGGCTGCGGCGGCGGCAGCTGCTGCTGCTGCGGCTGCAGGGAGCCAGACGCACCCGCCGAGGCGCCGGGCGCCTCGGCCAGGCCGCCGCTGCCGCCGTCGCCGGGCGTCGTCATTGTGCCGCGGCCGCCGCCGGGCGTCGCCATCGTGCCGCGGCCGCCGCCGGGCGTCGCCATCGCGCCGCTGCTGCCGCCCGCACCACCGCCGCCAAGACCGCCGTCAATAAACGGCTGCTGCTGCGCGTGCTGCTGCTGCTGCTGCTGGCCGAACGACGGCGGCGCCTGCTGCTGCTGCTGCCATGGCTGCGGCGGCGGCAGCTGCTGCTGCTGCGGCTGCAGGGAGAGGGGTGTTTAAACACGCTTTGCCAAATTCTTTGCGAGAATCGACCCGCGGCCCCCTGGCTTGATGTCTGTTTTTCGCGCGGAGCGCCGTCGGGCCGTATCGGCCGGCATTCGCATCGGCCCGTCGCCCCCGGGCCGCGTGCGTGGGGGTTTGTAGCCCGCGATTTCTTCTCCGAGGAGGGTCTCTCGCAAACTTTTGTTCATTCTTTGCGAGAGCTCGCCCCCCCCCCACCCCCCCATCATCGGCGGCGCCCTGCTTGTCCTCGGGCTTGAAGCAGTAATTCCGCCTTTCCGAGCGCCGTCTTCGGCCGCCAACATGGCAGCAGAGCGCGACGGGCCTCTCCGTCACTTTCAGACTACTCGGGCGCTTTGGGGGGTCTCTGCTCCGCGTTTCATAGTCTTTTTGTAGATGCGCGGCCGTTTTAGGGACGGCTGCTCGCGCTCGCTCGCCAGCCCCCCCCCCCCCCCCCC
>Ga0105053_10000485_pt1 | contig 61430 bp, 55 predicted proteins | sample BON01_FD_78093 | JGI IMG/M metagenome (GOLD analysis project Ga0105053, IMG submission 78093) | Freshwater microbial communities from Lake Bonney liftoff mats and glacier meltwater in Antarctica - BON-01 | ecosystem: Environmental > Aquatic > Freshwater > Ice > Glacier meltwater | place: Lake...
AGGCTAGATGAGCACCATAACGGGCTATAGCGTGAGGTACGACACGTACGCCCAAATGAGCATAATTCGTTTTGAGCGCCATTTTGTCGTGAAACTCCATTGGGCCAGCATGCAAAGTTTCCATTTTTCGAATGGGGAAATAGAGAATAACACCCTTTTTTACCCACTCATTCACTTTCCATTCACCGGAGGCCAGAGGTTCAGCAACACGCAGCTTTCCTTGATCGAGTGCTGCGATGAGCGTCTCTATGGCGGTGATGGTTTCCGGCGCTTGAAGCAACGACCTGTCGTCCCAGGCAGCTTCAATGAGCGGTTGTATTTGGGTGAAGTCCATGTTTATTTCCATTTGATGGTGCAGCCAACGACATCGGTTTCTGGAAAGTCAACTTCAATGCCGTCTAAGGTCATCTCTATGGCATCTTCTAACCAAATACGGGTAACATGGTGGGGATTTTCCCAAGAATCGTCGATACCGCCATGGTAAACCAGTTCGCGGCCGGAGTTAAATAAAAAAGCCTCAGGTGTACGTTTGGCGTCAAAAAGTTTGGCTACCTCTTGTTTTTCATCGTACCAGTACAAATTTTCCCAGGCATATTGGGTGGCAAGTTTTTTCATCTGATCAAAGGAATCTGCAGGTTGCTGACTGACATCATTCGAATTGATGAGGATAACACCTAGATTGTCTTCGTAATACCGGTCGGTTAATGCTTTGAGGCGTGGCAAATAAGCCTGGACATATGGACAATGGTTGCACATGAATACAACCAGTATACAGGAGCGGTCGGCGATATCTACAAGCGAATGTTGTTTATCGTCGCAACCTATAAGTTCAAAATAGGGGAGTTTGGCACCTAAATGCATAATGGAGGTGTGTTTTTTAGATGTGCTAAAGTGCAAAAAAAAGCGCGTATCACGAAGCTGGAGGTGGGCTAGGTTGCACTAAAAGTGTGGATTCTTTCTCCACAATTACAGCACCTGGCAAGGCACCCTTGGGTTTGCGTACAAATTTGCGCTGGGTATACATTACGGCACAGAGATTTTCGGATTTGCCTTTGCTGTGCCAGGCCGCCCAACAAGCTGCTGCTTCAAGTACCGGTTGAGGCACTTTTTTGCCGGCTGAGCGAATTACTACATGCGATCCGCTGTGATTTCGCGCATGCAGCCAGATATCGTCTTTGTGAACCTGCCGCAATAATTCGTCATTCTGCCGGCCGTTTTTACCCATCCAAATCTCCAAACCACTGCGCGTCCAGCGTCGAAAAGGGAATTCTTGAATAGTGATGCTTTTTTCTGCCAGCTTCCGTAAAAGTTTAAGCTGGTTGGTATTTTGAATGGTGAGTAATTTACCCTGTAGCTGCTCAACTTCGAATTGGGTAATACTGAACAGATTTTCAAGTTGTTGCGCTTCTATAAGTTGATTTTTAGCTTTTTGAAAATAACGACTGGCATTTTCAATCACCGATTTTTTAGGGTCGAGTTTAATCGCGACTTGTTTGTCGCTGAGATAATCCTGAACCTCTGCTTTGGCAGCAGCTGGAGCGATTAGATGTGCCGAACTCAGCAATAAGTTACCCCAATGTTCAAAATGACTGTCTTTGGCCAATTGTTTCAACTGATTTTGGTGCTCTTCCCGCTTTTTTAACAGCCTTGCCAAACGATCAGCCAAGGGCTGAATCAAACGTCGCTTTTCTTGTTCAAGTAAGAAATCGGGTAAATACGTCCTAAAAAAGGCATTATAAGCTGCTATTACACTTGAGAATACCTCACTAGGAGTTGTGTTGTCAAAACCAAGTCCAGGTTGCTTCACCGAAGGCAGGAGATGAGCGGGGTGATGTTCCAATAAATCAACAATCGCTTGGGAATCAATTGCCGACTGAACCAATTCTATTGGACGCTTTTTCCACCAAATTGGCTCAGTGTTTATGGCTTCATTTATTACTTCGCTAAAGTCAGTTTCTGGAGTATACAGATTAGCTTCAAATAGATAATCATTTTTTATAATACGTCGGAAGGGGCCAACCAATTTTCCGTTTTCATCGGTCAGCAGTACATTGCCCTGTCGACCAAAAAAACGCATCCACAGTTGCATTCCGTTATCGAAATTCCAACACAACATTCGCTCACCAGCAATGGCGCTTATACTAATCAAGGTCGCCCCCCACAGTTGTGTAAATTGTTTTTCGTATTGACGGGGTTTCCCTGCTGTATCCGGCCAAAAACTAAGCAACGTCAGGTCAGTGGCAAAATTTAGTTTGACGGTGTATTCAGCTTCTTCCTTTTCAAAAAGTAATTGTAAATCTTCTCGTTGCGGACTGTAAACAATGCGTAAAACGGCATTTTGAAGTGTAGCATGAAGTTCAGCTCCCAAACGCCGCAAAAGCAGGTAGTGGTTAATCATTGGGCGAACTCCAACACCAAACCGTCATTGGCCAAGGCGATACCCGCCGGTAATTCGGCATTTACCTCTGCATGCAAGCCCAATTGATGGCTAATATGTGTAAAATAGGTCTTTCTTGCCCCAATTCGTTTGGCCAAATCAACGGCTTCTTCTAATGTGAAATGAGAGATATGTGGTTCCCTTCGGAGTGCATTTAACACGATAGTATCAGCACCTTTGAGCTTTTCCAATTCTACTTCTGCGATGGCGTTTGCATCGGTGATATAAACAAAATCGCGTATACGAAAGCCGAGTACAGGCAATTTGTAGTGCAGAACTTCAATAGGAAGAATGGGTTCACCTTGTAATTCAAAAGCTTCGTTTTCGAGGAGTAAAAGCTCAATTTGGGGCACTCCTGGATATTTGAAGTCCGTAAAAACATAATGAAACTCTCGGCGCAACGCATCCTGTACTTCAGGCGTTGCGTAAATATCCATCGGTTTTTTCTGTAGGAAGTTGAATGCGCGTATATCGTCCATACCCGCAATGTGGTCTTTGTGCGCGTGGGTATATAAAACGGCGTCTAAGCGTTTTACGCCTGCACGAAGCATTTGTTGACGGAAATCAGGCCCGGTGTCAATGACAAAATGAACTTTATCCGTCTGCACCAAAATGGAACTACGCAGCCGGTTATCGCGGGAATCTGTAGAAAGGCAAACAACACAGCCACAACCAATAACGGGTACACCCTGGGAGGTGCCGGTGCCTAAAAAGGTTACTTTCAAAGCTTTAATCCCGTTTGTTGCAACTCCTGATACAATTGACGTGACTCAGGTGGAAGTAGGTCTACTTGTATTTGCATTTGTTGAAGTATTTCGGTGATTGCTTGAATTTTGGCCTCCACCGTGTAAAATTTATTGACCACTACAACCTGTTGTTCTTCTAGTAAACAATGGCCCGACTTAAAATTTCCTTTTTCATACCTCAGCTTCAAACCTGCTTCTTTTAATAGGGTTTCAATTTTTTTGAGGTAAACAGGACTGGTTTTCAACAAGGGGTAACGACTTTAAGTTGGAACAAAAATGAGAAAAAATGGTTAAAGACTTCATAAAGTGGCACAGAGGTTTTCAACCATCGCAGCTGCTTTTTAACTAATTTTAAACGTTTTATTCACACAATGTCGCGCAAAGGAAGAGTATTAGTAGCTATGAGTGGTGGAATCGACAGTACAGTCGCCGCCATTATGCTGCATGACGAAGGTTATGAGGTGGTAGGGATTACCATGAAAACATGGGATTACGCCAGTGCAGGCGGAAGCAAAAAAGAGACCGGCTGTTGTAGCCTTGATTCTATCAATGATGCTCGTGAAATCGCAGTAGAACGTGGTTTTGCCCATATGATTCTAGACATACGCGAAGAATTCGGTGACCATGTTATTGATAATTTTGTAGGTGAATATCTGTCCGGACGCACACCCAATCCTTGCGTCCTATGTAATACACACATCAAGTGGGAAGCCCTTTTGAAACGTGCCGATATGCTCGATTGTGCGTTTATCGCCACGGGACATTACGCATCGGTAGTTGAACAAGATGGTCGTTTTCACATCATACGCGGCATGGATGAGGCTAAAGATCAGTCCTACGTGCTGTGGGGGCTAAGCCAGGAAAGCCTTAAACGAACCCTTTTCCCGATGGGTAAATTTCACAAAACCGACATCAAAAAAATGGCGTTGGATTTGGGTTATACTGCATTGGCTAATAAAAGTGAGAGCTATGAGATTTGTTTCGTACCCGACAACGACTACCGTGGTTTCCTGAAACGGAGGGTGCCAGGTTTAGAAGAAAGGGTAGATGGTGGTATTTTCGTAAACAAGGAAGGCCAACTTTTAGGCAATCACAAAGGATATCCATTTTATACCGTTGGTCAGCGTAAGGGACTCGAAAAGGCTTTTGGAAAACCCATGTTTGTGACCGAAATCCGACCCGAGTCGAATACCGTGGTTTTGGGTGAGCTCGACGATCTCGACCGTAACGGCATGCGGGTAGGCCGCGTAAATCTCCAGAAATACGACAAATTACCCAAAGAAGGTTTAGATGTTATAGCCAAAATCCGCTACAAAGATCCGGGTAGCCCTTGTCGCATCTGGCAAGATGGGGATAAAATCAAAGCAGAGTTTTTCACCATGGTCAAAGCCATTGCACCAGGACAAAGCGCCGTCTTTTACCAAGGAGAGGACGTAGTCGGTGGTGGGTGGATTGAAGCTTCTTATGAAATAAACTAGTGAACATGAAGACTTTAAGCTTGTTATCGATAGTAATTATTCTGCTCCTTGCGGGACATTCAGATGTGAAAGCACAAACGGGAAACCGGCATTGGATCGAGTTTACGGACAAGAACAATAGTCCGTTTAGTCTTTCAAATCCATCCGCGTATTTGTCAGCAAGAGCCATTCAGCGACGTGTCCGCCAAAATATTGCGATCGACTCCAGCGATTTACCCGTTAATCCGCACTACATCGATTCTATTTTTAGCAAGGGGGCAACCGTGCGCAACCGCTCAAAATGGATGAATGGCGTAACCGTTGAGGCCAGTCTAGCGCAATTGGCTCAAATCCAGGCGCTTCCTTTTGTAAAAAGAAGCAGTCCGAACGGCCGAATTGTCGTGCCAGTCAGTCAGAAAATGCAAGCCACACCTTGGCTACCTAGCGCGCGTACGGCCTTTACACCTGCTCAGTATGGCAATTCATACAACCAAATAGCGCTACACAAAGGGGATGTATTACACAATGCAGGATTCAGGGGAGAAGGCATGCTTATCGCAATTTTCGATGCGGGTTTTACCAATGTGAATACGCTCGCTTGTTTTGATTCATTGCGATTACAAGGTAAAATTAAGGATGCATGGGATTTTGTTGATATGGACAATGATGTCTATGGTTTTGATTCGCATGGCACTTACGTACTGGGCTGTATGGCTGGCTGGATTCCCGGTTCACTCATCGGCACAGCTCCGAAAGCCGATTATATGTTGTACCGAACCGAAAATAATGTTGGTGGTTCGGAATATATTATTGAGGAAGACAATTGGGTAGCAGGAGCCGAAAGGGCGGATAGCGCAGGTGCCGATGTTTTCAATACCTCGTTGAGTTACACTACTTTCGATGATCCTACCATGAACCACAGTTATGCTGACATGGATGGTAATACAACACGTATCACCCAAGGAGCAGATAAAGCAGCCAGTAAAGGAATTATGGTTGTGGTAAGTGCCGGAAATTATGGCGGTGGTGCTTGGCAATACATCGGTGCACCTGCTGATGGGGATAGCGTTCTTGCCGTAGGTGCTATTGATGCGAATGGCGTAAAAGTTGGTTTTAGTTCTATCGGGCCCACATCCGATGGGCGTATTAAACCCAATGTCATGGCCCAAGGTGGTTCGGCGGTAAGTTGTGGATTGCAAAACGGCATTACAACAGTTAGTGGGACTTCCTTTTCTGGGCCTATTATGGCTGGTTTGGTGGCCTGTTTGTGGCAAGCCTACCCAGAAATTACCAATATGCAGCTTTTACAGACGGTTCAGAATGCGAGTAGTATGTCCAATAATCCTAACAATTTGATGGGCTATGGTATACCTGATTTTCAGGCAGCGCGCCAAGCACTATCGGTTAATGAGCTCAATCAGCAAAGCTTTAACATGATGGTTTATCCAAATCCAGTTGATCGGGATTTTGAATTGGCTTTTAGAACTATTCAAACGGGTACTGCAAAAATTACAGTGACCGATGTTCAAGGTAAAATTCTATTAAATGTAGATTACCCTATAACAAAACCAGGTGCGCAGCTGTTAGGTATTCGTTTACCTGAAACCGTAGGTTCTGGCATTTATTTTGTCGGTATCGAACACCAACAGCAACGTAACTACCTGAAATTGTTAAAACCCTGATGAACTTATTGGCATTAAAACGACAAAAACGTGGGTTTATATTCACGTTTTTGTTTTTAGTAGTCTTTTCTATAACCCCATTACTTGCTCAGAAATACACATTAAGCGGCTATATTCGATCCGAATCGGGTGAAACCCTTATTGCCGCAAATCTTTACATCAAAGAGCTCCAAAAGGGAGCAATTGCCAACGAATACGGCTTTTATTCGGTTACGATAGACAAAGGTGTCTATGAAATTCGCGTAAGTTACCTCGGCTTTTCAACGCAATCTATTCAAGTAACCCTCGACAAAAACATCAGTTATAATTTCAAATTAAAGTCATCGGTCATCACACGACAGGAGATTGTCGTGGAAAGCACGCGCCCAGATGAAAACACGAAAGATGTGGGCATGGGAAGAATAGACTTAGATGTAGCTAAAATAAAAACCCTACCTGCTTTGATGGGGGAAGTCGATATTATAAAAGCCATACAACTACTGCCTGGTGTCCAATCTGCCGGAGAAGGGAATACCGGTTTTTATGTGCGTGGAGGTGGTCCTGACCAAAATCTCATCCTACTCGACGAAGCCGTCGTTTACAATGCCGCTCACTTGTTGGGCTTCTTTTCAGTTTTTAATGCAGACGCGATTAACAATGCCACCATTATCAAAGGTGGCGTTCCTGCCAACTATGGAGGCCGGATTTCATCGGTATTGAATATCACTATGAAAGATGGCAGCGACCAAGAGTATATCACCCAAGGGGGTGTAGGCTTGATTGCCTCTCGCTTAACCACGGAAGGACCTTTAGTGAATGGTAAAAGTTCGTTTATACTTTCCGGACGACGTACTTACATCGATGTACTTGCCGAGCCGTTTATCCCGGACGACGCACGTGCCAAAGGAAGTAGTTATTATTTCTACGACTTGAACGCAAAAGCCAATTATCGTATCAGCGATAAAGACCGTATTTATTGGTCAGCGTACTTCGGCCGAGATGTTTTTGTATTTAACAATCAAGAAAGCGGCTTCAAATTCAGCGTTCCTTGGGGGAATGCCACGACTACGCTTCGTTGGAATCACTTATTCAACAGCAAACTTTTCCTGAACACCAGTGTGATTTATAGTGATTTCGACTTTGGCACAAGTGTAGAGCAATCTCAATTTCAGTTTTCGCTTAATTCTGGTGTAAAAAATCTGACGACCAAACTTGATTTCGACTATTACCCGTCTTTACGACACCAAATCAAATTCGGCGGACAACACATCTACCACGTCTTCCAGCCCAGTGTTGTCCAAGCCCGTTCTGGTGAGAATAATTTTGAATTGCCAGGTGTAAAAAATTTGTTTGCCCATGAGTTTGCCTTGTATATAAATGACCAATGGGATATCAGCGATGCATTTCAGGCGAATATCGGTTTGCGTGCCTCCGCCTTTCGACAAGTTGGTCCATACATTTTCGAACGTTATGCCGATCCCAATCTATTTGAGTTAATCGAAAGACGCGAATACAAGAGAGGTGACAGGGTAGCTGACTATGGGGGTTTAGAACCTCGTTTAGGTTTGAGATATTCGCTGAATAGCAAATCATCTATCAAAGCAGGAGTGACCCGTAATTTACAGTACATTCATCTGGCTTCGTCGTCGGGTAATGCCTTGCCTACCGATTTATGGATACCAAGTACCGAAAAAGTGCGGCCACAAATCGGCTGGCAGTATAGTTTAGGCTACTTCCGCAACTTCGACGAAAATATGTGGGAAAGTTCAGTGGAGGTCTATTACAAAACACTCGAAAACCAAATCGATTTCCGTGACGGGGCTGTGAACGGGCTCAATAGTAATATCGAAAATGACCTAGTTTTTGGAACAGGTGAGGCTTATGGTGCTGAATTTTTTCTTAAAAAACGTACAGGAAAGCTGACAGGTTGGGTAGGTTATACGCTCGCCTGGGCTTGGAGACAGTTTCCTGATATTATGGAGGGGAGGCGTTACCCGTATAAATTTGATCGCCGTCATGATATTTCGGTGGTTGCTTCCTACGATTTAGACAAGCGCTGGACGTTCTCTTCAACCTTCGTTTTTGCCACTGGAAACGCATTTACGGTACCCGAGTCCCGTTATTTTATCGAAGGTCGTATCATAGACCAAATCGGCGATCGCAATCAATATCGCTTGGCAAACTACCATCGCATGGACCTTGCAGCTGTTTACACGCCCAAAAAGCAAGGGAAACGTGTGGAAAGCACCTGGACATTTGCTATTTATAATGTCTATAGCCGACTGAATCCCTATTTCATTTATATCGAAAACGAAGGCTCCCTTCAGCAGCAAAGTCTGAATGTCCAAGCCAAACAAGTGTCTTTGTTTCCCATCATCCCTTCAGTAACCTGGAACTTTAAATTTTGATGATACGCCAGTCCATTTTATATCTGTTTTTAGCAGCAAATTTTATATTTCAAGCCTGCGAACGTGACATCACACTCGATTTGCCTGCTCCCAAACCCTTTGTAGTGGTACATGGGCAGATTGAGCCAGATTCATTTGCTGTTGTTAGTTTATCTCGTAATTCACCTTATTTCGATCCAGTTGATCTCGCGACAATTGCGAGCTTGGTAATCAATGGAGCATTGGTTATTGTGAGTGATGGAATCGAACAAGACACCCTTCAACCTACCTTTTATTTTCAGCATTTCACCCTGTTTAATTATCGAGGCACCAAAATAAAAGGGCAATTTGGTAGAACCTACACTTTACGCATTGTAACGGCCAACGAAGAGCTGGAAGCTGTGACAACCATACCTTTGCCGTTGCCACTCGATAGTCTCTGGGTAAAAAGTCGCGCCGACCTGATACGTGAAGCAGGTAACGTAACACCTGCTCCACGGGATGAAGAACTGATAGCCCTCTATTTTAAGTACAGTGATCCACCTGAGCTTGGGAACTTTGTTCGCGCTTTTTCTCGACGCAACGAAGAAACACTTTGGAGCAGTAGCTTCGGCTCTATCTATTCTGATGAATTAATTAATGGCCAATCGGTTGAATTTATACTACAACGTGGCAAGGAAGCCTATTTATTCAACGATTCCTTGACATTTGAAGAGTTCGGTTATTTCGAAAAAGGGGACACCATCTATATAAAGTGGTGTTCCATCGATCGACCACATTATACCTTTTGGAATACACTATCGCAGTCCACAGGAGGTAGTGGTAACCCCTTTGCTACTCCGACCATCGTAGCGACCAACATTCGAGGCGTACGCGGAAATGGACTAGGTATTTGGGGGGGTTACGGAACTTCTATTGACACCTTTATTGTTGCTCCATAGTTCTTACTTTCGCATAAGTTTTTTAAGCAAATGAATTCTACTTCCGAACACATTAAATGCCTGATCATAGGTTCAGGCCCAGCAGGATATACTGCTGCCATTTATGCAGCACGCGCTGGATTAAAACCAGTTATGTACCAAGGTCTCCAACCTGGCGGTCAGCTCACCATCACCACCGAGGTTGAAAACTATCCCGGTTATCCTGATGGCACGCAAGGTCCGGAAATGATGGAGGATTTTCGCAAACAAGCAGAAAGAATGGGTAGCGACGTACGTTATGGTCTGGCCACCTCTGTCGATTTCAACGTTCACCCACACAAAGTGGTCATAGATATGGAAAAGGAATTAACAGCCGACTCCGTAATTATTGCTACAGGTGCTTCAGCCAAATGGTTGGGTTTGCCCTCAGAAGAGCGTTTGAACGGCTTTGGCGTATCTGCCTGTGCAGTTTGCGACGGCTTTTTCTTTCGTGGATTAGATGTGGCCATTGTAGGAGGGGGAGATACCGCTGCCGAAGAGGCTACCTATCTTGCCAAACTTTGCAATAAGGTATATATGATTGTGCGCCGTAACGAGTTAAGGGCGAGCAAAGCCATGCAAGATCGCGTATTCCGTACCGAAAACATTGAAATACTGTGGGAAACTGAAACGGATGAAATTTTAGGCGACAATACGGTAGAAGCTGTTCGTGTGAAACACGTTAAAACAGGTGAAAAGCGTGAGCTCGCCGTTAAAGGATTTTTTGTCGCTATTGGACATCAGCCTAACACCGAAGTTTTCAAACCTTATCTCACCATGGACGAGGTAGGATATATCATCACAACACCGGGCACCACCAAAACCAATGTAGCAGGTGTTTTCGCAAGTGGCGACGCCCAAGACAAAATCTACAGACAAGCAGTTACAGCTGCAGGGTCGGGCTGTATGGCAGCGCTCGATGCTGAACGCTGGTTGGGAGACGTTGGATTATAGTAATCTTCGTATTCAAAATTTGAGTCTCCGCTTAAAACGGGGACTTTTTTTTGTAAGATTCAGAGTATCAGCGTTAAAATATTTGGTGAATATGTTTTCAAATGCTACCTTCGTCAGTCTAAAAATAAAGTTACTATCCTCTAGTAACTTTTTGATTGAAGCTATGAAAGCCGCTGAAAACAAAACCTACGCTCAAAATGGCATTGATGCCACCCTCGAAATAATCGGCGGGAAATGGAAGATTCAAATACTGTGGAGTATTCGCAGTAAGGCAAAACGTTTCAGCGAAATCAAAGAAGATGTGAATGGCATAACACAAAAAATGCTAACCCAACAACTCAAGGAGTTTTTGAAAGATGGAATGGCGAGCCGTAAATCTTATCCCGAAATTCCTCCAAGGGTAGAATACAAGCTCACCGACTACGGTAAAACGCTGGTGCCAGTACTCGAAACCCTCAACAAATGGGGTGATTTACATCTTGAACGCCAAGGACAAAAACTGGTAACTAAAAAACTACAGCAGCAGAGCCTTTTTTAGTTTCTTTTGCGTGTTTTACGGCGCGTAGGTGCTAATACATTCAATATTTTCTCCGCAATTTCGGTTCCAAGGCTGGCGCCCATGGCTACACCCATGCCATTCATGCCGGCTGCAGCGTACAAACCAGCTTTAACTTCCTTGCAAATAGGCTTTTGATCAGCCGTAAAGCCCATAATGCCACTCCATTGGTGTTCGATAGTAAACGGCTGACCAGCCAATAGTCGTGTTGCTGCAAAGTCGGTTAAATGGGCCTGTAATTTGTCATTTAAGTCTACTTCAGCTGTGTTTTCTGTTTCAAAATCATGATTTCTGGCACCTCCCAATAACAGCCGATTGCCTACATTCCGGAAATAGTAATACCCACTGTCGTAATGATAATTTCCATGCAGGCGGAGATGGGGGAGTTCGCTAGTCACCAAGATCTGTCCGCGCTTCGGACTGACTTCTATTTCAGGTAGAAGTTTACTTAGAAAGGCATTGTTTGCAAGAAGTACTGTTTTAGCCTGGAATGTGCCAAATTCAGTCATAAAATCCCATTCTGCAGCAGAGTTCGTTTGTAATTCCGTGACTTCAACGCTTGAAACAAGCCGAACCCCTAAATTCTGCGCATATAGTCGCAGGGCGTGATCAAGTGATGCGCTTTGCACTTGACCTTCATAAGCCATTTGTATGGCTGCTGTGAAGCCTGTAAATCCCCAGCGAGCTAACACAGAAGCTGCTGAAGCTTTGAAATAGTCATGCTGAGCAGTGGCTGCTTCAATTATTATGTTTAATTCATTTAACCGGTCTGCTACCACCGATATGGGTTTTGTTGAATCAAAGAGCTCGTACCCAAAAGTGCTACTGTAGCCGATATCTTTTTTGCGGCCCAATTCCAGTAAGCGATCCATGCCTCGATGTTTTCGGACCAATAGATCAAAGACGTGGTCAGGTCCGTGCGCATCTAAGTCGTTAAGTAATTCTGAAGGACTTCCGTAGCAAAGGAAGCCTGCGTTTCTTGTTGTGGCCATAGTGCCTAGTTTGGCCGATTCTATTACCAACACTTTTAATTTGGGTGCTTGCTGTTTTATTGTGATGGCGGCAGCAAGCCCAGTAATACCAGCGCCTACAATGAGTACATCCGTTTGTGAAAAGAGGAGTTGGTATTCCCAAAAGGATGGTTTATACATAGGGTTTGATATTAGACGTTGCTGGTGCAAGATAAGGGAGTATTCTTTTACTCTATTAATCATAATATAAATTATGAGTTAAAAGAGCAAGTAGTAAAACATCTTACTTCCTTAGATGTACGATTCAGGTTTTAGCACAGTTGTAAGGATCCATTGCAAAGAACTATTAAAAGTTGGTATTTGGCTGCTCACAAGCAACAAACACTTTTCATAATTTCAACAAAGCAAATAATAGTCAATCGCTACATACATGGCCCAGACAGAAAATAAATTGACATCGGAAACAACTACAAATTTGCTACTTCTGCTGAAAACCAGATTTGATAAAAATCAAAATAGACATCAAGATATCAAATGGCTAGATGTTCTTACGCGGCTGACAAATAATCCAATCAAACTTTGGTCACTCAACGAGATGGAGATTTCAGGTGGTGAGCCGGATATAGTGGATTTCGATAATAATAGCGGTGAATACCTGTTTTTTGATTGTTGTCTTGAAAGTCCTAAAGGCCGCAGGAGTATTTGTTTCGATCCAGAAGCGCTGGAAGCACGTAAGGAGTACAAACCGAAGCACAGCGCCGCAGGTATGGCTTATGAGATGGGTATCGAAATCCTAGACGAAGCGCAATACCGTCAGTTACAGAAGTACGGTAAATTTGACACTAAAACTTCTAGTTGGATTGCTACTCCAGCCGACATACGGGCACTTGGCGGCGCTTTATTTGCCGATTTTCGGTATGAACATGTGTTCGTCTACCACAATGGTGCTGAATCTTATTACGGTGCGAGGGCTTTTCGGGGTGCTCTGCGCATATAAAACGGCAATACAAACCCACAAAAATTCATCAACTTAATACCAAGTCTCCTTTTACTGCAGCTTGAAGTGAGACCAGTTACACAAAAAAGCACACTTCGGGGCAGCCTTAAAGCCTCAACTAACGGTTTTACTTTTTGCGACCTTCTCTGTATTCCCGATTTAGATCGTTTAATACCTTGGAGGTAATATCGAGACTGTCGTTAGCCCAAATCACATTAGATCCCGGGAAGTACGACACGATATAATCAAAATCATTTTCGCTGGCGATACGATTGAAATAGTCTTGCACCTTGCTGCGGAGTTGCTTATTCAATTTCTCTTCTTCTACAGCAAGCTCTTCGGCAAGCCGATCGCGTAATTGACCCAATCCCTGCTGACGTTGACCAAAACGCTGCTCTAATTCCATGATTTGCTCTTTGCTCATGCTTTGGGCACGACGCTGGGCATCTTCATAGTCTTTTTCGAGCCGCTTCATCTCCCCTTCCAACTCGGCTTCCGAACGGCGGGTTTTGCCTTCTATACCCTTTTTGAGGTTGGTGAAATATTCATACTTCACATAAATACTGTCGGCCCGAATGAAAACCACTTTCAATGGGCGGTTGGAGGTCAATGCCTTTTGTGCTAAGGTGGTATCTTCTATCCAAACATCCTCTTTGGTATTGGTCCCAATGCTAGTTTTTCGACTTTCGCCAGTAAAGTGTAGGATGTATAATACTATAACTGCAATGCACAGCACTACATTTAAAATCAACGAATTACGTGAGCTCACTTGAATAAAATTTACAATGGAATATTGCCATGTTTTTTGCGTGGCAGTTTAACGGATTTGGTCTCAATCATCTTAAAAGCGCGGATGAGCTTACGGCGAGTTTCTTCAGGGCGTATAACTTCATCTATAAAACCTCGGGCAGCGGCGCGGTATGGATTCGCGAATTTTTCGGTGTACTCGTCTACTTTCTCCTGGAATTTGGCAGGCCCATCGGTGGCTGCTGCAATTTCAGCTTTAAAGATAATTTCGGTGGCACCTTTGGGGCCCATTACGGCAATTTCGGCTGATGGCCAAGCAAAGTTCATGTCGGCGCCAATGTGTTTGCTGTTCATGACGTCGTATGCACCGCCATAGGCTTTGCGGGTAATCACCGTGATACGTGGTACTGTAGCCTCACTGAATGCGTAGAGTAGCTTAGCACCATTGGTGATGATAGCATTCCACTCCTGATCGGTACCAGGCAAAAAGCCAGGAACATCTTCCAAAACCAACAAAGGAATATTAAAAGAATCACAACAGCGGATAAAACGTGCAGCCTTTTTAGAGGCATTGATATCCAAAACACCGGCTAAAGAAGCTGGTTGATTGGCAACAATACCGATGCTGCGACCCGCTAATCGAGCAAATCCGACTACGATATTATCTGCATACTCTTTGTGTACCTCGAGAAAACTACCACCATCAATAATTTCTTCGAGGACCTCACGTATATCGTAGGGTTGGTTTGGATTGTCGGGCATGATGGTGGCCAACTTTGGACGCAGCTCCTCTCCTTGGGCCTCGTAAACCATAGAAGGAGCTTCTTCCTCACAGTTTTGCGGCATATAAGAAAGTAGTGCTTTGATATCGTTGAGACAGGCGATTTCATTGGCACAAGCGAAATGGGTTACACCCGATTTACTAGCATGCGTCATCGCACCGCCAAGTTCCTCGCTGGTTACATCTTCATGGGTAACGGTTTTTACCACGTTGGGACCGGTAACGAACATATAACTCGTTTTTTCAACCATCAGGATGAAATCAGTCATAGCCGGCGAATACACCGCGCCGCCTGCACACGGCCCCATGATTGCACTTATTTGTGGAACCACACCCGAAGCCTGAACATTACGATAAAAAATATCGGCATATCCAGCTAGCGAAACTACACCTTCTTGAATACGGGCACCGCCAGAGTCATTAAGACCAACCAACGGCACACCGTTACGCATTGATAAATCCATCACCTTACAGATTTTTTCGGCATGAGTTTCAGACAATGAACCGCCAAAAACCGTAAAATCCTGGGAATACACATAAACAGGACGACCGTTGATGGTGCCGTAACCAGTAACTACGCCATCACCGAGATAATGCTCCCGATCGAGCCCAAAATCTGAGGAACGATGGGTTACTAGCATACCAATCTCTTCGAAACTGCCCATATCAAGCAGGATGTCGAGTCGTTCACGAGCAGTGAGTTTACCCTTGCTGTGTTGAGAATCAATACGTTTTTGACCACCACCCAATTTGGCTTCAGCGATCATATTTTCTAATTGCTGGACTTTCTCGCTCATGTGGGCGAAGTTAAGGAAGCGGACTTGAATTAGGTGAAACTTTGCAAAAATGAAAAAGTGTTTAAGTGCAAATTAAATCCATTTCATTTGGGCACTTCCAGTGCCTGTACCATCTGAAGTTAGTTTTTGTCAGCTTTTTTTCTGTATATCGGAACGACAAATCCAGAGCTAAACATAAAGTCAAATCGACCATAATACAAGGCTAATGGCTGAAAGAACTGTCGAACGGGTATGCCAAACGCGCAAAAATTGTAATGAAAATTTAACGATGCGGTCAACCCCATAAAATAATTTCTTTGCCTGTAGTTCTCGTAACTATCCCAGAAAGGCCGCTCTATCCTTTCATAATGGGACGAACGGTAAAGCTCTTGACCTCCAACCAAGCCAATCACGGGAAATAAAGCCATTTCTTTTCTTCGAAACAAATCATAGCCATAACCCAATGAAAAATTATTGGTAGCTAAGATTTTTGCTGGTTGGGGCTTTCGGGCACCATTCCCGGATAAAAAAATGTCCATTAAGTCATTGTTGTAATTGTATTGAAGCAGTATCCAATGCCGGTCTGATTTAGCCGTCAATCCAATATTGAAACCAACCCTCGTCGTTGAGGCTAACCCTGTTCCTATTTGTAGCTGTAGGATATCAAGCTGATGCGCTTTTTTACTAACCTGAGAATAACTAGCAGTATTACAGATAAATAATAAGGTACATATTAAGATGAATCGTTTCATTTTAGTTGAATTTAGTGTTGGTTACAATTTAAATTGAACATCTATGGTAAACCATATTCAATTACCCTGCTTGGCGTATCAAAACCGGCAATATAGCTATTTCATAAAAGTTGAATTGAAAGGATAAAACGGCAATAAGCCGAAAGAGAACCCTAGTTCAAAACAACCTTCGGGGCTGGGTAATGGTGATACACTTGCAGGTCGCACGTATGCAATGCGATAAAGAAATATCGCTGCGACCTGCTTTGGAGGGTGTGAAACTTAACATAATACTTGTGCAATACGTATTTTCAAATATACATAAACAATTGATAACTCCGAATCGAGTTTTCGCCATTTGACTTATTGATAGGTGCTCAACTCCTGCCAAAGGATTATTTATTCTTTTGGTCATACCAATTTAAACAGCTACGGTATCCCCTATTGCTCCAAGACAGCCGCCTTGAAACGTTATATTGCTTACTCATTCTCAAAATAAACGCAGCTTAAAAAAGCATCAGAAGTGTATTCGCTGGTCATAAAAATACTTGCGCTACAAATAATTCAATTCTCATAAACAGGCGAAACATATATTTTTGAAAATGAAATAGACCGCCAAAAGTAGTCATCCCATGATTCGTGCAAAAAAGCAGGCTAATCCTTACCTTTATCCCGTTAAAAACATTTGCATGAGCTTATTCGAAAAACACCGCGCTATACTCGATCGTGCCGTTCAGGCCAACCATGAACGCGTATTTTTTGCCCAATATCCCGAAAATCCTAAGGCTTATGCCGAAGATGCCAATGCGGCAGGACTGTTGAAGTTTCAAAACAGCATGAATACCGACTTCAGTGAACTGGAACAAGCCCAGCCCCTACGTTTTGAAGGTGAGGAGATCTCCCCCTATCTTCAAATTGGACTCGGCATTCGTTACCCTGTGTTTGCCGATAAAATCGTAGTAGAGCGCGCCAAAACAGCCTTTCAGAGCTGGCGAAAACTGTCTATCGCCGATCGTTCGGGTTTGTTGATCGAAAGTCTTGAGCGTATGAAAGCACGTTTTTTCGAGATTGCTTACGCAACCATGCATACTACTGGTCAGTCATTTATGATGTCCTTTCAGGCGTCTGGCCCACATGCCGCCGACCGTGCCTTAGAAGCTATTGCCATGGGTTATGAAGAACTGACGCGTTTCCCAGCCGAAACTACTTGGACCAAACCCATGGGTAAATTCGACCTGAGCGTAAAAAAAAGCTGGCGTCCAATTCCAAAAGGTGTAAGTCTGGTAATAGGCTGTTCCACCTTCCCTACTTGGAATACAGTTCCGGGTATGTTTGCAAGTTTGATAACCGGTAATACCGTTATAGTAAAACCCCATCCTAAAGCGATTTTACCGATTGCTATCGTTGTCGCTGAATTGCAAAAGGTACTGATAGAGAACAATATAGACCCGAATACTTGTCAGTTAGCTGTAGATACCAGTAAGTTCCCTATCACCAAAGAATTTGTAGCCCATCCCGATGTTAAACTCATCGATTATACCGGCAATAGTATTTTTGGGAACTGGCTCGAAGCACAAAGTATATTAGGTAAAGAAGTCTTCACCGAAAAAGCTGGGGTAAACTCTGTAATCATCGATAGTTGTGGTGATTTAAAAGCAGTTACCGACAATCTGGCTTTTGCCGTTTCCCTGTATTCCGGGCAAATGTGTACCGCACCCCAAAACTTCTTCATCCCCGAAGGCGGCATTATGACTTCCGAAGGCCACAAAAGTTTTGACGAAGTAGCGGCAGCCTTCGCGGCAGCCATAGAAGGCATAGCTGTTCACCCGAAAATGGGTCCTGGTGTTTTGGCTGCCTTGCAAAACGATCTTACCGCCGATCGTGTGAAAGAAATTGGAAAACTTGATGCTAAAATTTTAGTGGGTTCTCATGCCATTGTAAATGAAGAATTCCCTGAAACCCGTACAGCCTCCCCCGTTTTATTACAGGTAGATGGCAGCCAGGAAAAAATCTTTGAAAAAGAGCTATTTGGTCCAATTGCAATCGTTATCAAAACCAAAAATACCGCTGATTCTATCCGTTTGGCCAAACAACTGGCGCAAAAACACGGCGCTATCAGTTGTGGCGCTTATTGTACGGATGTCGCGTTGATGGAAGATATCGCTGATGAAATGGCGTCGGTATTTGTGCCGGTATCCTTTAATCTCACTGGCCCGATTTATTTAAACCAACACGCTGCTTTCAGTGACTTCCATGTTACTGGCGGCAATCCAGCGGGTAATGCGAGTTTTACAGATCCAAATTACATAAACCGTCGATTTGTATGGGTTGGGCAGCGCTATGCCTGAAATAACATGCTGCTTTGTATGATTTTAGGGCTTTCCATAAACTATGAAAATCTAAGGGCTTTAAAAATCTACGTCCTATCTGAATTCTTATAATAACATTTTCCCCTGGCCAGGGTTATGTATCTTTGTGCCGCAATTTGACCTCATGAGTACCCAGTATATACAGCTTAAAGTTGAAACGATTGTTCGGGAGACACCCGACGCCATTGCCATCTATTTCCGTGACGAAAAAGGAGAGATTCCTAGCTTTTGGCCAGGTCAGTTTTTAACACTCGTCCTCGACATTAATGGAAAGTCTGTGCGTCGCTCTTATTCTGTTTGTACAGCGCCATCGGCTTTGCCGGTAATTGGGGTTTGTGCGAAGCGCGTTGAGGGCGGACTGGTTTCCAATTATTTGCTCCAAAACCTCAATGAAGGTGATTATATATCGGTTATCGAGCCATATGGTCATTTTACGCTAAACAACAAACGTAGTGAGCTGCCCACGCTCGCCCTCATTGGTGCAGGCAGCGGCATAACGCCTTTGATGTCGATTATGAAGGCCGCACTGGAAAAACAAGGTGCTAACAAAGTACATCTTTATTACGGTAACCGTGACCAGAAAAATATCATTTTTAAAGAACAACTAGAGCGTTTGCAAGAAAAGCATAGCGAACGTCTGGTAATTACTCACCTACTCAGCCGCCCTGAAATGGGTTGGTCGGGCATCACATCGCGCATTAAAGCCGAGCTAATGATGCAGCGTTGTAACAGCGATGGACTTTTTGCCGATAAAACGACCAATTATTACATCTGTGGCCCTGAAGCCATGATGCACGATGTTTGCCACATGCTTGAAAGCAACGGCATTGAACAGGACAGACTGCACAAAGAGAGCTTTTTCCATGTTGTGAAACCAACCGAAACCGTGGTAATTAGCAAAGATGCGGAAGATGACGGTACGCGTATTGTACAGCTGAAGTTGGACGGCAAAATGCACGACGTTACTGTTGCCCCAGGAAGATATATACTTGAATCGGCCTTAGAGGCTGGATTAGATCTCCCTTATGCCTGTACCATGGGTGTTTGTGGTATGTGTCGCGCGTTTAAGGTGCAAGGAGAAATGATCATCGAAGACCAGGAAGCAATATCGGACAGAGAGATTAAAGAAGGCTCGTGTTTGACTTGCGTAGGTCGCCCTGTTTCGAAAGATTTGATTATCGATTACGGACGAATGTAGTTTTTGAAGACGAAAGACCCGATTGGTTTCTAAGGTAGCTTACTCTTTAATGGATAGCCTTTTGCTTTTTATTACAGAATGTCCACGGGCGTTGGTCCATTTTTTATCGACTAATGACGTTTTAACCTCGAAAACCCAAGGCTCGATTTGTCTTTTATTGTTAGCGTGTTGCTTTTTTTTACAGAATGTCCGCGGTCGATGATCCATTTTGTTTACTCAGGACGTGGAAAACCGGCATACTTCTTGAGGTTCAGTACCATTTTCAAAAGTCGGCAGTCCGATTCCATAAAGTTGAACCAACAAATTTTAATTCCGCTTGGCGGAGCGAGGACCAGCCGGTTCATTGCGGAGCTAAAGTCGTGACTTGAAGTCGTGGTAACCGAAAGATTTGAGGTGCAAGTAACTTCCATCCTCCTTCCAAATGCCCATATGCGGTAAATTTATTCCGTTAAATGTGGTGGTTTTAACCATGGTGTAATGCATCATATCGTCGAAAATCACTCGATCGCCAATTTGTAAGGGATTGTCAAAACTATAGTCGCCTACGAAATCACCAGCCAAACAAGTCTGACCTCCGAAACGATAAGTAGGTTTGCCGGCAATTGGGTCGGTGGCTCCGTAAATTTTCGGCTTATACGGCATTTCAATGACATCTGGCATATGGGCCGATACCGAACAATCGAGTATAGCCACCTGAATGCCTTTACTGTTAACGATATCGAGCACATTGCTTACCAGATAACCTGTTTGCCAGGCTACCGCGGATCCTGGCTCCAGCATCAATTCTATGTGGGGGTATTTTATTTTGAAGTTTTTGAGGGTACGAATGAGATGATCAACATCATAATCTTCTCGTGTCATAAGATGGCCGCCACCAAGATTGAGCAGTTTTATGTGCGGGAGATATTGCCCAAACAAACTTTCAATATTTTCTAACGTCTGTTCGAGTGCATACGAATCACTCTCGCAAAGGTTGTGGCTATGCAGAAATTGTATGCCCGCAGGTAGTGTTTTAGGCAAATCTTCAGCGCGTATGCCTAAACGAGAACCGGGTATACAGGGATTGTAGAGGTCGACAGTCACCGTGCTGTATTCCGGATTAATGCGAATACCGGCATGGGCTCGTGGTTTGGCCGCAAACAGTCTGTCACTAAATTTTAGGTATTGACTAACCGAATTGAAGCTGAAATGGTCGGCATATTGTAAAAGTTCGTCAAATTCATCTTCTCGATAAGCAGGACTGTATACATGTGTTTCACCTCCAAATTCTTCAAATCCCAACTTAGCCTCATGCAATGAGCTAGAGGTAGTTCCTTGTAGATATTGTTTAATTAAGGGAAAGGTACTGTACATACTAAAACCTTTTAATGCCAAAACAATCTTAATTCCAGCGTCTTCTTGCACCCTTTTCATCAATTCCAGATTGCGACGAAGCTTTTGTTCGTGCATCAAAAAAAGGGGTGTTGGCAAATTTTCGAAAGGCAATTGCATAATCAGATTTTTGTCAAAAATACGATTCAAAACGAGCTCAGTGAATGATTAAAACTTGTTCATGTGAATTTCAAAAAAATTGATTATTTCATACCAGCGACTATCTTCGAATCGAACAAAACCTTAAACTATGAGAAAACTATTTTCTGTTTTACCGGTGGCATGCCTAATCTTAGGGTTTTCCGCACATGTTGATGCACAGAGTATTACAATTGGCACGAACCAATTTGCATCCAACTACGCAAGTGGTAGTGGAAATGATTTTGGACCTATGCGTACAAAAGGCTTATCTCCAGCTTCTTCTCGTCACGCCTAAATCTATCCTTCGTCCTTGGTATCATTAATCCCCAACAATGCTGCAATTAGCAGCCTTGAATTCAGCCGTGGTGGAACCGTAACCAGTGTCCCAAGTTCTTTAACCCCATTACAGGGTACGCCAAACATGAAAATTTATCTACGAAATGTGAGTATAACCGATTACGGTGCAAATGCCATAAACTGGATATCCAGAGCCAACCAAGCCAAATTGGTATACAATGGAAACCCCGCAGCATTTATTGATTCAACAAATGGCTGGAAAAGAATTATACTCGATTCAGTTTTTAATTATCAAACTGGAAGTAATGTGGAAATGCTCATTGAGTATGTCCAGCTGAACGGTCAAATTGGAGATATTCGTTGGTTCTACAATAGTGATGCGGCCGTACCGCAATATTTGGCTAACACCACCAAATATATATTAACTGACTCTGTTGGTTTCCCAGCAGATAGTCTTACAACGCGTAGTCAACTTCGGAAACCCACAGTTCGTTTTAATTTTCCCTTTAACAACAATGTGGCTGTTGACCGTGTATTTGGCTCTCAATATTTACTTGTAGGTGATACTGTTGTGCCTTCCTTTTATATAAAAAACACAGGTTTATTGCCGCAATCCTTTAGTGTTACACTTCAAGGGCCTGGAGGATATACCAGCACGAAAATGGTAGGAACAATTGCACCTGACTCTTTACATTTTCTAGAATTCGACCCTATTTCTCCTTCTACCCCAGGTAATTTCACCTATAAAGCATTTTCAAATTTAGCCAATGACGAGTTTCGCGGCGATGACACACTTAGTTTAGTTGCAATAGTTGCAAATCCTTTGGCTACAACAGGAATTTTTGATAATGGACCTATAGTTACCGACCCAGTTGGTGGATATAATGGAAATGCGCTAAGTATGCTTAGTCCACCGCTTTCGACTTTAGGTTTAAATGGTACAATTCACACTGCTGAAAAATTCTGGTTGCCTGATGGTGGAAACTATTTGATTGATTCAATTGGATTCTGGGCATATCAAACTGGTTCTGGTTTTGTTTCAAATTTTACGAGTGTGTTCTTAATGATTTACGATGGTGACCCTTCAGCTGGAGGTCAATCGATTTATGGCGATAGTACCGTAAATGGCTTATTGGATACTTATTTCTCAGGGGTTATGCGTGCAAGCAATTCAACTCCCCTCGATTCTACACGACCAATCATGCGTGTAGTTGGTGAGTTCATGACTCCAACTCAACTCTCAGGAGGTCAAAATTATTGGTTAGTTTGGTCGTTCATCGCCGGCGGCACGGCTTTCTTCCCACCTATCACAGCTCCTGGTATTATATGTTCTGGAGATGCTATCCAGCGTAGCAATACCACATTTGCCTGGACTTTAGGAAATGGCGGTGGCGTGGGCTTCCCAGCTGGTGCACCTTTCCAGATTTACTTCAAACCTGATTTGACTTCTGTTAATGAACTTGATGTCAATGCTGCCAAAGTCGGAAATCCTTATCCAAACCCAGCGAATGGTAAATTCAGCATAAATCTAGAACTGCAGCGTTTTGAAAATGTTTCGGTTCATATCACAGATATGCTAGGTCGGCAATTGTTGACACAGCAGTATGGTAATATGCCAGAAGGAAAACATATGCTCGAAGTACCCGCTACTGGCTTATCAAATGGCATGTATTTGGTGCAGATACAATCTGGCAATCAATTGGTTACCCGTAAATTGCAGATTCACTAAGCTGAAAAAATATAACTTGGCTTTACAATTAAGCCCTGCTTGTTACATAGCAGGGCTTTTTTTTTAAGTCTTAAAGCATACGAGCATAAGCTGGGAGGCTATACCATTAACCGTTGCCTTCGACTTCGCTCAGGCGCCGGTTCACTAAAACCATAAGCAACAAAAAAAGCGCAATTCCAAGAATTGCGCTTTTGCTTTAAATTCAGATTTACAACTGATAATCGTTGAATGCCAAAGGTTGGTTTACAGCTTCATGCCAAGGCAAACCATGCTTGGGCAAAGCAGCCATAAATGGATCTGGATCGAAGTCCTCAACATTAAACACCCCTCTTCCACTCCATTTTTTGGTCATAATCATCATGGCACCTATCATAGCTGGTACGCCGGTGGTATAAGAAACGGCCTGGGCCTTAATTTCCTTATAAACAGCTGCGTGATCGCAGTTATTCCACACATAATAGGTTTTTTCCTTGCCATCCTTGATGCCTTTAATTTGGCAGCCGATGGAGGTTTGTCCGCTATACCCTTCTCCTAAAGAAGATGGCTCAGGCAATACGGCCTTTAGAAACTCCAATGGTATAATCTCTTGACCTTGGAATTTAATAGGTTTAATGTTCGTCATACCCACATTCTCAAGCACGCGGAGGTGATTAATGTAGTTCAGCGAAAAGGTCATCCAGAAACGTGCACGTTTAATATTGGGGATGTTTTTCACCAACGACTCCAACTCTTCGTGATATAATAAATACGATTCTTTCGGACCAATGTTTGGATAGTCAACGGGCTGGTGAATGCTTAGCGGCTCAATTTCAATCCATTCTCCCTGCTGCCAATATTTACCTTTTTGGGTAATCTCGCGAATATTAATTTCAGGGTTAAAATTAGTAGCGAAAGCTTTGCCATGCTCACCGGCATTACAATCGATGATATCGAGATAATGAATTTCGTCGAAATGATGTTTGAGGGCGTGGGCCGTGAAAATACCCGATACACCTGGATCAAAACCGCAGCCCAACAATCCAAGTATGCCTGCTTCTTTAAAGCGATCCTGGAAAGCCCACTGCCAGTGGTATTCAAACTTCGCTACGTCTTTTGGCTCGTAATTGGCAGTATCTAGGTAATGAACTTTAGTGCGCAAACAAGCCTCCATGATGGTTAAGTCTTGGTAGGGCAATGCCACATTAATCACTACTTCGGGTTTGAAGTTGGTGATTAGCGCAACCAGTTCTTCTACATTATCGGCATCGACCTGCGCGGTTTTGACGCGGTTACCCCCTACTTCGGCGGCAATTTTATCGCATTTCGACTTGGTACGGCTGGCCAACAGTATGTCGCTGAATACCTCTGGCACCTGTGCACATTTGTGGGTGACTACGGCTCCTACGCCGCCTGCACCAATAATTAGTACTTTTCCCATGGATGATGTTTTTCCTGCTGTTGCGGCAAAACTAGTTGTTTCAACCTAAAGTTTTTGTGAATTTTCGATCGTGTGATTTATAGGCCAAATTAGCCATACGGTATAGAACACGGGCGCCTACATTGGCATCCCAATCGTCTTTTTTACGTGGAGCAACTTCACAAAGGTCGAAGCCAATAATTTTACGCCCACTAGCGGCCACTTGCTCAATCAAATACATGGCTTGCTCAAATTCCATTCCTCCTGGAACCGGCGTACCTGTCCCTGGGCAAAGTTTAGGGTCGAGGCCGTCGATATCGAAGCTGATGTAAACTTTGTCTGGTAAGGCTTTGATGATTTTTTCACAGCTTTTTTGCCAGATCTGACCTTGAAATTGAGCGGTGGCCAGTTCACGATCATAAAACACTTCAACCCTACCTTGACTATCGGCAGCCAACTGGGCTTCCGTTTCGCAATAATCTCTGATACCTACTTGAACAAGTTTACTTATCTGAGGTATTTTGAGCGCATTAAACATAATGGAAGCGTGGGAATAATCAAATCCCTCATACGCGTCACGCAAATCCATGTGAGCATCTATTTGTAAGATGCCAAAATCAGTATTTCGTTCGGCCAATGCATGCATTAAACCCAGAGGCGTACTGTGATCTCCACCAAGTATGCCTACCAATTTGCCCTTTTCGAGATGAAAGGCAGTGGTTGCTTTAACCCAGTCGAACAAAAAACCGCATTTTTCATTGATATCGGCTTGTAAGACTTCCATTTCAGCACGTTCGCTTTCTAGAGATCCGGCTTCAAGCCATTGAATATAACGTTTGCTCTTTTTACGTAAGCCTTTAGATCTTTTCTCCCATTTGCGGTCTATTGCCTCCATCCCAATGCCTATATTCCAGGCTTGGGGTATTTTTGGGTCAAAAAAATCGAGTTGAGGAGATGCTTCCAATATGGCTTTTGGCCCCTTGGCTGTTCCTTCTTGGTACGATACCGTTACATCCCAGGGAACAGGAACTATCACAACACCTGCCGTATCTGGGGTGAAAGGCAGTCCAAAAAGTTGGCCATTTGCCTGTCCTACTCCGTTGGGGTCGAAGTCATGTAATTGCTGCTTCGGCATTTTCATACGTTGAAGCGGAAAAGCATGATGTCGCCATCCTGCACCAAATACGCTTTGCCCTCAATGCTAACCTTACCCACTTCACGACAAGCAGCCCATGAGCCCAATGTAACGAAATCTTGGTAATGGATGACTTCCGCCTTGATGAAGCCTTTTTCGAAGTCGGTATGTATTACGCCGGCAGCTTGCGGCGCCAAAGTGCCTTGATGTATGGTCCACGCACGCACTTCTTGTACACCTGCCGTAAAATAGGTCTGTAATTTGAGTAGTCTGTAGGCCAGTCTGATGAGCTTCTCTACGCCCGACTCGTTAAGTCCGAGGTCTTCTAAAAACGCCTGGCGGTCCTCGAAACTTTCGAGTTCTGCGATGTCCGATTCAATGGCGGCACAAATCACCAATACTTCTGCCCCCTCTTCGGCAGCCATGGCACGCACTTGTTCTACATAGTCGTTCTCCACTTTTAATGCCTTCTCGTCGACATTGCAGACATACATCACCGGTTTTTCGGTCAACAGAAAGAGATCATATGCATGCTCGCGCTCGTCTTCAGTGACAGGCGCGGTACGTGCTGATTTCCCTTGTTCGAGATGGTTTTTATAGCGATGCAGGACGTCAGAGGCAATTTTAGCGTCTTTATCGCCAGTTTTGGCTGCACGTTCTACTTTCTGTAGCTTTTTATCGACCGACTCGAGATCTTTCAGCTGCAATTCTATATCAATGATTTCTTTATCGCTAATTGGATTTACGCGACCATGTACATGGACCACGTTATCGTCCTGAAAACAGCGTAAAACATGGATGATAGCGTCAGTTTCGCGTATATTGCCGAGGAATTTATTCCCAAGACCTTCTCCTTTGCTGGCGCCTTGCACCAAACCGGCTATATCTACAATTTCAATTGTATTCGGTACGATGCGCTCTGGGCTTACCAATTCAGCAAGTTTGTTGAGTCGGGCATCGGGTACCGTAATCACCCCTATGTTGGGCTCAATGGTACAGAAAGGAAAATTCGCCGCTTGCGCTTTGGCGTTTGATAAACAATTAAAAAGTGTCGATTTTCCTACATTAGGTAAGCCGACTATACCACATTTGAGAGCCATATCTTATTAAAACAGCCGCAAAGATAGGCACACAGGACGTATTATCGGCAGGCTATTCAAAAGCGGTTGTCCTCTGCTTCATTCCCCATAAAGAGTGGGAAACTGAACCGGCCGTACAAATAATAGGTACCGGTTAAATAAAAAGGCAAATATTCGGCACAAGCTTCAAAATTCATATGGCGTTTACCGGTTCTAACACTTGAGCCTAACCCAAGACCCACGGTACCCCTCTTTACGATTTCTGGGTCGGCCATAATACGTGCAAAACCCGTGTAAGGATGAATGTAGATGAAACGGTAGGGATATGCTTTCATCCCAAAATTGAAAACCACTGTATTGGCCTCTGTGTTATACTTTGTGTAGGTCGCAGTGATATTGGCAAACAGCCAACTGTTTACGTTTAAATCGGCCGAAAGATGCATTCCAAAACCCTGACTGGTGGCCCTTTCCGTATAATTCGCCGAACCGGCATTTATACCTAGGCTTAAAAAATCAGCACGACGTGGCTGTGCTGTGCCTGCAACCGCCAACAAACTTAAAATTATGAGCAAAAACCAACGCATATTTTTTCTATTCAGACTACAAAAATAGAAGGGAGAACGAAAGCACGCTGATTTTCTATACACGGAGACCAAACTAAAAGTAAAAACAAGGCTGATATCATGAATTAACGTTAAGATTAAATATTAGGGCCACAGGAACTTAATTTTCGCAACTTCACTTTTGAATATTCCATTCATTTTATGCATTTACTATACAATTACCTTAAAGGCTATTGGAAGCTAGTCATACTCGCCCTCATACTCGCTGCTATAAATCAAATTTTCTCATTACTTGATCCTTGGATTTTCCAAAAAGTCATTGACCAATACGTCATTACCAAAGAGAAAAACTTATTGGTAAACCTTACCTCAGAGGATTTTATCAAAGGTGCGGGCTTACTTATACTTGCAGCCATGGGCGTGGCTATGATAAGTCGAATCGCAAAAAACTTCCAAGACTATTATGTCAATGTAATTACCCAAAAGTTGGGCGCACAAATGTATTCTGATGGACTAAGCCATTCCCTTGACTTGCCTTATCAGGTTTTTGAAGACCAACGTAGTGGCGAAACCCTTGGTATTCTCCAGAAAGTGAGAAGTGACGTTGAAAAATTGGTTTCAGCCTTAATAAACATACTTTTCACCTCTGTGGTTGGTATTGGCTTTGTAATGGTATATGCCTACAATGTGTATTGGGCGATTGCTCCAGTTTATTTTGCAGCTGTACCCATACTCGCCATTCTCAGCTCGGTGTTGAGTAAAAGAATCAAAAAAATCCAAAAAAGTATCGTTGGGGAAACCACAGCACTTGCAGGGTCAACTACTGAGTCTTTGCGAAATATTGAGTTGGTGAAAAGCTTAGGATTGGCGCAACAAGAAACAAAACGATTAAATAGCATTACTGACAAAATCCTCGGCTTAGAACTGCGCAAAGTAAAATTCATCCGGAGCCTTTCCTTCATCCAAGGCACTTTTGTGAACCTAATGCGCAACGGTATTCTAATGATGATGCTGTATTTAATTTTTGCTGATAAGATTTCTGTTGGACAGTTTTTCTCGCTTTTCATTTACAGCTTTTTCATCTTCGGTCCATTACAAGAGTTAGGTAACATTATTAACACATATCGTGAAGCAGAGGTATCGCTCAGTAATTTTGAAAAGATACTCAGTACCCCTAAAGAAGAAAAGCCAACGCAACCCAAACAAATAGGTGAGCTTGGTTCCTTACATTTTGACAACGTAAGTTTTCAGCACCAGTCTGCTCGCATGCCCGCGCTTGAAAATATTAGTTTTGATGTAAGCTTAGGTGAGACTATCGCCTTTGTAGGTCCTTCCGGGTCGGGCAAAACCACTTTGGTGAAATTATTGGTAGGGCTATATAAAACTGGAAGTGGTGAGGTGTATTATAATAAAACCGCTGCCAGAGACATTGACCTAGATGAACTGCGCAAAAACATCGGATTTGTAACCCAAGACACCCAATTGTTTGCTGGAAGCATACGTGAGAACCTCCTTTTTGCTGCCCCATGGGCAACCGATGAAGCTTGTTTAGACGTACTTGAAAAAGCAGCATGTCAGAACTTGATGGCACGCGCTGATAAAGGTCTTGATTCGGTAATTGGCGAAGGGGGTGTAAAAGTCTCTGGAGGCGAAAAACAACGGTTGTCGATTGCAAGGGCATTGTTGCGCCAGCCACGTTTGATGGTATTTGACGAAGCTACCTCTTCCTTAGATTCTATAACCGAGGAAGAAATTAGTAAAACGATACGCTCATTATCTAATAATGAGCATCACATCACCGTGCTTATCGCCCATCGATTAAGTACCGTCATGCACGCCGACCGTATCTATGTACTCGAAAAGGGAAAATTAATTGAGACCGGCAAACATGCCGACTTAATCGAGCAAAAAGGGCTGTATTATGCCATGTGGCGTCAGCAGATTGGTGAACGCAAGGATACTTTGGCCACGGCCTAATTCGAAAGTGAGCCCAACCTAAAACAACCCGCTGATGTTCCCTTCATCGTCAATGTCGATGTTTTCGGCGGCTGGGACATTTGGTAAACCGGGCATGCGCATTATTTCGCCAGCAATGGGTACGACAAAACCAGCTCCCGCTGCAAATTCTACTTCGCGAATAGTGATGCTGAATGCTTCAGGCGCGCCGAGTACTTTGGCATTGTCGGAGAAGGAATATTGAGTTTTGGCAATGCACACTGGAAAATGACCGAAGCCAAGCTTTTCAATCAATTTGATATCTGCCAATGCTTTCGGTTGAAAAATAACTTCCTTGGCCCGATAAATTTCCTGTGCAATGGCCCTGATTTTATCAGCAATGGGCATTTCGTCTGGATAAAGAAAACGGTGGGCGTCATTTTGTTTGTCACATTGCTCCACAACTAAATGGGCCAATTTTTCAGCGCCTTCGCCTCCTTTGGCCCAAACTTCAACAATAGCTACTTTGTAACCCTTCTGTTCGCACATAGCCACAACTTTCGATAATTCTTGTTCGGTATCACTTGGGAAGCGGTTGATGGCAATAATTGGCTGCAATCCGAATTGCTGAACATTTTCGGCATGACGCTTTAGGTTTACAAAACCGGCATGCAAGGCGCTGTTATCTTCTTGATTTATTTCTTTTAAACTTTTACCCCCGTGGTATTTGAGCGCACGTATCGTTGCAACCAGTACCACTACTTTTGGAGAGATGCCTCCTGCTCTGCACTTGAGATCGAGGAATTTCTCACCTCCCAAATCAAAGGCAAAACCAGCTTCGGTAACCACGTAGGGCCGTAAAGACATTGCCATTTTTGTGGCCAACAAGGTATTTGTACCTTGGGCAATATTGGCGAAAGGACCACCATGTATAATCACAGGGTTGGCTGCAAGTGTTTGTACAAGATTAGGTTTAATCGCTTCTTTAAGTAACGCAGCCATGGCACCTTCGGCTTTTAAATCACGTGCAAATACCGGTTGACCGTCAAAACTTTTGCCTACGTATATATTGCCCAAACGGCGCTTCAGATCACTAATGCCTGTGCAAAAGCACAATATGGCCATCACTTCGGAGGCAGCAGTGATGTCAAAACCACTTTCGCGCATAAAACCGTTAGAAGTACCTCCCATGCCAACAATAATCTGGCGTAGCGCCCGGTCATTAACGTCAAAAACACGTTTCCAGCGCACGCTTCTCGGATCAATATGAACATGTGGATCTTTGGCTTGAATGGCATTATCGATGAGAGCAGCCAGTAGATTATTGGCTTTTTCAATCGCTGAAAAGTCACCCGTAAAATGCAAATTGATGTCCTCCATGGGCAATATCTGGGCATAACCACCTCCAGTAGCACCACCTTTCATTCCAAATACAGGGCCCATTGATGGTTCTCGGAGTGCCGCTATAGCAGAAGCTCCAATACGATTCAAAGCGTCTGCTAAACCAATACTGACTGTCGTTTTCCCCTCTCCAGCCGGCGTCGGCGTCATGGCCGAAACCAAGATGAGCTTCGACTGAGCTACCTTGGCTTCATCAATGAGATGCAGGGGTAATTTTGCTTTATCGTGGCCATAAGGCAATAAATCTGTAGGTGCTAGATTGAGTTTATGCGCTATATTTTGTATTGGTTCGGCAGTAAACTGGCGGGCAATTTCCAAATCGGTAGGCATGGGGTAATTTTAAGTACAAACGAAATTCGGACAAAAAGGACTATTTTTAATCAAAAATCTTCAAAATGAAAAAAGCAAGATTTGCAGTGCTCCTTTTAGGTTGTGGCGTTTACGATGGCAGCAAAATACATGAAGCCGTACTTACCCTATTGGCTATCGCCGAATCAGGTTCGCGCTATCAATGTATCGCCTAATAAAAGTCAGTAGCACACCATTAATCACCTCAATGGCGAAGTAGAACAACACAACCGCAATGTGCTGCAGGAATCAGCGCACATGGCCGGAGGAGAAATTATAGCACTACGCAGCATAAGTCATCTTGATTTTAATGCTTTACTATTACCTGGTGGATTTGGTGCTGCTAAAAATCTCAATCATTGGGCCGTTAATGGTCCGGATGGCGCCATCGACCATGAGGTAAAGGCGCGCATCCTTGATTTCATTGCAGCCAAAAAACCTATAGGTGCCATGTGTATGGGGCCGACGGTGGTTGCCAAGGCACTAGAAGGTAGTGAGTTCAGTGTTCAAATGACCGTTGGCTCAACAACAGCGCCTTCTCCCTACGAGATAAGCGCAATTAGCGCAGGAATGGAGAACTTACGTGCTCACGCTGTAATGTGCTTAAAACTGAAATTGCGATTGATTCTGCACTTAAAATTGTTACTGCTCTCTGCTATGATGATGGAAGCCGGCATAACAGATGTATGGCTTAATACGCAGGCTTTGGTTAGCGTTGTACTCGAACTTATTAGCTAGACGAATGTGCCATTCGTTTGGCGTAACGTAAAAACAGCGGATAGAGCGTAAAACCCAATGGCAAGCACAACAGCGCCCAACCGATAACGGCTGTAATTCCCCATTGCAACGCTTCTAACCCCAAACGTTTGGAAACATTTACAATATCGTTTAAGCCAAAATCAGGTGGTAGTTGCCAGCCTGTCAGTTGACTTCCCAGCCAAGTGAAAGGTAATATCAGAGCAAGTTGAACGGGATAAAGTCCGTATAAAATCACCAATACTAGAGGTAAATTGAGGCGAGCCACCCAACACACCGCAATACAAATCAAAGTCACTGGCCCGATAACTGGGAAAATTGCAGCTAGAACTCCAAAACAAGCCGAAGCAGCCCATTTTTCAGGGGTCATGCCATCCACCAATAGTTGTTTAAGCTTGGAGATAAGTAAACGGGCACGTTGCTTCACCTTGCAATTTCGCTAATCTAGATCATATATCAGGTTACGATACACGCTTAATTTATCGGCGTGGCCCTTCTAGTCTTTTGTGTTTCACTGTGCTTTCCAATGAGGTGCAAAATCACTAACCTTGTGACCCATAATCATACGCTATGAATAAAATAAAAGTAGCTAATCCGGTTGTAGAACTGGATGGCGATGAAATGACCCGCATCATCTGGCAATACATCAAGGAAAAACTTATACTTCCCTATCTCGATCTTGACATTAAATATTTCGATTTAGGAATGGAACACCGCGATCAGACCGATGATCAGGTAACTATTGATGCCGCGGAAGCCATCAAAAAATATAATGTGGGTATCAAATGTGCCACTATTACGCCAGATGAAGCTCGTGTTGAAGAATTTAAACTCAAGCAGATGTGGAAATCGCCCAATGGAACCATACGGAACATTTTGGACGGCACTGTTTTCCGGGAGCCTATAGTCATCAATAATATTCCCCGACTCGTACCAAACTGGACGGCGCCCATATGTATTGGTCGTCATGCCTTTGGTGATCAGTACCGTGCTACCGACTTCCTCGTTAAGGGTAAGGGTAAACTCACCATTAAATTCGAAGGGGAAGATGGTTCTGTCATTGAACATGAAGTATATAACTACAAAGGAGATGGCGTTGCCCTGGCGATGTACAATACCGATGAATCTATCACCGGTTTTGCACGTGCTTGTTTTAACCAGGCGCTGATTAAAAAATGGCCGCTGTACTTGTCGACCAAAAACACCATCCTGAAAAAATATGATGGTCGTTTTAAAGACATCTTTGAGGACATCTATCAGCAGGAATTTAAGACCGCCTATGAAGCTACAGGGATTACTTACGAGCATCGATTAATTGATGACATGGTTGCTTCGGCCTTAAAATGGAACGGCAACTTTGTATGGGCTTGTAAAAACTACGACGGAGACGTACAGTCTGATACCGTCGCCCAAGGCTTTGGCTCACTTGGTTTAATGACGTCTGTATTAATTACACCCGATGGCAAAACCATGGAAGCTGAGGCAGCACATGGTACTGTAACCCGTCATTATCGCAATCACCAACAAGGAATAGCAACCAGTACTAACCCCATTGCAAGCATTTTTGCTTGGACGCGTGGCTTAGCCTTTCGCGGCAAACTCGACAACAACCCTGCATTGATTGATTTCTGTGATAAATTGGAAGCTGTATGTATTGAAACCGTTGGAGCAGGTCAAATGACCAAAGATCTTGCGGTTTGTATTCACGGTAATAAAGTCAAACACGGCGAACACTTTCTCAATACCGAAGAGTTTTTGGATAAGCTGAACCAGAATCTGAGTGCGAAACTAAGCTAAACCTCATTTCGGCACATAATAAAGCCCGATTGTTTGCGAACAATCGGGCTTTATCGTAGAAATAGGTGCTGTCTAACGCTGAATAGCGAGTGCGGGTACTTGTTTTTGCAATAAAGCAAATCCACCGAAGGTAACGCCGCTGAATACCAAATCACCTACAAAACTATTGTGTAAGAATGGAATTGCTGCAGTGTAACAAGCCATTAAACCGCTAAAGTTCGCTGGATAAACGCCACTTCCTTGCCAAACCATCAAATTAGAAACGAGGAAAAACACAGCTGAAGCAATTAATGAACGACTTCCAACGGATTTAAAGCTCACATTTTTAATACTGCTGCCCATCCAAACAAAAAACATATAACACGCATATATACCCAAGGTATCGATCTGTATTACATAGCTCAGATCATTGTAGCTGTACAAAATACTATTTACCAATACATCGCTCAACACGGCTGCCAACAACATTATGCCGTAACGTTGACTGTTTTTCATGAGGTGCGCACCACCCAGTAAAGCGATGGCCGCCATGGGTGAAAAATTAACTGGATGTGGCAATAAACGGGTTAATGCCAAGCCAATCATGATGGCTCCCAGCGTAAGCAGTCGGGTTTGGTTCGTTTGCATAGATCGGATTTGATTCAACAAATTTAGCTAAAACTCTTTCAAGTCGATTCAGCTAAAACAGCCTTATCAGCATGTGCTTCATTTTTCATTTGTGCGGCCAGTTCGTGGCCCAAATAACGTTCGATAAGATTATGTACACCATATATAGCTGGTGTAAGTACAAGCGCTGCAGTGAATTTGTAGATATAGTTGATAATACAAATGCTCATTACCAATTCCATTTTCCATCCTGCGCCCAAATAAAAGGCGATAAATAAGACCACGAAGCTATCAATGAACTGAGAGACCAACGTAGAACCGGTTGCCCTTGCCCAAATATATTTTTCACCCGTCAATTTTTTAATGCGATGAAAAACGAATACATCCACAAACTGGCCAATCAAAAACGCGCAGAGGGAACCTATGATAATCCATAAACCTTGACCAAAAATAGCATTATAGGCTACTTGCATATCCTCAACACCTTTGGCACTTTGACTTCCTGGCCAAAAGCCAGCAGGTTCTAGTGAAATAGACAGATATACCATCAGAAAAGCAAAAGAAATGAGTAATGCAGCGAAATAAGAAAAAGTCCTCACTCCTTTTCGGCCATAATATTCATTTATTATGTCCGTCATCACAAAAACAACAGGCCACAGCAGTACGCCCGCAGTAAGATTAAAACTGAGATTGTCGATGCCAAATAGTGACCAATTCACACCATTTAACCCTAGCGTAGCCTCCAAGGAAAAAATCTTTACCCCAATAAATTCAGCCAATAAGGCATTGGCAATAAAAAATCCACCTAAGATGAGAAAGAGATACACCTTCTTCGGGTGCCAGACTTGAATGGCTTTCATTTAAAAACAAACTTTTTTGCTCGTGTAAGTGTATGTTCAATAGGTCTAAACACAATCAGCGCTATGCTCAATTTTACAGCTTTTAATCCAACCCGCTTACATTTTGGTAAAGGTGTCGTCGAAAAATTAGGTCCAGAGGCTGCGGCCGCTGGTAAAAAGGCACTCATTATCATTGGAAAAGGCTCTGTTAAAAATAATGGCGTGTTGCAAAAAGTTATCGATAGTCTGGAAGCTAACAAGGTAGCATGGCAATTGTTCGAAGGAATCAAGTCAAATCCGGAATTTGAAATGGCTGATGCCGCTGTTGAAGTTGCCAAAACCTTTCAAGCAGATATAATCGTAGCTGTAGGCGGTGGATCGGTTATCGATACGGCAAAAGCCGTTTGCGCGGGATTTTATGTCGACCACGGCGTGTGGGATTTTTATGCAGGGAAAGGACTCAATCCCAGCCAAGCCCTACCCCTATTTGTAGTGCTTACTTTAGCAGCTACTGGAACAGAAATGAACCGGTTTACGGTATTGCAAGACACCCAAAACAAACAGAAACGTGGCTGGGGGCATGAGCTACTCTATCCAAAAGTTTCTTATTTAGATCCAGAATTCACCTATTCGGTACCTGTTACCTACACTGCGTATGGTATCGCTGATATGCTGGCGCATACTTTCGAATTGTACTTTAGTACGGATCCAGCCCCACTTTCCGATGCATTTGCAGTAGATGTGGTCAAGCTAGGTTTCCAGTATGGCCCCAAAGCAATCGCTGATGGAAACAACTACGATGCCCGGGCGAATCTGCTTTGGCTATCGACCATCGCACTGAATGGCTCCCTTCAAGCTGGCAAGAGGACGGGTGATTTTGGTGTACATAGCTTTGAACATGTACTCAGCGTTTTGTTCGATATCCCCCACGGTGCAGGACTTTCCATTGTTTATCCCGCTTGGATGAAACATTTCAAGACACAAATTGGTGATAAGCTGGAAGTACTGGCGGAACGAATTTTAGGTTCCGGTGCTAGCTCGACAGATTTTATAACTGCCCTGGAAGAATTTTATGACCAAATAAAAACCCCAAAACGCCTCAGCGATTGGGGTATTGGCGAGGATAAACACGCCTTAATACTTGAAACCTTGGAATTTAACAAGGTGAAAGGCGCCTTTTTTGACATGACAACCTCCGACTACAAGGCATTGCTTGCATTGATGGCTTAAATAGGTCGTAGTAGCGATGCAATCCTTTGAATGGCATTTTTTGTAGCGGCTAAGGAAATAACCAAAAGCCTGATAAACCTTACGGGGATTTAAGTGAGATTGTAGTTAATCTAGTGATAACAATCCTTTAATGCTTAATGGTAGTCAGAAAATAACGCTGTTGCCTGATCTTTCGCTTGCAATAACGCTTTTGTATTTAGCTTTAAATCGGCGCCTTTAGATTGGAAAAAGTTCACCATTACTTCTGTGGCCATATTACCTACCAAGTCGTCTTTTGCCATCGGACAACCGCCAAAACCCAACATAGCACCGTCAAATCGACTGCAACCACTGCGATAAGCGGCTTCTAATTTTTCAATACGTGTAGCCGGATGACTGTGCAAATGCACGCCAAATTCGACTTCAGGAAAACTAGGGGTTATATGTTCATACAATGCACTAATACTATCGGGTTCGGCTACACCCACGGTATCGGAGAAAGAGAGTATCCGTATACCCACACCGCTCAAACGATCAACCCAGCGGGCAACTAGTTCTGGACTGTACTTTTCGCCATATGGGTTGCCAAAACCCATCGACAAGTAAACCACAAGTGTTTTATTTTTTTGTAAACATACGTCCTGTATACGACAAACCGTGGCAAATGACTCTTCAATCGTTGCGTTAGTATTGCGTATCTGAAATATTTCGGAGACCGAAAACGGAAAACCTAAATAGTCAATTTGCTCAAAAGCTGCTGCATCTTTGGCGCCGCGCACATTAGCAACAATTGCCAATAATTTGGTATCTGATGTGCTCAAATCCAGTTTCTCTAACAATTCAGCCGTGTCTTTCATTTGAGGAATAGCTCGAGCGGAGACAAAACTGCCAAAGTCGACTGTATCGAACCCTATTCGAAGTAAACTATTTATGTATTCGGCCTTTACAGCCACAGGTATAAAATCGCGAATTCCTTGCATAGCATCCCGTGGACATTCGATTAATTTAATTGCAGCTGGGTCCTTTGACATTATTATTTTACTTTCATTGTTGTATTGCACCGGCTATTCCTTTGAAATTGGCTCAAATCCTCGTAATTTTCAGCGTTTTTTCGCCCTGAGCGGGATGACAGCACCAATTTACCATGAACGACCACAAAGAAAACACTTCCAAAGCATTATCGGGAGAAGAAGTCAAAGCAACTTCCCAAATCAATGCGAACGATGTTCCTGCCGAACAGGCGGGCATTGAGCCTGTTTCCGCCGATGCGCAACTGCAAACTGCTCCAGTAGCTAGTTCTGAAAACGGAATGAAAGACCCCGTTGAAGAAACTGCTGAAATTAAGTCGGAAAAGCCTAAAAAGGCCAAAACTGCACCAAAACCAAAAACAGCAGTTGTCGTTGAACCCGGCGAAGTAGTTGCTCACATAAGTTCAGGTGCTGATTTACCCGATACGGAAGAGGAAGAAGATCACGATGCTGAGGAATTGCAAGATGAGGCCGATTATGAGGGAATGGACATCGATACCTTGGTTCAGCATTTTATGGAATCGGTAAAAAATGACAATCTTCAAACGGTTAAAAACCAGATTTTCACGTTAAAAAATCTGATTGAAACTCATTTCGACCAAGATCGTCGTTTTAAACTAGTTGCATTTTTAGAAGAGGGCAACGAAGCGGATTCTTTCGCTCCTGTTCCTAATCCCCTACACCTGCTTTATTTAGAGCATCTTTCTCGTTACAGCGAAAGACGCCATAAGGAAAAGGAAAATAGAGATCAACAATTGCAAATTAACTTCAATAAGCGAGAAGAACTCCTTGAAAAATTGCGTGTTCTGGTAGATTCGGAAGAACAACATTCGCATGACAGCCTCAAGGAGATTCAAGCACATTGGAAAGAAGTAGGTACAGTCGCCTTAAATCAACGACGTGAGCAATGGCAACGTTACCACTTCCTAATCGATAAGTTTTACGATAACCTACGTATCAACCGCGAGCTCAAAGAGCTTGATTTGCATAAAAACCTAGAAGCAAAAACGGAACTCTGTGAAAAGGCGGAGGAGCTTTTGCTTGAGCCTTTACTCAAAAAAGCGATTGACACACTCAATCAGCTTCACGAACATTGGAAACAGTTAGGCCCCGTGCCACGTGAGCAAAAGGAAACAATCTGGGAAAGATTCAAAGCCGCCAGTGATCAGGTATACGACAAACGAAAAGCTTACTTTCATGTTCTTGACGGTGAAAGAGAGCAGAACCTGGTTAAGAAAGAAGCACTTTGTGTAAGAGTAGAAGCCCTTTTGGCTGAAATACCTAAAGAACACAATGGCTGGCAACGTATAAGTGAGGCCGTAGAAGCCATTCAAGCCGGATGGAAATCGATTGGTTTTGCGCCAAAAGCCCAGAATACAAGCATCTGGAAACGATTTAAAGATGCTTGTGACCATGTGTACCAAGCTAAAAATCAATTCTACAAAGACGTTCGCCAAGATCAACTCGACAATCTGAACAAAAAGTCCACCCTTTGTGAGCAAGCAGAGGCCCTAGAATCCAGTGAGGAGTGGAAATCATCGACCGACGCCTTAATTCGTTTGCAAAAGGAATGGAAAAAAATTGGACCGGTCCCCAAAAAGTACAGTGATAAAATCTGGAAACGTTTCAGGACTGCTTGCGACAACTTCTTCAATCATAAAAACGAACATTTCTCATCTCAAGACAAAGGTCAAGAGGAAAATCTAGCCAAGAAACTGCTCCTCATAAGCCAAATTGAAGGCTTTGTAAGCAGTGGTAATGGCAGTATCGACTTAGACCAATTAAAAGCTTTCCAAAGAGAATGGCTCGACATAGGCTTCATTCCACTTAAGGATAAAAAGGAGGTTCAAGAAAAATACCGTACTGCGCTAAATGCCCATTTTGATACACTCAAGGTAAGTCCAGCCGAGAAATCGAAAATGAACTTTCAAAACAAGGTAGAAGCCATCAAAAACGATAAAGACGGTGACAAATTAATGCGCAAGGAGCATTTCCAAATCCAAAACAGGGTCAATGGACTCACAAGTGATATCACGCTTTGGGAGAATAACATGGAGTTTTTTACTGCTTCTAAAAACTCCAAAAATGCAGAATTGCTCAAACAGGAAATAGAGCAAAAAATCATTAAAGCCAAGGTTGAAATTACCGAGTTGAAACAAAAATTAGCTATCCTAAGGGAGGTTTAATGGAGCACAGCGGACATCCAGTGGTGTTGTTCGACGGTTATTGCCGCTTGTGTCACGCATCTGTGCGTTTTTTACGCAGATACGACCATAAGCGGCTTTTTCGTTTTGCCACACTCGATTCGGCGTTTGCACGTCAATTACAAATGAAAGCTGTAGATGGCAATTCAGTACTTTTATTTTACGATGGTAAGTTGTACGAACGATCCACAGCGGTGCTCGAACTTCTGCGCTTATTGAGCGGTGGTTGGCAGTTCTTTTACGTTTTTAGATTTTTGCCCTTGTTTTTCCGCGATGGTGTTTATAACCTTATAGCAGCCATCCGCTACAAGGTTTTTGGCAAATACGAAACCTGCCCGCTCCCTACACCTGAGGATGCTGCTTTATTTTTAGCCTAACGATCGTATTTCTCGAGTTGTTTCAGCAATACCTGTATGTCCTTCGGATAGGGCGCTGTAACGTCCACCTCTACCCCATCGCTTGCCATAAATTTGATTTGATGGGCGTGTAATGCGAAACGACCAATCATGGGCCGTTCTTCTTCAAACTCACCAATATTATATTTGCGTTTGATGCGTGACAATTTAGGTGCTTTACCACCGTAGGCGGTGTCACCAGCTATGATAGCCTTTTGGGCAGCTAAATGAACACGGATTTGGTGGGTACGACCTGTTATTGGTGTACATTCTACCAGCGTATAGTGTCTGAAGTAGGTAAGGGAATTAAAGTAGGTTAAAGCTTCTTTCCCCTCTTTGAAATCAATTTTCATTAAACCATTCCTACTCGGACCAATGGGCAAATCCACCTCTAGTTGATCAAAACGATGTATACCTTCAATAACCGCATGGTACCGTTTGATTACCCTACGGTGCTCAAACTCCATGGATACATAACGATAAGTCTCATCATTTTTGGCCAATATCAGCGCGCCACTTGTTTCTTTATCAAGTCGGTGGCAAAGCCGTAATTCGGGGTGATGTGCCCTGGCTATTTTTAAGAGGCTGGGATTTTCAGCAAATCGTTCATCAAGTGAGCTAAGATGGGGCGGTTTGTTAACTACCGCTACATTTTCGTTTTCAAACAGGATCATGTCCTGCAAAGGGGGCCATTTCATTGGCGCAAAAATACCGTTTTACGCGCTACTTATCGTCTGCCTTTTTTAACGTAACACCAAAAGTAGAACCATCTCCCTCCGTACTCCGAACGGTAACCGATTGATTATGCGCTTCCATGATATGTTTAACAATGCTCAAGCCAAGTCCGGTGCCCCCTTCCTCTCTCGATCTGCCCTTATCTACCCTATAAAAACGCTCAAAAAGACGCGGAAGAAGCTCTTCTGCTATTCCAATGCCTGTATCTGCAATTTCAACGAGATAGTAGGTGTCCATATCGTAAATACCTGCGAGCGTACTGCCGCCGCTGTTACCGTATTTAATTGAATTGGTGATTAAATTGACAAAAACCTGTCTGATACGTTTTTTATCTGCCTGAACAAAAAAAGGAGGGTGTATGCCTTGTTTGAAGCCCAAGGTAATCCCCTTTTCCGTCGCTTTCATTTCAAGTGCGTCGTAAATATCTCGGATGAGTTCCCAAATATCAAAAGTCTCCAGATCAAGCTTTGTTTCGCCTGTTTCTAATTCAGAAATTGTAAGTAAGTCTTTGACCAAAATTTCCATACGGTCGGCACTTTTGGCAGCCTTTTTTAAAAAATGTTTAGTTAACTCAGGGTCTTCCAATGCGCCGTCGAGCAGGGAATGTATATAACCCTGTATATTAAAAATGGGCGTTTTCAACTCATGGGATACATTGCCAAGGAACTCCTTGCGGTAGAGCTCCATTTTTTGGAGTTGGTCGTTTTCGCCAACCCTTTCTTTTGCCCAATTGTCTACTTCTCGTTCCACTTCTCCCAATGGATCAGTGCCCATTTTTTCATCTACTAGCGCATTAAATTTGTTTGATTTATAGTTATAGATGGTCTTGTAAATGATTTTAATTTTGCAGTAGATGAAATAATTCACCGCAAATAAAATTGTAAAATAGGCCAAAAAAAACATCAAAACTGTGGTAATGACCATCGTTAGCCAAACAATTGGCGTGAATACCAACAGCAGGAAAAAACAAACGGCCAATATGGCCGCTGCTAATAATGCTATTCGATTTGGGGTAGGGTTTTTCACTCCGTTCCGAACTTATAACCAACGCCTTTAACGGTAACAATGTAGTCTTCTCCTACCTTTTCTCGTAATTTCCGTATGTGTACATCGATGGTTCGATTGATAACAACCACATCGTTACCCCATATTTGCTCCAATATCATATCCCTTGAAAATACTTTTCCTGGTTTTGAGGCTAATAAAAAGAGCAACTCAAATTCCTTTTTTGCCAAATTAATTTGCTTGCCACCTTTATAGACCAAAAAAGTTTCACGATCTATAACAAGATCTTCGATTTCGATTTTAGGCTGTATATTATCTTCCTTACCGCCACTGCGTCGCAATATGGCATTAATACGACTGATAAGTGCCCGTGGTTTAATGGGTTTGGCGATGTAATCATCTGCACCTGCATTAAATCCCATCACCTCCACAAATTCCTCATTTCGTGCGGTAAGGAAAACTATGAAGGTAGCCTTAAGCTTTTCAATTTCCCGAATTTGACGACAAGTTTCAATGCCATCCATTTTTGGCATCATGATGTCAAGTATGATCAAATCGGGTCGGAATTCTTTGGCAATTTTTATGGCGTCTACTCCATTACTTGCGGTAGCTACATCGTAACCTTCTTTGGCGAGGTTGTAGGCAATAATTTCGAGAATATCTGGCTCGTCATCAACAGCTAGAATTTTGGGTTTGCCGCTCATATTTTAAATTTATACTCAAAGTAAGCTACAAAATCTCCGCGCTTTATTTTTCTAGTCGTTAAGAAATTATTAATTCAGGATGTCCTCCAACTTGGCCTCGAGTTCCCTGCCGCGCAAATTACGACCAACAATTACACCTTTAGGATCAATCAGATAAGTGGCTGGTATGCCTGTTATGTTGTATAAAACAGCCGCTTCACTGTCCCAATACTTCAAGTCACTTACATGTTGCCAGTCAAGCTGATCATCTTTTATGGCTTTCACCCAAGCACTGCTGTCACGATCAAGACTCACACCAAGTATATCGAAGCCTTTGTCCTTAAACCTATTGTACATACGAACCACATTGGGATTTTCCTGTCGGCAAGGTGCGCACCAAGAAGCCCAAAAATCTATAAGGATGTATTTTCCACGCAAATCTGAAAGTTTGATGGACTCCCCTTGAGGGGTTTTGAGCGTAAAATCTGGCGCTGCCTTGCCCACTTGTAAATTAGCCTGGGCGGCATACGGTTCAATGAAGGCTTTTAAATAGGCGGTATACTTAGACTTTGGGTGGCTTTGTTCAAATTGCTCTAGGCGTTTTGCATACCACACATAATCGTTCTCAGGCGAAATAAACCCTCCAGCAAACAAAATGGCATAAATTGGCACCACGGTTTCATCCTTCTTTTCGAAAAAATCATAGACAAAAGCCTTTTGCTTTTCTTCCAAAACCTCATAACGCGTCTGCGCAATGACACGGACAGAATCGAACTGTGGGGTTTTCACAAACGGCTCAATAAAAGTATTTAAGGCATTGACACCTTCCTGAAATGCGTTAAAAGCATCAAAAAAGGATTTTAATTCAGCGGAACCTGCTGATCCTGAAATTTCGTAGGCTTTGTCGAACGTATTTTCATCCGCCTGAATGGATATTTCATTGCCGTTTTCGGCTAAAAATGGAATAAGTCGACCATCTAAATTTAAAACAAATACAGTAGGCTCTGTTGTTCTCGCTTTTAATTCGAAAACTCCATTTTCTGCCAATACGACCGAGTCAATGGTAATTACTTGTTTATTGGTAAATTCCATCAATTTCAATTGCTGACCGGCAGCACCCTGTATTTCTCCACTTACCGTAAACTGGTTATTAAAAATGGGCTTGCAGGACATACTGATAAGCAGTAGCACTACGCCAAAAGCGAATAGCTTTTTCATATTTAAGCTTCTAATTGTTTAATAAAAATTTGGGTGGCCACTTTTGGGTCGGCCTTACCCTGGGTTACCTTCATCAAATCACCCATAAATAAGCCAATTACTCCTTTTTTTCCGTTTTTGTATTCTTCTACTTTTTCAGGGTAGCGTGCTAATATTTCAGCGATTTGAAGCGCCAATTGATCTACATTACTTTCCTGGACTACGTTCAATCGTTTGGCAATATCGAGGGGAGCTTCGTCTTTTTTCAGCAATTCAGGAAATATCCGCTGGCTAGCTACGCTGTTGCTCACCACTTGTTCATCGATGAGTTGAATTAGCTCAGCCAAACGTTTTGCTTTCAGATTTAAGGATTGTAGTGAGCTGGCTTCTGCATTAATAACCGATTTAACTGGCCCCATGATCCAGTTAGCTGCTGCTTTGTAATTGGTTGTAATACCAGCCAGTTCTTCAAAATACAAGGCGATATCCTTACTGTCGGTGAGCACTTGGGCATCGTAAGCCGATAAGCCATACTGCACTTGGAATTTAGCCAACAATTCTGCTGGCAATGGCGGCATGGCCAATCTTATGCTTTCAATGTATGGTTGCTCAATGATTACTGGCTGCAAGTCAGGTTCCGGGAAATAGCGATAATCATTGGCTTGCTCTTTCGAACGCAGGGAAAAGGTGGAGCCATTCACCGCATCAAAGCTGCGGGTTTCTGAGCCATAGGTTTCGCCAGCCTCCAAAAGATCGATTTGCCGCTTGAATTCATATTCAATAGCCCTTTGAACGTTACGGATGGAGTTCATATTCTTCACCTCCACCTTCACACCAAATGCTGTTGCTCCTTTGAGCATTACAGAGATATTGGCATCGCAACGCAAACTACCTTCTTCCATATTACCATCGCAGATGTCGAGATAACGAACCAGTTTGCGGACCTCTGTAAGGTAGTTGTAGGCTTCTTTGGCGGTACGAATGTCAGGTTCAGATACTATTTCAAGCAACGGAACGCCACAGCGATTTAAGTCTACTAGCGAATCGTATGGATCAAGATCGTGTATGCTTTTGCCGGCGTCTTCTTCCATATGAATACGGGTAACACCTATACGGTGTATGCTGCCATCGTCGGATACAACATCCAGATAACCGTTAGTACATATGGGTGTGTTCTGCTGAGTAATCTGATAGCCCTTGGGTAAATCGGCGTAGAAGTAGTTCTTACGGGCAAACTCATTCCAACGGCGAATGTCGCAATGCATTGCTAGCCCAAGTTTTACCGCATGTTCGAGAACTTGCTCGTTTAATTTAGGTAAAGTGCCTGGATGGCCCAAAGAAATAGGACTGACCTGGGTATTTGGCATAGCACCATAACTGGCACTATCGGATGAAAATGCCTTGGAATTGGTATTTAGCTGGGTATGCACCTCTAGCCCTACCACCAATTGGTATTTATCGTATATCGTCGAACTCATTTATCTTCAATTAATTGGAGAGCTTTCGCATAAACGGCGGCTAGGCCTGCTGGGTTTTGCCCACCAGCTGTTGCCAAGAAAGGCTGACCGCCCCCGCCACCTTGAATTTCTTTTGCCAGCTCACGGATTAGCTGACTCGCATTTAGGCCAGTAGCATTTACCGCGTCATCGCCAATAGCAACAACCAGTTGAGCTTTGCCGTCGATTTCTGCTCCTAGAACCACAAAACTGGATTTTTCACGCCGGATCAATTGACCTATTCGGCGTAGTACCTCTGGAGAACTAACCTTCACAGTTTTGGCAATGAACTTCAAGTTTGTTTTTTGAATAAAATCCTTTTCTAACCGATCCACCCATAATTCTGCCTGAATCTGCTCCAATTGGTCATTAGTTTTTCTAAGTGCATTAGTCTCTTCAAGTAATTTATTCACGCTAATAACTATATCTTTCGGGTTTTTAAGCCCATCACGAATCTGCTGCAGTTGTTTTAACTGTTCCTGCACATAGGCCCAAGCCTTTGCGCCCGTAATGGCTTCGATACGCCGTACACCAGTAGCAATAGAGGCTTCACTGATAATTTTTACCAAACTTATTTCTGTGGTATTTTTAACATGGGTTCCGCCGCACAATTCCACTGAGTAATTTTTATCGAATGTAATAACCCGAACAAACTCACCATATTTTTCACCAAATAAGGCCATAGCACCTAGTTTTTTGGCTTCATCGATGGCAATATTCCGGCGTTCATTCAAAGGAATTGCAGCTCTAATTTTTTCATTGGCCAATTGTTCCACTTGCTCAAGTTCTTCCTCCGTCAATTTACTAAAGTGTGAAAAGTCAAAACGGAGGTAATCCACATTTACCAAACTACCTTTTTGCTCCACATGTTTTCCCAACACTTCGCGTAATGCAGCATGTAATAAATGTGTAGCCGAGTGGTTGTTGGTTATCGCTTGACGTTTTAAAGCATCTACTTCGGCATATACATTGTTTTGTAATGCAGCGGGCAGCTTGGAGACTTCCAATACCTGTAAACTGTTCTCTTTAAAGCTATTGAGTACCTTTATCTGTTCGTTGTTTATACGTAAAATACCGGCATCTCCTACCTGACCACCACTTTCGGCATAAAAAGGAGTTTCATTCAAAACGAGTTGATATTGATCCTTGCCTTTGGCGTTTACTGTTCGGTAACGTTGTATGGTGGTTTCAGCTGAAAGCTGATCGTACCCAACAAAGCTGCTACCTTCTTGCGCGTCGTGCACAAAAGTCCAATCGCTCGTATCCACTTTGGATGCACTTCTAGAACGTTCCTTTTGTTTGGCCATTTCGCGGTCAAAACCAGCCTCATCCACTAGCAAACTTTGTTCTTTGGCGAGAAGTGCGGTTAAATCGACAGGGAAGCCATAAGTATCGAAAAGCTCAAACATGACCTCGCCAGGTATCCTATTTTCATTCTTGGCTGCCAACTCCTCACGAATTTGGTCAAAGCGCCGTAAACCATTGGTCAAAGTACGTAAAAAGGCTAATTCTTCTTCTTTTACAATCTTTTGGATAAAATCAACTTGCGACGGTAATTGGGTAAACACAGGGCCCATTTGATCTGAAAGTAGGCCTACGAGTTGGTATAAGAATGGTGCATCAAAACCCAAGAAGGTGTAGCCATAACGAATGGCACGACGCAAAATGCGGCGACAAACGTATCCTGCCTTGTTGTTGGATGGCAGCTGGCCATCAGCTATAATAAAGGTGATGGCGCGAATATGGTCGGAAATAACCCGAAAGGCGATGTCTTGCTTTTCGTCTTCACCATACTTTTTACCACTCAAAGTTTCCAGTTCTCGAATGAGCGGCTGGAATACATCGGTATCGTAGGTTGCTTTTTTGCCTTGAATGGCCATACACAGGCGTTCGAAGCCCATTCCAGTATCGACATGACTTGCTGGTAAATTTTCAAGCTTACCGTTTTGTAAGCGATTAAACTGAATAAAAACCAAGTTCCAAATTTCAACTACTTGTGGGTGATCCGCATTCACTAAATCCTGCCCGGGTACGGCTTGTCTTTCGGCATCACTGCGTAAATCCACATGTAATTCGGAGCAAGGTCCACAAGGCCCAGCATCGCCCATCTCCCAAAAGTTATCTTTTTTGGAGCCATTGAGGACACGATCGTTGGGGAGATATTGCAACCAATAGCCACGAGCTTCTTCATCCGATCCCAAACCTTCGCCAGCGTCTCCGCCAAATACGGTTGCATATATGCATGATTTGTCGAAAGCATACTCCACGGTGAGAAGTTCCCAAGCCCAATCGATGGCCTCTTTTTTGAAATAATCACCAAAAGACCAGTTTCCCAGCATTTCGAACAGGGTATGGTGGTAGGTGTCGTGGCCAACGTCTTCCAAGTCGTTGTGTTTACCCGACACGCGTAAACAATGTTGGGTATCGGCAATGCGTGGATATTTAACCGCCTGATTGCCAAGAAAAATTTCTTTAAACTGATTCATGCCCGCGTTGGTGAACATGAGGGTTGGGTCGCCTTTTACGACTATAGGTGCCGCTGGTACAAGGTGGTGTCCTTTTGACTGAAAAAAATCAAGGTACTTTTTACGTATCTCCGTAGATGTCATAAATGGCTGATGCTGTGAATGATTATAGTTATTGTCGAAACTAAGTTTGCATGGTTCTGAAAACAGCCTTAATTTCAGCGACGCTAAATTAGCGAATAATCGCCAAGTATGGCCAGAATCAAGTACTACTACAATACCGCAAAGTTACGTTACGAAAAGGTAGAAATCACCTGGAAACAACGTTTAATACGTGTATTCGGCTTTTTGTCGGCTACTGCGGTCTTTGCATTGGTAATCTTGGTACTTGCCTACTCCTATCTAGATTCTCCAAAAGAAAAGCAACTCAAGCGCGAAATCAACCAACTACAGCTGCAGTATGAACTGGCTTATGACAAGCTCAGTTTGATGGAAAAGGTCATGAAGAATCTACAAGACAGAGATGACAACATCTATCGCGTCATTTTTGAGGCTGAACCTATCAGTGAAAGTATTCGGACCTCTGGCTTTACCTCAACCAATTATAACGAATTGCAGAGTTTCAGCAATGGCGAATTAATGATTGAAACCGCTAAAAGAATCAACCGCGTAGCAAAGCAGATGTATATACAGTCGCGGTCTTATGACGAGGTAGCGAAAATGGTAAAAGACAAAGCGAAGTTATTGTCTTCCATACCTGCTATTCAGCCTATCTCAAACAAAGAACTTAATCGCATAGGCTCCGGTTTTGGCTATCGGATCGACCCCATCTACAAAACTGTTAAAATGCATGAGGGCATCGATTTTACAGCACCCATGCGTACCGAGATTTATGCAACTGGCAATGGACGAGTTGTAGAAGTAGATCGCATGCATCGAGGTTATGGCAATATGATCGTAATAGATCATGGTTATGGTTATCGCACACTCTATGCTCATTTATCGAAGTTTAATGTGCGACCTGGGCAACAAGTTAAAAGGGGTGAAATAATTGGATATGTAGGCAATACAGGAAAATCTACTGCCCCTCACCTCCACTATGAAGTCATTAAAGATGGCGCCAAGGTAAACCCCATCAATTTTTTCTACAACGATATTTCTGCCTCCCAATACGAACAACTTATAACCAATGCCTCGGTGGTTAACCAGGCCTTCGACTAAAATGCCTTACAAAGAAAAAGTGATTGAAAAGAGCTATTTCACTATAGGTGAAGTAGCCGAAATGTTTAGCGTAAGCACCTCATTGATTCGCTTCTGGGAACAGGAATTCGATATTTTACAGCCTAAAAAGAACAAAAAGGGCAACAGACTCTTTACCCGGAAGGATCTTGATAATCTTAAAATCATTTTCCATTTGGTAAAAGAACGTGGCTACACACTAAAGGGCGCTAAAATAAAGTTAAAAACCGAGGGAACGGATGTCTCCAAAGAACTTCAGGTGCTCGAAAGCCTACAACGCCTAAAAGGCTTTCTTGTTGAGCTAAAGGCAGATGTATCTGACGATTCAGATGAAACAACTGACTAGTATTCGCCTAATTGCTGATCAAAGTGTTGATAATCAAGTGCTGAATTAAAACATTTATAACAAAACAAGGTTTAGATTGCAGAAAACCTTGGTCATGTGGCGACAAATGAATGGCACAGCTGTATTGGACGAATTGGGTACAGCCGTCGAAAAAATGATACTTCAGGAAAAAAAATCCGGCTATAGACTAAAAATTTGCATCGGAACCGATAGCCAGGTAAAAGGGGCAACTACCGAATATGCCACCGTTGTTGTGCTGATACGTGAAGGCCACGGCGGACGGATGCTGGTACACAAGAGCAAGGAGAAACAAAAAATATCTATCAAAGAACGCCTCTTAAAGGAAGTGGCTATGTCGATAGAAACAGCCTATTCCCTTATTACTGTCTTGAATCAATACGATATTGCCCTAGAGGTACACGCCGACATTAATAGCGACCCACAATTCAAGTCGCAAGTAAGCTATGCTGAAGCGAAGGGGTATATACTCGGTATGGGATTTGAGTTCAAAGCCAAACCCTTTGCCTTTGCCAGCAGCAGTTGCGCCAATAAGATGGTCAACTGATTAGAAACCAATCTTATATCTGCTTAGCCGATAACTCGAAAAGCAGCCTACTCCACCGTCTATATTGTCATACATTGGAAGCGGCTCTTCAAAAGGATTAGACCCTGTATAGTTAAGCCGCTTCACATGGTATTTGTAATACGAATTATCCGTAGTTAAGAGCAATATATCGCGCATTACAAATAAAGAATCCTCCTCAAAATTGTAAAAACCAACACCTGCGGTCATTTGCAGACCATTTTTGCCCTCGTCCTTCGATAATGCATTTTCAACCGTAAAATAGGTGGTATCTCCAAACCAAAAGGCTTGAACATCTCTGCTCATAATGCGGTAAAAATTAACCTCTGCAGGTGAATCTTGCCAAAAAATACGATTCATATTTTTAAACTGCCCGAAACCCAAAGGCACCCTGTATTCTTGTAGCGAGTCTATGGCAGGATTCGAACTTGGAATTCGGGTAATCGCAGTGGCCCGCTCTCCCCTTGGCGTACTGACTTCAAGCCTATAGGTGCCTCCTCCCATAAGCAGAAAAATGCTTTTATGAATTACATACCTTCCATTGGTGGTGAATGGTAGCGTCGCGGAGCTTGTTGTCGAGCTGAGGACAACCGTTGCATCACTTACCCGGTCATTTTCGAGCGTACTCTTCGCAAAGACGGGTGTAGTCATCCTTACTTCTACTAATATAGAGTCCGCCTCCGGACTGATAAAGCTAAAGACTACGAGTTCTGGATCCACTTGAGGAGGATCCACATCGGTAACGGTAGACTCACAAGATGAAAAAAGTGCGAATACGATAAAAAGGAAGTTGATACGCATGGCCTTAGAATTTAATGTTGTAAGAAACCGTTGGAATAATTGGGAAAAGCGTAATCTGCTTTAATGTGCGTTGCTGACCGGAGCTAGGAAACAAAGAATTACTTCCTGCATTACCGATAAAATAGAAATAAGGATTTTGACGATTATAAGCGTTATAAACGCTAATTTCTATGGTGCGGGTATACCATTTCATTTTTTTACTGATTTGCATACCCAAATCCAGCCGGTGATAAGGCGCCATTCGAAACTGGTTACGCCCGGTATATTGACTCACATAGTTTTGATTAAAAAAATCAAAAATGTCATTTTGGACTGTCGAAGGGTCATGTATCGGCGCATACTGCTCGGCAACCGGTAGTGTAATTGCGTTTCCAGTACCGTAAACCCAGGTTGCCGAAAGGGTTATTCCATTTTTGTCGGGAGCAATCTCACGAAGTGCGAAGGTACCCACTATGGAAATATCATGTCGGCGATCATATCGTGCCCAAAATGCCTTTCCGTCGTTTAATTCATCAAATTGTAGCTGAGTCCAAGACAAGGTATAGCCTATCCAACCTGTAAAGTCGCCCTTTTTCTTTTGCAAGAATACTTCTGTTCCATACGACCAACCACGACCTGAGGTCACTACTTTTTCCCAACTGAACAAATCATCTGATTCATTTTCACCATCAACGGCTAGAAAACTTGAACCTTCTTTGTAAGCAATAATATTATCCATACGCTTATAATAGCCTTCTACTGTCAGCAAAAGCTTATGTTTTGGGATGTCGTAAGCCACCCCCATTGCAATTTGTTGTGATCGTTGGGGCGTAAGTGTTTGCGTGGCTGGCACCCAAAGATCAGTTGGTAGCCCTGCGCCTGTATTAGAAAGCAAATGAATGTATTGATTCATCAATGCATATGACGCTTTCACACTTAAATTTGAACTTATTTTATAATTGGCTGAAAATCGTGGTTCGAGATTAAAATAGTTAGTGTTTCTAGGTGCAAAATGGGTTAGTCGCAATCCAGGTTGTATGGTTAGACGATCATTTACTTTGATATCATCTTCTATATAAAGCGCATTTTCGTAGGCTATCACCTGATCTTTCGAGGTGGTATCGTTGCTAGAAAAATCATCAATCAATACTATGGCTGAAGGTGTAAAAACATGGCGTGTGAGCAAAGTACCGAAGCGGATGCTGTGATTGGTATTGGGTCGGTAATCAATATCGTACTTCAACGAAACATCCTGAACACCACTCGAGTAAACAAGACTGAATTTTTCATTCAGTACGTTAAAGTTAATATAGTTCTTAAAGGTATAATCCGTAAAAATGAGCGATGCATTTCCAAAAGTTTGATTGTTTATTAAGTGATTCCATCGCAAAGTTCCGGTACCATTCCCCCAATTTACTCCTGCTTCAAAACGGTCTTGACCTCCTTGTTTTATAAAAAAGCGATCCCGTCCAAAGTAACCGCTCAGATAGAGGGTGTTGTTAGCATTGAGCTGATAGTTTACCTTGGCATTGAGATCATAGAAATAATATCCACCATCATCATCACCAGGTATGAAAGGCCGAATAAGTGCATCCAAGTAAGTACGTCGGGCACTGACTAGAAAAGAAGATTTGTTTTTAATAATAGGCCCTTCAAAGGTTGCACGAGAAGATATCGCTCCAATACCGGCCTCGCCAGTAAACTGCTCCTTGTTACCATCTTTCATGCGCATATCAATCACCGATGACAAACGTCCTCCATACCGTGAAGGAAAACCTCCCTTGGTTAAGTCTACACTTTTTAAAGCATCTCCATTAAAGAGTGAAAAAAAGCCAAAAAGGTGAAAAGCATTATAAACGATAGCATCATCTAGAATGATTAGGTTTTGATCTGGACCACCACCCCTAACGTACAAACCGGCATTCCCCTCTCCGCCTTTTTGAACCCCAGGCAAAAGCTGTATCACCTTTAATACATCCTTTTCGCCCAAAAGTGCAGGAATATCCTTGATTTGTTGAATTGGGACACTAATTACACTCATTTCAACACGATCACTCTCCTTTTTTTCCAATGCGTCTGCGGTTACAACAACCTCTCCAAGCAACTTGTCGGCAGTCTGAAGTTTAATTTCAAGCGAAACATCCTCACTCCTCAAATCAATGCGTATCGCTTGAGAAAAATAACCGATGTATGAAACAATCACCGTTATCGTATCAGCCGGGACTGTAATGCTAAAAAATCCAAACCCATTGGTAGTTGTTCCTGTTTTCAAACTTGGGATGTACAGCGCTGTTCCAATAAGACTTTCCTTACTACTGGCATCATATACAAAACCACTTAGAGTATGTTTTTCGACATTCTGCCTTTTCTGAGCATATAAATGAGGAGTAAACAAGAGGAGCCACAAAAGCAGTCCACGCGCAATTAACCGTCTAAACATTTTTGAAAATTGGGTAAGTTGGGTATTGCTTAAATGTCAAACTTTAAGCCAAATTTCACGTACTGTTTGCAATTTTTGAGTTTTTTTTACCCTTTTTGCCGATTTTAACTAGGAAATCTAATTAAAAGGCAATTTTGTCCTTTTATTTGATGGAATTTTAGTGCCCTCCGAGTCGAAAAACCTTGATAAAAGGCACTCTTTAGAATCATTCCAAAATAGGTTTCTGACATTCAAATGACAATTCCTGTAGTTAACTCAAGGAACTTTGCACAACCAAAAAGGGCGCCTCTTGGAGAAGCTTACCGTACTCGCTTTTACACACAAGAATTTTTACCTAACTGAATTAGGCAAGCTTGTCGTTGAGAAGCAACAATTAAAGGAAAGATTACATGTTTTGATTGGCCAACCAGAATTGGGCATTGAAGAGGTGTTTTATCTGTCTACATGTAATCGCGTAGAATTCATCATGACGACCGGCCAAACTTTTGGCTCGGCACAGACCCAATTGTTACTGGAGACCTTTTACGAACACTTTTCACCCACCCAGCTTAGCAATTTGGCCCAATTTGCCAAACTATACAAAGGTCAAGAAGCACTCGAACATATCTTCCGCGTAAGTTGCTCCATGGACTCGATGATCATTGGCGAAAGAGAGATTACCCGCCAATTGCGTCAGGCCTACGCAGACGGACTAGAGCTTGGGACAACCGCAGATTTTCTGCGATTAGTAATGAAACAGACCATCAAAACGGCCAAAGAAGTTTACACCGAGACCAGAATAGCCGAAAAGCCTATTTCAGTAGCTTCGGTAGCTGTGCGTAAACTCGTTGATTTCAATTTCAATGAAGATGCTCCTATTCTAATTATTGGGGCTGGCGAAACGAATACATTGGTAGGCAAATACCTGAAAAAGGCGGGTTACCGTAATTTTTCGATTTACAATCGTACGCTCGAAAAAGCCCAACAACTCGCCAACTACATTGGCGGCCAAGCCTACGCTTTAGACCAGCTAAGTGGCCATGCGCATCCTGTTCGGGTAATTTTTAGCTGCACATCCGCTACTTCTCCAGTTTTAACCGCTGCGATTTGGGATACCCTCAAAGGAGATGGCGCTTTCCCAACAGTCGTCATCGATTTAGCTGTACCAAACGATGTTGCTGTTGAAGTTCAAAATGCGCGGGATGTCGAATATATCAGTATCGACCATCTCAAACACGAGGTAGAGAAAAATCTGCAGTTCAGAGAACAAGAGCTCGAAAAAGCCAATTTAATTATCGCCAAAGCAGTCGCCGAATTCCACGGTATCAACCGAATTCGTAGTGTCGAAGTTGCGCTCAGCAGCTTCCCAACTCAAGTCAAAGAAATTAAGAACAAGGCAATGCAGGAAGTCTTTAGCAAAGAACTGCAAGGGTTGGATGCTGGCACGCTCGCATTGGTCGATCGGATGATGTCGTACATGGAGAAAAAGTGTATTAGCGTTCCAATTGTAATCGCGAAAAACATTTTGTTATCCGACGAGCAATCGAAAGGCAAAAAGCCTGCTGCTGTATTACCTTCATGACTATGAAACCGATTATTCTAGGTTCACGGGGAAGCGATCTCGCCCTGTGGCAGGCACGCTATGTGAAAAGTCAGCTAGAAGCACTGAACTTAACTGTTGTCATAAAAATAATTGTCACCCAAGGTGACCGCATACAGCATCTAAGTTTCGACAAACTCGAAGGCAAAGGTTTTTTTACTAAAGAAATCGAAGATGCACTCTTGAGCGCCGAAATTGATCTTGCAGTTCACTCTCTCAAAGATCTGCCTACAACATCGCCCAAAGGCCTACAAATAGCAGCCTTAAGCTACAGAGAAGACCCACGGGACGTTTTGCTTATTCGCAAAGCTGTTCATCAGCCGTTGGCTACTTTTGGTATTGCAGCTAATGCTGTTGTTGGCACCTCCTCGGCGCGCAGAAAAGCACAGTTGCGGACTTTTTTTCCTGACATAACTATCAACGATCTTCGCGGAAATGTACCCACTCGAGTGCAAAAGTGCAGAGATGGTCAATATGATGCTATTGTCTTGGCAGCAGCAGGTATTGGCCGGCTGAAATTGGACGTGTCTGATTTCGAGCTAGTTTATTTTGATCCAGAAATTTTCGTCCCAGCGCCTGCCCAAGGCGTTTTAGGGCTTCAAATCAGAGAAAATGAACCTGAGCTGGAAGCTATTCTTCAAAAAATTCACCGGGCAGACGTGGCCGAAACCGTTGACATTGAAAGAAATATACTTGCAGCCTTCGAAGGCGGTTGTCATATGCCGCTGGGTGTTTATTGCCGGAAAATTGGAGCAACCTTTGATGTTTATACCGCAAAATCCAATTCGGCCGACGAACTACCCGTGTATCTGAAATTGACGGGTACAAACGTTCAATCATTGATTGACCAATCTTTCGCCTTGGCCAACTCTCAAAAGCCATTGTCGGTGTTGATCACCAAAAAAGAGGAAGAACTACCGATTTTAAGCCGATTATTAAAATATAACGGCATTACCACCACTTTTCAATCACTCATTCAAACCAAATTAATCCCTGTTCCGGTTTGGCCTGAAACGGATTGGGTTTTCTTTGGAAGTAGGAATGCAGTAAAGTTTGCGCTTCAAAGTCGCCCCGATTTGCTTAAAAACAAAAAAATAGGTGCAGTCGGCCTAGGAACTGCCAAAGCCCTAAGTGCACTGGGCTATCGCCCTGACTTTGTGGGTGAACAAGCCGACATTACATTGGTCGCAGGGTCATTTTCAAACTCAATCAAGCCCAACGAAACGGTCCTCTTGCCACTTGGTGAACAAAGTGCCCGCACTTTAGTCAAAAATTGGGAAAACAAGCTTAAGCTAAAAGTGGTTATAGTGTATGCTACTAAGGCACAGAAGATCGAGATTATGCCCAAAACGGATTTGATATTGTTCACCAGCCCTTCAAACGTGATTAGTTATTTAGAACAAGGCGGGCCCGTTTCGGGAGTGACGGCGCTTGCTATGGGTAAAACCACCTTACACAGCATAGAAAGCAATGGTTTTACTGATACTTTAATGTGTCACGGTTATAGTGAATTGGCATTGGCAACTTCTATTTTTGGCTTACGCTGAACCCATTTTAATGGACAATGCACAATCAATCGTAGCTGCTCTACAATTGCAATCACACCCCGAGGGTGGCTACTACAAAGAAATTTACCGTTCCCCGGAGACCATCCCCCTTTCGGCTGTAGCTTCTCCCTATGCTGCCGAACGCTCGGTTGTGACTTCAATCTATTTTTTGTTGCAAAACGAAGATACATCACCTTATCACAGGCTGTTGTCCGACGAATTGTGGTTTTACCATGCAGGAAATCCAGTTGATGTCTACTTTTTAATTGAAGGGAAGGGCTTAAGTTCCGTTCGCCTCGGTCCACTTCCCTTGCCCCAACAAATACTAATTCCCAAAAACACCTGGTTTGCAGCACAACCGCTTGATGGCACTGCCGACTTTTGTTTGGTAAGTTGCGTAGTCGCTCCCGGCTTTCAATTCGACGATTTTGAGTTGGCTGAACAAGACTACCTCCTTTCGGCTTTCCCGGCACACTCCGAACACATCATTGCTTATACCTAAGAAATTATGCAACATCAACAATCGATTTTATTGTACGAAACGGCTAAAAGCTATTTTCCAGGTGGCGTAAATTCACCAGTGAGAGCTTTTAAATCGGTCGGCGGCACGCCACTTTTTATTACAAAAGGCGACGGCGCCTATTTATGGGATGCTGATGGCAATCGTTATCTTGATTTCTGTGCATCTTGGGGGCCAATGATATTAGGGCACAATGACCCTGACGTGCGCGATGCTATCATTAATGCTGTGATGAACGGCACTTCTTTTGGCGCACCTACCATTCAAGAAAATGAGCTCGCTGCGCTCATAATAGAAAACCACCGTTTCATAGAGAAACTGCGTTTTGTAAGTTCAGGCACCGAGGCGGTTATGAGTGCTATTCGTTTGGCCAGAGGTTATACCAAACGTGACAAATACATCAAATTTGAAGGTTGTTATCATGGCCATGCAGACCATCTGCTGGTAAAGGCGGGGTCTGGTTTGGTCACCTTTGGGGAAACGTCTTCTGCTGGCGTCCCACAAAGTTTTGTGAACGAAACGATTGTGCTCCCGCTCTTTAACGTTGAAGCCTTGGAAGCCGCGTTTGCACAATTCCCTAATCAGATTGCCGCAATTATCATAGAACCAATACCAGCAAACAATGGCTTATTGTTGCAGACACGTGCTTTTCTGAAAAAACTACGCGACATATGTGACCAAAATGGCAGCCTGCTTATTTTTGATGAAGTGATCAGCGGTTTTCGGGTTGGGTTTGAAGGTGCGGCGGGTTTGTATCGCGTGAAACCAGACATACTCACTTTTGGCAAAATTATAGGTGGAGGTTTGCCCGTTGGCGCATATGGGGCAAGTTCAGTAATTATGGCCACTATTTCACCAGAGGGACCTGTTTACCAAGCAGGCACTTTAAGTGGTAACCCAGTGGCCATGTCGGCAGGTAGGGCACAACTTACAGCACTATTAAAAGATGGCTTTTACAGGGAATTAACCCTTAAAACCATGGTCTTTGTACGTCAAATCAGGAAACACCTTGAAATAAAAAAATACCCAGCACGTATTTTCTCCGTGGGCTCCGTATTCTGGATTAGCTTTTCAAAACGCTCCCATGTGCGTGCGGCCGATGAAATTGACGCAACGAGTATGGCTTATTTTAAAAAATTACACCACGAACTGCTCGAAAACAATATTTATTTCGGGCCATCTGGCTATGAAGTAGGTTTTGTGAGCACCAAACACACACGCGAAGAACTCCTACAGACTGCTGATGTCATCAATCGCAGTTTAGACCGTATTTTTGAGTCATGACCCGTACCCGTACCGCCTTCTGGATTGTCATCGTCTATATTTTAGCAGCTTTCTGTTGGTGGACCTATGCCCACATTTCGTCAAACGAAACCATACACGAACAACAGCGCGAATTACTGGAAATGAGTCGTTTACAAGCATCACGCGACGTTTACGCGAATCTCATTGAGGGCAAATTTTCACATCTGGGCACCAATATCCCCTTGCGTATGGGAGGCAGGTATTTTGATGTAGACACCACTTTATTGAATGGGTTTTTTCTGTCGGTCTACCCCAGACTCCAGTATGAACTCGGCAATGAGAATAATATAAAAATCAGTATTGAGGAAAATTGGATCCAACAGCTGAACAATCGTGAAAAGAGCAGAAATATTATGTTTTTGGGCGAAGGGCTTGTGTTTATGCTTTTGCTCTTGTGGGGTTTCGTCATTATTTATCGGAGCTACCAGGCCAAGGATAAGTTGAATCGGTTACAAGCCAATTTCATCATGTCGGTTACCCACGAGCTGAAAACACCCCTCGCTTCGGCCAAACTCATGTTGCAGACATTAATTAAACGAAAACTTGATGAAAATCAGCAAAATAAACTGGTAGACAATAGTTTAAGTGAAATAAATCGACTTGATAGTCTCATTGAAAAAATACTATTGGCCTCCCTTTTTGAACACCACAATCAACACATCCAAAGGCGCAACATTAACTTAAGTGAGCTTTGCCGCGATGTCATTGAGCGACTGAGCCATACCCAACGGTTTGAAAGCCGGCTATTCGCCGAAATTGATGATAACGTAACGGTTAGCGGCGATGTAGCTTTGCTCACCTCAGTGTTGACCAATTTGATTGAAAATGCAGCGAAATATTCTGAAGATAACAGTAACATACGCGTTCGATTGTACAATAATCATCAAAAAGCCCATTTGCAAATTATAGATCATGGCCATGGCATCATTGATTCGGACAAAAAGCTCATTTTCAATAAGTTTTATAGGGTAGGGAATGAAGAAACCCGCACGACTAAAGGCACAGGACTTGGTCTGTATATTGTAAAAAACATCCTAAGTGACATGGATGGAAGCATAGAAGTGAAGGACAATCATCCGAAAGGTTCTATATTCGAAATAACAATGCCAGCTATTGAATATGAATTACAGGATACTTTTGGTTGAAGACGAGGAGCATCTCCGCGACACCATCAAACTTAATCTCGAACTTGAAGGTTATACAGTAGTAGCCACTGGTGACGGTCTGGACGCGCTGAATACCATTCGTGAAGGCCGTTTTAACTTGGTCATACTAGACATCATGATACCTACCATGAATGGCTTCGATGTGAGTGAGCGGATTCGATTGGAGAATCGAGATACCCCCATTCTTGTGGTAAGTGCCAAAAACAGTTCAGAAGACCGAGTTAAAGGGCTTAAGTTAGGTGCTAACGACTACCTCACTAAACCGTTTAATTTAGAAGAGCTACTCCTTCGTGTTGGGATATTGATTAAGTCTGGTTTGAAGGGAACCGATAAAGAAAAGGAGCTTTATAAATACCGTTTTGGTGACAACGAGGTTGACTTCAGCACTTTCACTGTCACTAATTCGAAGGGCTCTTTTCAGATCACTAAAAGGGAGACGATGTTGCTCAAGCTTTTAATTGAGAAAAAAGACCAAGTGGTTAGTCGTGAACAAATCCTTGAAAAAGTCTGGGGTTACGATGTTTTTCCTTCTACGCGCACCATCGACAACTTTATTCTTGCCTTCCGCAAATATTTTGAGCTCGATGCTAAAAACCCTAAGCACCTTCACAGTGTTAGAGGTGTAGGTTATAAGTTCACGGACTAATCAAATACATTGAAAAAACAACTAACCGGCATTTTGCTGGTAAATCTGGGCACTCCCGACTCTCCTGCTGTCAGCGACGTAAGAAAGTATCTCAAAGAATTTTTACTTGACCCACGGGTCGTAGATATCCCTGCTCTGCCTCGGAATTTGTTGGTGAGAGGAATAATTGCACCTTTCCGTGCGCCAAAATCAGCTAAAACCTATAAGGCTATCTGGACAGCCAACGGCTCTCCCTTGATGTATTATAGCAAGCGTATGGCCAGCTTACTTCAGGAAACATTGGGAGAAGACTATATGGTTCGACTCGCTATGCGGTATCAAAGTCCAGCTATAGCTACTGTATTAGCAGAAATGGAGAAGTTGAACCTAGATAAAATAAAGGTCATCCCCCTATTTCCACAATACGCCTCGGCAACAACTGGCTCCGTACATCAAAGGGTAATGGAGGTAGTAAGTAAGTGGCAAACCATACCTGATATGGAATTTGTAAATAGCTATGCAGACCATCCCGGAATGATTGCCACCTTTGTGGCACAAGCGAGCAAGTTTGATGTGAAATCGTTTGATCACGTTTTATTCAGTTTTCATGGCTTGCCAGTTCGCCAACTGATAAAAGCTGACCCAAATAACCACTGTCAGCAAGCTAAGGGTTGCTGTGAGACGCTCACTGCAGTGAATTCACGTTGTTATGGCGCTCAATGCCACCAAACTGCACATTTAATTGCAGCTCAGTTGGGGCTCGAACGCACGCAGTATACGGTTTGCTTTCAATCGCGTTTGGGGAAAACCCCTTGGATTCAGCCTTATGCTTCCGAAACCATCGAAGCACTAGCGCATACAGGTAAAAAGAATGTTTTGGTCTTCTCTCCTGCTTTTGTGGCTGACTGCTTGGAAACGATTTTTGAAATTGGCGTAGAATACCAAGAAGAATTCGAAAAAGAAGGAGGAGAAAAAATACAGCTGGTCGAAAGTTTAAACGACCATCCCAAATGGATAGCGGCGCTTGCTGATTTAGCCTTAAGTAAGTAGTGATAAAGCTGACAGCATTTGTTTCACTGCTCTCCCACGGTGACTGATACTGTTTTTAAGAGCTGGACTCATTTCTGCAAAACACTCGGCATATCCACTAGGTCTAAAAATCGCATCGTAACCAAATCCACCAGTTCCATGTGCTTGATGGAGTATTTCGCCAGTTACAATGCCTTCAAAATAATGGGACTCTCCCTTTATGATAAGACAAATGGATGTTCTAAACTGTGCCTTACGGCTATCAATTCCTGACATTTCCTGCAACAGTTTCATCCTGTTCTTGTGCGCATCAGCAGGTTCACCCGCGTAGCGTGCTGAATACACGCCAGGACGCCCTTTTAATGCATCCACCTCCAAGCCGGTATCGTCGGCAAAACAGGCCAATTTGGTAAAATCAGCAATGGTTTTTGCCTTAAGTTGGGCATTCCCTTCGAGTGTGTCGGCGGTTTCTGGTATATCTGTCGTCCAATTAATGTCTGAGAGGCTTAAAAGCTGAATTGGCAAATGCGCCATTAGTTGACGCATTTCTTTCACTTTGTGTTCATTTGAAGAGGCAAAAACAAGCTGAATCATAACTTAAACGTTATTTTCAGAGTTCCCCACAAAGCTTTTTTCTGATTTAAATCGGCACTTAATTCCGCTAAAGAGCAGGTCTTTAACATGCGTGTGCCCTGCCAATTATGTACTTGGTGTAATTCCCCTGGTAAATTTTG
>Ga0105053_10000486_pt1 | contig 61425 bp, 47 predicted proteins | sample BON01_FD_78093 | JGI IMG/M metagenome (GOLD analysis project Ga0105053, IMG submission 78093) | Freshwater microbial communities from Lake Bonney liftoff mats and glacier meltwater in Antarctica - BON-01 | ecosystem: Environmental > Aquatic > Freshwater > Ice > Glacier meltwater | place: Lake...
AAATCATTTTTGGGTTCACTAATGATTCCTTATCTAGTTTAAAGGCCGAGAAGACAGGTCAAGGTTTTCAATTCATTAAACACTTAAGGTAATGGAAAAGGCTTTTCTAAAAACAGTGGAAGCACATCAGGGGATTATCTTCAAAGTCTGCAAGCTATATCGCAATAATAAAGAGGACCAAGAAGATTTGTTCCAAGAAATTGTACTTCAACTGTGGAAGGCCTTTCCACAGTTCAGAAATGAATCAAAAGTGAGCACTTGGATGTATCGTATCGCATTAAATACGGCTATTGCGGTGTTCAGGAAGAACTAAATTGAAATCGAATACAACGAAAACATTCCGAAAGAAATTCATTCAAATCATGTAAATGGACAATCAGAAAATGAGGAAAGGCTGTTTGAGGGCATTAGAGCATTGAATAAGGCAGAAAGGGCTATCATTGCCTTATTTCTGGAAGACTTTACCTACAAGGAAATTGGCGAAATAAAAACAAACCTTAAGGAATTTGATGAGCTTGATGGAGAGTAAATACATCAAAAATTGGTCGAACAAAATTGTGCAATAAAACGTTTGGCCGGATTGTGCAAGTCCATTATTACCAATACATGCTACGACAAAGTCACCATCGGCACCAAAATAAGGCCCCTATCGCAAAAAATTCGCTATTTTTACTCACATGAAAACTCATACACTTGCCATTGCTGGATGCGGAAAATTGGCCAATATTGTTGTAGACGCCCTATTAAAAGACCTGTTACCTAACTATAAATTGATTGGTAGCTATTCAAGATCCTTTGATAAAGCAGAGGAGCTAGCCAATAAAGTTGATCGTTCAAAAAGAGGGTATTCTTGTAAACCTTGTCATAGCTTTGATGAGTTGCTTCAGCTCAAGCCGGATTATATTGTAGAAACTGCTTCGCCAGCCGCCTTCCGGGAAATGGCGCTACCTGCCTTAAAAAGCGGATCTTCAATAGTGACGCTATCTATTGGCGCACTTGCGGATGCTGACTTTTATGAAACAGTCCAACAAACTGCTTTGGAAAACAACACCCGTGTTCACCTAGCTTCTGGTGCTATCGGTGGTTTTGATGTGATGCGAACCATAGCTTTGATGGAACAAAGCACTGTAACCTTCACAACAGAAAAAGGCTCAAACCCACTAAGAAATACTAAGGTTTATGAGGATGCCTTACAAACCGAAAAACGAGAAGTTTTTAAGGGGAATGCTAAAGAAGCCATTGCACTTTTCCCAACACAGGTAAATGTGGCAGTTGCAGCAGCATTGGCTTCCGTAGGCCCTGAAAACATAAAGGTGTCCATCAACTCAATGCCCGACTATGTAGGAGACGATCACCGCATTGAGATTAAAGGCGAGCAGATTCATGCAATCATTGATGTTTATAGTAAGACGGCGCAAATTGCTGGTTGGAGCGTAGTGAACACCCTGCGTAATATCGTTTCTCCTATTGTGTTTTAAAATAAGCGGTTAAATTCGCCAGTAGCTTTTCCACGTGTTCGCAGACCTTTGAATTTTAACCCTGAATTTTGATTTAAAAATTCTCTCAACTGTTTACCTTCTCTGATAATTTGTATTCATTTTTGTTTGCACTGCTGAAATTATCCCCTATTTTTGCACTTTCTATCTGCGCACGTGGTGAAATTGGTAGACACGCCACCTTGAGGGGGTGGTGCCTTCGGGTGTGGAAGTTCGAATCTTCTCGTGCGTACAAAACCTTTCCTAAATTCAGGAAAGGTTTTTTTTTGATGGTTAATTTATTATAAATTCCATTTTTATTCACCTTTTTACACTTTATAGCTATGACTGCTGCTACCATCCATCATTTGGCATTTGGTAAAATGGAGGCCCAAATCTCTACTATGGGTGCTGAATGTATTGCACTTAAAAAAAATGGCTTGGAATACCTCTGGCAAGCAAACCCTGACATCTGGGGCCGGCATGCGCCAGTACTGTTTCCTATTGTAGGCAGGCTAAAAGACAACGAGTATACCTATCAAGGCAAGTCTTATACTATGGGGCAACATGGATTTGCCCGAGACCGCAATTTTGAGTTGACTGAAAAAACAGATAAGCAACTTACGATGGTCCTCAAGGCAGATGAAACCAGTAAAAAGGTATATCCTCTTAATTTTGAGCTTTCTATTCAATACGTTCTTAGCGAAAATGGCCTGAATGTGGATTATCAAGTCTACAATCCCTCGGGGGAGGAAGCACTATTTTTCAGCATAGGAGCCCACCCCGGTTTTTGTTGTCCCCTGGAACCGGAAAAGGAATCTTTCTCAGATTACCAAATGGATTTTGGTCATAAGAATGTTGCCACCCTTCCATTGTACACCCTGGAAGGAGGCCTGATCTCTTCCAAAAAAAGTTCTTTAGCACTTCAGGATGGCAAATTGGATCTGGATTACAAGCTTTTTGAAAATGATGCGCTGATAATCGATGTGGGGCCAGTTACGGCCGTAAGGGTATGCAGCCGCAAAACAGGTAAAGGCTTCGCTATGCGATTTTCAGATTTCAAGTGGTTAGGCTTATGGACCAAAGAAAAAGGTGCAAAGTTTATTTGTTTAGAACCATGGAGTGGGATTGCAGCCACCACGGATCATGATGGAACGCTTGAAAATAAATTAGGTATTGTCCAATTGGCTCCTCAAGATAGCCATATGGCAGGATTTCAAGTGGAGCTTTTGGGATAAAATCAGAAAAAATCACTACTTTGATAAATTGATTTTTCTAATGCTGCCATATCCGGTATAGTTTTCTTAATTTTGCGGCATGTTATCCATAAACAATCTCTCTTATTATATTGGGGGTCGTCCCCTTTATGAAAATGCCTCCCTTCATATCAAGCCAAAAGATAAAATTGCTTTGGTAGGTCTGAATGGTACAGGTAAGTCTACACTCCTAAAAATCATCTATGGGGATCTTCAGCCTAGTTCTGGAGAAATCCAAAAAGCGAAAGATTGCAGTGTAGGCTTTCTTAACCAGGACCTGTTGTCTTATCAATCAGAAGACAGCATTCTAGATGTTGCGCTTGAGGCCTTTAAAGAGACTTTGTCCCTACAGGTAGAAATAGACAAGGTGCTCAAAGCGATGGAAACAGATTATTCTGATGAAATCATCCAAAAACTGGCCAATCTTCAGGAAAGATTCGAAGCCCTTGAAGGCTATACTATCAAAGCCAAGGCGGAGGAAGTTTTGGAGGGCATAGGTTTTAAGACGGCTGAATTGGGACGTCCTTTAAAAACATTTTCCGGAGGATGGCGGATGCGTGTGATGTTAGCCAAGTTACTTTTGGAAAAACCAGCGTTGCTTATGCTGGATGAACCTACCAATCACCTTGACTTACCCTCTATACAGTGGGTAGAAAATTACCTTAAATCTTATGAAGGTGCTGTTATTGTCGTTTCTCACGATCAGACCTTTTTGAACAATAGTACAGAAACTACTGTAGAAGTTTCTCGTGGCAACCTCACTAGCTATGCCGGCAATTATGCCTTTTATAAAAGGGAGAAAGTAGAAAGGGAAGAGATTCAGCAAAATGCCTACGAAAATCAACAGCAAATGATCAAGCAAACGGAGCGTTTCATTGAGCGTTTCCGGGCAAAAGCTACCAAATCCAACCAAGTACAATCCAGGGTCAAGGCATTGGATAGGTTGGATAAAATATCTGAGGTAGAAAAAGATGAAGTATCCGTAAATTTTAAATTTACTTTCTCCCAAAAATCTGGTCGGGATGTAATAGTATTGGATGATGTTTCCAAATCATTTGGCGACCTTCAGATTCTCGACAATGCTACTGCCCGTATAGAACGTGGAGATAAAATAGCCCTTATTGGTGCCAATGGGAAAGGTAAATCTACCGTCCTGAGGATCATCAATGGTTCTGAACCTATGGAGGGGAATAGAGAAGAGGGATATAACTTGGTTAAAGCCTTTTTTGCGCAGCACCAGTTAGAAGCGCTAGGGATCAACAACGAAATTCTGCAGGAAATGGTACAGGCCGGCAGTAGAAAATCAGAAACAGAACTGCGAAATGTATTGGGCTGTTTTCTATTTTCCAATGAGGATGTTTTTAAAAAAATAAAGGTGCTTTCTGGAGGTGAAAAATCCAGGGTAGCATTGGCCAAGACCTTGATTTCTGAAGCTAACTTTTTGTTGCTGGATGAGCCTACCAACCACCTTGACATACAGTCAGTCAATATTTTGATTCAGGCATTGAAGCAATACGAAGGTACTTTTGTTACCGTTTCTCACGACCGATTGTTTATCAAGGAAGTCGCCAATAAAATATGGTACATAGAAGACGAGCAAATTAAGGTATATCCAGGAACTTACGATGAATATGTTTACTGGCGTTCCAATCAGACCGAAAAAGAAGCCAAGCCGCAAACTGTTGTAAAAAAGGCACCAAAGCCTTTGCCAAAAAGTTCAGCGGAAAAGCAAGATGAACATGCGCAGAAGAAAGCGCTAAAGGATAAAGAAAAAACCTTGGAAAGTATGGAGCAACAAATCACTGTATTGGAAAAGAATAAAACTGATTTAGAGCATCAATTGGCTCAACCTTCCGTTTATGAAGATGAGGTGAAAATGCAACAACTCAATGAAAAGTACACCAAAATGAAGCAAGATGAAAGTGCCCTTAACAAGAAATGGGAGGCACTTGCAGAACAAATAGAAAGTATGCAAACCTAAGTCCAAGGCCTTTAACCGGTACTAAACATAACCCCGACCAATGATACAATCACTTATTAAGCTTGTTATTTCTCTTTTATTGTTTTCCACAGACCTTTTATCTGCTCAGGAGATATATGAAGATCGGGTATATGACGAAAACATAAGAACTGTTCAGCTTTATCCAGCAAGCAGTGAATTTTCGGCGCAAATGACAGCACCGGTTATTTTACTTAACAGTCCTCTACCTCTGGAGCTACATTTCGATGACATTGCTTTTGAGTCGGACCGGTACCTAGCGAAAATTATTCATTGTGATGCTGACTGGACCAGTTCTGGACTTAAGGATCTGGATTTTCTCCAACAATACAATGAATACAACATCAACTCCTATGAGTATGGTATCAACACGAGAACACCTTATATTCATTATACTTTTCAGGTGCCAACTGTTACCAGAACTGGAAATTATATTTTAAAAGTATACAGAGGGAGAAAAGAGTCAGATGTAATTTTCACCAAACGGTTTATGGTTTACCAAAACCAAGTAGGAATCGCCGCTGAAATTGTTCCTCCCAGCTTGAATGAGGACCGAAGGGTAGCTCAGCAAATCAATCTAAATATTGGCTATGGCAACCGTCAGCTGGTGGATCCTCTTAACAATGCCAAGTTGGTGATTCGCCAAAATCAGCGGTGGGACAATGCTATTTTCGATTTGAAATTTACACATATCCGGTCGGATATCAAGCAGTTGCAATACCAGTTCTTCGATGGGTCCAACACGTTCCTGGCTGGGAATGAATTCCGCTTTGTGGATTTACGCTACGTACGTACGCGAGGGAGGAACATTGCCGGAGTAAGTATGGAGGAAGATGTTGTCTTTGCAGAAGCCGCAATTGACAAAAGCAGAAAAGGGCTGGCCTATCTGGAATACCTAGATCTAAATGGGCAATATGGCATATTCAATATGGAAAGGCGGAATCATCTCCTTGAAAGTGAATATGTATTATTGAATTTTAATCTAGCATCTCCGGAGCTCCAGTCCGCTCCTTATGTATTGGGTGCGTTGACCAATTGGGGAAAAAGCCCTGGTGCAAAGATGGTATATGATAAAAAAAAGGGTGCATATCAGGCCAGTTTGTTTTTAAAACAGGGCTGGTATGATTATCAATATGGTTTTCAATCAGCTAATGGCTGGGAGATGGAACCCATTGAAGACACTCATTTTCAGACAGAAAACAAATACGAAATCTTTTTTTATTACCGAGAAATGGGCTCTAGATATGACGAATTGATAGGCTATACCATCATCAACCCTAACATGAGAAGATTTTAAGGTGATTTCATCAAGATAGGGAATGGTTATCCCCTATTTCGCATCCAATTACCTCTGAAGCACTATCAGTCTGAAATGAAATCGAAGTAAAAAAAATACCCGGTAATTAGCCGGGTATTTTTTTTACTCGTTACCTTCTTCTGATTTTTCATCCTCATTTTCCGCTCTTTCGTCGTTTTTACGAGGTTCATGAGTTTGTGCTCTGTAAGGCACAAAACCCTCTCTTTTAAATTTATAAGGTTCTGTTCGCTGACTTGGCATATTGTTAGCCAAATCAAGCATTCCAAAACCTTTGTGAGTAAAGGCACCTAGCCCACACTTGAATACAAATTCTTGGACTTCACCGGCAGCATATAAGGTAAAAGGCAAGGTATATCCTCGGACTTCATACTTCACATCCATGTCATAAACAGAATAGATTCTTGCGAACTTTTTCTGTTGCTCACGAAGTTTATTGACATAATTCATGTCCGGGACCACCTGAAATTTATAAAAGGATTCCATTTGTTCTTGGTCATACCATCCTGATTTTTCCATTCTTGTGAGTGTTGACTCATACAAAAGGTCAGAAAATTCATCCGTGTCAGGGTTGATAAATCTTTTACCTGACTCGTCATCAAATGTGGGAGTAAGCAAAACCAATGGCGAGATACAAACAAATTTATTGGATGTCTCTAAAGGTGGCTCAATTTCTTTCTCAGTATATTCAGGCGACAATATCAAATTCCCCAATTCAATTTTCGGGGTTTTAAAAACCTGCTTCAATAGATACTCTATGAAAGGTTCATCAGGAGCTGAAACGACAAGTGTAACCAAGCTGGAATAATAATGCAACCCACTTCTACTCACTTTTGTCTGGCCTTTTAGCCCCGAAAAGTTGAAGAAATTGTAGTTAAAAAACTCTTCCTGGCCTCCTTTAACGATCAGGCCTTTGAGAAACTGAGCTAAGATGTACTGATGGTGAAAGGGTAAGTAAGCACCTTTGTTCTTTAAGGAAAATATTAATCTAATTCTCACGATTATAAAAATGAAAAGTTGAACAAAAATTTATTTCATCATATTATCAGAACTAACTGATAATTGAATAAATAGGTTGCAACAAACTTAATAATAATATTTCAATTAATTTACACATTGAACCTAAAATGCATGATGTCCCCGTCACAAACTACATATTCTTTACCTTCAACTGCAATTTTACCGTTTTCACGGCAAATAGATTCAGTTTTGAACATCTCAAAGTCTTTTAGTTTTATTACCTCTGCTTTAATAAACCCTTTCTCAAAATCAGTATGGATAACACCTGCTGCTGCTGGGGCTTTCCAACCATTCGTAATCGTCCAGGCTCTCACTTCCTGAACCCCAGCTGTAAAATAAGTAACCAGATTCAGTAATTTATAGGCAGCAGCAATCAATCTGTTTAAACCACTTTCCTCAAGACCATACTCTCCTAAAAACATTTCTTTTTCTTCGGCCTCCTCAAATTCGGCAATTTGCTCTTCCAAAGCTGCACATAGGACGACCACATCCGAATTTTCATCAGCTACTTCTTCTCTAAGTCTGTCCACATGCGCATTTCCTTCCTTAATACTCCCTTCATCTACATTTGCAACATACAATACAGGCTTAATGGTCAATAAATGAATGTCAGCAATGGCTTTCAAATCATCTGCATCTGCATCTATTGCGCGGGCATTCTTTCCATCCACTAATGCAGCTTTGAATTTTTGCAAACTTTCAATGGCCTTTTTGGCTTTGGCATCTCCACTTTTTGCTACCTTCTCAATTCTAAGTAGTTTTTTATCAACTGACTCAATGTCTTTAAGTTGCAATTCAGTATCAATAACTTCCTTGTCGAAAACAGGGTCTACGCCTCCAGCTACATGCACCACATTGGGGTCATCAAAACACCTTATTACATGAATAACAGCATCGACCTCCCTAATATTACCCAAAAATTTATTTCCTAATCCTTCGCCTTTACTCGCTCCTTTTACTAATCCCGCTATGTCTACAAATTCGATTACTGTTGGAATTACTTTTTGTGGATTCACCAGACCTTCCAAGGTTTGTAAACGATTATCCGGTACCGTTACAACGCCCACATTGGGTTCGATGGTACAAAAAGGAAAATTTGCTGCTTCAGCCTTAGCACTTGACAAGGCATTAAATAAAGTTGACTTCCCTACATTAGGCAAGCCAACAATCCCACATTTGAGTCCCATGAATGTTAAATCTTATCTATTCTAAATATCCTGTATTCTCTATACCCTTTGTAAAATTCCTTTATAGAAACCCTAAATATAGTATAAACTGGTATGGCGAAAATCATACCCAATACACCGGCAATTTTTGCCCCCACAAAGATAATAACAAAAATTTCAAGAGGGTGAGCTTTTACTGATTTAGAAAAAATAAAAGGCTGTAAAATCACATTATCACTTAACTGTACTACAGAAAAAACTGTTAACATCTTAAATAGAAACAGATATAATTCATTGGCAGTATTAAAATCTCCCGTAGAAAGCCCTACCAATACGCCAAAGGTGGCACCTAAAATTGGCCCTGCATATGGTATGAGGTTGGCTACCGCTGCAAAAACTGCAATTGTCATTGCATATTCAATATTCCCTATCGATAACCCGACGGATGCAATGGTGAAAATCACGGACATTTGTAGCAATAATCCGATCAGGTAATTGGACAACAATCTTTCCACCTTGTGAAAAGTAGCCACGGACAATTCAAAATATTTATTCGGGATAAAATTCAAAATGTTTCGCCGAAGCAACCCATTTTCCAGCAATAAGAAAAAAGTAATAAAACTTATGGCCAGAATACTTATAAAGAAACTACTTGTAGTGGAAATTACACCATTGATAAATCCTTGAAAATTTATTCCATTGACACTATTAAGGAGGCTTTCTTTCACAAGTTGTATCAGATAACCCGGCTCATTATCGATAAGGTTCAATTGGATAAGTATTTCCTCCAATTTGTCAATTGGTCGTTGAATCTGGTCATAGAGATAGTTGACATCCAAATCTTTTAATAATTCTACCTGTGAGCGAAATAGGGGGATAAATAACAGCACCAATAAAAAAACTACCAAAAGAATGGCTAAAAATGACATTAAAATTGCCATGGCACGGGGAATATGTTGCCCCATTATGTACAAGTTGTTGATTTTATTGGTAAGCGGCCGAAGTGCAGCGGCAATTACAAGAGAGAATATAAAATATAGGCTAATATTGGAAAAATACCATCCGAACACAAAAACAAGCATGGTAGCAACTATAGCCGTTAATATAACTTTTAGCATGGATCAAAAATAACAAAAAAATCGAACCCTCTACCATGCTTTCCACTAATAGGGGAAAAACATTTCCAAGGTTCGATTTGTATATCTTTTGGATTGAAAATTATATCAAAGTTCTGATTAGAATAGAAGCCAATTAAATAATTAATCCCATTTTAGATCTTCTCCAAACTTATCGTTGTTTTCATTGGCTGATTCGGTAGTTTCAGGTTCAACATCAAACTGAGAAAAGTCAAAATCTGGCATCAAGTCATTTTTCACGTGACCCACAGCCTCTTGAAGCGCATCTACAAACTTCCCGAAATCCTCCTTGTACAAGAATATTTTGTGCTTCTCATAGTAGAAATTATCATCCTTGATCTTCCTCTTGCTCTCTGTTATGGTCAAATAGTAATCATTGGACCGTGTAGCTTTAACATCAAAAAAATAGGTTCTCTTACCTGCTTTTACCCTTTTGGTGAAAATCTCATCTCTTTCGTACTCTTTATTATCTTCCACTATCCAAATATTTATTTTTTTCAAAAATCAATTTAATGCCAAGTTAAATCAATTCAAATATCAAATTCAAGTTATTGATGGTTTTTTTTCTTAAAACATGTGATATTATTCAAAATACCTATTGGAAAAGACAATTTTGTGACTACAAAATATTGGTTCTTTTATCACTAAGGTTATTCTCCGTGAAGAAACTCTTTCTTAGCAGCTAATTCTTCTTCTGTTTCTCTGTGGTCAGGATCATCTATACAACAGTCTACTGGACAGACTGCAGCACATTGAGGTTCCTCATGAAAACCAGTACATTCTGTACACTTTTGGGTGACGATATAATAAAACTCATCAGAGACAGGCTCTTGTTTTTCATCACCAGCCACCACTGACCCATCTTCTTGCGTCACCTGATTCAACTCAGTACCTCCACCCCAAGTCCATTCTATTCCCCCTTCATAAATGGCGGTATTGGGGCACTCTGGTTCACATGCACCACAATTGATACATTCGTCCGTTATCATTATTGCCATTGTGCTTCTTTTTTTGTTCGAACACAAAACTACTAACCAAATCACAATCTCACAAGCAAAATGATTCTCCTTTTAAAAAATTTCTCACAGACATTATTTGTTGCACTAACTATTTGATTTCAATTATCCATTAGCTTTCCTTACGAATAATTATATTTGGGCCAAAGTTCACCAAATGATATGGTCTTTAAAGGACCGTATACTATATTCTCATAATTATGGACGTAAATCAAAGACTAACCCTACTTGCCACACTAAGTGATCGCTTGCTTCATTTAGCCGATGATAAAAAAGCGGAATTGTTCGATAAAATGCAAAATCACAACAATTGGTTTACGCCCAAACAATCGGCTTTAGCCTTTGAAGGAATAGTAAGGTACCTCTCCGATGAGCAATTAAAAAATTGGATCAAGCCATACGCTTTCGAGAAAAGTGAAACCGAAACAGCCAAGAATATAGGGATTATCATGGCTGGAAATATCCCAGGGGTTGGTTTTCATGATTTGCTTTGTACCCTAGTAGCTGGTCACAATGCCAGAATAAAATTAGGATCTTCCGACAATATATTGATCCCTTGGCTAGTGGAACAATTGAAAGAATTGTCTCCGGAATTGGCTGGAACCATTTCATTTGAAGAGCGACTGGCAGGTATGGATGCTTATATTGCTACAGGAAGTAACAATTCTGCTAGGTATTTTGACTATTATTTTGGTAAGTATCCCCATATAATACGTAAAAACAGAACCTCAATTGCCGTAATAAATGGGGGAGAATCTGAAGCAGATTTGGAATTGCTTTCCACAGATATCTTTACCTATTACGGTCTGGGCTGTAGAAATGTATCAAAAGTTTTTTTTAGCCATATTTCGCAGGTTCAGGATTTCATGAAGGCCATGGAGAAAGTAAGTGATGTGTTGAACCACCACAAGTACTTTAATAATTACGAGTACAACAAGTCAAAGTACCTTATTAATAGGGTGTCACATTTTGACAATGGGCATTTATTACTGGTAGAATCCAAGGATTTGGTTTCACCAATTTCTGTTATCTACTACGAAGTCTATGAATCGTCTGATTCCCTTAAGGAGAATTTATCCTCTTTGGATGATAGCGTCCAATGTGTTGTTTCTAAAGACGGATGGTTTGAAGGCAGTATTCCTTTGGGCACAGCCCAACGTCCTGAAGTTTGTGAGTATGCGGACAAAATTGACACCTTAAAATTCCTTTTGGCGCTGGAATAGCCTCTGTAAAACCACTTATACCTTCTATTTTCATTAAATTTATTTCTAAATCCTTTATAAATAAGCATATAATAACAAGCATCATGGCCAATTAATTATTGAATTTAGTATCTTTGCGCCCTATTGATTTTTCATCAAACAACAATATAAATTCATTATTAATGGTTTTTGATATAGATATGATTAAGTCGTTGTATGCTGAGTTTCCTCAGCGTATAGCTGCCGCCAGAAAAGTTGTGGGAAAGCCACTTACCCTAACAGAAAAAATCCTTTATGCCCATCTCTCTGAAGGTGAGCCAACCAAAGGGCATGAAAGAGGCGTATCTTATGTTGATTTTAAACCCGACAGGGTAGCCATGCAAGATGCTACAGCCCAAATGGCTTTGTTGCAGTTTATGCAGGCAGGCAAATCTCAAGTAGCCGTACCCTCTACTGTACACTGTGATCACCTTATTCAGGCTGAAGTTGGCGCTTCTATTGATTTAGCGAAAGCAAAAGATAAAAACAAAGAGGTATATGATTTTCTTTCTTCTGTTTCCAACAAATATGGTCTTGGATTTTGGAAACCAGGCGCTGGAATCATCCATCAGGTAGTTTTAGAAAATTATGCCTTCCCAGGGGGAATGATGATCGGAACAGATTCACACACACCTAATGCAGGTGGTTTGGGAATGGTCGCCATCGGTGTAGGCGGAGCAGATGCTTGTGACGTAATGGCTGGCCTACCATGGGAGCTAAAATTTCCAAAATTGATTGGTGTGAAGCTTACCGGGAAATTATCCGGATGGACCTCCGCCAAGGATGTAATCCTAAAAGTAGCAGGAATTCTGACCGTAAAAGGTGGCACAGGAATGATTGTAGAATATTTCGGAGAAGGAGCCCGCTCTTTATCAGCCACAGGAAAAGGTACCATTTGCAACATGGGTGCTGAAATAGGCGCAACTACTTCCATTTTTGGTTATGATGAAAAATCTGAAGCTTATTTAAGAGGTACTTCCAGAGCTGAAATTGCAGATCTGGCAAATGGCATCAAAGAATATTTGACGGGTGATGATGAAGTTTATGCTTCTCCTGGAAAATATTTTGACGAAGTTATTGAACTCAATCTTTCAGAATTGGAACCGCATATCAATGGTCCCTTTACTCCAGACCTAGCTTGGCCACTTTCTAAATTTGCTGCGGCAGTAAAAGAAAACAATTGGCCAGAAAAACTGGAAGTTGGATTAATAGGGTCTTGTACCAATTCTTCTTATGAAGATATTTCAAGAGCCGCTTCTCTTGCCCAACAGGCAGTAGACAAAAAACTTAAAGCCAAATCAGAATATACCATTACTCCAGGTTCTGAACAAGTGAGGTTCACTGTAGATAGAGATGGATTCCTCCAAATTTTCGAAAATATGGGTGGCGTGGTTTTGGCCAACGCCTGTGGCCCATGTATTGGCCAATGGGCAAGACATGGCGCTGAAAAACAGGAAAAAAACTCTATCATCACCTCCTTTAATAGAAACTTTGCCAAAAGAGCCGATGGTAATCCGAATACCCACTCCTTTGTAGCATCACCTGAAGTAGTTACTGCCTTGGCAATTGCTGGTAATCTTACTTTCAACCCAATGACAGACACCCTTACCAATGAGGATGGAGAGCAGGTTAGATTAGACGAACCAGTGGGACTTGAACTTCCTGCCAAAGGTTTTGCTGTTGAGGACGCAGGCTATTTGGCACCAGCAGAAGATGGGTCTAATGTAGCCGTTAAAGTAGCAACTGACTCAGAGCGACTACAATTATTAGAGCCTTTCAAACCATGGGAAGGTACGGACTTGAAAGGGCTTAAACTCTTAATTAAGGCCAAAGGTAAATGTACAACGGATCACATTTCAATGGCAGGTCCATGGTTGAGATTCCGTGGGCATCTTGACAATATTTCAAACAACCTATTGATCGGTGCAGTTAACTTCTACAATGAAGCTACCAATGAGGTGAAAAACCAGTTGGACGGCAGTTATGGAGAGGTTCCAGCTGTACAGCGTCAATATAAGTTACATAATATCGGTACAGTAGTAGTTGGTGACGAAAACTATGGTGAAGGTTCTTCTAGAGAACATGCTGCTATGGAGCCTAGATTTTTGGGAGTACGTGCGATTATAGTAAAATCTTTTGCTAGAATTCATGAAACTAACCTGAAAAAACAAGGTATGCTAGGCTTGACTTTCGCTAATCCTCAGGATTATGATTTGGTTCAGGAAGATGATGCTATTGACATTATAGGATTGGTTAGTTTTGCTCCAGGCAAACCATTGACAGTGTTACTTCACCACAGCGATGGAAGTGAGGACAAAATAACTGTGAACCACACCTACAATGAAGGCCAAATCAAATGGTTCAAAGCTGGTTCAGCATTGAATCTCGTAAAGAAAGGTCTCATTTAACAGGAAAGGTGCAAAAGCTATTGCATATCCCATGTTTAATTCACTTTTTCTGGCTATTACCAGCCAGCTTATGTTCATAATAAAGGGAAGGCTACAATTAATTTTGTGGCCTTCCCCTTTTAAAGGACTTTCTGCAGTAGCTTTATCCCTGATTTTGCGATGGGATTAACTGACCCGTTTCAGGAGGTGATTCCATCACGTAGTACAATGGCTATTTCAAGTTTAAGTAGGTACTTATTTATTCCTGATTAGAATCAGTCTCCAATTGAGGTAGATATTCTGAAAGTAAGGGCATTTCGGGATCCGCTTTGTACGCCTCATTTAAAAATTTACTCGCCAAGGACATGTCTCCTTTCTTGAAGTAATAGATCCCTTTATTTCTTATGGCATAATAATTTTTCGTGTTTTGTTTTAAGCTATAATTGATATCTTCCAAAGCCCCTTCAAGTTGGTTAAGGTACAACCTGTAAAGGCCTCTATTGTTGTAATAATAAGATTGGTCTTTGTCAAGTCTTATGGCTTCTTCTACCGATTCAAGCGCTTTTGGGTAGGCTCCATTTTCAAAGTGGATCAAGGACCAAAGGTTATGCAGCTTACTCTCCTTTGGATTTAATTTTATGGCTTTTTCAAGATCTGCAATGGCGGCATCGAGGTCTTTCATATAATAGTGGACGGTGGCGCTGTTGATATACAACTCCGCATTATCAGGGGAAAATTGAATCGCCTTGCTAAAAGCACTTAATGCCTCCTCATAGGACTTCATTTCGGTTTGCACCAACCCACGTATAAAATAGGCCTGCCCATCTTCCTTATTTATTTGAAGCAATGATTCGGTATCTTCCAGTGCCTTATAATTTTCTCCAAAATCAAGATGAGCTATAGCTCTTTGACGTAATGCGGAAACATAAGCATTGTCAATATTGATAGCCTCAGAAAAATCTGAAATGGCCTCCACTAATTTGGCTTGTTGATATTTGGCCATCCCTCGGTTAAAAAACGCCTCTTTAAATACCGGGTCAATTGCTAAAGCTTCATCGTAATAATCAATGGCCCCTTTTAGATTCCCCTCCTTTAATTCATTGTTGCCCTTTAATAAAAATCTTCCTTTTTTATCTACTTTTGAGGTGCAGGAAAGGACAAAAGATAGTATAAGTCCAAAGCTTAACCAAAATAATTTATTTTTCTTCATCTAATTTTAATATCGGTTTGATCTCCTCCTCTCCCAACAAATAACTGTAAGGTTTAGTGCTTTCATCCAGATCGAATATTCTTTTTAAGATAGCCAAAGTAGGAATAACTAGGATCATACCTATCACACCCCATATAGCTGCCCCCATTAGCAAGCCTAAGAAGGTAACCAAAGCATTTAAGTTAACAGTGCCCCCTACAATTTTAGGGGTAAGGAAGTTACTTTCGATGAGCTGAATAAGCGTAAAGGATGCCAAAACTAAAAATGGATACATTAAACTATCCATCGTTAAAAAAGCAAAAATAAACGGCAGTATTGCACCTAAAAAGGGCCCCAAATAAGGTATGATATTTAATAGGGCAGCAATCAACCCAAAGAAAAGTGAATGCTCCACGCCTATGACATACAGGGAAAGGGTATTTAATACAGCAAGTATCACCATCACCTTGCCCAGCCCCCAAATATAATATTGTACTACTTTCCTTAAATCAGACATTTTGGAACTAACAATCCTTTCCTGCTGCTTTGCGAAAAATTTAGCAATAAAATTAGACAAATGACGCCTATAGATAAGCATAAAAAAAACAAAAACAGGCAGTAAGACCACACCATAAAGAGACCCTATAGTGGACAATAAAAAGATAGAAACGGTTTCACTATTAGATGTAATCAGTCCGTATATCTGATCTTTATCAATACCATCTTTAATGCCAAGATTTGCCTCAAAATAATATACTGCTACACTGTCTATGTCTGATAAATAACCATTGATACGATCACTCACATTCTTCAAGTCCCTAGTAAAACTACTTACCTGCAAAATGACAAGCACGATAAGTCCTATTATAATTGTTGAGAATCCTAAAAGCGAGAAAACTGCAGCAAGAGGCCTTGGTAATTTTTTTGACTCCATCCATGCACAAACAGGAATTAGTAGCATTGCAATATACCCTCCCAATGTTAAAGGGATCAACAAGCTTCTGCCGGCGATCATTATGTACACAATTAACACCAATAAAAGTAAAATACATAACGCTTTTAAATAGCCAGGAATTTTTATTTCATTTTTATTTACCATTTGGTATAGATATTGTTGCTATTTTATTAATAATACAAAGTTTCAAACAATTTTTACTAAACCCAACACTATTATGTCAAATAACTTAAAGCTTAAAGGAAACTGGAACGAACTAAAAGGTAAACTTAAAGCAAAATACGGTGAGCTCACCGATGATGATTTAATTTACGCTGAAGGTCAAGAAGACCAATTATTAGGTAAACTTCAGAAAAAAACAGGTGAAACTAAAGAAAACCTCAAAAAGTTTTTATTCTCTGAATAACCAGAGGAATATTTTATTAAGCCCGATGACCAAGTTATCGGGCTTTTTTTTTGTAATGAAAAGGAAGAATCGCAACATTTTCATCACGTTTTTTTTTAAACGCCCATCCTATCGTACATTTTTCTCACAAGACACGCAACCATAACACCTTAGTTTTTGGGTTGAGGTCCGTTGTAGGTTTTCAGCAAAGTAGAAGCCCATTAAAGTAGACATTTAGAACCAAAGAAACTTGGCCTGATATTACTCAAATAGAAATTCCCGGGAGGAGGATAGCTATTATTATTTTTTATCAAGAAGCCCTCCTAAGAATTGTTCACCCTTTTTGTAACTAGGTCCAATTATGGACAATTAAAGAGCGAAAAGAAATTTAATATTCTGAATATATCGATTTTTATAAAATATTATTTATAAAAAAAAATCAATTACCAAGTAGTCTGAGGTAAATATTCTATAAAAAAATTTAAAATAATCCACCGTATAAAAAATAGTATCACTTTTACACATAATAATAATAGCAACTTTTACAGATCAATAATAAATTTGAACAATAGGCCTGTTTTTAACCAAGTAAAATAAATACGCGCGCTATTTCAATAATTCTAAAACAATCGACAAAAGACCATTGAAAGTAAAAAACAATTCTTCAACAATAGAAATAGGTGTAGTGGGGCTTGGATTAATGGGGACAAGTATCATCGTTTCACTCTTAGTTAGTGGGCATGCTGTTGTCGGTATTGCGCCACTTCCTTCGGATATGGATGGGGCATTGACCCGGATACAAAACCAATTGAATCATGCCGCAGCAGCAGGACTATTAAAAGAGGATGTAAGCAATTACCTGGAAAGGCTCCATCTTACAGAGAATTACGAAAAACTAATGCCTTGCCGGTTGGTTCAGGAATGTGTCACAGAAGTTATTGCCATAAAAACAGAAGTTTACAAGAAAATAACTCAAAACACCGAGAGCACCACTGTCATAGCTACCAATACCTCGGCTATCCCCATCAGCTCTCTTCAGGGAAATGTAAGCCATCCTTCAAGATTTATTGGCATTCATTGGGCCGAACCAGCCTATATGACACGCTTTTTGGAGGTCACCAAAGGAGAGGGGACAGATGAAGAAATAGCCAAATGGGTGCTCGCATTGGCCCACACCTGGAACAAGGAACCAACCTACCTTAAAAAAGACCTTCGAGGCTTCGTTACAAACCGAATGCTATATGCAGTTTACCGTGAAATGTTTGCTATTTTAGAGAATGGCGAAGCATCAATGGATGACATAGACAAGGCATTCAGATATGACCCAGGTTCTTGGATGACCTATATGGGTCTGTTTAAAAGAATGGATCAAATGGGCCTTACTGATTATAAAGAAATTTTTGAGAATTTATTTCCGCATTTGGACAACTCTCAAGCTGTTCCACCTACAATGCGAAGCATCGTAAAGGAACAAGGAAAAGGAGTAATCAACGGTAAAGGATTATATTGCTATACTAAAGAAGAAGCCTCCAATTGGGAAGAAGCTTTTAAAAAATTTAATCACGAAATCTTCCAGTTGGCTGCACAATATCCAGAAATTAATACTTAGAAAAATGAATAAAGAAAAGTACCAGAAATCCGCAGACCTATTGGCTAGGGCGAAAAATGTTTTGGCAGGAGGAGTATCCTCTGAATTTAGAAAATACAATCATCCCCATGCTTTATTTTACAGCCATGGAAGTGGTAGCCGTATTTATGATGTGGATGGAAATGAATACAGAGACTTCACCTTAAGTCAAGGACCATTGATTTTAGGACACTCCCACCCTGAAGTGTTGAAAGCTGTTCATGATTATTCGGCCAAAGGACAATTGTTCGCCGGTCAGCACATCATGGAACTTGAATTGGCAGAAAAACTACAGGAAATCATCCCTTCAGCTGAGATGATGCGCTTTTGCCTGGATGGGTCGGAAGCAGTTCAAACCGCCTTTAGGGTAGCAAGATCAAAAACCGGTAAAAGCAAATTCTTAAGATTTGAAGGACACTACCATGGCTGGCTAGACAATGTTTGCTATGGCATTTCTACGCCTTCGCCAGAGGCTTTAGGCCCTAGAGATGAGCCAAGTCCTAATCCTTGGAGCAAAGGGTTACCACCTGACTCAATTAATGAATTCCATTTACTCCCTTGGAATGACTTAGAATTGGTAAAAGCTAAATTGGCTGAAAGTCATCGTGAAATAGCAGCTATAATTACGGAGCCTATCATGTGCAATAATGGATGTATCCTACCCAATGATGGTTATCTAAAAGGCCTAAGGGATTTATGTGATGAATACAACATTGCACTAATTTTTGACGAAGTAATTACCGGCTTTAGAATAGGTCTTGGTGGGGCTCAAACCTATTTCGGCATTACACCTGACATGTCCATATTTGCAAAAGCAATAGGAAGCGGTTATCCTATCAGTGCTATCGTAGGTAAAAAAGAATGGATGGAAGAAATCTCTACCGCGAGAGTAATCCACGCAGGAACCATGAACACTGCTAACCCAACGGTAGCAGCAGCCATGGCCACAGTCACTTACCTAGAAAGGGAAAATCCTTATGTCAAGATGTTTGAACTAGGCGATCAATTGCGTGCAGGCCTAAGGGATCTTGCCGAAAAAACAGGACATAATATGGTTGTCTCTGGAATTGGCCCTATTATCCATACAGGATTTTCGGATGGAGATGGACTAAATGAATTTAGAGATGTACTCAAACTGGACAAAGCCAAACTGGGTCAATTTATTTCTGGCTTGCACGATGATGGCATCCGCGTAATTGGTAGGGGCTTGTGGTACCTTTCGGCCATTCATACTGAAGAAGATATTTTGCATGCTTTAAAAAGTGTAGAAAAAGTACTTACACAGATGAATGAAAAATAAAATGACCCCATCAGAAAAAACAATCTGTTTAGTGGGTGAAGGAAAAGACCTTTCCGGAATTGCCTTATGTCTGGGCAATTCCGGACATAAGGTTTTCCTTATTGGAAATGAACTACCAAAGACAGCATTGTCAAAAGAACTCGATGCCCATCCTTTGATTAGTTTGGATCCAGACTGGTCAACCCTAAAAACAGCAAACCTAATAATCGCCAATACCTCCGAAAATATCGGGCTAAAAAAAGAATTGCTGGGCAAAATAGCTCAAAATACTTCTCAGGATGCCCTTATAGGAATAAATTCCGAAAGCTATCACTTGGAAGATTTACAGGAAGAGTTTCCAAACCCTGAGTGCTTAATAGGTCTAAACTGGGTGTATCCGGCTCACCAAACCTTTTTCCTTGAAGTGATTACCAACAATCAAACGAAGATTGCTCCGGTAGAAGCACTTATAAAATTAGCGAAGGATAAATGGGAAAAAGACCCCTATTTGCTAAGTAACGGTAAGGGAATACGAAGTAGGTTGCTGGCAGCTATGGCTAGAGAGTCTTTTTATTTAATAGACAACGGCTATGCAGAACCAATAGATATCGACAGAGCATGTCGAAATGATCCCGGTTATTATTTGCCTTTTGCCGGCAATTTCAGGTACATGGATTTAATGGGGACATTTATTTATGGAGTGGTTATGAAAGACCTCAACCCAGAACTTTCACAAGAAAAAACTCCCTCCAAGCTTATGACTTCGAAGATAAATGCAGGCAAATCGGGAGTGGAAGATGGCGAGGGATTCTATTCCTATTCAGAAAATGAAGTTGAAACTTTTGAGAAGGATTTTTTAAAATTTAATATAAAAATAAAAGTGCTTATGGAAAGGTATCCATTTGAGGGTGAAAATAATTCGCAACAAACCAACCCGGAAGGAAAGAAGCTGACTTATGAAAGGACTAAAGAGTAAAGAGAAATTTGATAAAGAGGGCTATCTGTATTTTCCGGAATTTTTAAGCAGCTCTGAAATAGAACGTATTCAGTCCAAGTTGGATGAAATTATAGAGGGAAGATTACAGGATATTCCATCAGAACATATTAAATACGAGGATCCTGTAAATAAACATGGGATCAAAATGATCCAGGACCTTCATATTTATGATCCCTTTTTCGAAAAAATCCTCATCGATAGTAAATTTTCGGCTTTAGCTGCTGAACTACTTGGAGAACCGGTTGTGGGAAAAACAGTCGAATTCTTTAATAAACCGGCCAAAATAGGCAAAGGAACTCCCCCTCACCAGGATGGATACTATTTTATGTTGGCACCAATGGCTGCGGTCACCTTTTGGGTTTCCTTGGAAGAAGTAAATAAAGACAATGGCTGGGTAAGCTATGTTAAAGGATCTCATTTGAATGGTGTGAGAGCACACGGAAAATCCGGAACCATCGGCTTTTCGCAAGAAATCGTTGATTTTGGAATACCTTCCGATATAGACAATGAAGAATTTATAGCTACAAATCCTGGTGATGTATTGGTCCATCATGCCCTTACCATCCATAGAGCAGCACCTAATACCAGTTTAAATAGGAGTAGAAAGGCAATAGGGTTGATTTACTTTGGTGAATCCGCCAAAGAAGACATCATTGCAAAAAAAGCTTACACAGCCTCCTTAAACAAATAAAATTAATGAATTCCTCCCTTAGAAAATTTGTTTCTTTAACCTTCCTTTTAATCGCTTCAACTGTCCTTTTCTCTTGTGGAGAAAAAAGCAAGAAACTTTCAGATGAGGATAGAGAACTATCCCATCAGGTTCTTGAAAGGGTGATGCATGAAGAAGAACAATGGGTAAAAGTTCATGCTGCCGAGTACAAGTTACAAGTAGGTCTTTCCGAGGGAGTGTATGAAACATTTTTAGAGCAGCTTGCGCTATTTGAAGATCAGGCACCGTATAGAATCGGCATCTGGAGAGTATTGGCTAAATCCGCTCTTAAAGAGACTGAAAGAAAGCAATACATTGACAAGATTTTAGGAGTTTTCAACGATGGAGAAGCAACTGATCGGATTCATGCTGCTGAAACCCTGGCAAAACTAGGCGTACCTGTTAGCTCATTGGCGAAAGAAACCACCGATGAAATTCTTAATAGCGAAAAAGGGAGTTTATGGGTGTATACCCTTTGGGCCAGCATGCAGGAACAGGAGAAATCTCATAATCCTATGTTAGAAGCCTTGATGTCTGGCATCAATGAGGAAATACCCAGACTACAAGCTGCCTATGCCTTGAAAATGGAAGGAAATATACCTGAAGAAAAATGGGAAGCCTTGGCGACAATGGCACTAGCTGAACCCGCCACTTCTATTGCAAAAGTCCACCTGCTAAGTGCGGCTTACTATTGGGCTGGTCCTGAGCATCAAAAATCTGATTCCTATAAAAAAATTGAAGCCTTAATCCTTGCCTTACAGCAGTCCGATGATAAAGGGGATAGAATGGCACTGGCATTAACGATCGCACAAAAAGGAGATTGGTCACATCAATCCATATTGCTTGGGTTTCTGCACAATGACAATCCCATAGTGTCTGAGGATGATGGTAAATCCAATGCCAAAATCTCTCCTATAAATGCAGATGTTATGGCTACAGCAGCTTTTGCATTGCTACAAATGGAGCAAACAACCCACCAATTATCTGCGATAGATTGGGTAATCGTTCTTGTTTATATGATTGGGATGATGGTGATTGGTTATGTTTTTTCCAAGAAAAACAAAAATGAGAAAGATTTTATACTGGGTGGTGGAAAGATGAACCCCATAGCCGTAGGCTTATCCCTTTTCGCTACTTTACTGAGTTCATTAACTTACCTCTCATCCCCCGGTGAAATGATCAAATATGGTCCTGTAATTTTCTCAGGGGTTTTGGCTTTCCCTCTAATATACTATATCGTGGGTTGGTTCCTGATTCCGCGCTTTATGAAACTAAAAGTGACCTCTGCTTATGAAATTCTAGAGATCAATCTTGGTGTAAGTATAAGATTATTGGCAACTTTTTTCTTTTTGTCCCTGCGCTTCCTCTGGATGGGCACTATTATTTTCATCACGGTAAATACAGCAATCATTTCGATTTTTGGCTTTGAAGACAGTACATCTAACATACTTTGGATAAGTATAATTTTAATAGGGGTAACCATTATTTACACTACCATGGGTGGTTTGAAGGCTGTCGTATTTACAGACGTGGTACAGTCATGCGTTTTGCTAGGAGGCGCCTTGCTTACCATTGTTTTGATAAGCATTTATTTCGGATCGGCTACTTCATGGATACCGACGCATTGGCTGGATCATTGGGGAGAATACAAATGGGGCATAGATGCAAGGGAGCGTTTGAGCATTGGCAATGCCCTCCTGATGACCGTTATTTGGTATGTAGCCTCATCAGGTTCTGATCAAATGTCTATCCAGCGATTTCTTGCGACAGAAAACATCAAAACTGCCAGAAAAACCTTCGCTGTCTCTTTAATCACCTCATTTGTAGCCCAATTTCTATTGGGACTTGTAGGGCTTGCCGTGCTGGCCTACTTCTTAGACAATCCGCAATTCCTTACTGCTGATGAATCTGTAGCAACCCATGCGGACATTTTATTTCCAAAATTTATCTTGGTAGGTCTGCCTATAGGGATCTCCGGACTGGTAGCTGCAGGGATTCTTGCTGCAGCCATGTCAAGTTTATCGTCGGGACTTAGTGCCACATCCTCAGTCATCTCAGAAGACCTTATCAAAAGATTTTCAAGAAAATCAAAACCAAAAAAGGTAGATCAACTTAAAAGAATAAGGATACTTTCTTTAATTGTAGGAATATTTACCCTTGCTTTAAGCCTCTTGATCAGTCGGGTTGAAGGCAATCTTTATGATGTAATCGTTAAAGTGGTAAACCTTTTCGTTTCCCCACTATTTGTCTTGTTTTTTATGGCATTATTTATTCCTTTTGCTACTGCCAGAGGAGTCTTTCTAGGAGGTATAGTTAGTATAGGAATAGCCATAGCAATAGCTTTTTATAAATTCATGGACATAGAAGTACTCTTTATAACACCTGCTTCCCTTTTCTCAGGAATAGCAGCTGGTGTTTTATTCAGTTACGTTGACCATAAATTTTTAGGGAATCAAGAAACAATGCAGAAAAGGAGTGAAAAAATAATAGAAAAATGAAAGTCATAAGACAAGGTATAATTCCAAGGAGAGGGGAATTTAGTTACCTAAAGAGTAACACCTTCCCTAATATAGCATTACTTCCTTCTGGAAGAATACTGGCCGGTTACAGGGCAGGAGAAATCAAAACAGACCCTATTCATCAAAATGCTTTATTAACTTGGTCTGATGACGGAGGACTGACCTGGAGAGAAGCCTTTGAGCCTTTTCAAGTCCAATCCATAGATAAAAAACCAGGAAGGCCTCACTCCTCGTATTTATTGCCATTGGGAAGGACACGCGTGCTTTTAATGGCCAATTGGGTGGATCACTCAGAACCAAACAAGCCCTTTTACGAACCATCAAATCAACACCTAAAGGATACGAGAATTTTCTTTTGTTTATCCAATGACAATGGTGCCACTTGGAGTGAACCTGAATTTATTGACACTTCCAAAGCCAATGGACCTACTCCACTTACCGGAGCACCACTTATGATAGGTGAAAATACAGTCGCTTGCCAATTTGAAATTAATAAATATGCGCACGATACCGAACCATGGATCCATAAGTCTGCACTTATCTTTTCCAGAGATCTTGGAAAGACATGGGGAGAAATAATAGAGGTAACCAGGTACCCCCAGAAGTTCTTTTGGGACCAACGCCCTGCAGTAATGAAGGAGCCAGGGAAACTGATCAACTTCTTCTGGACTTATGATGGGTCTTCCCAGTCCTACAAAAACATTCATGCTGCCCTATCAACAGATTATGGTAAAAGCTGGACCAAGCCTTATGATACAGGCATCTATGGACAACCAGGCACTCCTGTAGATATGGGTGAAAAGGGCTTATTCACCATTGATATTGACAGAAGAGAAGCTCCTGTCATCAATATCAGGATCAGCCATGATGACGGTATATCTTACACGAAATCTTTAAGCCTATACAAGCAACTAGGGAAAGGCCAGGACAGTGAAACCATGGAATTAAATCAGGCTTGGGATGAAATGTATCGTTTTACTACAGGGCATCCACACCTGCTCAAAATTAGAGAGGATAAATTATGGGCCTATTTTTATACTGGCAGTAGTACTGACAATACATCAATTCATTGGATGGAAATTCAAATATGAACACTTCAAAAGATAATAAACCTTGGCAATTACGTCCTGAAGACCTCTCTGCCATTGAAGCACTGGCCTCATTTACGCCAGAGAAATTCTATGACATTCATGCCCATTGGTACCGAAAAGTAGACCTGAATGCTCCAAAGAACAGCTTTTGGGTCAGTGGACCGGAGAGAGCTGGCTTTGAACAGTGGAAAGATTATACACAACAATTATTCCCAAAAACCTCACTTTTAGGAGGCTTATTTTTCCCGGCACCATTGCCCGAGGTAAACCTGTCTTCTGCCAATCAATTCTTGTTCGATGAATTAAAAAAGTCAGAACTATCTAGGGGATTGATGCTGGTAAAACCTGAAACCTCACAAAAGGAATTAGCGCATGGACTTGCTCAGGCTAAGGTAGTCGGATTCAAGCCTTATCACGTATACAGCACAGAAGTCCCTACTTCTCAGTCTGAAATTACAGGGTTTTTACCAGAACATTTATGGGCTACTGCACATGAACACCAGGCGGTAATCATGTTGCATATCATGAAAGACAAGGCGCTACTTGATCCCCAAAACTGTAAAGAGATTAAACGGCTTTGCTTGAAATACCCAAACGTGAAACTAATTCTAGCACATTGTGGAAGGAGTTTTCATGCTTTACATGCTGAGGGAGCCAAATTTCTAAACGCCATTCCCAATATATGGTTTGACATGTCAGGGATCTGCGAAATGCAGGCAATATTACCTATTTTGAAATACTTTGGCCCGGAAAAATTAATGTTTGGGACAGATTTCCCCGTCTCACAAATTCGTGGCAAATGTGTAAGTATCGGCAATGGTTTTATCTGGTTGGATGAAAAGAATTGCAATTGGGACAATGCCTGGGGCAAGCCCATTTTGGTGGGCTTGGAATCCCTCAATGCTTTGCAAGAAGCTTCCAAAAATTTTGGTCTGGACAGGTCTGATTTAGATTTAATTTTTTGGGGAAATGCCATGCAATTAATGGGACTCAATAAAGTTCAGGAATTCACCAATCAAACCTATTACAAGCATGCAAAAACCCGAATCCCAGGAGGTACTCAGTTATTGAGTAAAAGACCTGAAAACATGGCTCCCAATCATTGGCCGCCTTATTTCAAAAAAGCATCAGGATGCGAAATATGGGATTTGGATGGCCAGCATTTTTATGACATGTCTACCAATGCGGTAGGTTCTTGTATTTTGGGCTATGCAAATCCTGAAATAAATAAAGCCATCTTAAAAAGAGTTCAGCTTGGCAATATGTGTTCCCTTAACCCTCCCGAGGAGGTGGCTTTGGCAGATAAACTCTGTGATATTCACCCTTGGGCCGATCAAGCCAGATTTGTCAGAGGTGGTGGAGAGGCCTGTGCTGTTGCGGTGAGAATCGCACGAGCCACCACCGGAAAGGATAAGATTGCCCTTTGCGGGTACCATGGATGGCAGGACTGGTATCTGGCAGCTAATTTAGGAGAAAATGACGCACTCAAAGGCCACCTACTGCCAGGGCTAAGCCCCGAAGGTGTTCCTGAAACTTTAAGAAATACAACCTTTCCATTCAAATACAATGACCTTGCAGCTTTTCAGGAAATTATTGATCAGCATTCAGATTTAGCAGCGGTAATTATGGAGCCCTGCAGGTATGAGAATCCTGACCCCAGCTTTTTGGAAACCATAAGAGCAATCACTAAGAAAAAGGGCATTGTTTTGATAATGGATGAAATAACGGTTGGTTGGCGGCTGCATTTTGGAGGCATGCATTTGAAGTATGGCATTGAACCTGACATGGCCGTATTTGCCAAAGCCTTGGGGAATGGTTATCCAATTGGAGCAATTATTGGAACCAAAGAAGCTATGGAGGGAGCTAACTGGTCTTTCATTAGTAGTACGTATTGGACGGAGAGTTTGGGTCCGGTTGCTGCGCTTGCGACCATAGCGGAGATGGAGAAGAATAACATACAAAAGGCCATCGAGAAATCCGGCACTTTGGTTCAGAAGCACTTGGAGACTGTGGCTGCCAATGAAGGGATCAAGCTTCATGTTAAAGGTTTCCCTGCTTTGACCTCTTTTAGTTTCGACCATCCTCAAGGTGAAATGTTAAGAACCATTTTTACCCAACAAATGCTTTCCAAAGGTTTTCTTGCAGGCACTGCCTTTTACCCTACTTTAGGGCACAATGAAACAATCATTGGTCTTTACCATCAGGCTTTGGTTGAAACCTTTGGCTTTTTAAGTCTTGTCATAAAGGAAAACAGTTTTTCAAAATGGCCCAAAGAAGAAAAAGCCCATAGTGGATTTTTGCGCTTATTGTAAGGGTTTATTTTCTTGGGTATTAATTTAATTTTGGCTAAATCAGGTTTTTGAATCGATTGTCATTCCCGTTGAAATCCCCCTAAGACTCCGCCACAGCGGAGGGATTTGCTGAAATAGTTAATTAAAGCTGATTTGGTATTAATTCATCGGGCTGAGAAAACTAATGAGAATACCGTATCCGCTAATCCAAACGCTTACAAATCCCCCTTTAAAAGGGGGACAGGGGGATTTTTTACGTTAACTATCATTATGTGAAAAAATAAAATTGATATTCTAAAACCAGTTTTAATAGGAAAAATCTAGAAAATTAGCACATAATTTTTTAAATTTTACCATGCATTTTGTTCCCTATAATAAAAATTTAAAAGAATTTTCTAGAGACTTAAGAACTCATTCTACGCTGTCCGAAGTTTTACTATGGCAAAAACTAAAAGGGAGTCAATTTAGAGGCTATGCATTCAATAGGCAAAAGCCTTTAGGAGATTATAGTGTTGATTTTTACTGCAAGAAATTACAATTGGTAATCGAAATTGATGGAGATAGCCATTTTTATGCCGAATCTATTGTTAAAGATCAAAGAAGGCAATTTATTTTGGAAAAAATGGATCTCTTTTTTCTTAGATTTTTTGATAGGGATGTCAAGAAATCCATTCCAATTGTTCTTCAGGAAATAGGGGCTTTTATCGATGCCTGGGAATTTAAAAATGATGTCCCTAAAACTTATTTTTTAAACCTGGGATATTGCATAAAAAAATCCCCCTGGCCCCCTTGAATAAGGGGGATTTACAGCAAACGGCTTTTATTTCTGATTGGGTATAATTCATCGGGCTGAGGAAGCTAATGGGTTATAGTTATACCGTCTCCTCTAATCCAATCGCTTCCAAATCCGCCTTTAAAAGGGGGGAAGGGGGGATTTTTTCGTATTTCTAAAAAATCATTTGCGTTAAATTATTCATTTCAGTAGAAATCCCCCTAGCCCTCCGCCCCGGCGGAGGGAGTCATTGGCTTTAGTAAAATTGAATGTATAAGATGGTTGAAAACTGCAAAAATTACCTTGTATTCTTTTTACCATAGAAATTCAAAAAATATTTGCGGACTTTAGAACAAATCTAAACCTAAAAGACGATGAAAAAAATGAACATTCTATTGTCAGAAAAAAATTGATTCTTTTGCCGGAAATATTACCCGTAGACAGATGGTAGGTTTAGTAGACAATCACACCACGCATCATCGAGGAGCAGCAATTTCTTAAATCAGGGCAAATGGAATAGAACCCCCGGCATTCAGAGGACTATAAATAGAATCAGAACCACTCACTTTCTGAAAAATCTACTGAAATTACTGTGTTTTTTCTATAAAAAACTGCGTTTTTTTTGCTCCTATTTGGGTGTGATCAAAGTGCTTGTTCTATTGATTAACACTTTTAAAATAGCACTTTACGCCCATTTATCGTGCGTTCTAATGAATTTTTCGAGTTAAGCCTAATCAAACTACTTATGGAGGACAGAAAAAAGCAGCAACGAAATCTCCTTCTAACAGTTCCGATAAAATATCTTTTACCAAGAAAGTTTTGATTTCAGCAGGGATTTTTGTTCCCATTATTCTGATTCTATGGTTATTCGGGGTGGCGTTTAAAGTCCTGTTGTTAATTCTTGCTACGGTTTTGGTTGCTTCTTTATTCCGGGGAATAGCGGGTTACGTCCACAAGTATATAAAAATCCCAATGGGATGGTCCCTTTTGGTTTCAGTGCTTTTGGTAATTGGTTTTTTTGCACTTGCTGGCTTACTTATAGCCCCCCAGGTAAGTGAACAGGTTAATGAGTTAGTCGAAAAATTTCCAGAAACTGTTCAGGGTGCCAAGGTCCAGTTGAGCCAAAGCCAGCAGGGTAGAAAACTGTTGGAACAGATTCCTGAAGATCCCCAAAAGTGGTTACAGGAAAAAAGTGGGGTGCTTAAACAGTCCCTGGGGGTTTTCTCAGCTACTTTTGGCGTACTGACCGATCTATATATTATTTTCTTCATTGGCATATTTATCATGGCCCAACCTGGGCCTTACCAGAATGGGATTGTTAGTCTGGTGCCACTTCCCGATCGGGAAAGGGCCCGGGAAGTATTGGATAAGCTTGGAAGCACTTTACAAAGATGGATTGCGGGTAAACTGTTTTCCATGCTTGTAGTAACAATATTAACCTTCCTTGGCTTATGGATTTTAGGTGTTCCGTTAGCCCTGGCCCTGGGTTTCATTGCGGGTCTCTTATCCTTTGTTCCAAATTTCGGACCCCTGATAGCTTTGATACCTGCCGTTTTGGTCGGTTTAATTCAGGGGCCCAATACAGCCTTATATATTGCCCTATTGTACATTGGAATTCAGGCAGTGGAGAGCAATCTGATCACTCCGATGGTGCAAAAGCAAATGGTTTACCTGCCTCCTGCCGTGATTCTAATAGGCCAGGTATTGTTGGGCATTTTGGTTGGTGGATTGGGATTGATTTTGGCCACTCCTATTATCGCTATTGTAATGGTACTCGTCAACATGTTGTATGTAGAATACGTTTTGGGGGATAAATCTTCCGGAGAGGGAAAAAAATTCAAAGATTTAGAGTTTGGCACGAAATTAGCCTATAATCTTATAAGTTAATAACTAAAAGTTATTAAGAGTAAGATGATTTACTGATTATTAAACAATTATTTGATAATAAATTTATAATTCAGAGATCCTGCTCTTATTAACAAGTATTAAATTCTATAAAATAAAAACAAAATGAAAAATTTATCAAGATCTTTTTTATTGGTATTGTCAACTGTAATTTTTTTCGGTTGCGCTTCACAGAGTACTCTGACTGTAGGTTCAGATAAAAGAATAGGTAACGATATTTCGGAATTTCAGACCTATTCCTGGATTTCTGAAGATGGAGCAGTGCCAAGTACCCAAATATTTTTGGGGTCACAGGGTGCCCTTGTTTTCCACGAAGAATCAACCAGAACCAACATAAAGGAGGCCATGGAAACGCAGCTTGAAGCAAAGGGTTTTGACAAGGTTATGAACAATCCGGATATGCTGGTAGGATATACCGTTTTGGAGCAAGCCGATCAATTAAGAACCTATACCAGGGAAGGCTATTCTTATTTAGGGGAAGGACCAATTGAGCGGAATGCTGAAATGGTAGATGTAGAACCCGGTACAATTTTGGTCAATTTTGTTGATGCAAAAACAGGTTTACAAGTATGGCAGGGATTTGCCTCCGGAGGTTTGGAGAAAAGTGATGTAGATGATGAAAATTTAATTCAATCTAAAATGGAGGCCATATTTAAACGATTTGATTTTAGTGCTTTTACCATAGATACTGAAAGAGCCACCAGATAAGCAACTGGATTAAACGTTCCTAAAAATATATAAAGGCAGTTATCACCAAAAAAATGGGTGTAACTGCCTTTATTTCTATTCATGGGACCATCATTCCCTATCATTCGGCCAATCAAAAACAGGAACAGGATAGGTAGAAAGTATTGCCGGAGTTAAACTTTTCGGGTTTTTCAGGAACCTGTCCAAGAAGGCGAAGCTCTCAATACCATTTATGGTGTGTCCATCATTAAAATAGGCAATAGTAGTTGCTCCTTCCCGGTTAATATTTGCATAATGCCTTCTGACCTTGGCATATTCATAAGCCACCCATTTATCCGTACCAACGGCATCCTTATGACCTCTTTCGACCATAAATGGTCTTGGGGCAATCAAGGCTGCCATTTCAGCATAGTTAAAAGTATTTGCCAGGTTCCATTCGGGGATTTCATATTCTCCAGTAAAAGGATAGCTGTTATATGCTTCATCACCTGTACTGGCTACTTTACGCACCCATTCGTTAAAGTCTCCCGAGCAAATTGAGAGGGCATATCCTTCCACAAGAGCCGGCACCCGCATGGCTGTTTTACCGCCATATGAAAGCCCGTAAAAACCAATTCTTTCAGCATTCACAAAACTTTGCTGGCCCAACCAATCTACTATTCTCTGATGCTGCCCAGTAATGATGGAGTAAAGCGATAAACCCAAAGGATTGGCTTTTCTTTGCAGTTCCCTAAAATTATCCTTTCCCCAATAAAGGTTATGAGGTGCAAAAACCACATATCCCCTATCCGCCAAATCTGAAGCAAAACCTTTGTAGGGTTTATAAGCCCTTTCATTTTTATCCTTGGTCAATACATCTTTTGGTAAACCTTCCAATCCGTGCTGGGTAACTACAGCAGGCAAAGGCACTGAAGGATCTATTCCTTTTGGAACGAGCAAAATGCCCCAGGCAAAAACGCCATCCCACACATCCAATTTAACTTCGTAAGCTGTCCATAAGTCTGTTTCTGCATAAAATCTCGCCATAGTATTGTTTGGCACATTTGGGTCGGGCAACTTCCCTAATACTTCCCAAAGCCTGGCTCTATGCGCCGATTTTATGGCTTTCAAGTCTTCAGTATTGGTATCAAAGGTCTGCCAAAAGTTATTGTCTCGGATGGTTTCTGTTGCGGGGATAAGTTGCTGCATATGGCTTTCCATATCTCTTACCGCTCTTCGCTGCCTGTCTTCTGCATCAGGCCAATGGCTGGGTAAATGCTTGGTTAATAAAGAAGTATCCTTTTCTTTTAATCCATGAACCACTCCCAAATCATCCAGAAAGGCTTCCAGTGCTTCATTTGATGGATTGTTTTTGGAAAGCGAACTTGTTCCATCGTAAAAACCAAGGTGGCTCTTTCCTTCAGGTAGCATTCCTTCTGCCCGCTCCCATTCTGCCTTCACAGTAGAGAGTATAGGGACTTTTAATTCACCAGGAGCAGCTCCACCTCTACCATCTGATGGAGCCGGAGGTCCAGAAGATTCTGGGTACAGTGAATAATCAATGATTAATTTTTGAGGCCAAGACATAACTGCCAGTTCCGCATCTCCAAACTTCTTTAACAGGCCAAAAACATTTCTATAAATAGGTTCATTCCAAAGTTTTTCCCTTTGGTCAAAATAACCACTTACAAGCGAAGTAGAAATCCTGGGATCCAAGGCCGCAACATAAAGGGTTAGCAAGCCCCCCTCACCTTGTCCAGCCACACCTATTTTCAAGGGTTTACCTGTGCTTTCATTTCTTGCTTCAAACCAATCAATGGCTGCCAATATTTTCTGCAGCTCATGTCCAATCACATGTCTTCCTAGGATAAATCCTTGTCGGTAAATCCACTCTCGATGGGTTTGGTTGGTAAATTTCCCGTGAATAGGACTGCCTGAAAAAGTATCGTCCCGACTAAGCAATACAGGAACCAATACTTCTACACCACTACAGGCCAATTGACCAGCGCTACCAAATCCCGGACTATCCTCACCCATCATGCCTACAGCCACTTCAGGAGTTATGGCAGCATCAGGAACATAGACCACCCTGGCTTTTATTTCACCCTTGGGCCTTATCAATAAGCCTTCAGCAAAAAACTCACCATACTCACCGTCAAACACTTTCCACTTTACAGCACTGATGGTATAATTTTCATTTTCGAATGTATAGGGTTCAAGCCCTTCATTGCCCAGATAACTCATAAAGGGAGCAGCTCTTTCATCTATTAGCCCTATAATTTGTTGTAACTCTAGTCTGTGAGAATGGATAGAAGCATTAAATGCCTCTGGACTGGAAAAATCTCTCTGCCAAAAACCACCTCTATTCACTTTGACTCGTAAAAGGGATTGATCCAAAAATCCGGCTATGCCCTTCATCATATTATTGGGCAAATCAAATTCTTCCTCTAATTGACTTGCCTGAAAAGGGAATTTAACATCAGATTGGGCCAGGCTTTTCTCACAAACCCCCACCCATAGGATAATAACCATCCAAAACCTGATCCATGATAAACAAGTTGCTATCATCATTTTTCTTGCGTTTTGCGCCTATGAAACTACTACCCAATCTACCGGCATATTGAACATGTTTCTCTCCAATACAGCATCTTGCAATAATTTTTAGAGAGTGACAAATGGCGGCAATACCTCTATTCAACTATTTTATTGCTTTGTCCACCTATGTACTGAACAGACTGAAAAGAGTTGCCATTTGAAACGAACTCTGGTTTATTCAGGACAGGCCCTGAGTTGCTGCGCTTCAGGGAAGACCATGATTCGCTACGCTACTCAGGGCAGGCTTGACACAAAAACGAACCAAAAAGGTCAAGGCTTAATCAAAATCTTCAAAATTATAAGTATTTCCAAGTAATCGAGATGACCTGTGAACCGTAAGAATTTCAATTCTATATTCATCAACGATCTGATAAACAATTCTATAATTACCCCTTATTAATTCCCGAAATTGGTCATTTTCTAATTCAGGAACAATTTTCCCAGCCCTGGAATGATTGACAAGAATATCTACTGAATTAAATAACTTCTCAACAGTTCTCTCAGCATATTTGATTGAATCTTTTGCAATAAAATCACCGATATCATTAAGATCGAAAATTGCATTTTCGGTCCATACTATTTTAACCATTTGTTAAGCTTTTCCTTAGCTTCTTCTTTGGTGTATACCCTACCTCTTTCTGAATCCTCAACGCCTTTTTGAATCTTTTCAATAAAAATAAGGTGCTCAATTACCTGGTCGATGGATAGATCCTCCGGCAATTTAGCAAGTGAATTTATTATTAGAGTTTTGGTAATCATATTCTAATCATTAGTATTCAAAGATAGCAATTTCAGAATTAGTAAATTATTATTTTATTGAAAAATGGTAGCTCGGCTATAAGAAATAACGCATCGCTCAGGACATTTCCCATTGTGGTGACATTTCCGCAGCGTTCCCTCGTAATGTCAATTTTGGCTTTATTCTTTCCTATGATTCGAATATTTGCAGCATCACAGGCATCATTTCGAAAAAGAACAGTTGACTATTTATTTTTCATCCATCAAGTAAGCAAAAAGATCACTTACCTCTTCATCTGTCAGTGTTTCCAAGATCCGCTCTGGCATATAGGTCGATTGCTGTACTTCCATATCAGCGATCCTTTCCTGAGATAAAACGGTAGATTTTCCACCTAACGGAGGGTCAATGGTAATCGTCCCCCCACGTTGGGTTTTAAGCCTACCTTCGAGGATACGGCCATCAGTGGTCACAATCCGTTGCACTTCATAACCTTCCCTGATATCGGCATTTGGATCCACAATATGTAAAAGCAAGTAGTCAGGATTGGATCGATCATAACCTGTGAGCTCCGGCCCGGAAACCCCTCCTTCGCCGTTCAATTGGTGGCAAGAACCACAATTGCTCAAAAAGAGTGTCCGGCCTTTCTTTACATTCTGCTCTCCTGAACCAATTAACTTTCCGTAGGCATTGATCCTTTTTGTCTTTTCTTCCGAAGTCAATAATTTAGAATTCGGCCATATTCTGTCCGCCCTTTCATCTATTTCCTCTTCCTGAAGCAGTCTGAACCTCCTTGCAAAATGATATTCAACATCATCCGGACTTATGGTTTTGGTCTGTTCTACCTCATTGAAAAAGTCCATTGCCCATTCCTTTCTACTTGCGAACAAAGAAATGGCTGCTTCTCTTATATAGGCATTGTCCCTAAATCCAGGGTAAGCCTTTGCCAATTGTTCACCAATTTCCTTTTGGTTATAGGATTGCAAAGCATGAAGAGCAGTTTGTTTAATAACGGGCGAAGACTGACCATTTCTAACCAGATTCAATAAGTCAGGAACCACTTCATCCTGATTGATCTCTCCCAAAACCTGAATATAGGATAATCTTAGACCGATTTCCGCATCTGGGTCTGAAATGATCTTCAAAGCCTCTGCCAATGCTTTTTCTTCCCTACGTCTCAATGCCAGGGTAAGTGGGGAGTCTCCCAATTCCTTATTGTTCTTCTCTATAATTTTTAGCAAATTATCAGGGAGTGTTACCATCTCTCTTCCCAATAAACCTTCCTGCAGCCCTTCAATTAATATTTTAACATGTTTTGGCGTAGGCGCCTGTTCCAATAATTTGGTGGACATATTTAAGTTTTCCTTGCCACCTTCCATGATGTACCGTTGCATTAAACGGCCAAGCAATACTTTTTCCATAATAGGATGTTCCCATATTTGCTTAGGCGCCAACATGGCTAAAACCCCTTCTCTATCTGAAGTGGCTTTTTCTTCCAGAGCCCACCACATCAGAAGCGGAATATCTGGATCTTCGCTATCTTCATGGTTATTCAGCAAGTTCTCTAAAAGAGAAAATGTTTGAGCAGAAGGCAGTCGTTTTGCCGAAGCTGCAAGTTGAGACCTCACCTCTGGATGCGTCTCTTTGGCTGCAAGTTTTTGAAGTTTCTGCAGCATTGCAGGGCTAACTGTTTGCTTGTCTCCAAGCAGTCGTACCGTCCACATCCTTACAAAAGGATCTTTGTGATTCAATCCCATTTCTCCCATTTCATCATTCAATCCTGCAGTAAGATTTATGGCCCAAAGTGCTTCCAATGCTTCTTGCCCATTTCCAGTCTGTAGCAATTGAACCAGGAGAGGAAGAGTTCTTGGGTCTTTTCGGTCTCCAAACTGCCTCAGTGCTTCCTGACGAAACCATTTGTTTTTATTGGAAAGTAACTGCACCAATTCCTCGTTGGAATCGGTACTTATATCAAAGGGTTGAATGTGCTTGTCTCCGGTTTTGGGACCCAATCGGTAGATTCTTCCGCTTGTTTTGTGCCAGGTATCTCTTGGATCCACATGAGACAAACGACTGTCATACCAGTCTGCGATGTAAATGGCGCCATCAGGCCCTAACTTTATATCAACCGGTCGAAACCATTTGTCAGTGGTGGATAAAACGATCTCCTTGTCAACGTTTTCAAAAGAGGAGCCCTTCTCTGTAAAGGCTGTCAGCTGAATAAAATTATGAAGGGGATTGATCGCAAACATCAGGTCATTGTAATGGGCTGGCAAGGCAGCACCTTCATATTTGATCAAAGAATGGGTAAACCTTTTTTTCTCACCTTCCAAAGGCATATTGGGAAGATAACCAAAAGCATAGGGGTTAGTAAGCGGTCCATGCTTGCCCCAACTTTTTATATAATAGGCTCCTTGTTTGTAATAAGGACCTCTGTCGTATCCATTGGTACCTGAAAACACCCTGCCTTTACGATCGAACTCCACGTTAAAGGCATTGTTCCCTCCTCCTTCAGAAAAAAGCTCAAAGACATTGGTCTCAGGATGGTACCGCCAGATGGCTTGGCCAAGAAAGGCCACGTTCTTGGAAACTTTAGAATTAATATTGGCGGTTGTCGTACTCCCTTGGGCACCATACAGCCAGCCATCCGGGCCCCATCGAAGGCTATTGGCAACAGCATGGGTATCTTCCAATCCAAATCCTTCCAAATGGACTTCAGGATCGCCTTCGGGTAATCCATCTTCATTCTCATCCGCATAGGCCAATAAAAAAGGAGGACTTAACACCCAAATTTTCTTCCTGCCTAGGGCTACGCCAGTAGTAATATTCAACCCGCTAATGGCATCTGTGCTTTTATCATATTTACCATCTCCATCAGTATCTTCAAAAAAAGTAATCCTATCCGCTCCTTTGGCTCCTGCAGGCGAGGGATCCAATTTTTTATCGAACTTCACACGGGTATGGTTGTCAATGGCTGTAATTTTCAAACCTTTAGGATAAGGATATTGCTGGTATTGCACCACCCACATTCTTCCCTTATGGTCAAAACTCACCTGTATGGGCTGTGCAATTTCGGGCTCTGAGAGCACCAACTCCAAAGACAAATCGTCTGGTATAGTGAAATCCTTTAGGACATCTTCAGGAGCTGTAGGGGTAGCCAGACTGTCGGTAAGTACGCCTCTGCCCTTGTAATTTTCCATGAAATTGGCCACATCTTCATTGGCTGCAAGGTCTTTTATTCCTAATTCAGACTCTTTCTTACAACCGAAAATGAGCAGGGGCAACAAAAACCAAATGGATACCCTTAATTGTTTTATAAGCATAGTAAATCAAATTGTGCCACATGAGTCAATGGACCTAAATGCGCTATTATTTTATTTTAAAATTATATTGTACCCGAAATGTGCAATTGCCTTTCTACTATCAAATGCAATCACTTCCCTAGAAGAATCGGTAAATACTATTGCCTAATCTGGGATGAATTAAACAGCATTTAAATTAATCATATTTAAACAAAAGACCTAAATACGAAGATTTTAGATCGATATAAGATATGCTAAATTTGATGAACGGTCTGGACTAAATACTCACTTATCTATAGGTAACCTCAAACCGCTGTGATTGCCTCTAAAGCGTAATTTTAACATGGATTCGAAGGGGTTTAAAAAGTCGGAATTTTGTCAGCATTGTTGCAGAAAAAAGGCAACAATACCGCCAAAATCGTAGTATTCCCAAATATACCCCTCAAAAATCTCCAGGCCTCGTATATTTGGACTTAATATATAAATGATCAAAAAAAGAGCTATTTGTTTTGAAATAGGATCATTACCAAAGGGAGAGGCAGCAATAGCATAGAGCCCTGGAAGGGCAAAATATCAAAGCACAGGGTGAAGCCCTTTGGCAGGTTCGGTAATTATATAACCTAGCCCTGAAAGGGTGAAGTATGGGATATACCTCACTAGGCAGCGTTTAACCAGTAACAGTTCTGTTAAACGTTTTTCTTTTATATTAGTAAAGAACTGAAATTTGGCAGTGTTGTTTTTTATAATACAACCTGATTATTCTATACCAAGCTATTTACCATGGCCATATTATTCTATACCAAGCTATTTACCATGGCTATTGTCACTTTTTTGCTACAGGGCCAAAAAGTAACCAAAAAACCCCGCCGCTGAGCATCTTTTCAGCTAAAATTTAAGTCTACCCGCACACAGGCAAACTCCTCTGTTTTTGGTTTACTGTTTGGGTTGCTTATTGGGTGTTACCTGAATCAAAAAACCTCGTCAAACAAGCCCGTGCCCTTGCTCGCTGCGGCTTAAATTTTTTAACGCAGAAAAGCTGCAAGGCGGAAATTTATTCGATCAGTTATTTATAAAAAAAGGAAAATCAATAAACGGGCATCCGAACGGAACCACGGAGGACTTTCAACAGGAAATTGACGGCAATTATCCTAGGCTGGATTTGCTTTTGCAACTACATCTTCTTATCTCATATTCCTTAAAAAAGCTAAGTAGTTGCTACAAATTTGAGGTGCCTGGTGCCTTTTGAGACATTTAGCAAACATTTCAATTTTATCTTGTTTTCTGAGAAACATGGGGATCAAATGTGGTTTGTAGCCACTGCAACCTACTTATTCAGTGTATTTAGATATTTATAAGGGATATGGGCCAGGTTAAAAAATTGCAAATAGTATAGAACCCAAGCTCCGTAGGAGCTAAACCTTTGTAGAAAAATGCATCAAAGAACAACTTAAGCCCCAGTGGGGTGGCACATCAATTGTTTAGTAGGATCAAAGCCAAGGTAAGTCATTGGTTTATATAATTGCAATGAGTGGCCCTATTTTCTAATGTTCAAGTTCCGATTCATCTTTTACCAGATGATTACTGTATTATAGGTTTTCGCTGAGCAAAATGGAGTTCCCTCATTCTAAGACTGCTATATCTCCTTATTAAAAAGAAGAACTTTGATTTTTTCGATAATTTTTTATAAATTAGTTTTAAGTCTTTCGTTGAGTTACAGCTCCTATAATCAATGTCTTAACAATTCAAATAAAACATGGCAGTCTTAGGGGCTGTAGCATTTATGCTGGTGGCTGGCTGGCAGGTTGGTGTTAGTGGAACTGAAGCGGTTTTTTCGGATACGGAGGTGGCTTTGGAAAAGGCGATTGCAGGGAGCATTGATCCTCCTAATCAACCTGGCATTCATTGCAGGTGTCACAACGATGGTGTGTGTTATGGTGGCAATCAGTATTCTTTTCGAAAATTATGTTATTACAGTGAAGAAGGGGCTGCCACCTGTAGTGATCACAGTAATAACTGTCCTTGAGGGTTAATTTTAGGACAGCCTTAGGGCGGTCACTCTTAAGTTTTTTCATATTGAATTGAGTATGACAGAAGCAACTCACAGAGTATATAACATTGGATAATTTACAAAAAAGGTAAAACATTTAACTCAGCAAGATCCTGAACTAAGAATTGTTTTTAATGAAATAGCATTTAACAAATTAATTATTAGACTTTAAGTAACATGTCAATGGTAGGGATGATTATCACAATACGAGATTCCGCCGAAGAAAGATCGTGGACCTTCGGTGCAGGATAAGTTATGACCATTAAAAAACAATTTTAAACAGATGAGAAAGTCTTTTTTCGCTCTTGTTTTTTTGCTTTTAATAATGTTGGCCGGAGGTTGTTTTTCCGATGACAAGGAATTGAGGTACTGGGATGCCCCAACAAAGGGCGACATCGACCTAAAGGTAAATCCCCTTGCTTTGGACACGGTCAGTATCAACCTTGATATCACCTCAGGAGTTGGAAGCTTTTTAATTTACAGAGACACACTCGTTTTCATTGACGAACTGTACAGCACCTTGTATTTGTTTGATGAAAATTTCAACGAGGTCGATAGAAGGTTTGGGCGGGGGAACGGGCCAAGCGAAGTTTCCGGAAGGATAGTCGGCTTCGCCGCAAAGGGAGGGCGGTTAATTGTCCTAGGGCCTTCCTACGATTATTACGTCTTGGATATTGGTTCAGGAGAAGTTATGCAGAGAGGTTTGTTGCGTTTTGATGACGAAAGCCAGAATAATCCAAATGAGGTAATGAACAACCCCCGTCCGGAATACAAAGAAATCTACGAGGTGGATTATCCGGGATTACAATTACAATTTCTAAACGACGATGAAGTAATCTTTAATATCACCACCTCCCATCCGTTGTTCAATGCGTTTTCGCACCGTGAATTTTATGAGTCTGCACGGGTATTGGCCGTTTTGGATATCGTTTCTGGTAGGCTGTCGGAAATATATGGAAGGATGTCTCCAATTTACCAGTCCTGGCGGTTTTTGCCCTACCTCTCTTCGGTGAAGTTAGGTGGTGGGGATGAAAATGGTTTTTTTCTCGGTTTTGAAGCGGATACCCTAGTGTATTTTTTTTCAGCACCGGACGAACTGCAATTTGCTTTTGGGAATGCTGGAAGGAGAATGAAAACCGACTATGAACAAGTGGAGGGTACGGAGGATTATGTACAATACTACAAGGAATTAAGGCCGAAATACGGGTTTTATACCTTCCTGAAACACTTCCCGGAGTTAGATTTGTTGTTCAGGGGATACCGCAGGAGCGAAAGCGAGGAAGTGGATGGACTTCAGATCTACCATGGTAATGTTTTAATTGGTGATGTTGATGTGCCGAAAGGCTTCAGTGTAATTGGTTTCAGGAATAACATGTTTTATGGAGAGATCAAAAGCGAGGAGGGTCTTTCAAGTGAAGAGATGCCCGTTTTGGTGGAATTTAAATGGTGAGATAAATGAAAGTGGTTATTTATTCGATGGTATTGGTTGTCATGTTCTCGGAAGGAATAAAAGCACAAGTTGGCCTCATCGGGGTAAGTGCCGACTCTTCTATGATGCGTTTATCCATGAAAGACGGGCGGTCAAATAATTCTGCTGCTTTTTATACGGTCCTTAACGAAGCCGGAAAACCGATTTCCGTAACCGATATCAACGGTAGAGTAACCCTGAAAACCGGTATATCTGTTACTTTGAGAAGCTATTTTAGCAGGGATACTTCCTTTATGGTGCCGGATCAGCCTGAATTTTCAGTGTCGCTTAGGCCGAAAGTTATTGATTTGGACGAAGTAGAGGTAACTTCCTATACAGTGGAAAAGCTGATGACGCTTGCAGGCCGGGATTTTAGCTCAAGGTATCCCTCCTCTCCACTTCTTTACCATATAAATGCCCATAGCTACATCAAAGACCGAAACAATTTCCTTGAGTTTTACCAGATGGACGGGTTGGCTTTGCTTTCTGGCAACCGGAACTGGTCCAAATGGAGTTTTGCTCCCGGTGGGAAGCCGGACACATACTTCTATCTGTTACCATTGGAGCAGCGTATGAGTGATCGGCTGGACTATAAGGGCGAATCCATTCCTTATGCGGCCTTTTACGATAATGGAAGCATTAGGTGGGTAGTGATGCCATTTATGTCACGTCCGGTTTACCGGGGTCTGGAAATCTGTGGACCGATGTTTTTGAAAAACCATAAGTTTTACGAGTTTTCCTACAGCTACGATGAAGAAACGGAAGAATATTTCGTTGTTCACTTCAAAACCAGGGAGAGGTACCGGCGAGAGGATACCAAAAATATATTCCTGATTGGTGAGGGGATGCTGTTGATAGATAAAACCAACCTGAAGATCACAGAAGTAAACTTTGAATTTTCCCAATACCATGATGTCAATTTCGAGATCAACCGTGAAGGCAGGAGAAAGGATGTGGCCGGTGAAATCCGCATGCGCTATGCAGGAGGTGAATTTTCCACCCCTTCGGAGCTTGAATTCACCTGTTATTATTTGGGGGAAAATTGGTATAGCCCTAGGGAAGATCCGGTAGGTCACGGGATTGAAAGGTACGAGAAAATAAGATTTGGCCATCATACAGATAATCCGTTGAAGGAAGATATGCCACAGGTTGTCAGATCATTTGCCTTTGTGGGGATGAATTCCCAGGCGGTTTATGGTAGCGACTTTTGGCGGAAAGACCAACATGTGCTGCCTACCTTGAATAGAGAAATATCCAAGTCACTGTCAAACAATATATCCTTGGAAAAGCAATTCCGGAATAATTCCGGAAAAAGATGGAAAGAATGGGACAGTGCCATGGATACTCCTCAAAGTGTTTTCCCTGAGGCCATAGGTTTTGATGAAGGGGTGGAGAAGCACGAGGGTTTGATAAAAGAGATAAGGGAGAAGCGATTTAGGGATGTGTATGATTATCTTAGAGCTAAAGAAGATGAAAGTAATTAGGATAGGGGTTATATTGACTTTATTATTTTGCGTTTTTGGCCAAAGCAAGGCTCAAGAAGATCTTAGGTCCAGGAAAATAGATTCATTGGAGTTTGAAAAGACATTGCAAGATTTTGGGGATTTAGCTGAGGGAACCCTAATCCGCCACAAATTCGAATTCACAAATGCATACACCCGGATGGTTAATCTTTCCATTTTGGAAAAGTCATGTAATTGCACCGATGTAATCTTTGGAAAAAGTGATTTAAACGCCCATGATCAAAGTTATATAGAATTGGTCGTAGACACGAAGGGAAAGTGTGGAGCGTTTTATTCCCATGTGATCATTTCGGCTAATACCCATCGGAAATTCTATAAAATAGGGATAAAAGGGAAAGTTATTAATTGTAAAAATGATTCTACAAAGTAGTTAAAAACTATAATCATTGCCTGCGAAAAAAGAGTATGGTAAAAAAATGTATTCAAGTTTCTTCTTTTAATAGGTGATTTTTTTGTTGGCATTTGCCACACTGAATGGTCTTAATCAATGAATGCCTGTTAAGAATTTAGCAAGATAGCCATAAGTGATAAAACCGGTCGTTCGGTTTTACCAGCGGAAACGTTTTGAATTTTAAGAACTATGCGAAAGGTCACCAGTTATAATTCTCTGTATCAAGGATTATCTGAAAATAGCAAAATACTTGCAACTATGAGTTTTTTTTTTTCAATTTAGATGCCATCAAATCAATGTTTTACTTAACGAAATAAGATCATGATGAGATGGATTAAAAATTCAAAAAAAGGAATGGCAGTTCTCGGAGCTGTAGCCTTTATGCTGGTGGCAGGCTGGTAGTTTGGTGTCAGTGGTACAGAAGTCCCGTTTTCGGAAAAGGAAGTGGCTTTGGAGAATGCGATTGCGGGGAGTGGTAATGAAACCATTTGTTACAATTCCATAACCAGCCTTGCTGGCAGTCAGGTTCGATACTGTCCGTCTTGCTCATGGATAGAGGATAGTAAACCATCTTGGTATTCACCACAAAGAAATTGCTCGTAGGAAATTGTTAATATTTGAGGCCATTGATAACTTAATGGCCTCAAATAAATTTTAAAGATAATGACATGATTTCAAAACCCTTTCCCAAAATTATCTTAATTATTTTTTTGATTGCTTCATTCGTTATTTATAGTTGTGGAAATAATTCATCAAATCAACCCATCTACATGACTTTTGATCAAGTAGATTGTATAAGTAATTTTCCTGAAACTTTTGTGCTGAATAATACAAAAGTACCAAGTATAGACATCATTGGAATAAGGAGTTTTGTAATCCATGACAGTATAATGATCTTGGGTACCACCAATCCCAAAGGTATTTGGTCAGTTATATCACTACCCGATTATCAAGTACTTGGCTCGTTTCTCGAAAGAGGGGAGGGTCCTCTGGAATTTATGCAGGGACCAAACACCTCAAATAAAACCAAATTTATCAGGGAGAAAGGTGAGCTGGTTGCTTACATTTATGATTTCCAAAAAGGTATAGTCAAAAAATTCAATGTTGATAAGTCAATTACCTCAGGTGAATTGCAACTATCAGTTATAGAGGATAATTTTCCGCCATTTTTGTTTAATTTCATAATGATAGATAGCAGTAATTTTTTCATAAAGGAATTAGGGAACAGAGATACCCAGCAACTTAGGTCTTTGTATCAGAAAAGAGAAAAAACAAATTTACCAATACTTGATAAACTTAATCAGGCTGCTTTATCCGAAGGTAAGGATTTTAATATTTTATCAACCAATACCGCTTATAGTGACATTCATGGTAGATTTGTAGAGGCACCTATTGGCTTGAACTATATTAATTTATATTCCCTTGACAGTACTATTACCAAAACAATTTGCATTGGTGAAGAATTGTCTGATATTTCAGTTGTTCAAAATGAATTTCCACAATGGAATAGGAAATACATCTTTGCGAATGTAAGTACATTCGACAACTTTTTTGGTGTAATCCATGTAAATGAAAGTTTTAGAAACTATGAAACTATCAGAACCAAACTCCCTTCGATCATGCTGTTTGATTGGGATGGGGAGCCTTTGGCCGAATTGAAAATGGAAAAGCACCTAACACACTTCGATATTGATTTTATTAATCAAGAACTTTACACCTTTGACGTACATTCAGATGAATTTTTTAAGTATGATATAAAGGATGTCCTGTTAAAGTTAAAATAAACAAATCGAAAACTAATTAAAATATTGGTAAAAGACAGTTTTGGTTCTGGGGAAATTACTACTGCATAATAATTAGAGAAAGTTAAATCAGTAAATGATTTCTGGCTCTACGGCCAAACCCAAAAATTGATTGCATCGTTTGACTTGGAATCACCAGGTGAATTTTATCAAAAGGCTTTTCGTCAGCCAGAAAATATGTTCCTGGCAGTGGACATGCTGTGGAATTCAGACAGTACGCTTATTTGCCAATTGGCAGATGGTGACGATAAATTTGTGATTTATGATACACTTGGAAATCAGCTTTCCTTCTTTGGTCAATGGAGCCAAATGCTGGAAGACCGCTCCCTTCCTCCCAATGTGATAAAATCTGTTCATCAGGGGAAATCCTCCATAAGCCCAGACCATAAAAAATACGTTCAAGTAGGGCTATTAAGGGATTATATTGAGATTCTGGACTTGCACAGTGGTAAGATTTCTTCTGTTAGTGGGCCGGTACATAATATACCGGAGTTTGAAGTAGACTATTCGGCAGGTTATCCCATGGCGCAATTCACAGACATGAGCAGATCACATTATTATATGGACGTAGTAGCAGGAGAAGAATACATTTATGCCCTCTATTTTCGTAAGTCCGTGGATGTTTACTTTCAGGAAGGAGAGATGGCCAGAGAAATCTTTGTGTTCGATTATGCCGGCAAATTGGTAAAAACCTACAGCCTGGATCACTCCCTGGTTACCTTGGCAGTAGACGAGGAAAACAAGCGTTTTTTTGGTATTTCATCCGACAAAGATCCCAATGTAGTGATTTTTGATGATGGGGATATGTAATTCCAAAAACATTAGAAAGGTAGTAGCAAATTGAAATCAAGATTTTGGCGGTATTGTTGCAGAAAAAAAGGCAACAATACCGCCAAAATCGTAGGGTTTCTTCTTACTTAACACGGGCTTTCTCCCGTGGCTACAGAGATTTCGCCCATCCTGGGCTCTCCGTTAGGAGATTAATATTAAGGGATAAATGGGATATAATTGCACGGGCTGGCATGTTATTACCCATGGAACTAATGGTGTGTTTTAGGATACGAAGACAAGTTTTTAATTTTTTGCGTCAAGGATTTCCAGAATTTGTTTTTTGAATTTCGGAAGGATGTCCGTTATCACGGCCCATAAAGCCGGGAGGTCCACACCAAAGTAGTCGTGAATTAATTTGTCCCTCATCCCTGCAATTTTCTTCCATTCGATTTCAGGATACTTTGCACGAAACTCAGGAGAGAGCTTTTTTGTAGCTTCACCTATATTTTCAAAATTCCGGATTACTGCATCCTGAACAAGCGAGTTAGTTAAAAAATTATCTGAGGTAAAGGTAGCAGTATAGTTATCGATTTTGAAAATACAATCTTGGATGTGATGGATGTATATCAAATTATCCTTCTGCATAAAATATTTTTTTCAAGTCACTTTCAATATAAGGGATCAATCGTGGGGAAATGGCCTTTTTGGTAATAAGGTCAACTTTCAGGTTGAGGATTTCTGTCAATTCATTTTCAGCCCCAATGATATCGAGCAGATTTACAGTATTCTGAAATTCGACAAGAATATCCAAATCACTATCCTGACTGTTCTCATTTCGGGCAAATGAACCAAACACACCTATCATCTTAGGAGTGTAGGGTTTTAAAATAGCTATAATTATATTTTTTTGCTCTTCGGTAATCATCTACTCACAATATACGAAGAAATGTACGCTGTTTTTTAAAAAAAAAATTTAGCATTCTTTTAAGCAATAATATTTTATTTTAAGTAATCTGAAGTATGTCTTAGACAATCTTTTATGTGCTTAAATCACGTCTCGTGAGGTGTGGAGAAATTCTATTCCATAATCCGAGTTAAATTTTCACTTAAGAGATTACATTTGGGTTTTCCCGACTTACAATTGCGTTTTTCCCAATTGCAGGGCAGGTTTTCCTGCTTGAAATGCCCTAAAAGAGTAACATTGAATTCTAAGACATGGGAAAAGAAACGTTAAGTAGCTAACTCAGCTCGAGATTTTGTCAGCATTGTTGCAGAAAAAAAGGCAACAATACCGCCAATATCGTGGTGTTCCTATTTACTTCCCACTGACTTTCACTCGTGGCTACAGAGATTTCGCCCTTCTAGGGTTTTCAGTTTTATTTTAATTGAACGGTCTACATTATTATAATAGGCTGATTTCGATCCAATTTCATAATAAAATAGTCTTCGGTGGGCTTTGAGAGGGCTTTGAATGGAGAAAGCTGAAAGAATCCCTGGCCAGACGGGACTGCCACACCCTTCCTCAGCTCAGCCCCTCGCAAAAGGGTTCGCAGTGACGATCGATACGGGTTTTTAATATGGTCCACCATACCCCGATAAGCTGAGTTCAACTCAAGTTAATAACAAAATCTTCATTCCAGTGGACAAAGCTGTGGGAATCTTCAGTAAGAAGGGATTGCCACAGCCCTTCTTGCTTAGCTGCCCTGAAAGGGCAAAATACCTAAACACAGGGTGATAGCCCTGTGAATGTGGAACTACATCTTCAAACCACTAGCTTCACCCGTGGTTATTATTATTGAAGCCCTCTAGGCTTCTTCTGATCAAATTATTTAAAAATTTCATCTTGACATGCCAGGTATTTGCTTTTTTAGAATAGGTGGATATTGCTATCCGTATTCTCTAGGCTTAGAGAAGGCTTTGGGTGGAGAAAGCCGTGAGCATCATAAGCCAGGAGGGCCTGACTGCCACACCGTTTCCTAGCTCAGCCCCTCTAAAAAAGGGTTCGCAGTGACGGTTTAAGAGGGTTTATAAAGCGATTTATTCTGGAATCAGATAAATGATAAAAATTGAACACCTGTAAACCTAAGTTCGATTTATATACCTACCAGTAAGATAACTTTTATTTAGTCAAGCAGTACCCTCCTATCAATAGACTCAAAAAAACAGATCAAATAAATCCCTCCGTCTAGGCGGAGGGTATGGGTTTTTTTTGTCAACGTCACAAATATCAATTCATTATACCTTGTTATTCCCGTATAAATCCCCCTAGCCCCCATTCTCTTTAAGGGAGCCAGGGGGCTTTTTTTGAGTATTTTCAATTTATAACTAATTGTTTTAATTATAGTTACGTAAGTAAATCCCCCTAGCCCCCTTTTGAAAGGGGGATTTCGATTTTCAGGATTAGAAGGTACAATTCCTAGCTTTGCAATTGTCCAGCCTGATTGAAGGATACCAATTTAGCCGCACTAGGTGTAGATTGCATCTACACCTTCGCCATATTCCGTTTTCAGGAAGGCAATAAGTTATTGAGTGTATAAGCTATCAGTTGATTGTCCAGTGGCTTTCCGGCCTTATTGAAAATGCTATCTAATTTTAGCTCATAAATATAACCAGCTTTAAGTTCTTCCAGTACCAAACCAATCGTCTTATGGTCCGAGGAAATTTCTATCTTCTGAATGCCTACCGATTCTAGGTCCCTTTGTGTAGACTTGTCCACAGGCTCATCAAAAGGTTTTTTCTGGTAAGCATAAAAATAGTGGCGCAACTGGTAATTTTTAATTTTCAAAGCTCCTTCTGGGTCCACAGGCTGGGTGAATGTAAGTTCAAAGCCATTTTTTGTTAAGGCAATTTTAGCGATATCCATAGGTGGATTTCCGGTGGAGGTAATCTTTTGAATGCCTTGATCACCCCGCCAACCATGCGCAATCTGCCCTACCCATAAACTTCCTTCTGGACCAAAGGCTAGCCGATTGTTGCCAACACGCAGTCCCTGCCCGTCAATAAATGGCATACAAGCACCTTGAAATTCACCGTTGACCTCCTCAAGCATTACCCTGAAGATCCGGTCCCTATTCATTTCTCCAATCAAAAATTGTCCCTCAAAATCCTTGAACTGCTCGTTGTTTTTTATAAATAATGGTTGCGTGGGAGAATTGGCCATTATCCCATGAGGAAACAACACCGCCGCCTTGGTCCTAAGACTATCCAATGTTGAAATAGGTAGTGCAAATGGATCCACATCTTTCCACTCCTCTTGCCAAACAAGACTTGCAGGATGTCCGAAAAAGCGGTCTTTTTTCACATGGTATAGCGTACTGGTTTCTACCCAATCACTTTGGTTGTCGGTAACAAATAAGTTTCCTAAATCGTCAAAGCCCAATCCATTTGGGGACCTAAAACCTGAAGCAAAAGGGATAACTGTTCCATCAGGCTGAACTTTCAAAACCCAACCTCTATAAGGAACAACAGAATACATCTGTCGTTTTCCATCTATACCATCTCTTCCATTTAACCGCAACTCCCCACGAACATTCTCCCTAATTCCTCCACCAGATGAAGCTGTATTCAAGGCAATATAGAAATTCCCTTCACTGTCCATAACTGGCCCATAATTGAATTCGTGGTAGTTGCCTGATATTCCAAAATCAGCTGTGATTTTTTCATAAACATCTGCTTTACCATCATTGTCCATATCCATGATCCGGGTCAATTCCGGTCTTTGTAAAACCACTATTTCATTGTCATTGATTACAACCAAACCTAATGGCTCATGAAGCCCTTCTGCAAATAGCTGCCATTCATTGGTCTTAGGGTCAAAAATCATGACTTCGCCCCTGGTAAAACAAGCGATCAACCGGCCGTCTGAAAGGAAATCAAGCCCACCAGTTTCTGCCAATAAGCCATCAGGAATTGGCACATTATCCACCTGATAGGTGGCCCCTGCTCCTTGTGGTTTGGGGTCACAGCCTGAAATGACACAAAAACCTATTAGTAGTACAATTAATAACTGCCTCGCTTTTGTCATTATTTATTCGCTTTTGTCATCGTAATGGTAAATTCCTTTGCCTCTTCAGGGCTTAACATTAAGGCTCCCCTTACTATCTTCCCCTTATTAAATTCATATTTAACCTGTTCACCAGGGGTTAGAATGAACCAAACTGGGTCATTCCCTTTGCTTATTTTGACCGTTCGGATCAATCCTGAACCATCCTCTTTGGGATGTATGATTTCATGAACCTCCACCCCTGAGAGCAGATAGTGAAATTCAGGATACCCATCGATCAATCGGTACCTCAAAAACTCAGGTTCTGGAATAGTTTCTCTACTACCGATCCTTAGGGGGAATTCAATTTTCTCCCTATAAAAAATTTCTCCCAAGACCTTTGCATAAGCATTTTTATGCCCATGCCATAAGTCTGTATTGTCTAGAAAATCTCCCTCCCAGGCAAACTGTAGCTGGCACAACTCAGCATCCCAACAGTAAGACAATTGATGAGGAAGGTGAACAGCTATGCTTGCAAGGCTTGACCCTTCAATGAAAACCCGATAAAGATAAGGGGCTGGGTTGTCATATGGGTGCAATTTCGGTTGATGATGCATCGAAGAACTTTCCGTATTGTCCTCTTTTTTATCTCCTCCTCTTCGGGAAGGCGGAATGTTTTCATCTTTGGCAAGGTCTGGTAATTCAGGATCTTCAGACACGTACATGGCACCATACATGATAAAACCATGACCTGGATAAGTACATACATAAGGATAAATACCGGGCTCCTCAGGGGCTATAAACTGTATGGTTTTGCTCTCGCCCGGATAGATTACAGGAATAAACCATAACACCAGCGAACTTTTAGGAATAAAATTCATTTCGGGTCCTTTTTCTGCCAATTTTTGCGCTGCATTGACGATGTCCAATCTTGATCCTGGTTGAGTAATGACCATATTGTGTGCCATATCATCATCATTGGAAAGCCTAAGTTCCACATTAGCACCAGGCGAAACAGTAAACCTAACTTGGTCAAATTGAAGTCCTGGAATTGCCTTTATTGCGATAGTTGTGATTTTTTTATCTCCACCCTGTGCCAAAAGGGCTGTTTGCAACAGGAAAGCAAACCCGAAAATCAATTGTATTCTATATTTTAATTTCATAGCTAACCGTGTCGATTAAAAATCCTTAAAAGGACCTCTTGGTGCTGCATTTTTCATCGCTTCTTTCCATTCTGAAAACTTTCTGGTAAGTTCTTCCAATTTTTCTGGTTTCTCTAAAGACAAATCCTTTTGCTCCCCAATATCCTGTTTCAAATCAAACAACCCATTCCCTTTTGCTGACTGTACCCATTTCCACTGACCAATTCTCGCTGCCTGATCACCCCTAAATTCCCAATACATTTCTGACCGATCAACGCCTTTTTTCCCCTGGAGAACAGGCAACATGTCAAAGCCATCATAGATGACACCCTTAGGTAATTCTAAACCGGCAGCCGCAACCATCATTGGAAACAATTCTAGAGAAGATAAAAAGGCATCGTTGGTTTGTCCTGCCTCTATTTTACCTGGCCATTTAACCAAACAAGGGACTCTTACGCCGCCCTCAAAAAACTGAGCCTTCCCTCCCCTTAGAGGTGCATTGTCCGCCAATGACATTCCCCCATTGTCGGAAAGGAAGATAACCAAAGTGTTTTCCTCTTGCCCTAATTCCTTTATCCGTTGCAAAATATTTCCAATGGCCTGGTCCATTTGGGTGACAGCCGCTTTATATTGCCTTTGTTTTATGCCTCGTTTGGTGTTTGACTCAGGGTACATCTGTAAGAACTTTTCAGTGGCCTGAACAGTACCTTTAATCTCAGGATCCAAATTGGAAGCGCTGTGGGGAGCATTGAATGATAAAGTTAGAAAAAAGGGGTTTCCCTCATTTTCATTGATAAATTCCAGCGCTTCTCTTTCGAAAAGGTCAGTTGTGTAGGTCCCCCTATCCTCAATAGTAAGTTGATTACCATCGATCATGGATGGACTCCCGTACCGCTCATGGGTAAAATAATCAATGCCTGTATTGGCAAAGCCATAATACTTGTCATAGCCTTGTTGTAAAGGTAAATAGCGCTTCAATTGTCCCAAATCCCATTTACCAACATACCCATTGGTATAACCCCCATCTTTTAAAACTTCGGAAATAAAGATTTCCCTAAGGTCGGTACCCAAAATCCGCTCAGGGGAAACACTGTATTCATAGGCCGTATATTGGTGCCCATAATTGACCATGTTGTTACGGAAGAGTTCAAAAGTGCCATTTCTTTGCGGATACCTTCCTGTAAGTAGCCCACTTCTGGAAGGGGTGCAGGCAGAACCTGTTACATAAAAATTAGTCAGCCGTACGCCTTCAGCTGCCAATTGATCCAAGTGTGGGGTCAATATGTCTTTATTACCAAACGAACCCAAGTCATGATACCCCTGATCGTCAGATATAATGAGCAGGATATTGGGTTTTTGCTCTTGGCCCAATACATGGTTACCCACAAAATACAATAAAGAAAAAAGCAAGCACCTAAGTATCATAAGCCTGAAGAATTGAATATTGAATGTATCCTCTAAATAGTAATGTTTATGCCTTTTGTTGCAAAAATTGGCTTTGCCATTTTCCGGTAATTTTGGCCGAATACTTTCATTTGCTCTGTATGCGTAAGAGAGGCATCAAGTACTTTTGACATTTCCGTTGAATAAGAACGACTTGGGCCGTGTCCACCCCATACAATTCGATCAATTCCTAATTCGTTAACAGCATAATCTACAGAGCCTGAATGCGGGTCTGCGCCACTAAATTCAAACATTACGTTTTCATATGGCCTGACGGCTCTCGCTGCCAACTCCCAATCCCCACCTGCATGTCCACATATTAACGGTACATCCGGGAATCGCTTGGCAAGCGTCGCAACATCCATTGGGGTAGACTCCCCGTCAAGGTTCCCTCCCCCAGGCCATCTAGGCTCTCCCCCTACTTTAATCCAAGTATGGATATAAATAACGGCTCCTAATTCAGCTGCATAACGAATGATCTGATCATTTTGGGCGGCGTCACAGGTTACACCAAGTTTATTGCCCCCAACATACTTGATACCCACACAAGGTCCATTGGCAATCCACTTTTTCATTTTATCACAACTTTCCTCCGGAAAACCAGGGTCTATGGGAATAATTCCTGAGATCAATTCAGGGTTTTTATTCAAGATTTCAAGTTGGGCAGCATCGTGTGGTTTAGGATCCAGCGGATCGCTTAGGGTACCGCCTATATCCACTGAAATGATACGTTCTACCCCCATCCTTTTCACATAAAATAGCATTTCCTCATGTTGCTTTATCGGCTCGGACCCCGTCAGAAACCCATGGTAATGCGTATCCCAGATCCTAAATGCTTTTAATTCTTCTATATCTGGAAGCCCGTATAAGTGGGGATCAATGGCGAAATTGTTCATAATGGATTTGTTATTTTTTTAAAAGGATTTTAATAACCTATAGGGATGCATTCATGAAACTATTGGCATTTCCATACAAAATCCCATTGGCATGCTCACCACTTAATGGTGATTCCATAAGCTTCAAAAGGCTTGCTTCTACAGGAAAATAAGGCATGTGAGAACCAAATAATACACGTTCTGCAGCCAATGGAATGCCCTTTTTCCCATTCCATGGATTTCCTTCAATCAACCTTCCCAATGCTCCACTGCTTTCTATTCTGGACGTGTCAAAAACCACATTGGTCTCCTTAATGAATCGCTCCAAAAGATCTCCTGTAATTTTGTGTGTCCAATAAAGCATTTGAATTTTGACCTTGGGGTACTTTTTAATAATGTCCACCAAAGGGTTCATATCTGCAGGTCTTGTTAACACGATCGGATGGTGATTCCTACTGTCATCCATGTCCCCTACAATCTGAAGAATCATATTCCTTTTGGCTACCTGAGCCACCAACTTTTCAAAATCAGAATGACTGGGATCAAAGGTTTGGTAGGTGGGGTAAATCCTCACCCCTGGCATCTTATACACCTCATCACAACGCCTCAGGTCTTCCTCCCAGTCAGGCCAGGCGAGGTTTACCGTTCCAAAAGGAATCAGCATCCCCTTTCCATTTTGCTTGCATTCTTTGGCCAATCGATCATTGACTCCATTGATATCTTTGTGAAAAAGTGCCTCAAAACTTCCAGCCCAAGCCTTTTCCACCCTGTGTTTGTTAAGTTTGGCGAGTAAATCACCAGTATCACCGTATTTTAATTTTCTAAATGGCCATTCAAATAAATTGATATTGGTATCTATTGCACCCGGTTTCCCTTCAAATAGGTTGAATTTACTTTTGATGTCCTCCGTCGGTGAATTTGAGGAAAAGGTCACAGGCAGTGAGGCTGCGGCAGTGGCTTTAAGCGTGGTACTAAAAAAGGTGCGACGGTTTACTTTTTTCATAATGTTGTTATTGAGACTTTCAATGGCGGTTAATGTTTTTTTCAGGTGGTTTTGATTTTATTCAAGCTATCTCTGTTTTCGAATACTTTCGTTATTCCAGCGACTATCTCGTCCATTTCCTGACGAGAGCCTAAAAGCATTCCAGAGCCCCAGAAAGAAATCAGCGTTTCATTGCAAATCTTATCGCAATTTGGGAGATCCAGCGCATTGGCGTACTCTTCCCGTCTTTCTTTTGTATACATGGTTTGGTATTCATCCAATCCCAAAATATGTTGGATCCAGGGTTCTTTATGAAGTCCGTTTTTAATATAGGAGCCCATAGGAATCCCTTCTGCATTTAGTGCTTTTAAGAACAGACACCTGTCAGCGCCATTAAAATGTTCCTTATTATAGGACATCGCAAAATGGTAATAGGAACTGCTCTCTGTGCCGGGGTATTTTTTCTGTGGGGTCAGTCCTGGAATATCTGCCAGTTGAGCAATAAGGTATTCAGCATTTTCATTGCGTTTTAAAAACCTATCCTTTGCCCCGGGCAACTGTCCCATAAGTATAGCCCCTTCAAATTCATTCATTCGGTATTTTGGACCAATGGTTTCGTTCCTGCCCTTTCGGGAGGCCCCTCGGTTTTGAACAGTATAACATTGTTCCATCAATGCCTGATCATTGCCAACAACTGCCCCTCCTTCTCCGCAGGCAATGGCCTTACTGGCCTGAAAACTAAAACAGCCCAAATCCCCAATGGTACCTATTGCTTTGCCTTGATATCTTGAAAATGGTGCTTGGCAGGAATCTTCTATGACTTTCAAGCCATGTTTTCTCGCCAGCTCCATTATCCGTTCCATATTGGCAGGAACCCCCATGATATGCACAGGCATAATGGCCTTTGTATTTTTATTGATTTTTTTTGCTACTTCTTCAGGGTCCAGTTGAAAAGAAGTAAGGTCAAGGTCTACCATCACGGGTAGGGCTCTGCTGGTCAAAATAGATGAAATAGTCCCCATATCTGTATAGGGAGAAGTAATTACTTCATCTCCCGGACCGATGCCAAGGGCTTCTACACAAGTACTTAAAGCCTGGGTTCCAGAACCAGTACCTACACTGTATCCAACCCCAACCTGCTTCGCAAATTCCTTTTCAAATGTAGGCACATTGCCAGAAGCGGATTGTATCCTGCTCCAAATACCACTTCGAGTGGTTTTGACAATCTCATTCACCATTTTATCATCCACATAGGGCCATGCAGGTCCTATCCTGCCTTTTTCTCTTATGGTATTGCCTCCTAAAATAGCCAATTTCTCTTTGCTCTGCGTCCATACATTGCCTAGGCTTGGCAAAACAGGTGTGGCGGCTATGGCCAAAGAACTGGTAGAAAGATCAGCCATAAATTTTCTCCTACTGTGTGCTTTGTTCATTGGTTTGAAGTTTTATTTGAACCAGAAATATAAAATAGACATTCTATTTCATGATGTAATCACTTACCGAGAAAAGTCAGGAAATCCTATTGCATAATCCGGGTTTGAGAGTAATTTCTAGACTTGCTACACCGCTTTGTAATTCTTACATTCAAAAAGGCGTATGCCATCTTAGGCATGCCTTATAAATTTAACATTTTTTGCGCATTCCTCCATCTCAACAACTCTTTTGTGCTTTCACTGGCTTCACCGTCTCTTAAAGATTCGATTCGCAACATTCCTGTCAGGTAATCCAATACTGGGGCATGTGTACCAAAAGCAAATTTATCTGCCCCGTAAAATGCTATGGCTTGTGCCATATTGGTCAGTGATCGACCCGAGGTGTCTAGGAGTACTTTACTTTTCATAAGTAACTCAAAATCTTCATTTTTAAGTTGATACCCATTCGCCAGATTTAAAATAAAATATTTTGTGTCCGGCACTTCCTTTATAACGGACAATAAATCCACTAAACCTTGCTCGGATTTGGCTGTCCCTGCTACTTGATCCAGGTCCATCCAGGATTTTTGTCTGCTATCCACCATTCGGACAGTCAACCCAACAACTAAGTCCTCATCTCGGGCCATTTTTACCAATTCAATACAAGTGGCATCCGTCAACTTATAGTCATGGTATTGCGGATAAATACGCAAGCCTTTAATTCCAGCTTTGACACATTTATTAAAATCACTTTTCCAACCTGGATAAGTGGGATTAATTATGGCAAATGGCATCAATCTTTCTGTAAAAGTCTTATTGGAATTGAGTTCATCAAATAAAGACTCATTGGCAGTTTGGCAATTTTTATAGAGGATCCCACTCATATTGGCCACTGCAGCCTTGTCAACCCCAAACTGATTCATCTTTTTAAGCAGCGCTTCACAAGAAGTATAGGCCATCTGCTTAAATGGCCAATTGCCCACATAAGCATTGATATCAATTAACACCAAAGCCTCCCTTCTTTAATAAACCATTGTAGTTGTCGAAAAATAGTTTTCTTTTCTGTTGCTCGCTAAGGTTGGATGCCAACACTTTTCCTATGCTTTGGTAATAACTGTTGTCCGTTCCAAAAAAGAGTCTGTCCTCACCCAAATACTTAAGCGCGAAGTCTATCATATTTTCTTCATTGTTGCTGCCTCCTGTATCTACATATATATTGGGCGTATTTTCAAAGGTCTTACACATGCATTCCCAATCTCCCCCTCCACCAATATGGGCGAACTGGAAATTGGCATCAGGAAATTTATTGGCAGCAGCTACAAAATCTTCCGGTGTAGAAGTGCTGGGAGATTTACCTACACCATATTTCATTTGGTAGCCCCCAACACCTAACTGACATTCCCCATGCATAAAAACAATCATTTTTAAAGCAGAGAGCTTTTCAATAATAGGCTCATACAAGGGGTCAGAGATTTTTACTTGGTTGTATAAGCGGGTACCCACCAAGCCATTGTCCACGCAACGATTAATTTCATCAATCGCCTCCTTTTTATAGGTCGGGTTAATGGTAAACTCCCCTACTAATCTGTCAGGAAAGGCCTTCACTCCTTTAATCACTGTATCATTGATCCTCCTTATTTCCTCTGGCGTAGCTGCTATAGGAGTCATAGGCATGCCGACAAACATCTTTTCTATGGAAAGTCTGTCCGCAAAATCAATTTGCTCACGTAACTGATCCGGTGTCATATTAGAGGTAGCATAGGCATCAATTTTCCTATACTTTTTAACTTCCTTCATAAGGTCAAATTCATCCTTCTGGGACGCACTTCCCTTGAAATCAGCGGGTGAAATACCCGTCATCAAACCAAAAAAGGAAACTGTTCCACCTACCGAAAATTCTCTTCTTGTCATGACCATGACCAATTGGTTTTTATGTAAGAATTTAAACCCAGCATTAAATAATGCTGGGTTTAAATTCTTTTAGATCAATAACCATCATTTTGAACCATCACGCCTGGAGCAGCCAGTTGGATTTGCTCATAGGGTATGGGAAAAATTTTCATGTAAGGTTGTGCATTGAGATTTTGAATTACAGCCATATCTGTCGAGGGGTTGTATTCACTCTCAAGTTGGGTCAGCTCCGTGGTGAACCTGCCAGTACGCACCAAATCAAACCACCTGTTATTTTCTACAGCCAGTTCAAGCCTTCTTTCCAATAGTAGTTTGTCCATGAACAATTCTTCGGTAGCAATGTCTGCCATGGTATAATTATGGTCTGAATTTCCAAAAGCCCTTTCCCGAATCCGATTTAATTGGGCCAGGGCAGTCACTTGATCTCCCAAATGGTGAAGGGCTTCTGCATGAAGTAATATCATATCAGCCAACCTTAAAACAGACAAATCAAGTCCTGAACTACCAATTATCTCCAAGGGAATAATGAATTTATTAAAGTAGGGAAACCAAAAAAGTTCATCATCAGGAGCTGAAGAAAAGGTGAGTTGCATTTCAGTGATGGTCACGCTAAATCTAGAATCACCCGGCTCAAAAACTTTATGCAAATCCCAGGTAGGTCTTCCGACCCGGTTTCCATTATTTATTATTCCATAAATTCCTGCAGTGGGTGCCAGTGCATAAGTGAGTCCATGGCCATTGGTACCTTCGACATAGGGTACAGAAAATATAGATTCGGAATTAACTTCAGTTTCTAAACGGAATAAATCATGATACTCAGTCAGCAGCTCATAATTATAATCTGCAAATAATTTTTCCAAATGGGTTTTGGCATCCTGCCATTTCTCCTGATAAATCATCACTTTTGCCAAAAGGGATATCGCTGCAGCTTTGGAGGCCCTGCCTTGTACAGAAGTGGCAGGAAGCTTACTAATGGCATCATTTAAGTCATTCTCTATCAATTCGTAAATAGCCGACACTGATGCTCTTGGTACTTGTCTTGATTCGTCCACCTCAATGATACTTGTAACCGCCGGAACTCCGCCAAAAACCCTTACGAGATCAAAATAGAAGTAAGCCCTCATGAATTTAGCTTCCCCCATATGCTTTGCTTTCAAATCTGCATTGTAATCTGAAGGCACGTCTATATTTGCCAGGACGGTATTTGCTCTAAAGATGCCGTTATAAGTAGCTTTCCAGAAGACATTGAGCCTGGGGTTTTCAGGACTAACATCCAGCAGTCCTATCTCAGCCATTCCAGGAGATGTGGCAAAATAATAGCCATACATATTATCCGAAGGAATTTCCATTAGCTCATAATCCGTGGGGTACCTTGATTGTAGCGAATTATAAACCCCCAAAACTGCCAGATCGATATCCTTTGAACTTTCAAAGGCATTGACATTGGTCAATATGGATTCTGGAATTGGATTGAGAAGGTCATCATGACAGGCTGTTACGCCCAGTAAAATGGCCAAAATGCTTAGTATATTTAATTTGTACGTTTTCATTTTTCTATATATTTTGTGCCAATTCCAATCAAAAACCAATATTTAGTCCCAGGACGAATGTCCTATTCAGGGGTTCTGAACCAAGATTTACCCCAGGGGTACTACTTATACCTGAAACCTCTCCCCTGGTGGTTCCTTCGGGATTATAGGCATGGTTTTCTTGGCTGGTGATAACCAGAAGGTTATTTACAGAGGCATACAACCTTAAAGATTTAATGCTATTACCCGCTGAGAAATTGGGGAAAGTATACCCCAGGTTTACACTCCGCACATTTAAAAATGAGGCGTCTTCCAAATAAAAATCATTGTTGGTATTGTAGCCAAACAACTGGCTTAAAGCGGCTGCAGGAGTTTCCCCATCCCCGGGATCATCCTCAGACCACCACTGCCTTTCTACCAGCGACCTTCTCATGGCCCCCATGGTGTTGCCCTCATAAAACTGATTTTCTACATTGAACATTTTCGCACCCAAAGTTGCTGTCATAAAGACACTCAAATCAAATTGTTTCCAATAAAATTCATTGGAAAAACCGAGTTGCATTTTAGGTTGGAAACTTCCTAAAATTACTTTGTCCTCGGGGTCTATCTTACCATCATTATTAACATCCTCAAAAATAGGATTGCCTGGCTTGGATCCAGCCAAGCTGGGATTTTGGGAAATCTGTTCTTCATTTTGAAAAATGCCTACCTTCTTGTAGCCGTAATAGGAGAACATAGGTTCTCCCTCTCTTAATAAAAAGTCCATGGACCAGTAGGTGTTAATTCTTTCATCCACTTCGCCCAAATCAGTAACTTCATTTTTATTGGTGGAAAAGTTAAACGAAGTATTCCATTTAAACTCCCCTACCAGATTCCTGGTATCAATCTCTACGTCTATTCCACTGTTTCTTACTTCACCCACGTTATTGATAATGCTGCTAAAACCAGTTATGGCAGGGGTGTTTACATTGTATAGCATACCCGTGGTAAGGTTGTCATAGTAGTCAACATTTATATTAAACCTGTTTTGAAAAAAACTAATCTCAAAACCGAAGTCATAGCCCTTTGTCCTTTCCCAGGAAAGTTTGGGATTGGCCATTGAATTTTGCGCTATACCATTTACCAGCATATTATTGGGCGAGTAGTTTACCGTACTTACGGTCCCCAGGTATTGAAAATTTCCAATATTAAAATTTCCGGTAACCCCATAGCTTGCCCTTAACTTAAACTCGGACAGGTTAGGAATATTTTTTATAAACTCCTCCTCAGAAAGTCTCCATGCTGCAGATATGGACGGGAAGTTTCCCCACTTGTTTTCCGGACCAAACCTTGAACTACCATCCCGTCTGAAGGATGCTTCCAATAGATACTTGTCTCGAAAACCATAATTGACCCTGGCAAAGTAGGACACCAAACCCCACTCAGATTTTGATTGGGTAGTATTGGCTGGGTTGATAATGGCATTGTTAAGTGTCTTTACCTTATCGTTATTAAACGAATTGGAAACAGCATAAATCCCAAGAGATCTGGAGGTGGAATTTTGATAAGAAGCACCAAGCAATCCACCTACGTTATGAACTTCATTAAACGTTTTGGTATAATTAAATACGTTCTCGTTGACAAGGTTTATACTTCTTGAGTCGTTTACCCTTCCGTTCACATTTACCCGTGAATCTCCGATCCCTCCACTCCAAAAATCATTATTGGTAAACGCAATGTTGGTACCAACAGAAGTTTTGAAACTAAGACCATCCATTAGCTCCAAATTGATAAATGCCCTTCCAATATTTGTGAAAACATTGGAGTAGTTCTCCGTTCCGTAGAGGTAAACATAAGGACTTGCCTGCCCTGAATGGCCGGTCGGGATATAATCGTAAGTCCGTGAATATTTCCCATCAATATAATCCGGGCTGACAAATGGGGGATATTTTACCAGAGAAACCATATTGGAGCCTGCATATCGTGTTTTAGCGTAGGATGGACTCAATTCCATTCCTAAACTAACCACTTCATTGACTTTTACATCCACATTGGCTCTAAAGCTGTATTTTTTGTAGCCTGAAGTTTTTAACACCCCTTCTTCATCCATGTAGGTTCCTGATAAGTAGTATTTTGTAGATTCGGTACCCCCTGCCAACGAGATGTTGTGGTTTTGAATGGTAGCGGTCTGAAGTACTTCATCCTGCCAAATGGTTTGTGGAAGTTCCTTGGTAAGTGGATTGACCTGATAGGTTAATGGTCTTCGGGGATCCCCCCATATTGGAATAGCGGTATCTCCTCCAGCCCAGGCAAATTCCCTGTTTTGGTATTTGGTCAGGTATCCATGCCACTCCTCTCCCGTCAGCCAATCATCATGGGCGATTGCATTGGATATGCCGAAATAGGAATTAATTTTTAATTCCGGCTGCTTGCTTGAACCTCTTTTTGTGGTTACCAGAATAACTCCTCCGGCTCCCCTTGAACCATAAATGGCAGTAGAAGAGGCATCCTTCAACACTTCGATGGACTCCACATCATTCATGTTTAGTTGTCCCAGATCCCCTCCCGGAAAACCGTCAATTACCACCAGAGGGTCATTGCCGGCACTTATGGAACCCAATCCGCGGACCCTGATATCAGGAGCATCACCCGGCCGGTTCCTCGTATTGGAAATATTAACCCCTGCCATCCTTCCGGCAAGGACATTTTCAAGTCTTCCGACTGGCAATTGATCCAATTTTTGGTTCTCGAGTTTAGAAATAGATGAGGTTACAGAAGTTTTCTTTCGCGTACCGTAGCCTATGACGACCACTTCATCCAAATCAGATTGCTCTGGGCTAAGGTTGATTGAAAGAGTTTGTCGATTAGCGACAGGTACTTCCTGGGTTACAAACCCTACAAAGGAAAAAACCAAAACGGCATCCTCCTCCGGTACATTTAAACTAAAGGCACCATCTATATCTGTGACCGTTCCAATATTGCTATTCTTGACCAAAATATTAACGCCTGGCAGTGTTTCATTCCTCTCCACGTCAGTGACTGTGCCTGAAACAGTTCGTTGTTGTGCATGGGTAATTGATCCAACCCCTGAACCCAGGAATAAGACCATTGTAAAAACCCCTAAATAAAAAAGGCGGTT
>Ga0105053_10000496_pt1 | contig 60911 bp, 65 predicted proteins | sample BON01_FD_78093 | JGI IMG/M metagenome (GOLD analysis project Ga0105053, IMG submission 78093) | Freshwater microbial communities from Lake Bonney liftoff mats and glacier meltwater in Antarctica - BON-01 | ecosystem: Environmental > Aquatic > Freshwater > Ice > Glacier meltwater | place: Lake...
GCCGCCGCCCATTCATCATGGCCACACTGCCTCTCCCCACCAACGCGCCCGCCACCCTGCAGCGGCTTGACGGCTATCGCGCCGAACAGGCGGCCAAGCGGCTGCGCACGCTGCTGTTCGCGGCGGCCACACTGCTGGCCTGCCTGCTTGCGGCCTGGATGGGCGAAGTCGACCTCGCCAAGTTCGTCGAGAATTTCCACAAGTTTCCCAACTACATCCTGGGTATCACCCCGCAGTTGCGCTGGGCCACCCTGGGCGAGGATTTCGCCGAGTGGTACTGGGGCTGGAAGCGCTGGGGCCGGCTGCTGATCGACACGGTGCTGATCGCCTATGCCGGCACCCTGCTCGGCCTGGTCGGCGGGCTCATGCTGTGCTTCACCGCATCCGCCAACCTCACCGCCCGGCGCTGGCTGGTGCTGGGCGCGCGCCGCCTGCTGGAAATCCAGCGCAGCGTGCCGGAGCTGGTCTATGCCCTGATCTTCGTCGTGGCTTTCGGCCTCGGGCCGTTCCCCGGCATGCTGGCGATCGCCATCCATACCACCGGGGCACTCGGCAAGCTGTTCGCCGAGGTGAACGAGAACATCGACCTCAAGCCGGTCGACGGCATCTACGCCACCGGCGCCTCCTGGTTCCAGGCGATGCGCTTCGCCGTGCTGCCGCAGGTGATGTCCAACTACGTCAGCTACACGCTGCTGCGCTTCGAGATCAATGTGCGGGGTGCCGCCGTGCTCGGCTTTGTGGGCGCCGGGGGCATCGGCCAGGAACTGCTCGGCGCGATCCGCCAGTTCTACCTGCCGGATGTCAGCGCCATCCTGCTGATGATCGTGCTGACCGTGGCGGTGATCGACATCTTCACCGAGCGCCTGCGCCACGCCCTCATCGGAATGGACGCCCGCACATGAGCGCACCCTCCACCGGCGCGCTGCGCACCTCCGCCCTGGCCAACGCCGCCGCCATCGCCGCCCGCCACGCCGACGTGTTCAGCCCGCCGCTGGCACAGCGCCTGCTCGGCCCGGCAGTGGTCGCACTCGTCCTCGGGCTCTTCGCCTACAGCCTCGTGGTGCTGGGCTTCACGTTCGAGCGGGTCTGGAACGGCCTCGAACGGCTCGGCTACATCCTCGGCTACATGCTGCCGCCCGATCCCGGCAAGCATTTCTGGAAATACTTCCACGCCCTCGGCGAGACGGTTGCCATCGCCCTGCTTGGCACGCTGCTGGGCGCGGTGATGGCGGTGCCGCTGGCGTTGCTGGCCGCCAAGAACATCATTCCGAACCGGTTATTCCATTTCGGCTGGCGCCGCGGGTTGGACTTCCTCCGCGCCATCGACGTGCTGATATGGGCGCTCATCTGGATCAACGTGGTCGGTCTGGGCCCCTTCGCCGGCATCCTGGCGATTGCCATGTCCGATACCGGCGGCTTCGCCAAGCTGTTCTCCGAGGCAATCGAGGCGGCCGACCGCAAGCCGGTCGAGGGCGTGACGGCGGCCGGCGGCGGGGCGCCACACGGCATCCGCTTCGGCATCCTGCCGCAGATCCTGCCGATCATGATCAGCCAGGTGCTCTACTACATCGAGTCCAACACCCGCTCGGCCACCATCATCGGCATCGTTGGCGCCGGCGGCATCGGGCTACATTTGTCCGACACGATCCGGTTGAACGAATGGCAGAATGTCTCGTTCCTGATCGTGATGATCCTGGTGACCGTGGCGATCATCGACTGGATGTCGACGAGGCTGCGCTTCGCCATTATCGGCCGGCGGGCCTGAACCGGCGGGCGCGTGTTCGCCGGTCAGGCCACCGCGCGCGGGGGCTGCGCCGCCTGGACCTGGTGGAACTCGTCCTCGCTCACGCCGTAGACGTCGCGCACCCGCGCGGCGGTCAGTTCATCCGGCGTGCCGTCGAACATGAAGCGGCCGTCCTTCATCGCCACGATGCGGTCGCAGTAGAATCGCGCGGTGTCGAGGTGGTGCAGGTTGCACAGCACGGTCAGCCCGTCCTCGCGGTTCACCCGGCGCAGCGCGTCCATGACCACCTGGGCATTGCCCGGGTCCAGGCTGGCGATCGGCTCGTCGGCCAGGATCATGCGCGGCTGCTGCATCAGCGCCCGGCAGATCGCCACGCGCTGCTGCTGCCCGCCCGAAACCTGGCCGGCGCGCACCAGGGCTGTGTCCAGCAGGTCGAAGCGCTCCAGCGCGCGCAGGGCCGTCGCCCGTTCCGCGGCGCTGAACAGCCCGAGCAGGCTGGCCAGCGTGCCGCGATGGTTCAGCCGGCCGATCAGCACGTTGGTCAGCACGTCCAGCCGCGGGATCAGGTTGAACTGCTGGAAGATCATCGCGCACGACGTCCGCCAGTCGCGCAGCGCCCGGCCGCGCAGGGCGGTGACGTCGGTGTCGCCGAAATGGATGGTGCCCGATGACGGCTCCTGCAGCCGGTTGATCATGCGCAGCAGGGTGGACTTGCCCGCGCCCGACCGGCCGATGATGCCCAGCATCTGGCCTGCCGGCACGTCGAGCGACACGCCGTCGACCGCGACCTTCGTGCCGAAGCGCCGGGTCAGGCCGCGAATGCGAAGGGTCTTGTCGTCCATGGCGCCAGCATGGGGTCGGAATGGACCGCCCTGCAACGCCGCGCGGAGCAGGCGTGTTGGCGGATGCGGTCCAGCCGTTCCAACCACGGTATCAAGGAAGCGAAGGCCTTCTTTTTCTTAAGAAAAAGAAGCAAAAAGACTTCATCCGTCTGGGCCGGGCGTGTGCCGGCGGTGCCGCCTAAACGGGTAAGAATTTTTTGGTTCTTTTTTCCAAAAAAGAACGCCTTCGCTGCCCTTAAACGGTTGATGACATTCTCTACCGCACGGCGTTGCGCATCCGCGGGTCCAGCGCGTCGCGCAGCCCGTCGCCCAGCAGGTTCAGCCCCAGCACGAGCATGGCGATGACCACGCCGGGCGAGAGCGCGATCCACGGTGCCTCCACCATGTTGTCGCGCCCGTCGGCGATGATCGCCCCCAGGGTGGGGCGGGGTGGCGGCGGGCCGACGCCGACGAAGCTCAGCACCGCCTCGGCGAGGATGGCGACGGCGAAGATGTAGGTCTGCTGCACCATCAGCGGCGCCATGCAGGCGGGGATGACGTGCAGGCGCAGGATCCGCCCGGTGCGGGCACCCACCGCGCGGGCCGCCTCGACATAGTCCTGGGCGCGCGCCACCAGCACCGCCCCGCGCATCACCCGCGCGGTGCGCGGGGCGTAGGCGACGGTCAGCGCGATCACCGCGGTCATTTCGGAGCGGCCGAGGGTGACCGCCAGCGCGATCGCCAGCAGGATGCCGGGGAAGGCCATCAGCCCGTCCATCACGCGCATCAGCCAGGCATCGACCTTCGGCCACCACCCCGCCACCAGCCCGACCAGCCCGCCGATCAGGCCTGAGGCGAGCACCACCAGCAGACCAATGCGCAAGGAGACGCGAGCGCCGTACAGGATGCGGCTCAGCACGTCGCGGCCGAAGCGGTCGGTGCCGAGCAGGTGCAGGTCGTTCGGCTCGCCCAGGCGGTAGCGGTAGTTGTTCTTTACCGGGTCGAACGGCGCCAGCACGTCGGCCAGCCCGGAGGCCACGGCGACCGTGCCGACCAGCAGCAGACCGATCAGGAACGACCGGCGCCTGAGGATTGACGGGAACTTCACCGCGCCTCGCGCAGGCGGGGGTCGACCCAGAAATACAGCAGGTCGACGATCAGGTTCACCGCCACGAAGACGAAGGCGGTCAGCAGCAGCCCGCCCTGGATCACCGGCCAGTCGCGCCGCAGCACGGCACCGATCACCAGCCGCCCGACGCCGGGCAGGGAGAACACCTGCTCGATCACCAGCGCGCCGCCAAGGGCCAGGCCGAAGCTGATGCCGGCCACGGTCAGGATCGGCACAGCGGCGGCAGCCAGCACGTGGCGGGCGAACACCCGCGGCTCGGCCAGGCCCTTGGCGCGCGCGGTGCGGATGAAATCGCTGTTCGACACCTCCAGCGCGGCCGAGCGGGTCATGCGCGCCAGCGGTCCCATCTGGTTCAGCGCCAGCACCCCGGCGGGCATGGCGATGGAGCGCAGCCAGCCGATGGGGTCTTCACTGAACGGCACCCAGCCGCCGCTGGGCAGCCACTGGAGCTTCACCGCCAGCACCCAGATGAGCAGCAGGCCCAGCCAGAAATCGGGCAGCGACAGGCCGACCAGCGACACGCCCATGGCCGTCTGGTCCTGCCAGCGATGCGCCTTGGCCGCGGCCAGCAGGCCGAGCGGGATGCCGATGAGGGCGGCCACGCCGAGGCCAATTCCGGTGAGCGAGAGGGTGACGGGCAGGCGCTCCAGGATCGCCGAGCCGACGCTTTGGTTCAGCAGGATCGAGCGGCCGAGGTCGCCCTGGGCGAGGCCGGCGTAGTAGCTGGCCATGCGCTCCAGCGGCGGGCGGTTCAGGCCAAGCTGGGTGCGAAGCTGCTCCACCTCATCGCGCGAGGCCATCTGCCCGGCCATCTCGGCGGCGATGTCGCCGGGCACCAGCAGGGTCAGCCCGAAGCTGACCAGCGAGACCACGAACAGCACCGGCACGGCGGCGAGGAGGCGGACGACGATCAGGCGCAGCAAGTCACGTCATCCGCTCCACCTGGCCGGCCGGCCCCGTGCTCTGGCAAACCACGCGATCAGGCAAACCACGCGATCAGGCAAACCACACGTCCCACATGCGCGGGATGCGGTAGGGCGCGAAGTTCACCACGTTGGCCCGCGTCGCCTGGATCCAGCCGGTGTCGCCGCATTTGATAGCCAGGGCCTGGTCGTACATGCGGTCCTGGAACATCTTCACCGCGGCCACCCGGTCTTGCAGCTTCAGGCTGGTGGTGAGCTTCTGTTGCGCCTGCTCGATCACCGGGTCCTGCTTCATCATCGCCGGGCGTTCGCCGGCGAAGAAGCCGACCACGCCATAGGGCCCCTCATAGGGCTCGATGCCCATCAGCAGCGGCCACATGCACCAGCCCTCGGGCTTGGTGCGCGCGGTGAAGATGGTCGGCCAGTCAGTGACCGACAGCTTCACGTTCACGCCGATGGCGCGTAGCTGCTCGCTGACCACGGTGGCGGTATCGATATGCGGGCGGTTGGTGTTGTCGGCCATCATGGGGAATTCCTCCCCCTTGTAGCCGGCCTCCTTCAGGTACTCCTTCGCCCGCGCCTGATCCTGCTTCTGGTATTTCTCCAGCCCCTCGGTGCCGGGGAAATGCGCCGTGCCCGGGTGCTGCCATGAGGGCTGCATGCGGTAGAGGCCGGAGGACGAGATCGCCATGATCTCCTCCAGGTCGAGGGCCGATTGGATGGCGCGGCGGAAGGCCAGGTTCTGCGTCTGCCCCCAGGCGGTATTGATGATGAGCGTCTGGTACGCCCAGGGCATCATGGTGTACGACTTGATGTTCTTGTCGCTCTCCAGCCGCTTGGCCACCGGGGCGTCCAGCGCCTCGATGACATGCAGTTCGCCGGTCTGCAGCCCCGCGGTGCGCGCGCCGCCCTCAGGCATGAAGCGGATGCGGATGCTGTCGAAATACGCCGTTTTGCGGCCTGCGAAACCGTCGCGCTCCTTGTAGTTCATGTTGGGCGAATACTTGTCGAAGCGGTGCAGCATGATGTGGCTGTCGCTGCGAAACTCGCCCATGGTGAACGGGCCGGTGCCGATGCGTCCGCCCTGCCCGGCGGGCTTGGCGGCTTCCTCCTCCGGCATGATCGCGCAGGGCGCGCGCGGCGAGGACAGCCCCTCGATGAAGCCGGGATAGACGTTCTTGAGCTTGATCACGACGGTTCGGGAATCCGGCGTCTCGATCGCATCCACCGGGTTCATGATGAACTTCGACATGCCCATCTGGCCGTAGCGCAGCAGGCTCGCCTTCACGTCGGCCGCCGCCATCACCTTGCCGTTGTGGAAGTTCACGCCGCTGCGCAGCGGGAAACGGTAGGTGAGGCCGTCCGCCGAGATGTCCACGCCCTCGGCCAGATCGGCCACCGGGTTGGCGTTCTCGTCGCGCGCGAACAGCGTCTCGTGCACGTGCAGCGAGATGTTGCGGCTGGCCGCGGCCGAGGAGGTCTGGGCGTCGATGGTGGGCGGCGGCGAGGATTGCGCCATCACCACGTCCCCACCCTTTTTCTGGGCAAAGGCCGGCAGGGCGAGGGGGCCGCTCGCGGCGGCGCTGGCCAGCAGGCTGGCGTTGAAGGTGCGGCGCCGGATCATGGTATTCCCCCCTGTGCGACGTTGCGGCACTGATCGGCAATGATGCTGCGGCCAGGCCGGGGTGCTTGGCAAGGAACTTGTGGTGGCGCACGATACCGGCCCCGAGCCAGGGAGGTTTGCTGATGTCCGCGATACTGAAGTCGATGTCGTCCACCGCCGCCGAGCAGGCCGAATGGGCGCTGCGGGTCGATATGGCGGCGGTGTTTCGCGTGTGCGCCCGGCTCGGCTGGAACGAGCAGATCGGCAACCACAACTCGATCATGCTGCCGCGCGCCCACCCCGACGACAAGCCGACCTTCCTGATCAATCCGCGCGGCTACCGTTTCGAGGAACTCACCGCGTCCAACCTCATCGTCTGCGACCTCGACGGCCAGGTGCTGCGTGGCCAGGGCGAACTGCGCAAGGTGGCCTTCTTCATCCACGCCCGCATCCACGTGCAGAACCCGGCGGCCACCTGCGTGCTGCACGTGCACCCGCAATACCTCACGGCACTGGCCCTGCTCGACGAGCCCGAGGTGACGCTGTCGCATTTCAACGACCTGCTGCTCAACGACCGCACCGCCTTCGACCTCGGTGCGCGCGCCGGCGCCGGCAGCATCGAGGAAGGCGACCGCCTGGCTGCCGCGCTGGGCGACAAGTCGATCCTGGTGATGGGCAGCCACGGCGTGACCGTCGTGGGGCCGGACATCGCCAGCGCGTTCGACGAACTGCACCAGGCCGAGCGCACGATGATGTACCACATGACCGCACTCGCCACCGGCCGCCGTCTGCGCCGCCTGCCCGAGGAATCCCGCCGCCACTACCACGGCGCCTGGGGCGACAAGGTGGACGCGCGCCTGCACCTCGATTCCTGGCGCCGCATCCTGGACAAGGAAGGGTGCGATTACGCCAGCTAGGAAGGAAGGATTCTTCTTTTTCTGAAGAAAAAGAAGCAAAAAGACTTTCCTCGCTCGGCGCCCTGCCTCCCTTCATTGTGCGGGGAAATGGATAAACGTTTTTTGGTTCTTTTTTCAAAAAAGAACGTCTTCCTTACTTTCCAGCAGTGCCACAGGAGCCCCCATCATGTCCGCCGTCGTGAAGAACCTGACCAACAGCGAGGCCGAGGCCGAGGAGTGGCGCCTGCGCTGCGACATGGCCGCCGTGTTCCGCATCTCCGCGCGCCTCGGCTGGAACGAGCAGATCGGCAACCACAACTCGCTGATGCTGCCGGGCGAGCAGCCGCTGTTCCTGATCAACCCGCGCGGCATGCGCTTCGAGGAGCTGACCGCCTCCTCGCTGATCGTCTGCGACCTCGACGGCAAGGTGATCCGCGGCACCGGCGAACTGCGCAAGGTGGCGTTCCACATCCACGCGCGCATCCACCTGCTGAACCCGGCGGCGACCTGCGTGATGCACGTGCATCCGCAGTACCTGACCGCCATCTCGATGCTGGAAAATCCGCAGATCACCCTGTCGCACCACAACAACCTGATGCTGAACGACCGCATCGTGGTGGATATGGAGGGCGACGAGCCGGTGGCGGACAGCGACGAGGGCGACCGCATCGCGCGGCTCATGGGCGAGAAAACCATCATGATCATGGCCAGCCACGGCGTGACCGTGGTGGGGCCGACGGTGCACGAAGCGTTCGACGAACTGCACGGCGCCGAGCGCACAGCGATGTACCAGATGACGGCCATGAACAGCGGCCAGAAACTGCGCCGCCTGCCCGACCGGCTGCGCCGCGGCTATAACGGCCCGTGGGGCGCCAAGGTGGATGCGCGCATGCACCTCGATTCCTGGCGCCGCATCCTGGACAAGGAAGGCGACGACTACTCCACCTGACCGGGCCACCTGACGGGGGCGTCAGCTGGGGGCGGCATCCACCGCCGCATCGCCGTCGTCCACTGCGGCCACCTCGTCGGCCAGCGCGCTGGATCGAACAGCAGCGCGCCGTTCCCGTCCGCCACCGCTCCCGCCACACGCGGACGTGATACCAACCGCCGTTAAGAACGATCCTTCGTTAGGCAAGGCCATGGCTTCGCCCTGGCCTTGCCTTTGTACATCGGTCAATCAATAGGGCGGTTGGTATGAGTCGTGCGAACTGCGCGATCAGCCATGCCGGGTCGGCGCCAACCCCGCCGTCTCGGCCAGCAGCTTGCGCCGGATCGCCAGCACCAGGCCCTGTTCGTCATTGGCCGGCATCACGAAACAGGCCGGCCCGCCGATGACTTCCCGGTCGAAATACGCGTCCAGGTGCGGGTCCAGTTCCAGCACTGGCAAGCCGTTGATCACGATGCCCTGCGCCACCGCGGCATCGCGCGCCTCCGTCACCGGCCGGCCGTCGTTGTTGCGGCCGTCGCCCATGATGTCGATCACCCGCCGCCCTGCCGGGGGCGCCGCGTTCAGCAGTTCCTGGGTGCAGAAGTCGATCGCGCCGGAGATGGAGGTGAACCCGGCGTTCGGCCTTACCGAGTTGCGCAGGAGATGTGCCCACCGCGCCGCGGATTCCGGCCCATCCACCACCTGCCAAGGCACCAGGTATTGCTGGCGGTCGTGGTTGGACCAGGCGACATAGGCCAGCGCCATGCGGCCCAGCGGCAGGTTGGCCACCGCGGCCAGGAACCGCTCCGAGGTCACCGCCTGGGCATGGCCCTCGATCTGCATGTGCATCCGCTCGTTGCTGATGCTGCCGGAACTGTCGGCGGCAAAGACCAGCGCCACGTCGACGGCGTCCCGTGCCGCCACCATTTTCCGCAGCGCGGCCGCGATGCCCCGCCGCCCCCCTTCGCCCGCACCCCTTTGGCCACTCATGGCTCCCCCACGCGCCCTTTGCCAGGCAGACTACACGATCCGCCCAGGGGTGCAGCCAACTCTTGACGTCCGCCGCGCGCCGCCCGACCGTAACGCCATGACCCAGACCCAGAATGCCCCCACCCCCGATGCCGCCCAGACCGTTGGGGGAATGACCGACCCCTTGGCGCTGCACCGCAGCCTGCTGACCATCGACACCCATATCGACATCCCGTTCCCCGAGGGGCCGAGCTTCTTCGACGAAACGCGGCGCAACGTGGACCTGCCGAAGATGAAGCGCGGCCACATGGCGGCCGGTTGCTTCGCCGCCTTCGTCGCCCAGGGCGCGCGCACGGCCGAGGCCAATGACGCCGCCTTCGCCCGGGCCACCGCGATGCTGCGCGCCATCCGCGAGATGGGCGCCACCAACCAGGGGGCCCGCGTGGCCAGCACCGTGGCCGAGATCGAGCAGGCGCACCGCGACGGCGTGTCGATCATCGTGCCGTGCGTGGAGAACGGGCACGCGCTGGGCGGCAAGGTCGAGAACCTCGCCGCCTTCAAGGAACTGGGCGCGATCTACCTCACGCTCACCCATTTCGGCCACAACGCCCTGGGCGACAGCTCCAACCCGCGCGCCGAGCTGGGCGACGTGAAGGAGGAGCATGGCGGGCTTTCCGCCTATGGGCGCGACGTGGTGGGCGAGCTGAACCGGCTCGGCATGCTGGTGGACATCGCCCACACATCGAAGCAGACGATGATGCAAGCCGCCCACCTGTCGCGCACCCCGGTGCTGTCCACCCATTCCTGCATCAAGGCGCTGTGCGACAACCCGCGCAACCTGGACGACGAGCAGCTCGACCTGCTGGCCGAGGTGGGCGGGGTGGTGCAGGTGACCGCGGTGCCCGGCTTCCTCAAGACGGGCGGCAAGATCGACACGGTGACGGTGGCCGACTATTGCGACCATGTTGACTACGCGGTGCGCCGCATCGGGCTGGACCATGTGGGCATCTCGTCGGATTTCGACGGCGGCGGCGGCTTCACCGGCTGGCGCGACGCCTCGGAGAGCGCGAACATCACCGCTGAACTGGTGCGCCGCGGCTATGGCGGCAGCCAGATCGCGGCATTGTGGGGCGGCAATTTCCTGCGGGTGCTGCGCCTGGCCGAGCAGCGCGCGGGGTGACGATGCGCCAGGTCACCCTACCCGACGGCACCACGGTATCGGCCATCGGCCAGGGCACCTGGCGGATGGGTGAGGGCCAGCGCGGCGCCAAGGACGAGGCCGCCGCGCTGCGCCTCGGCCTCGACCTGGGCATGACGCTGATCGACACCGCCGAGATGTACGGCGACGGCAGCGCCGAGGAGGTGGTGGCGCAGGCGATCGCCGGCCAGCGCGACCGGGCCTTCGTGGTCAGCAAGGTGTATCCGCACAACGCCTCGCGCACCGGCGTGCCGGCGGCCTGCGCGCGCAGCCTGAAGCGGCTGGGCACCGATCATATCGACCTCTATCTGCTGCACTGGCGTGGCGGCTCGCCCCTGGCCGAGACCGTCGCGGCCTTCGAGAAGCTGAAGGACGAGGGCAAGATCCGCGCCTGGGGCGTCTCCAACCTCGACCCGGCGGACATGCGCGAGTTGCTGGGCGTGCCCAATGGTGGCGGCTGCGCGGTGAACCAAGTGCTGTACAGCCCCGAGCATCGCGGCATCGAGTTCGACCTGCTGGCGTGGCAGACGGAACGGGGGATTCCGGTGATGGCCTATTCGCCGGTGGGACAGGGCGGGCGGCTGCTGCGCAACGCCACGCTGGCGGCGGTGGCAAAGCGGCATGGCGCCACGCCGGCGCAGGTGGCCATCGCCTGGGGACTGCGCCACGAGCACGTGATCTCCATCCCCAAGGCCGGCGATCCCGCCCATGTCCGCGCCAACGCGGCGGCGGCGGCGATTGCGCTCACGCCACAGGATCTGGCTGAGATCGATGCAGCTTTTCCGCCGCCGACGCGGGCGACATCGCTGGCAATGCTCTGACCTCGTCGCGGGGCTTCTCCGCGACCTCGTCGTGGGGAAGCGCCGCGACCTCCTCGGGCACCGCGGCGATGCCATGCCGGCGCAGCCAGGCCGAGAAGCCCGGATCGGCCGTCACCACGCAGAACGGTATGGCCAGCAGCAATCCGCCGGCGAAGGGCAGCGCCCACAGCACCGCCACCCCGCCGGCCTGGGCGAAGCCGGCGAACACCGCAGTCCCCACCAGCGTATGCGGCCAGAACATGCGCGCCGCCTCGTCCCAACCGACGCCGCGGTCGCTGCGGTTCTGCGGCAGCCACGCGGCACGGTAGCCCAGCGACAGGCGGATTATCGCCAGGGTCTTGTGGACCTGGGCGACGGCGTCCATCAGCAGCATGAAGACGAACTCCAGGACCGCGCCGAGGGCGAAGCGCCAGCCGCCGCCGTAGCGAGCACGCCGAGCGGGGAATATCAGCACCTCGGCATAGCCCAGCAGCTTCGGCGCATAGAGCGCCACCGTCCACGCGAGGGTCAGCCCGAGCAGCGGCCCGCGCGGCACCTCCGTCGCGGCCCCCGTTGCGGCCAGGAACGCGGCGAGCAGCAGGACTGCGACATACAGCGGCGCGCCGACGAACATCATGATCGCCTGCACCAGTTGCCAGCGCCCCATCCAGCGGAAGCCGGGCAGGCGCAGCAGATGGCGGTATTGCAGGTTGCCGGCCAACCAACGGGCGTCGCGGTGCAGGTATTCCGGCAGGGCCGGCGGGTTGGCCTCCTGCGAGCCGTCCTCGCCCGCCCACACGCAGACCCGCCAGCCGGCGGCGCGGATGCGTGCCGCCTCCACCTGGTCGTGCGACAGGATCATGCTGCCGTCGGGCAGGGCCTCCAGCTTGCAGTGGTCGCGGAAGGCGTGGGCACGCAGAATGGCGTTGTGGCCCCAGTACGGCCCCTCGTCACCCTGCCACAGCGCCTGACCGGTCGCCCAGACGCGCATGCCGGCGCGCATGCCGAACTGGAACAGCCGCGGAAAGGCCGCGGCCGCCGGCTTGCCCACCGTCAGGTGCTGCACGATGCCCATGCGCGGATCGGCCTGCATGATCCGCACCAGGCGCAGCACCGATTCGGCGGCCATGGCAGAATCGGCGTCCATCATCAGCACCAGGTCGATGCCGGCGGCGTGATGGTCGAGGAAGTCCATCACGTTGCCGGCCTTGAAGCCGGTATTGGCGGCGCGCCGGCGATAGCGCACGCGGGCGGGGTCGCGATCGGCCGCGCGGAACGCCGCCACCGCCGCCTCCTCCGCCGCCGCGGCCACCGGGTCCTGGGTGTCGGACAGCACCCACAGCACGAAGCGGTCGCCGGCACCGGCTTCATCCAGCGCATCGAGCAGGGCGCGCTGCGGCGGCAGCACGGCGGCCATGTCCTCGTTGCGGACGGTGAGCGCAATGGCGGTCATCGCTGTCACCGGCCCGGCCGCGATGTCGGCCGCAACCGGCAGCACGGCGCGTGGCGCGTTGCGTGCCAGCACAAGCTGGAGAAATCCGGGCAGCGCATTGGCCAGGCACACGCCGAGCCAGGGGACGATGCCCAGGAAGCACAGCAGCACCAGCCCCTCCGCCACGCGCCAACCGCCCGGGGCCAGTACGCGCAGCATCAGCCAGGTGAGGGCCACGCTCGTCGCCAGCAGGGTGAGGAAGAAGACGGGGCGGAGTGGGAGCATGAACGAGCATTGCCGCAGATTGTGGCAACAGGATAGATGCTGCCCATGCAGAAGCTCGCCGCCGCGCCGGCCGTCGCCATCGTGCTGCCGTACCGCGAGTTCTTCTCGCCGGGCAGCACCGGCGCGCTCGGCCTGCTGGTGCACCGCCTGGCCACGTGGCGCGACCATTTCGCCCCGGTGGCCATCGGCCCGCCACCGCCCACGCCACCGTACGACGACGTGCCGTTCCGCCCCGCCCGCGCCACCTGGTGGCCGCCGACCAATGCCGCGCGCCGCTACGGCCATGCCGTCGCCCGCCTTCTCGCCGCCGACCCGCCGGCGCTGGTGGAAGTGCACAACCGGCCGGAACTGGCGATGTTCCTGGCGCGGCGGCTACCCGGACTGCCGGTGTCGCTGTTCCTCAACAACGACCCGCAAGGGATGCGCGACGCCCGAACCCCGGCCGAGCGCACCGCCCTGCTGGACCGGCTGGCGCTGGTGGCGACAAGCTCGGCGTGGTTGCGCGGGCGCCTGCTGGAAGGGGTGGCGGCGCCGGCGCGCAGCCCCGTGGTGCTGCACAACTGGTTGGACCTGCGCGAGGTGCCGCCCTCGCCGCCCGAGCGCGAGCGGACCATCCTGTTCGCCGGCCGCGTGGTGGCCGACAAGGGGGCCGACACCTTCGTTGCGGCCTGCGCCGCCGCCCTGCCGCATCTGCCGGGCTGGCGCGCGGTGATGATCGGCGCCGACCGCTTCGGGCCGCACAGCCCGGACACGCCGTGGATCCAGGCGCTGCGCCCGCGCGCCGCGGCCGCGGGGGTGGAGATGTGGGGCTACCGCCCGCATCGCGAGGTGATGCAGGCGATGGCCCGCGCCGCCATCGTCGTGGTTCCCAGCCGCTGGCCCGAACCCTTCGGCCTCACCGCGCTGGAGGCGATGGCGGCCGGCGGCGCGCTGCTGTGCGCCCCGCGCGGCGGCCTGCCGGAGGTGTTCGGCGAGGCCGGCATCGCCATCGACCCGGAAAACCCTGCGGCCCTGGCCGCGACCATCCGTGCCCTGGCCGCCGATCCGGCCCGGCTGGCAGCCCTTGGGGAGGCCGGGCGTGCCCGAGCGCGGCAGTTCGACCTGCCGCAGGCGGCCGCGCGTCTGGACGCCATGCGCCGCCAGTTGCTTGAAGGCCAGCCCCCCTGACGGCGCCATGACCGACACCGTCGCCATCGTCCTGCCACCCGCCGGCACCACTGCCGGCGCCACTGCCGGCGCCGCCGCTTCAGGCATGGTCGACGCCCTGCGGGCCATCCCCAGCCGCTTCCGCCGGGTGCTGGTTGGCCCGCCAGGGATGCGGGCGGTGCCGGGCATGGAGCAGCGCATCGCCCAGCCAAGCTGGTTCCCGGGCTCGGCCTGCCGGCGCTATGCCGGCGGGGTGGCGACGGTGCTGGACGACCTGCTTCCCGCGGTGATCGAGGTGCATGACCGCCCGGAGGTGGTGCTGTTCCTGGCCGAGCGGTTTCGTCCTGTTCCCGTGATATTGATCCTGCATACCGACCCCCAGGCACTGCGTGGCGCCCACGATGGCGCCGCGCGCACCTTCCTGCTGGCCCAGGCCACGCGCGCCGCCACGGCGTCGGCCTGGGTGCGCGCGCGGTTGCTCGACGGGGTACACCCGGCCATGCGCCATTGCGCGCTGCTGCCGGGCTGGGAAGGCGAAGCGCAGGCACGCCAGACCGTCGATCTGCTGGATGCGCTGCGCCTGGATGCGTTGCAGGCATGGTCGCGGCGGCTCGATGCAACTATATAACACGCAGCAACCCCAACCGGAGCGCTCCACCATGTCCGACGCACCCGCGACCCAGCCGACCGAACCGCAGGCGGGACAGATCCCCGTCACCGTGCTGACCGGCTATCTCGGCGCCGGCAAGACCACCCTGCTGAATCGCATCCTCACCGAGAACCACGGCCGCAAATACGCCGTGGTGATCAACGAGTTCGGCGAACTTGGGGTGGACAACGACCTGGTCGTGGATACCGACGAGGAAGTGTTCGAGATGAACAACGGCTGCATCTGCTGCACCGTGCGCGGCGACCTGATCCGCATCGTCGGCGGGCTGATGAAGCGGCGCGAGAAGTTCGATGGCATCATCATCGAGACCACCGGCCTCGCCCAGCCCGCCCCGGTGGCGCAGACGTTTTTCGTGGACGACGAGGTGCGCGCCAAGACCCGGCTGGACGCGATCATCACCGTGGTCGATGCCAAGCACCTCCCCGCCCGCCTCGCCGACAGCAACGAGGCGGAGGACCAGATCGCCTTCGCCGACGTGATCGTGCTGAACAAGATGGACCTCGTCACCCCCGACGAAGCACGGGAGGTCGAGGCCACCATCCGCAAAATCAACAATTTCGCCAAGATCCACCACGCCACCAAATCCAACGTGCCGATCGCCGAACTGCTCGACCAAGGCGCCTTCGACCTCAACCGCGTGCTCGCCCACACGCCGGACTTCCTGTCCGACAGCGAGCACGAGCACAGCGACGACATCGCCAGCATGAGCTTCGAGGTGGAAAACCCCATCGACCCCGAACGCTTCAACGCTTGGATCGGCGCCCTGCTGGCCGAACAGGGCCAGAACATGCTGCGCACCAAGGGCATCCTGTCCTATGCCGGCGAAGACCGGCGCTTCGCCTTCCAGGCGGTGCACATGATCGCCGACGGCGACTTCATCGGGCCGTGGAAGCAAGGCGAGCCGCGGGTCAGCCGGCTGGTGTTCATCGGCCGCAACCTGAACCGCCCGCAACTGCGCCGCGGCTTCGAATCCTGCCAGGCGGCGTAGGCGCACCGCGATGAGCCAGGCCATGTCGCCGGACCGGCTGCTGGAGGAACGCGGCGACAGCCGCTCGCTCGACGCCTTCGTGGTCGCCGCCGCCTATGACCGCAGCGGCACCTGCGCCTTCGTCCTCGGCGATGGCGGCGTGCGGATCGTCGCCCCCGGCAAGGAATGGCTTCCCGTGGCGGCGCATGGCGGGGCGGTGCTGTCCCTGGCCGCCGATGCGCGCGCGGCGGGCTGGGTTACTGGCGGCGATGACGGCCGGTTCCTGCGGATTTCCACCGACGGCACGGTGTCCGAACTCGCCGGCTTCGGGATGAAATGGGTGGAGCACGTGGCCAGCCATGCCGATGCGAAGTCGGGTGTGCTGGCGTGTTCGGTCGGCAAGGCCGTGCACGTGTTCGACGCCGCGGGCGCCAAGCTCAAGACCGTGCAGCACCCATCCACCGTGACCGGCCTGGTGTTCGACGCCAAGGGCAAGCGCTTCGCCGCCTCGCATTACGGCGGGGCGAGCGTGTGGTTCGTGGCCTCCAAGACCGACAACCCGCGCAAGCTGGAATGGAAGGGCAGCCACACAGGCATCGCGATGAGCCCCGATGGTGACTGCGTAGTGACCGCCATGCAGGAGTACTCGCTGCATGGCTGGCGGCTGTCCGACGAGCAGCACATGCGCATGACCGGCTATCCGGCCAAGACGCAGGCGCTGTCGTTCACCAAGAACGGCAAGTGGCTGGCCAGTTCCGGCGCCGATTCCGTGGTGCTCTGGCCGTTCTTCGGCGGCGGGCCGATGGGCAAGCCGCCCACGGAACTCGCCGGCGGCGACGGCGTGACCTGCACCCAGGTGGCCGCCCACCCCACCCACGACGCGGTTGCCGCCGGGTTCGCCGATGGGCTGGTGGTGATGGCGGATATCAGTTCCGCCCGCATCCTGCCGGTGGCGGCCCCCGGGCGCGGCGCGGTTTCGGCCCTGGCCTGGAGCCCGGACGGCACCCACCTGGCCTTCGGCACCGAGACCGGATTCGCGGCCGTGGTGGATTTTTCCAAGCGCGGCTGAACGCCACCCCCTCACCCCGGCCCCCTCCCCATGCGGCGAAGGGACAGAAGGATGCGCGACATGCACACGATCACCGCCCATGGCATGGCCATGCCGAAGCTGGGCCTGGGCACCTGGCGGCTGAGCGGCGACGACTGCACCACGGCGGTGCTGGGGGCGCTGGAGCGGGGCTACCGGCACATCGACACGGCGCAGATGTACGGCAACGAGGATGCGGTGGGGGCGGCGCTCGCAGCCACCCCGGTGAAACGGGCCGACATCCACCTGACCACCAAGGTGTGGTGGGAGAACCTGGCGCCCGATGCGATGCGCCGGGCGATGGATGCCAGCCTGAAGCAGCTGCAAACCGGCTATGTCGACCTGTACCTGATCCACTGGCCGGCGCCGGACATGGACCTCGCCGCCGCGCTCGCCCAGCTGGTGCGCTTCAAGGAAGAGGGACTGGCGCGGCATATCGGCGTCTCGAACTTCCCGGTCGCCCTGCTGAAGCGCGCGCTTGAGGAAATCCAGGCGCCGCTGGCCTGCAACCAGTTCGAATACCACGTGCTGCTGGACCAGCGGAAACTGGTGGCCTACGCCCGCAGCCGCGGCCTGGCGGTGACCGCCTATTGCCCGCTGGCGCAGGGACGGCTGGCGGACCATCCGGAACTGGGCGCCATCGCCCGCAAACATGGCTGCACGCCGGCCCAGGTGGCGCTGTGCTGGCTGCTGTCGCAGGACGGCGTGGCGGCCATTCCCAAGGCCGGGCGGGCGGAAAGCCAGCTTGCCAACCTCGCCGCCCTCGACGTGAAACTGGACGATGCCGATCGCGCCGCCATTGCCGCCCTGCCGAAGGACCAGCGCTTCGTCTCCCCCGGCTTCGCGCCGGCCTGGGACGCGCCGGCCTTGGGCGCGGTGGCCTGGGACGAGGTGGCCTGGGACGCGGTGGCCTGATCCACCCGCACGGGAATGGCCGGCGGCAGGGACCGGGCGCGAGCTGAACGGCGTGCCATGGCGCTGCCGCTGGCCCTCGCCCTGGGGGGCCACGCGGCGCTGGCGCTGATGCTGATCCGCCTGCCGGTGCGCGACCTGACACCCGCGGCCGACGCGCCGGGGATCGCGTTCGTCGTGTCGGTGATGGCCAGTGCCACGCCCCAGGACGGGCCCGCCGCACCGATGCCGCAGGAGGCTGCCGCCGCCACGGCACCTGTAACGCGCGCGCCGCCGGAGGACGTGGAAGCTCCAGCTCCATCCCCGCCGGTGGCCGCTCCACCCCCTGTGGCCAAGCCGCGCGCCGTGAGCCCGGCTGTCGTGAAGCCAGTCGCAGCGACGGCGGCCGCGCCCCCGGCCCCCCCCTCTGCCCCGCGCCCGGTGGCGGCAGGTGCCAGCGGTGCCGTGGGTGCTGCTGGCCCTCCGGCAGCGGACCCAAACGCCGTGGCGGCGTGGCAGGCGGCGCTGTCAGCATGGATCGACCGGCACCGGACCTATCCGCGGGCGGCGCGGCATCGCCAGGAGGAGGGCGTGGTGCAGGTTCGCTTCGAACTCGACGGCGCCGGACAGGTGCTGCGGGTCGATCTGCACCGGCCCTCCGGCTCGGCCCTGCTCGACGAGGCGGCCCTGGCGCTGCTGCGCGAGGCCCGGCTGCCCGCGCCGCCGCCGCGCATGGACCCGGCGCGGCGGAAGGTCACGGTGGCGATTCGCTACCGCCTGGAATGACCCCGGGAGGTGCCTACCCTCAGGGCTTGAGGACCATCTTGATGCAGCCGTCCTGCTTGTCGCGGAGGGTCTTGTACAGCTCCGGCCCGTCCTCCAGCCCGGCGCTGTGGGTGATGACGAAGGACGGGTCGAATTCGCCGCTTTCGATGCGGGCCATCAGCTTGGGCATGTAGTGCCGCACCGGCGCCAGGGCCAGGCGCTCAGGCACCGTGTCGATCGCGATCACCCGCTCGGCCCCCAGCATGAAGGCGCTGCGAATCGCCATCTGGCCCACCGGGCCGCAGCCGCAGATGGCGATGGTGTCGCCCGGCTGGATGTTGCAGAACCCGGCGGCCATGTAGCCGGTGTGGAAGATGTCGGGCAGGAACAGCCCTGTTCGTCGCTCATCCCGCCTGGCACCTTCATCGGGCCGATATCGGCGAAGGGAACGCGCAGGCATTCGGCCTGGTCGCCGGCCTAGCCGCCCAGCAGGTGGGAATGGCCCCACAGCTTCGCGGCCTTTTCATGGTCCGGGTTGGGGCGCTCGCAGCCCGAGAAATAGCCGCGCTTGCAGAAGCAGCACGCGCCACAGGAGATGGTGAAGGGGATCGCCACCCGGTCGCCGGGTTTCAGTGCCTTGTTGTCGCCCCCGACCTCAACACCTCGAAAGTGGTCTCATGGCCGATCACGTCGCCTGATCTCATCTCCGGGATCATCCCGTCGAAGATGTGCAGGTCGGAACCACAGATGGCGCGGGCCGTCACCTTGATGATGGCGTCGTGCGCATCCTCGATCTGCGGGTCGGGAACGCTTTCGCAGCGGATATCGCCTTTATCGTGGAAAACCAGTGCCTCCACGCTGCCTTCTCCCGATACCCCCTGGGCAGCCAACGGATGGGATGGGCAGGCGTTCCGCCACGAGGCGCCGGAGAGGCGCGCGTCCCGCTTCTACCTGCCGTCGCCGGGCTGCGGCCAGGCGAGCCGGGTGAGGGCGTCGGCCAATTGGCGGGGGCCGAACGGCTTGGTGAGCAACGGCACCGCAGCATGCCGCGGCACGATGTGGCCTTGGCCATAGCCGGTGATGAAGATGAACGGCACGCCACGCTCGGCCAGGCGATCGGCAATCGGGTAGGACATTTCGCCCTTGAGGCTCAGGTCGAGCAACGCCGCCGACAACCCCTCGGTCTCGGCCATGGCCAGCGCATCCGCCGCCGTGCTCGCCGGGCCCAAGGCCTGGGCGCCGAGATCCTGCAGCAGATCGACGAGCATCATGCCGATCAGTTCTTCGTCCTCCACCACCAGCAGGCGACGGCCGGTGAGGTCGAGCATGGCGGATGGATCAGCGGTCATGTCATGATGCCTCCTGCGGTCCTGCGGGCGTCACACGATGCCACGCGGCCACGCACACCCGTGTGCCACGTTTGCGCCATGGGTCACAACGCGGCGCCGTCTCAGGGATCGAGCCTCTCGCGCCGAATCTCGTCCTCGACCTCGGCTTGATACTCGGCGCTGTGAATATCCGGCGCTTGCGCGGCGGCCTGGGCCGGGGAGTTCAACGCCTCGATTGCGTGCAGCGCGTGCTCCACCAGATGGCGCTCGCTTTCTGGGCCGGTTGCAAGGCGCTCGCTCAGGTCATGGGTTACCACGTGATAAGCGAACGCCACCGGCGTCATGTCGAGCGCCTCGCGGGCCTCAAGCACAGCGTGCAGGTCGGCGGTGGGTTCCCCGCCACCCATGCCTTCGGCGGCTGATTCCTCCATCCTGCGGGCATCCTGCTCCAGTTCCGCCAGGGCCTTGGCCTTCTCCTGGTGCGACAGTTCCGGGTCCACCACCACCTCCTCCGGAGCGTTCTGGGCGGCGGAGGACTTGGCGATCTTGTCGTCGTACGAGCGGTTCTGGGCCATGGCTGCAGTCTCCTTGGATGGTCCGGCCTAGCGTCGCGGCACAGGCAGGCGGGCACGCATGGCAGACGGCGGCACGTTGGCCGCCGTCTGGTTCGGCTGATCGGCAGGGGGAGGGCACGAGCCAAAACACCGGCGAAGGGGGCTGGCAGGGGGCACATGCCAGCGAAGATCGACGGCACGGCAACCTCCCGTTGCGGCAAACTCCCGAGTTGAAACGCCCTCTCAAATTGAAACGCCTGGCCCCGCCGAAAGTTCCGAACCTGCTGCTTCCTGCCTTACCCAGCCTTGCCGACCCGCCAGCGGTCACGTACGAACTAATACCAGCCGCCGTTGGTGATGACCGCTCCAAAGCAAGCACGGGGCGCTGCCCCGCACCCCGCCTGGTCCGGCGCGCGCCTTCGCGCGACGGGCCGAGCCCCTGGACCTCATATCATTGAAATAGATTGGTTTCCAAAGGCCCTCGGCCTTTGGCGGGTCCAGGGCAGAGCCCTGGTCTTGCCTTTCTGGGATCGGTCATCACCAACGGCGGCTGGTATTACGCGAATGCAAGAGCCTTGGGTGTCGCAATCCGGTCCGCAGATGGGAACCGGATGATTCGAGCGAGGCCTTCACCGGAGGCACGATGCGAACCCTGGATACGGGTGCAGGTGGTATTCTGGCACGCCTTTCAACCGGCTTCGGGTGGTTGTGGGCCGCCGCGCTGCTGCTGCCTGCCGTGGCGGTCCTCGTGGATGTCCCCGAGACCGCGCGCAACGTTCACCCCGAAGCCCGCAACCGCGCGACGACGCTGCCCGCGCCCGCACCATGGCCGCGGATCGCAGCGCGTTCGATTCGGCGATCGCCAACCTGGTGGTGAACGCGCGCGGCGCGATGCCCAAGGGGCGGGGGACATTTTCGGTTCGCCCCCATGGCAGCCGCCAAACCTTGACATCGGCCAGCCATCACGCCCGGCGACGGGCCAGGCAGCGCCCCTCAGACGTCCACGGTGCCGCGCGCGGTCCAGGCCTTGTCGACCGCGGCATCCCAGGCGCGGTCGGAGTCCATGTGATTCTGCGGTGCCAGGGACAGTATCTCCGACAGCTTGGCCCGCGCCCGGCTGGCACGGCTTTTCATGGTGCCCACCGCGCAGCCACAGATCGCCGCCGCCTCCTCGTAGGACAGCCCCGAGGCGCCCACCAGGATCAGCGCCTCGCGCTGCTCGTCAGCCAGCAGGGCCAGCGCGTCGCGAAACTCCAGCAGTCGCATATGGCCTTCCTGGGCCGGGCGAGTGGCCAAACGGGCGGCAAAGCGGCCTTCCTCGTCGCCCACTTCGTGCCGGCGCTTGCGGAACTCGGAATAGAATTCGTTGCGCAGGATGGTGCACAGCCAAGCAACCATGTTCGAGCCGGGCTGGAACGAACTGAGGTTGGCCCAGGCTTTCATCAGCGTTTCCTGCACCAGGTCGTCCGCACGCGACGTGCGGCCGCACAGCGATACGGCAAAGCCGCGAAGCTTGGGCACGGCGGCCAGCAGTTCGTCCTTGGTTTTCGGGCAGGTTGATACGGTCATGACTTCCCCACCTGCTTTCGTTCCAGCTCCTCGAGAAGCTTAACGAAGCGGGTGGGGATAGGTTCGTTCACGACCTCGTCATAGATCTCCCGCAACTGGCGGCTGATGTGCTGGTCGACGGGAACATCGCCCCGCCGTCGCGGAGGCTCGCCGCCCTGCGCGGCCGGTGGTGATGAAGAGGGCGGCGATGAAGAGGGCGGCGATGACGAGGGCCGAAGTGCGGCGCTATCGCCTGCATCGCGCCGGCCACTCACCTCGCTAGCCTGGTAGGATGCGGCCGGAGTGGCCGGTTTGCGTTGATCCATTTGCGCCTCCAATGCCGGGCCGTCAGCCGCGGCTTCGGCAAATTCAATTCCTCGCGATACAATAATCATCACACTCCCGCCCTCAATCTCGCATTCTTGAACGCTGTAACCGGCCTCGGGTTCCCATGTGATGGTAACATTCTAAATTCGCCTTTGGTAAGGCTGGCACGGGGCTGGCGATGCCGGCGTTTACAGGGGACCTGGATGACCATCACTGAATCTTTAGCGTCCCACATTCCTTATCTGCGGCGCTTCGCACGGGCACTGACCGGCAATCAGGGTAGCGGGGACGCCTATGTGGTCGCCACCATCGAGGCGGTGGCCGAAAGCCTCGACCGGGACCCGGACGCCGCATCGCGGCTGTCGCTGTTCCGCAGCTTCCTGAAGATCTGGGGATCCATCCCGGTGAACAAGGGCGGCACCGAAGACCCTGACAGCCCACTGATGCAGACCGCGCACAGCCGGCTGGAGGCGATCACCCCGCTGCCCCGCGTGGCGTTCCTGCTCAACGCGCTGGAGGCGTTCAGCACCGACGAGATCGCCGAGATCATGGACCGCACGCCGGCGGACGTGCAGGCGCTGCTGGGCATCGCCAGCACCGAGATCGCCTCGAACCTGGCCACCGGCGTGCTGATCATCGAGGACGAGCCGATCATCGCGATGGACCTCGAGGCGGTGGTCGCCAGCCTGGGCCATACGGTGCTGCATGTCGCACGCACGCATGGCGAGGCGGTAGCGGCGATGGCACACCATCGGCCGGGCTTGGTGCTGGCCGACATCCAGCTTGCCGACGGCAGCAACGGGCTCGATGCGGTCAAGGAGATCCTGACGATCAGCAGCGTGCCGGTGGTGTTCATCACCGCCTATCCCGAGCGGCTGCTGACGGGCAGCCGGCCGGAGCCGACCTTCCTGATCACCAAGCCGTTCCGCACCGACGCGGTGAAGGCGATCATCACCCAGGCCCTGTTCTTCGACCGGCGCGCATTGCTGGCCAATGATGCGGCCAGCGATGCAACCAGCGGGGCGGTCCATCACGCCGCCAGCGGGGTGGCAGACCGGTAGCGCCAGGCAGGCGGCGCGACGGCTCCTCCAGCCCAGGCTACAGGCCATCGCATGACCAGCATCACCGACCTCGCCGGGCGGGCCGCGCCGCCGGCTGATCCGCCAGGCGGGCAGCACGCGCCGGTGCAGGACACATCCCTGCAAGGCGCGTCCTTTCCGCGCGCGCCGGTGCGACGCCGCCGTGCCCTGCTGACAATCGGCGCCGGTTTCCTGTTGCTGGCGCTCGCCTGCGTGTTTGCCGCCTTCCTGGCATGGCGGAACATCCGCTCCAGCGACCTGGTGCTGGAGGCTCTGGAGTACCGCCGCGCGGGCATGGAGGTGCAGAATACGCTGTTGCAGGCGGAGGCCGACCAGCGCGGCTACCTGCTGACCAGCGACCGCGCCTACCTGGTGCCGTACGGTGCGGCGGTGGCCAACATCGCCGTGCAGCTCCAGGCATTGCGGCGTCATGGCGCGGGCGTGCCGCCGCGCGAGGCCCTGGCGGCGGAACTGACGCGGGTGAGCGAGGCGAAGCTGGCGTTGCAGCAGCAGACCATCGAGCTGGCCGAGGCCGGGCAGGCCGCCGCGGCGATGCATCTGGTGCGCTCGGGGCAGGGCATGCGCCTGATGGAGGAAGCCCGCGCGCTGGCCGGCCGCCTGGTGGGGGCGGCGCATGGCGACGTGGTGCGCACCACCGCGGCCCAGCGCTGGCTGAGCACCCAGGTGGTGCTATCCATCGTGGTCTGCCTGGTGTGCGCGGCCGGGCTCGCCATGCTGTTGCTGCGCGACATGCAGCGCCACCTGCGCCAGTTGGCCGGGCGGGAGGCGCGGCTGCACGAATTGTCCACCACCCTGGACCAGCGGGTGGCGCAGCGTACCCACGCCCTGACCCAGGCCAATCTGCGCTTTGAGGTGGCCCTGCGCGCCACCGGCGTGACCGTGGCCACCCAGGACCGCGACCTGGTGTTCACCTGGATCAGCACGGGCGAGTTCGGTATATCGGCCGAGGAAATCGTCGGGCAGACCGACGAGCAGGTGAATCCCGACCCCTCGATGGCCGCCGTGGTCGCCATCAAGCGCGCCGTGCTGGAAGGCGGCGAACCGAGCCGGCGCGAGGTGCGGGTGCTGCACGAGGGGGCGGAGATGTGGCTCGACCTGTCGGTCCAGCCGCTGCTGGACGACGCCGGAGCCACCACGGGCGTGATCACCGGCGCCATCGACGTCACGCGCTACAAGGAACAGGAGACGCGCATCCGCCTGCTGATGCGCGAGGTGACGCACCGCTCGCTGAACCTGCTGGCCGTCATCGAGGCGATCATGCGCCAGACCGCCGGCAACGCCACGTCGCTGGCCGATTTCGAGTCGCGATTCTCGGCCCGGCTGCAATCGCTGGCCGGCTCGCACGACCTGCTGGTGCAGGAGGACTGGTCCGGCGCCTCGCTGCGCGCCCTGGTGCGCTCGCAACTGGGGCATTTCGACGACGTCGCCGCCTCGCAGGTGGAGATTTCCGGCCCGCCGCTGCTCATCCAGCCGGATGCGGCGCAGCATATCGGCATGGCCATGCACGAACTGGCGGCCAATGCCGCAAAATATGGCGCGCTGTCGGTGCCTGGCGGCAAGGTGCAGATCGGCTGGCAGGTCGAAGCCGGGCCGGAGGGGGCATCGGTTTGCCGGCTGACCTGGGAGGAGGTGGGCGGTCCGCCGGTGATGCCGCCGACGCGGCGCGGCTTCGGGCGTATCGTGATCGAACGGACGGTGGCGCGCGCGGTGCAAGGCGAGGCGAAAGTGGACTACCTGCCCACCGGCGTGCGCTGGGAGCTGACCTTCCCCGCCACCTACATCGTGAGCCACTGACCGCACGATCCGCGGCACCTCGGATTTCATTGCCTTGAGAAAATGTCCTCGCGGAACCCGCATGCCGCCCGGCGCGTTGCCTGCTTGGCCCGGTGCCTCGCCGCCGATGCGCCGAAATGCCACCAACATAGGGATGCCTCCGGAATGAACGAGGACGCCAGCCGCGACGCCATCTGGGAACATGTCCGCGCGATCGATACGTGCATGATGGTAACCAGGAACGGGGACAACATTCGCGCGCGCCCCATGACGCACATACTGCGCACCGGCCAGAACGCCATCTGGTTTTTCGCCGATGCCAACGACCACAAGGACGAGGAGGTGGCGCGCGACCCGCATGCCTGCCTTACCTTCGCCGACCCGGACCGCCATTCCTACGTCTCGCTCTCCGGCGAAATCTCGCTGGTGCGCGACCGCTCGATGATCGACGAGCTGTGGAACGACGGGGCCGCGACGTATTTCCCGCAGGGCCCCAATGATCCGCGCATCGTGCTGATGCGCTTCGAGCCCGAGAGCGGCGAGTATTGGGACTCCCCATCGGGCTCCGTCGCCAGGGCCTTCCGGTTCCTCAAGGCGAAGGTATCGGGCCGCCGGCCGGACGACGGCAGCACCGGGCGCGCGCAGCTTTCGTGACCGCCCGCTTTTCCCAATGGGCGGCGAACACCGCCCGCTTCAGGAGTTCCCCGATGAAACTCTCCCACAGGCGCCTCAGCGATGCCGCCGACGAGGCTCGCCACGGCCTTGACGAAGCCCGAAAGATGGCAACGGAGGGCTCGCGCTGGGCAACGGCGGCCGCAAGCGACCTCGGCGACACCGCCCAGCGCGACTGGCACCTTGTGTCGGACCGGGCGACACGGCAGATCCGGGACTATCCCCTCAGCACGGTGTTCGCCGCGGCCGCGCTCGGGCTGTTCACCGGCTTCCTGATCACCCGCAGGTAGCCGCGCCGCCGGAAACGGCGATGCGGCAGTGCAGGATCATGCCGCGAGAGGGCGACAGCGGACGGCTGGCGGTCGTGTCCAGCCGGACCGCTTCTTCCGTCGCCCCCGAGGCGGCGGGAGGGTTGGACGGCGCGATGGCGTCGCTGGTGCGCGCGCGGCGGCCTCTGGGCCGGCTGCAACATCCGGCCGCCGGGGTTCGCCACCCAGTTCGCCGATGGCTTCCGCCGGTTCGCCTGGTTGGCCGCGCGTGCGGGCGCGCGAAGAGCGGCTGATGCGGCGCGTCGCCCCCCGACGGCTTCCCGAAGCAAGCTCAGCCCATGCCACGGGCTGCATTGGCCCATCACACCTGTGCGCGCCGTCCAGCCATCTGGCACAGGGCTGGAACCGGATCAGCCTTGCCGCGTTGGCAGGCCGTGCGGTTTTAAGGCTTCCCGCCCCGCACCACCGGGCGATCACCACCGCTTCCCCCACGGTACGTGGTCGCCCGGTGTCCGGGACCTGATGCTCAGGCCCCCGGATGACGGATTGTCCGGCAGGCGCTATGCTCCCTCCCCCACTCGCGATCCTCACTGCGAGCACCCGCATCGCGCCAGCCCTGTGCGCTCGCGGGATCCTCGACAGGTGTGTCTCCCCGCAACCGGTGGCACGGATACGCGCCGTTTCGTGAGCCCGGCGCCATCGCCCCAGGAGCATGCATGCCCGACGTCCGGATCACCCACCGCACGCAATACGCCTAGCACGCATCTGTGGGATTGCTGGCGCATCGCCTGATGATGCGCCCGCAAGACAGCCACGACCTGCGCCTGCACAGCGCCACGCTGGAAGTGGATCCGCCGCCGCAGACCACGCGCTGGGCGCATGACGTGTTCGGCAACTCCATCTGCCTGATGGAATGGCCGCGGGACGTTCGTACGAACCGGCTGTCCATCATCTCGCGCGTGGAACTGACCCAATACCCCGCCGGCCCCGCCCTGCCGCGCGCCACGCTGGACCCCGCGGCGGAAATCTTCCCCTTCTCCTACGCCGCCGACGAGGTGCCCGACCTGGCACGGCTGGCCGAGCGGCAGGTGCCCCACCCCGGCCGGGTGGTGGATGCCTGGATGCACCGCTTCCTCGGCCCCGCCGGCAACCCGCGCACCCCCAACCTGCTGGAGACCGTGACCCAGGCGGTGAAGTCCGACTTCACCTATTGCAGCCGCACAGCCGAGGGCACCCAGACACCGGCGGAAACGCTGGAGCGCGGCAGCGGCACCTGCCGCGATTTCGCACTGCTGATGATGGAGGCGGTGCGCAGCCTGGGCCTCGCCGCCCGCTTCGTCACCGGCTACCTTTACGACACCGGCACCCAGCAGGCGAAGGGCGGCGGCGCCACCCACGCCTGGTGCAGCGTCTACCTCCCCGGGGCCGGCTGGGTGGAATACGACCCCACCAACGGGCTGGTCGCCGGCGCCAACCTCATCCGCGTCGGCAGCACGCGCACGCCCGAGCAGGCGCTGCCGATCGCCGGCGGGTTCGTCGGCGATCCGTCCGACCCGTTGCCACTGACCGTCGATGTCACCAGCGAAGTGCTGCCCGCACCGGGCGGCACAAGCGGCGGCCAGGGCTGACCACCCGGCCGTGCCCGCTCCTCGCCGCGGCTCATTCGTGATGCGCCAGCGCGTTTTCCAAAAGGGTAGCGATATCGGGCAGCAGCGCGGCCAGGGATGAAATGCGCGCCACCTGCCCCGCCCGCTGGGCCACCGCCAGCCCTGCCTCCTCGGTGGCGGAGAACAGCCGCACCACGTCGGCGGTCTGGTGGGCCTCACGCAGCGCGCGGGCCAGGCGATGGGCCGACGGCGGGTCGGCTGCCACCAGGATCGCCACCAGGTAGGCCGAGGCCGTGGTGGGCGACAGCACGGCGGGCAACCCGGCATCCTGTAACGCCACCACCACCGTCGCCGCCGCGGCCCGGTCGAGGGCACCGCCAACCGGCAGCACCGCGATTTCGGCATTGTCATCCAGCGGCTCCACCACGGCTTCCAGCACCCGCAGCAAGGTGCGCGCCGCCCGCAACGCCAGTGCCGGGCCGAAGCTGTCTTGGGCGCGGGTATTGCCGACCTGGGCGATCGCTGGCAGTACGACTTGTTCCAGCGCCGGGCGCACTCCGCTGCGCTCGAACTCCACGGCCAGGATGTGCGTACCACTCAGAACGTCGCCGGCCAGCAGGCGCTGGTAGAAGCGCGCCGGTGCCGGCAGCGGCGGCTTGTCGCCCAACAGCACCTCCAGGAAGCCCAGCGCGGGCACGTGACGGCCGATGATCACCATCACGGCACTGAACGCCGGTGCCAGCATCAATCCCACCGGCCCCCACAGCACGGCCCAGAAGGCCGATGACAGCACCAGCGCCAGCGGGGTGATGCCGATACTAACGCCATACAGCCACGGCTCCAGACCATATGTGATGACCACATCCACCGCGATGAACAGCGCCAGCACCATCAGCACCGTCGTCCAGCCCTCGGTCGTGGCAACCGCCACCAGCAGCGGGAACAGGGCAGAAAGCGGCGCGCCCAGGTACGGCACGAACCGCAATGCGAAACCGAGCACGCCCCACAGCGGTGCGTTGGGAATGCCGATCAGCCACAGCCCCACGCCCATCGACGCGCCGAATATGCCGTTCATCATGGCCTGCATCAGCAGGAACCGGCCGACCCGCGACGTGGCGTCGGCCATCGCCAGCGTGGTGCGGTGCATCTCGTGCAGCCCCACCAGGCGCAACGCCCGGTCGCGCACGTCCTCGCGCTGGACCAGGATGAAGCCCATCAGCAACAGCGTGATCGCCAGCGTCGCCACCGGCGCCATCACCAGCGCCCCCAGCGCGACCAGGTTGGACAACGGCCCTTCCGGGGTGGCCGCCAGCACGACGGTGGCGGCCGAGGGTTCGTTGGTCGTGGTCACCGAGGCGCTCAGCCTGCGCACCAGCTGCATCACCCGCTCGATCGGTCCCGAGCCTTCGCTGACCGCCACCAGCTTCTCGCGCAGCACCGACTCGTACAGCGGCAGCTGGTTGGCCAGCGCCAGCGCCTGGCCGACCACGACGAACACCAGCAGCACGATGATCGTGACGAACAGCAGCAGCACCAGCAGCACCGCCAGCACGCGCGGCACCCGGCGGCGCTCCAGCCACGACACCAGCGGCAGTGCTGCCACGGTCAGCAGCAGCGCCAGCGCGAGCGGGGCGAGCAGGTCGCGGCCAAGATAGAGCGCGAGAATGACGCCGGCTATCAGCAACAGCCGCCAGGGCCGGCTCGACTCCGGAACCCCGCGCGGTCGACGAAACGGCACCATGTGCAAATCCTGTGGCCCGCCATGCAACGCGCGACGGCCCTCCGGCGTTGCGGCCTCGTCCGGCTGAAGAATCCGCACCCGGCGGTGCGACCCTTCCCCTCGCTCGCCCTCCGATCGCTGGCCACGCCGGGCGCTGGCCACGCCGGGCGCTGGCGGCGATTTTTTCGCTCCCTGTGCTTCCGCGTGCGGACGGACCCCGGGCAGGCGCCAACCCCAGGGCGGATGCACCCGCCAGGTAACCGCAACGAGGAGAGCAGGATGAGCATTGATCCGACCACCCCCTACACCACCGACACCCAGGCCGAAATCGCGGCGCTGCGCGAGAAGGTCGAGGCGTTGATGCAGAACCGCGTCGGCCCGGCCGTCACCGCCCTGGCCGGCGAGGCGCAGGCGGCAGCCCAGGCGGCCACCGACAGCGTCCGCCACGGCGTGCACCGGCTTTCCGACACCGTGAAGGAACAGCCGCTGACCGCACTGGGCGTGGCCGCACTGGCCGGGTTCGTGCTGGCCGCGCTGATCCGTCGCTGAGCCCTGTCGGGCGTCCGCCTGCTTGAAGTCGCCGCCCAGGCGGAAATGCTGCGCCTGCGGCAGGAGGCCAGGCGAATGTCCCGCATGGCGGCGCTGCTGGCCGCAGCCGCGGTGTTCGGCCTGTTCGCGCTGGCGCTGCAGGAGTTCCGCGCCGGCTCGTTGCTGGGCGCCCTCCTCCGGCTGGTGCGGCGCCGCCACCCTGCCCACGAGGCCGGGGGCTTGCTCGCCGAGCCGCTGCTGCGCGCGTTCGGCCGGCGCTGATCCTGACCCGCCGTCGGGGCAAGGGGCCGCGACGCCAGACGGCGACAGCGGCTTCCTGGCCGGGCTGTCGCCATGCCCGGGCAATGCAAACTTGGAGCCCGGCAGACGTGCCCTCGGCGCGCGGCTCCCGGGCTCATGGCCGTTGGATGCTGCACCAAATCCACAGAGGACCGATAATGAAGCGCAGGGACAAGCTCCGTTTGCCGTTGCTGCCGATGACATTGGCCGCAGTGCTCGCGGCAAGGCCCGTGCTGGCGCAGCCCCCGTGCCCCGGCGACCAGCGGCCCGGGACCGAGCCGGGTTCCAGTGGCGCTGACCAGCGCCACGCCTCAGCCAGCGGATGGACATCAACGTCTGCAACAACCGCCGTCAAGAACGATCCTTCGGTAGGCAAGGCCTGGGCTTCGCCCTGGACCCACCAGGTCCCGAGCGCGCCTCCGCGCGACGGGCCAAGCCCCTGGACCTTAACTATATGATAATAAAATGGTTCCCAAAGGCCGCCGGCCTTTAGTGGGTCCAGGGCAAAGCTCTGTCCTTGCCTTTGTGCATCGGTCAATCAATAGGGCGGTTTGTATGAAACGACCGCAACGAGCCGATCAGCGAAATCGACGATATCCTGCTACCGCCGTCGCTAGTAGTCCGCATCTGACGGATAGTGCCATCGGATGCGGACCACTATCTTGATTTTGTCGGGCGATTCACCAAACGCTTGAATGGCAAGCGGTGACGCTGGCCGTCGTCGCCCCGAGAGTGAAGCTACAGCACGCCGAACAGCCACAACAGGATGATAATCGGAATCGGGATACCGATCAGCCACAACAAAATCGAACGCATTTTTGCCCTCCTTCGTCCAGTTCGAAAATAACGCGGCATAATCGATGGAGTTGCGTTGCAACCGAAACCTCTCATGCGCGTTGTTGCCCTGAGCCACGATTGGGCACGGCCCTGAGCCACAATCGGCCACGGCAATAAAACAAAGGACGCCGAAGATGTCATTCGCAAAGATCCTCACCCTCGCGCTGGTGCTGCCCGGCCTCGCGGCGTGCGCCAACGACCGTGGCGTCGACCCCGCGGGCACCGCAGTCAGCCGCGCCTGGGACCGTACGGTTGGCACCAATACATCCGGCGCCTACCCCACCCAGTCCGACGGCACCCGCGTCAACCCGCCCGGCACCGAGGCGACACGCGCGGCAGACCGGGCGGCACAGACCAATCTCTCGGGCGCCTATCCGACCCAATCCGATGGAACCCGGGTCAATCCGACTGGCACCGCGGCGGGACGGGCGATCGACCGCGCGCTCGACACCGAAGACACGCGTCCCCGACCGCTTCCGCCGCGTCGCTGACCGGCCATGCGTGAGGCCGCCGGCTCTCCCGCGCCGGCGGCGCCGCTGCAATCCGCCCCGGCGGCATCCCAGGCAGGGGTGCCATCGGCGGCGGCTCTTGTGCTGAATCCGCGAGCAGGTTCCCTCGTCAGCGTCTCCCGCGCCACGCTGGAGGCGGCAATTCGCGACGCTGGCTTCACTGTCGTCGCCACTGCTCCCGAAGATGCCTCGATCGATGACCAATGGAACGCCGTGGAAGCAAGCCCGGCCGGCGTGGTCTTCGTTGCCGGCGGCGATGGCACGCTGCGCGATGCGGCCCGGCGGCTGATAGGCGGCCCGCGGCTCCTGGCAGCAATCCCCGGTGGCACCATGAACCGTTTCTGCCGGCGGCTGGGCCTGCCGCCTGACCCGGTCGCGGCGGTGGCGGCGGTGAGCGGGGGCCGCCCCGTGCGGCTGAACGTCGGCACCGTCAATCGCGAAGTGTTCCTCTACCAGAGCGTGGTCGGCCACGTGACATGGCTGATGCGGCTGCGCGAACGCACGCGCGAGGCGGGGATGCGCGGCTGGATACCGCTGCTGCGCGCTGCCGTGCGCGAGATCGTGCGGCCGGGAGGGCGAACGCTGCTGGTCCGCCTTGGCCCGGGCAGGCGCGCCCAGGGCCGCGCCGTCGTGGTCACCACCCCGCCGCCCGAAGGCCCGCATCATCTCAGCCTGCATCTGGTCCCTGGCCGCACGGCGCCGGTGCGGCTGCGCCAGGCCTGGCGGTGGTTTCGCGGCCGCCTGGGACACGACCCCGACGTGGTCGCGCGCGAGGCCACCCGGTTCGTGGTGGCCGGCCGCGATCGCATGGTGCGCCTCAGCATCGACGGCGAGCCGCACCTGGCTGCCACACCGCTGCGCTTCCGCCTGCGGCACGAGGCGCTGCGCGCTCTGGCGCCGCGGACTTGACCGTGCGGCTGGCACACCTCGCCGACCTGCATTTTGGCGAGCACCCCCCGGCGCTGGCCAACCTTCTTGGCGCCGACATCCGTGCCGCCGCACCCGATGCCATCCTGGTCAGCGGCGACCTCACGCGCCGCGCCCTACCCTCCGAATTCGCCGCGGCCTTCGCCTTTCTCGCCGCCCTGGAGGCGCCGGTGCTGGCGGTGCCGGGCAATCACGACATCCCGGGCGCCGATTTGTGGTCGCGCTTCTTCCATCCGCGCCGTGGCTGGCGCGCCGCAGCGCCGCCCGATGAGCCCTACCTGCGCCTTGGCGACATCCAGATACTTGGGCTGGACACCGTCAGCCGCGCCCAATGGCACCTCGACTGGTCGGCGGGCGCCATCTCGTCGCGGCGCCGCGCAGTGTTGGCGGGGCGACTGCGGGAGATGCCCGACGTCCCCGCCCTTGTGGTGTGCCACCACCCGTTGCAGCATTCAGGCTGGGCCCGCACGCGAAGGCGCCCGCGGGGCGCGGATGCCGCACTCGCCCTGCTGCGCGGGGCACCAGTGCGCGCGGTGCTGTGCGGCCATCTCCACTACCCCGAGGCAGTGAAGCTGGGCGACCCCTGGCCGCTGCAGGTGATGGCGCCAAGCGCCCTGTCCCCCCGCGGCGGGCGCTCGGCGAACGGGTGGAACCTGGTGAGCGCAGGAGCCAGCGGCCTGCGCGTTCAGACGCGGCTGCATGTCGCGGGCGAATGGTCGAGCATCGACCTGTTGGCGGGCACTTGAGCCGCCGCGTCGGGATCGCCACCTGCGCCACCACCGTCAGCGCAATTACGCCAAGCAACAGGCCCCGCCGGGCAGGACCCGACGGCGCCAGGTCGTCACGCCCAGCCGATGGTCAGTGCCGGCTTTCCCAAGCCTTCACCTGGTTCTCGGCTTCGTCGCGGGCGATGCCGTAGCGCTCCTGCACGCGGCCGATCAGCTGGTCGCGCTTGCCTTCAATCTGCGTCAGGTCGTCGTCGGTCAGCTTGCCCCACTGCTCCTTGACGGAGCCGGTCATCTGTTTCCAATTGCCTTTGACGGTATCCCAGTTCATCGCGTCCTCCCTTTGCGCCGCACGGGCAGCGCTATCGGATGAACGCAGCGGCGTGGGCCCGGTTCCAATGCGCCCCTATCGCCCAGGCTCTGCGGTGGGCGCGCGATATCGAGACTTGGCAGGCAACGGCGGACGCGCTGGGCCCCGCAGCATCAGGTCGGCCATGCGCCGGTCGTCGTCCGACATAGCGCCATACAGCGGCTGGAATGCGGCCAGCAACCGGTCCAGCGCCCGGGCCTTCACCGCGGCCAGTTCGGCCTCTGCCTGCAGGTCATCGATCGCCGACATGGTCAACCGGGCTGCCTCGCGGCGGCTGAGAGCCTCATCTTGGCGTTGCGCATTGTCACGCAGAACCGCCGCAATCGGCTCCCACTGCAGCAGCCGGCTGGCGGGGGCCTGGTCCAGCACGGCATGCAACCGTTCGATCCGCTCCTCGGCGCCCCATGACGGCGCGCCGGCGGCCGGCGCACGCGTTGCCGGTGCAGGGCGCAGCCGGGCGGCATCCCGCGACACCACCGGTGCCGCCACCACCGCGAGGCTGCTGAGGGCGAAGAACGCCGCCGCCGCGATGACGGCCTGACGCACCCTGCCATTCATTGCGGACACATCCACGCCCCGCACGGCATCTCGCGGAACCGTCCCGGGCGCCGGTGCGGCCGCACCGCCCCGGCGCATTGTTGCGGACAGGCCGGGCAACAGGTCCTCTATATTCGTCCCATCAGGATGAGGACAACCAGAACGACAAGGATGATGCCGAGTATGCCGCTGGGATAGTAACCCCAGCCGGAACTGTACTGCCAGTTGGGCAATGCGCCGATCAGGACAATCAGCAGGACAATGACAAGGATGGTGCCGATACTCATTGAAAGCTCTCCTGGCGTGGCTTAAGCGGGCAATTGCCCGCGGGAAAAGTTCTCGTCGTGACGGGCACACGCTCCAGGCCGCGCCTGCCAGCGTCAGCGCACCGTACAGGCTGCGGTCATGGGCGCACGTCTCAGGCAGCGCGGCTGCCTGGCGAGGGTTCACGGCTACCCGGATCTGACTTGCCCAGGACTGACGTGTTCGACGGACATTGCGAAAGCGATCCTTCATGCCGGCGGCAGGCACGCCGCCCCGGGCTGGACGAACCGCCGGATTACAGGCCGTTCATTCTGCGAACGCCTCGCCGCCCAGTAGGTTCCACGTGCGTCACGCGCAACGGCGCCATCGCAGCGCCCACCGCCAAAACGCTTTCGTTACTTCAACGCCGGCCGTTATAACAACCGCCCTATTGATTGACCGATGTACAAAGGCAAGGTCAGGGCTTTGCCCTGGACCCACCAAAGGCCGGCGGCCTTTGGAAAGCATTTTATTATCATATAGTTAAGGTCCAGGGGCTTGGCCCCTGGTGGGTCCAGGGCGAAGCCTTGGCCTTGCCTAACGAAAGATCGTTCTTGACGGCGGTTGGTATTACTTCAACGCGGGCGCGGCATCCCTGGCAATGCGTCCTTGGGTCATCGATTCCCCGAGCCGGCCAGCCGCACGCGGCCGCCGACGATCCAGGGGATGCGCAGGCACGAAGCGGTGAGCGTCAGGGCGCCGCTGCCAGGCCGGCCGGGCGCCTGGCATCGTTGGCGCCATAGAAGAAGCCCGGCCGCATGCGCCCCGACAACGCCTGGTCGGCAACCGGCGGGGCCTGCGCGCCCGCCGCGGCACCACCCGCCCCCATACCCCTGCCAACCGCCCCCGTGCCAATTGGGCGCGGCTGGACGATGGCAGCGACCGCGCCCCAAGGCCGCTGCTCGGTCACCCGGTGGCCCATCGCCTCCAGCAGGCGCCGCGTGTCCGCCGACAATGCCCACGTCTCCGCATACAGCACGTCGGGCAGCCATTGGTGGTGGATGCGCGGAGCATTCACCGCCTCCTGCAACTCCATGCCGTGGTCCACAAGGTTCAGGATCGTCTGCAGGGTGATCGAGATGATGCGCGCCCCGCCCGGCGAGCCCAGCACCGCATAGGGTGCGCCATCACGCAGCAGCAGCGTGGGCGACATCGACGACAGCGGTCGCTTGCCCGGCGCAATTGCGTTGGCCTCGCCCTGCACCAGCCCGAACAGGTTGGGCACGCCGGGCTTGCTGGTGAAGTCGTCCATTTCGTTGTTGAGCAGGAAACCGGTATCGCCCGCGATCACCCCGGCGCCGAAGCCGCCATTGATGGTGTAGGTGACCGCCACGGCAATGCCGTTCGCATCGGCCACCGAATAATGCGTCGTCTCTGGCCGCTCATGCGGCGGCGTGCCCGGCCCAAGCTCGCGCGACGGGGTCGCCCGCTCGGGGTCGATGCGCGCACGGATCGCCACCGCGTAGTCGCGCGACAGCAGCCGCTCCAGCGGATTGCTCACGAAGGCCGGATCGCCCAGATGGGTGTTGCGGTCCAGGTAGGCGTGGCGCATCGCCTCGGCCAGCAGGTGCACCGTTCGCGCCGAATTGAACCCGGCCGCGCGCAGGTCATAACCTTCCAGAATGCCGAGCACCTGGCAGATCACCGTGCCGCCGGACGAGGGCGGTGGGGCGGAGACGATGGTCCAACTGCGATAGGGGCAGGTAAGCGGCGCCATCTCGCGCACTCTGTAGGCGGCGAAGTCCGCAGCGGTCAGGATGCCGCCGCCCTCCCGCGCGGCCCGTTCGACCGCGGCAGGGATGTCGCCCTGGTAGAATGCCTCCGGCCCGCGCGCGGCGATCGCCATCAGGGTGCGCGCCAGGTCGGTCTGCACCAGCCGGTCACCGGGCTGCAACGGGCTGCCGTCCGGGCGCAGGAAGATGCGCGCGACATTCGCCTGCGCGCGCAGCCGGCCGGCCGCGGCCTCCAGTATGTCGGCATCGCCGCGCACCAGCACGAAACCCTCGGCCGCCAAGCGGATGGCCGGCGCCATCACCTGCGCCCGCGACAAGGTGCCGTACTGCGTCAGCGCCGCGTCCAGCCCGGCCACCGTGCCGGGTACGCCCACCGCGCGCCAGCCCACCAGGCTCGCGCCGCGGATCACGTTGCCGTCGGCATCGAGATACATGTCCCGCGTGGCCGCGGCCGGCGCGGTCTCGCGGAAGTCCAGGAACGTCGTGCGCCCGTCCGCCAGGCGCAGCGTCATGAACCCGCCGCCGCCGATATTGCCGCAGCACGCGTTGACCACCGCCAGCGCGTATCCCACTGCCACCGCCGCATCCACCGCATTGCCGCCCGCGCGCAGCATCTCCACCCCGGCCACGGTCGCCAGGTGCTGGGCGGTGACCACCATGCCCTTCTCGCCCTCCACCGCCGGCAGCGAGGCAGCCAGCAGCGGCGGGGCGAGACACGCGCCGGCCAGCAGCAGCAGAAAGGCAGCCAGCCTCGCGCGGATCATGGCGCGCGGCTCAACGAGCCTGGGGGAAGGTCACCCCGATCATGTCGCCTTCGCGCACGATGGCGGCCAGCCGGTCCTCGCTCCAGTCCTCGGTGCCGGCCGGGCGCAGCGGCAGCACCATCCAGCGGTAATCCGCCGTGCTGTCCACCACGCGCAGCTTCACCGCCGCCGGCAGCACGGTGCCGAACTCCACCAGCAGCCCGCGCGGGTCGCGCACCGCCCGCGCACGATAGGCCGCCGACTTGAACCAGAAGGGCGGGTAACCCAGAACCGCGCGCGGATAGCAGGAGCACAGGGTGCACACGACGAGATTGTGCTCCTCCGCGCTGTCCTCCAGCACGCCCAGCGGCGGCATCCCGCGCATCGGAATGCCCAACTCCTCCGCCGCCTTAGCGCCATCGGCGAGCATCCGGGCGCGATAGGCCGGGTCGGTCCAGGCCTTCGCCACCATGCGCGCCCCCTGGGCGGGCGAGGCGTTGTCGGTGATGCGGATGCGCTCGGCAATCTCCTCCGGCGCCACGACACCCTTGGCGGTGAGCAACTGGCGCACGGCGGCCAGCAGCCGGTCGGACGGGGTCTCCAGCAAGCTGCTCATGCGGCCTCCAGCCAGGATTCGTAAAGCTCCACCACCAGCGCCCCGCCCGTCGCGTCGGGCCAGATGGCGGCGGGGGCGAAGCGGACATGGTAGAGGTTCAGCACCGGCGCCGGGCGGGCGAAGGCGAGGTCCTCGGGATTGGGAAAAGCGCCGAGATGGCGCTCCACCACGCCGGTGGCGCCACGCAGGTAGTGCGGCGTGCGGATATGGCAGGGGCCGCGCGTTTCCGGCCAGTCGTCGCGCACGCGCACCCGGGTGCCCGCCGCCAGCAGCGGGGTCGCGCTCACTTCGTATCCTCCAGCGCGGCACGGAGCTCGGCCTCGGTGAACACGCCCTTGGCCAACATGTTGTCGGTGATCGAGCGGATCCAGCGCTGGTAATAGGTCATGCGCAGGTAGTCGGCCTCCGGGATCGCCTCGATGCCGCGCCGCAATTCGTCCACCGACATCACCTTCTTGGCGCCGAGCAGGCCGCGGATCGCGTCCACCTCGCGGTCGAAATCGTCCAGCGCATGCGGCTCTACGTCGACCGCATCGCACATGAACTTCGACACGCCGCCCATGTCATGCATGGCACGGGGCCGCGCCTCGGGAAGGCCGTCGGCTTCGGGGGAGAGGGGGTTGGTGCTCATGGCCGAAGAATAGCGCCAACGCCCAGAGTCTGTGAATAATCTTTAGCCGTGAACAATCCTTGCTCCGCCGCACCGGCGGGTCAGTTGCCGATCTTCTCGCCCGGCGACAGCCCCCACAGCCCGTCGCGCCGCAGCCAGCCGCGATGGTCGCCCACCCGCACCTCGCACCAGGCCGACTGCTCCGGACAGCCACGGATGCGCCCGACCACGCCGGGCTTGAGCACCGCCACCGCGCCGGCATCATCCACCGCCGAGCGGCGCAGGGTGCGCTCCGCCCCGGGCACCATGAAGGTGCGCCGGCCGGTCAGGTTGGACTGGTGCACCCAGCCGCGGACACCTTCGTGGTCCTCGATCAGCCGCCACGTCTCGAACTCGCGCAGCACCCGCACCGGCTGGTCGGGCCGGCGATAGATCCATTCCACCGGATAGCGCTGCCCCGGGCCAACCCGCAGCCGCACGCCATCGTAGAGGATGCCGGCCCACCGCGGCAGCTTCTGCCCAGTCACGGTGCCCGTGCTGGGCTCGGGCGGCGGGCGCGGACCAGCCGATGCCGGTGCGGCGGAAGCGGACCCAGAGGCAGCGGGCGCAGAGGCAGCGGGCGCAGAGGCAGCGGACCCAGAGGCAGCGGGACCTGGTGACGCAGCCACGGCGGCCCCCGCCACCGCCGCGCCGGCCGCCATCTGCGCCGCCCCAGGCTTGGGCGATACCGCAAGCGGCGTGGCCCGCTGAGCACCGCCTCGCGCCACCAACACGGGTGGCTTGGATGCGGCCGGCGCGGGGCGGCCGAGCGACGTACGCGGCGGTGTCAGGGTGGGTGAGGAAAGCGGCGCCACCTGCTGCACCGGCGACCGCGGCGCGGCACTTGGTGCGGCGGGCGGCCGGGGGGGCGCCGGCGCCTGGGCCCCCCGCGGCGGCAGTTGCAGGGAGCCAGGCGGCGGCGAAATTTGGGCGGGTGCGGGGCTGGCCGCCAGCACCACGCACAGCAGGGTGGCCATTCGTGCACTCATGGCGACAATTCCTGCCAAGTCCGGCGGGGTCGGGTCAAGCGGCATGGCGCGTGATTCCAGGCTCACAACGTCACGATCTGGCCGGCGCCCACGGCCTCGAGGAACGTGGCGATGCCCGCCACCTCCACGCCCGCCTCCAGTTCCTGCCCGGTGGCGCCGATCATGCGCAGCCCCGCCTCGCAGGCAATCCGCCGCACGCCAAGCTCCGCCGCGGCCTCCGCCAACTCGCCCAGCCCCGCCACGCCGCGCGCGAGCGCCACCGCGTCGCGCGGATCGTCCGCCAGCCCCCCGGTCACCCCGCCGGCCATCAGCGCGCGGCAGCCCTCGTTGGTGGCGAACAGCACCACCGCGCGGCCCAGCGCGGCCGCGCCCGCGGCCATCATGAAGGCATAGTGCGCCCGCTCATGCGTGCCCGAGATCAGCAGGATGCCCAGCGCCTCAGCCGGCACGGGACGGAACGGCACATTCGGGGGCCGCGCTGTCTGAATGGCCCGACAGGTCGCGCAACGTGGCATCCGGTCCGCAGGCGATGCAGGCCGGGTCGGGGCGCAGGCGGATCGTGCGGAAACGGCTGGCCAGCGCGTCCCAGATCAGCACGCGCCCGGCCAGGGTCTCGCCGATGCCCATGATCTCCTTCAGCACCTCGGTGGCCTGCAGCGTGCCCATCACCCCGGTCACCGCCCCCAGCACCCCGGCCTCGCTGCATGTCGGCACCAGCCCATCCGGCGGCGGGGCGGGATACAGGCAGCGATAGCACGGGCAGTCCGGCCCGGCATGCGGCTTGAACGTGGCAAGCTGCCCGTCAAAGCGCAGCACCGCCGCCGACACCAGCGTGCGCTTGGCCAGCACGCAGGCATCGGACAGCAGGAAGCGCGTCGGAAAATTGTCGGTGCCGTCGCACACGATGTCGTAGCGCGAAACCAGGTCCAGCACATTGTCCGGCCCCAGCCGCAGCCGGTGCGGCACCACGGTGACCAGGGGATTGATCGCGTTGGCCCGCGCGATCGCCGACTCCACCTTGGCCACCCCGAGCGACTCCGTGGTGTGGGCGATCTGGCGCTGCAGGTTGGACAGGTCGACCGTGTCGTCGTCCACCAGCCCGATCGTGCCCACCCCAGCGGCCGCCAGGTAGAGCAGCAGCGGGCTACCCAGCCCGCCGGCGCCGATCAGCAGCACCTTCGCCGCGCGCAGCTTCGCCTGGCCTACGCCGCCGACCTCGCGCAGCAGGATGTGGCGCGAGTAGCGGCTGATCTCGTCTTCGGTGAAATCCAGGTCCATTGCCGTAACATAGGATGCCGCGCCCGCCGCACGAAGCCCCGTGGCCACGCAAATGTGGTACAGGTGCCGCCATGAGGACGCAGCCATGCGGCAAGGAACCATGACCGAGACGATTTCCGACTCCGCCCTGGTGCTGTTCTCCGGCGGCCAGGACTCCGCCACCTGCCTGGCCTGGGCGCTCGACCGCTACGCCCATGTGGAAACCGTCGGCTTCGCCTATGGCCAGCGCCACGCCATCGAACTCGCCTGCCGCGCCCCGCTGCGCGACCGCATGGCCGCGATGGCGGGCTGGGGCACCCGCCTGGGGCCCGACCACATGGTCGACATGGGCAGCAGCCTGTCGGCGATCGGCGCCACGGCGCTTACCACCGGCGCCGAAATCACCATGACGGCGGAAGGCCTGCCCAACACCTTCGTGCCCGGCCGCAACCTGCTGTTCCTCGCCTATGCCGCCGCCGTAGCCTTCCGCCGCGGGCTGCGCCGCATCGTCGCCGGCATGTGCGAAACCGACTATTCCGGCTACCCCGACTGCCGCGACGACACCATCAAGGCCATGCAGCTGGCGCTGAACCTCGGCATGAACCGCCGCTTCGTGCTGGAAACCCCGCTGATGTGGACCGACAAGGCCGGCACCTGGGACATGGCCCACCACCTCGGCGGCGATGCCCTGGTGACGCTGATCGTGGAACACAGCCACAGCTGCTACCTCGGCGACCGCACCCACCGCCACCCCTGGGGCTACGGCTGCGGCACCTGCCCCGCCTGCGAACTCCGCGCCACCGGATGGGCGCGCTGGCGCAGGTAACCGGGCAAAGCCCGGCGACTTGCGTCAAGCACGGTGATGCAGCGCTGTCCTCGCGCCGCCAGCACAGCCCCGGGCACCAGGGCTGAACGGATGCCTCACCCCTCAGTGCGCGGCGGCAGGTCCGCACATCATGGGCGTGCCACAGTCCACGCACACCAGCGCCTCCCGCCAGTTCGTCCGCCCGCAGGCGGCACAGGACGTCGTGGCCTTCCCGCCGCCACTCCCGGCCATGCCGGTCCAGTTCGAGAGGCGCGCCGGAAGCTGGGCCGGCAGCGCCACGGCTCGGTCCACCGCCGCCCGCACCGCCACCAACTCGCGCAGCACGAGCGTGATTCCCGCCGCCAGCACCGAAGTGAGCAGCGCGAATCCCGCCAGCACAAGAACAGGGATCATCTGCTGGAGGTGCTGGACATACTCGGCAAGCAGGACGCTCGACTGCAGCACAACGATCGCCAGCAGGCCCGCAGTCGCAGCCACCAGGCCCCCCCAATACGCCCCGACAAGAAATGTTCGCAACGACGTACTCCGGCTGGATATTCACCTCGCACCGGCGCCACCCTATGCGCCCGGAACATACAACTTCGTTACAGCGTTGATAGCCCACCGCCACGCCGGCAGCCGCACGCCCAATCCAGCGCCCTATTCCAGGGCTTACCTTATTTTCCGTGGGGATCTATGCAGACGTCATGTAAGCAGCGCTGCAGGGGCAACTGCCCCAGGCGCGCTCCAGGGCGGAGCCATCGCCTGGCCCGCCTACCCGCCGGCGACCCGCCGGGCGATGTCCAGGGCACGGCGCAACAGGGTTTCGCTGGCTTCGGGGGTTCTAAAGGCGCTGTGTGCCGACAGGGTGACGTTCTCCAACACGGCCAGCGGGTGGCCCGCCGGCAGCGGTTCCTCCACAAACACGTCCAGCGCCGCGTGGCCGATCTGGCCCGACCGCAGTGCCGCCACCATCGCCGGCTCGTCGATCACGGCGCCGCGCGCGGTGTTGACCAGCAGCACGCCGGGCTTCATCGCGGCGATGTGTCCGGCCGAGATGAAGCCGCGGGTCGCGTCGGTCAGCAGCAAATGCAGGCTCACCACGTCGCTTTCGGCCAGCAGCCGCTCCAGGCCCACGAACTCCACCCCTGGCGCGGCCTTCGCCGTGCGGTTCCACGCCAGCACCCTCATCCCCGAGCCGCCGGCGATGCGCGCCACCTCGGCCGCAATGCCGCCGAAGCCCACCAGGCCAATCGTCTTACCGGTCAACTGACGTCCCTCGGTGCGCAGCCACTGGCCGCGGCGCACGCCCCGGTCCATCAGCGCCAGCCCGCGCGCGCCCGCCCACATCAGCGCGATGGCATGCTCGGCCACCGCGGTGTCGCCATAGCCCTTGATGATGTGCACCGTGATGCCGAGGCCAGCGAGTTCCTCGGGGTTCATGTAGCTGCGCGCGCCGGTGCCCAGGAAGATCACATGCTTCAGGTCCGGGCACTTCGCCATCCAATCCGTCGGCATGAAGGTGCGGTCGTTCAGCACGAAATGCTGGCCGGCCAGCAGGTCCGGCAGCTGCTCGGGCAGCACCTCCTCCTGGATGTTCACCCCCACCTGCGGGTCGCCGGCCTGGCCGACGCGGCGAAATATCTCGGCCAGCTCATCCGTGGCATCGACAAACAATCCCTGCATGGCCGTCCCCCCGAGTGCGATCGTGGCGCGATCCTGCCCGCCGCCGGCCACGCTCGGCAAGCACGCCCGCGCGCCGCATGAGCAAGGCCGCGCGCCCCGAGGCCGACAAGCCGCACCCGCAGCCCGCCCGCAAGTCGCGCCGGCGCAGCTGGACCGTGCGGCTGCTGCGCTGGTCGGTGCTGCTTGGCGTCTGGGGCGCGCTGCTCGGCGGGCTGGTGCTGCTGTTCTTCGCCTGGGACCTGCCCCGGCCGGAATCGGCGCTGGACGCGGCCCGCCGGCCAAGCATGACCCTGCAGGATTCCGCCGGGCGCATCGTCGCCACCTTCGGCGACCTGGTGGGCGAGCCGCTGCGCCTGTCCGACATGCCGCCGCATTTGCCCGCCGCCGCGGTGGCGGTGGAGGACCGGCGGTTCTGGCGCCATGCGGGGCTCGATGCCATCGGCATCGCCCGCGCCGCCTTGGTGAACGTGCAAGCCGGCCAGGTGGTGCAGGGCGGCTCCACCATCACCCAGCAGGTGGCCAAGAACCTGTTCCTCAGCAACGCCCGCACCTTCCGCCGCAAGATCCAGGAATTGCTGCTGACGCTGTGGCTGGAACGCCAGTTCACCAAGCGCGAAATCCTGGAGATCTGGCTGAACCGCGTCTATCTCGGCTCCGGCGCCTTCGGGGTCGATGCGGCGGCGCGCATGTATTTCGGCATCTCGGCCCGCCAGGTGAACCTGTGGCAGGCCGCCGTGTTGGCCGGCCTGCCGCGCGCCCCATCGCGCATCAACCCGAGGGTCAACCCCCAGGCCGCCGCCGCGCGCGGACGCGAGGTGCTGGCGGCAATGGCCGATACCGGGGCCATCGGCGCCGACGTGGCCGACGCCGCCGCCCACCAGATCGCCTTCGCGCCCCGCCCTTCGCGCGCCGCCGGCTGGTTCGCCGACTGGGTGGCCGAACAGGCCGAGCCGCTGCTGCCGGAAGGGGCAGACACGGTGGTGCGCACCACGCTGGATGCCCGCGTCCAGGGCATTGTCGAGGCCCGCCTCAAGGCACTGCTCGACGGCCCCGGCGCGGCAGCCGGCGCGTCGCAGGGCGCCGTGGTCGTGCTGGATGCCGCCACCGGCCAGGTCCGCGCCCTGGTCGGGGGCCGCGACTACCGCACCAGCCCGTTCAACCGCGCCGTGGCCGCCCGCCGCCAGCCGGGCTCCGCGTTCAAGCCCGTCGTCTGGCTGGCAGCCCTGGAGGCCGGCGCGCGGCCCGACGACATGGTGCTGGACGCGCCGATCCGCCGCGGCCGCTGGGCGCCAGCCAATTTCGACGGCAAGTTCCGCGGCGAGATCACGCTGGAGGAGGCACTGGCCCAGTCGGTGAACACCTCGGCCGTGCGTCTGCTGCTGCAGGGCGGTGGGCCGCGCGCCGCCGCCGCCGTAGCGGCCCGCCTGGGCATTGCCGACAAGCTGCCGCTGCACGAGTCGCTGGCCCTCGGCACCGGCGATGTCGGCCTGCTCGACCTGACCGCCGCCTATGCCGCGTTCTTCAACGGCGGGTTGCGGGTCGCGCCAACCGGCATCGAGGCGCTGCAGGCCGGGCGCCGCAACCTCCCCTTCAGCCGGCCGCCCCCGGTGCGCGCCACCGACCCCAACCTGGCGGCGATGATGGCGCGCATGCTGGCCGCCGTGGTCTCGCGCGGCAGCGGCCAGGCGGCCAGGCTCGCCGGGCGGGCGGTGGCCGGCAAGACCGGCACCACCCAGGACCACCGCGATGCCTGGTTCATCGGCTGGGTGGACAGCGCAAAGGGCGGCGGACGGATGATCGGCATCTGGCTTGGCAACGACGACAACAAGCCGATGGACCGGGTGACCGGCGGCAGCCTGCCGGCCCGCCTGTTCGGCGAGATTGCGAACGACATCGGCGGCGGGTGACAGGCGATTGCGTGCGGGCAGAAAATATGACGTTATACTATTACATACCCCGACACGAAGGTCTCCGATGCTCCCCCGCCCCCGCTTCGCCGTGCTGCTCCTGTTGCCGCTTGTCTTCGCGCCGCCCGCCGCCGGGCAAGTCTTCGATCAGGGCAAGGTGCAGACGCGGGAATTCCGCAGCCCCGCCATGGCTGCCCAGGCGGCGCACGGTCTCGAAAGCGAAAACATCTTCGGTCTCACCCTCGGCTCCGATGTCGACCCCGCGGGCAGCAAATCGGCGGCGCTGGAGGTCGGGGGGCGGATTGGCACGCGCGGCGGCCGCTACGCCGCATTCGGCGCGAAGCTCGAATTCGCCTTCGGAGTCACCGACCATTTCGCCGCCGCCGTCAGCCTGCTCGGCGGCTGGCGCAACAGCAGCAACGTGCCCGGCCAGGCCGACCTCAATGCGCTCGCCTTCGACGGAGTGGGCGCCGAATTGCGCTGGCGTTTCTTGGAGCGCGGGCCGTCGCCGGTGGGCGTCACCCTGCACATCGAGCCCTCGTTGCGTCGCATCGACGAGCGCAGCGGCGAGACGGGGTTCGGGTGGGCGGCCGAGAACCGGCTGATCGTGGATGGCGCGCTGGTGCCCGACCGGCTCTTCGTCGCTGCCAACCTCATTTATGATGTGGAGGCATTCCGCCCCAAGGGCAGCCCGCAGGAGCAGGCGTCCACAGGCGGCGTTTCATCGGCCATGGCCTGGCAGGTCCGCCCCGGCCTGCTGTTCGGCGCCGACATCCGATACCTGCGCGCCCACGAAGGGTTGGCGCTCGACCGGTTCCGCGGCTGGGCCGTGTTCGCCGGCCCCACCCTGTTCTGGCATTTTGCGGAGAGCGCCTGGCTGTCCGCCAGCTATGCCTTCCAGCTCGCCGGGCGCGAACAGGGGGTGGCCAACACCTTTGACCTCGGCAACTTCCCGCGCCAGATGCTGAAGTTCAAGATCGGCATGGAGTTCTGATTGCGATGATACTGTACCGACGGACCATTCTGGGCGGCCTGCTGGCCTTGCCTGTGCTCTCCCGCCCCCAGGCCGCCGAGCCGAAACGGGTGGTCGCAAGCTTCTCCATCCTCGCCGACATGGTCAAGCAGGTCGGCGAGGACCGCGTGGCCGTGCGCGCCCTGGCCGGTCCCGACCAGGAACTGCACGGCTTCGAACCCCGCCCCTCCGACCTGCAAGCCGTGGCCCAGGCCGATGTGATGGTGATCAACGGCCTCGGCCTTGAAGGCTGGGCAGATCGCATCGCCAAGGCCGCCGGCTTCCGCGGCACCGCCGTGGTCGCCTCGCGGGGCGTCAAGGCGCTGAAGACCGGCCACAACCATGGGCGCGGCCAGTCGCATGACCACGGCGCCTTCGACCCGCACGCCTGGCAGGATGTGGCCAACGCAAAGCTTTATGTCGCCAACATCCGCGACGGCCTCGCCGCCGCCGACCCAGCAAACGCCACCGCCCACGGTGCCGCGGCAGATCGCTACCTGGCCCGGCTCGACGCGCTGGACACCGAAATCCGCGCCCTGCTCGCCCCGATCCCGCGCGAACGCCGCCGCATCATCACCTCGCACGACGCCTTCGCCTATTTCGCCGATGCCTATGGCGTGGACATGCTCGCCGTGGCCGGCGCCTGGCGTGACAGCGAACCCTCGGCGCGCGAGCTGACCGCGCTCATCGCCCAGGTAAAGCGCCAGAACATCCGCGCGCTGTTCCTCGAGAACGCCGGCAGCGGCACCGCCCTGCGCACCCTGGCCAGCGAGGTGGGCGCCACGATCGGCGGCCGCCTCTATGCCGACGCGCTCTCCGGCCCCGACGGGCCGGCGAACAGCTACATCGCCATGATGCGCCACAACGCCGGCATCATGGCCGCGGCGTTGAAGGAACAGTAAGCAAGAGGTTCTTTTTGGAAAAAGAACCAAAAACTTCCTCCCCTTTGCCTCGCGGTCAGTCCGGGCGAAACGGACGAAAGTCTTTTTGCTTCTTTTTCTTCAGAAAAAGCAGGCCTTCCCTGCCGCATTGACGCCGGGCACAGCATCGGGCGCAATCCACCCGACGGAGGGATCGGGCATGTGCGACACCATGGCCGCGCGCGGCGCGGCGACCACCACGGGGTTCACCCTGTTCGCCAAGAACAGCGACCGCGAACGCAACGAGGCGCAGTTCCTCGAATGGCTGCCGGCGCAAGACTATGGCCGCGGCGCCGTGGTCCGCTGCACCTACGTTGCCATCCCGCAGGCCGCGCGCACCCATGCCGTGCTCCTCAGCCGTCCGTTCTGGATCTGGGGCGCCGAGATGGGCGCCAATGAGCACGGGGTGGTCATCGGCAACGAGGCGGTGCACCCGCGCGCCCTGCCGCAGCGGCGCGCGGCGCTGATCGGCATGGACCTGCTGCGCCTCGGCCTGGAACGCGGCGCTACCGCGGCCGAGGCCGTGTCGGTCATCACCGGCCTGCTGGAGGCGCACGGCCAGGGCGGAAGCTGCGGCCACATGGCGCGGCGCTACTACAACAACTCGTTCATCATCGCCGACGCAAGCGAGGTCTACGTGCTGGAGACCATCGGCCGGCGCTGGGCGGTGGAACGCGCCGGCACCACGCGCGCCATTTCCAACACCTATACCATCGCCACCAACGCCACCGCCGCCAGCCCCGACCTGGAGGCCTTCGCCCGTGCCCAGGGCTGGTGGCAGGGCAACGCGCCCTTCAACTTCGCCGCCGCCGTCACCAACCCCGACAATCCCGGCCTGGCCGGCGCCATCGGCCGCTGCGGCCGCGCCACCGACCTGCTGGCCCGCCAGGCCGGCCACATCGGGGTCGCCGAGATGATGGCCAACCTGCGCGACCACGGCGCCGCCGCCGAAGCCCACCCCTGCTTCCACCCCCAGCACATCGAGGGCGTGACCATCTGCATGCACGCCGGCGACGGCACCCGCCGCGGCCAGAGCGTCGGCGCCATGGTCAGCGACGTCCGTGCGGGCGCCGCGGTGCACTGGATGACCGGCACGTCGGGCCCCTGCACCTCGGTCTTCAAGCCGGTATTTATCGATGCCGGCCTGCCGCCCCAAGGCAAGCGCCCCGGCGACCGCCACGACCCGGACACGCTGTGGTGGCGTCACGAGCGGCTGCACCGCGCCCTGGTGCAGGGCGACTACCCCGCCGCCATGGCCTGGTTCGGCCCGGAACGCGATGCCCTCGAAGCCACCTTCCGCGCCCGCGCCGCGGCGGTGCTGGCCCTGCCGGGCGCCGACGGAACCGCCGCCCGCCGCCAGGTCAGCGAAGCCTGCTGGCAGGAGGCCGCCGCCGCCGAGGAAGACTGGCTCGCCCGCGCCAGCGCCCTCGCCCGCGGCCCCGTGCGCCCCGCCTTCCGCCGCGCCTGGACCCGCTACGACAAACTCGCCGCCGACTGACGCTGCCTCAGAACCGCTTCAATCCCGGAACAGCTTCGCCGGCGGCGGGCTCGTCCGCGTGTAGTCCATCGCCGTATAGGCGCCGCCCTGGTAGCGCTCCACCACCGGATTGTTCGTCACCTTGCCCTGCATCTGCGCCGCGAACGGGTCGGCGCTGTCCGCCGGCGTCCAGCCCAGCGTGTCGCGTGCGTCGCGCCGCCAGTAGGTGCGGCTGTTGGCCGACGCCCCCCAAATCACGCAGCTCTCCACCCGTTCGGCCAGCGTCGCGCGGACGCACAGCCGCGCCAGGTCGTCGTACGACAGCCAGGTCGACAGCATTCGGGCGTCGACCGGCTCGGGGAAAGACGAGCCGATGCGCACGTTGATGTTCTCCACCCCGTGTTTGAACCAGTACATCCGGCCCATCAGCTCGCCATACGCCTTGGACAGGCCATAATAGCCGTCCGGCATGAACTGGCAGTCGGCATCCAGCGGCTCCGACCGCTCATGGAAGCCGATCGAGTGGTTGGAGCTGGCGAACAGCACCCGCGCCCCCTCGCGCCGCGCCGCCTCGTAGATATGGTACAGCCCACGAATATTCGGCCCCAGCACCTCCTCGAACGGCCGCTCCACCGACACGCCGCCGAAATGCAGGATCATCCCGCAGCCCTCGGCCAGGCGCAGGATCGCCACGCCGTCGTTCAGGTCCGCGCGGGTGAAGCTGCAGCCGGCGGGCATCGGGTCGGGAAACGGCGCTATGTCGGTCAGCACCAGCTTCCAGCCCAGCCCGCCCAGCGTGCGCGCCAGCACCCGCCCCAGCGCCCCGGAGGCGCCGGTCAGCAGCACGGGTTTTTCCGGTTTGTCCGCCATGTCCGATCCTCCCTGATGAAGGCGCGAGAGAGGCACCTCGCACCGGACACGTCAACCGGGGGCCCGTCAACCGAAGGCAGGCCAACCGCGCGCCACCTTGCGCGCCCGCGCCTCTCCCGGCACGCTCGGCCCATGCGCACCCTGAACGACCTCTCCGCCGCCCTCGCCGTCGGCAAGACCACCTCCCGCCAACTCGTCGAGGACTGCCTCGCCCGCATCGCCGACCCCGCCGGCGAAGGCGCCCGCACCTTCATCAAGCTGGATGCCGAAGGCGCCCGCGCCACCGCCGACGCGATGGACACGCTGCGCCGCGCCGGCCGCTCGCCCAGCCCGCTCGCCGGCATCCCGTTCAGCGTGAAGGACCTCGCCGACATCGCCGGCCAGCCCACCCCCGCCGGCTCGATGGTGCTGGCCGACGCGCCGCCGGCGGCCGAGAACGCGCCCGTCGTGCAACGCATCGTCACCGCCGGCTTCGTGGTGATGGGCCGCACCAACATGACCGAGTTCGCCTTCTCCGGCCTCGGCATCAACCCGCACTACGACACCCCGCGCGCCGCCTGGGACCGCGCGACCGGCCGCATCCCCGGCGGCTCGTCCTCCGGCGCCGGCGTCTCGATCGCCGACGCCATGGCCTATGGAGCGCTGGGCACCGATACCGGCGGCTCCTGCCGCATACCCGCCGCCATGAACGGCATCGTCGGCTACAAGCCAACGGCGCGCCGCGTGCCGATCACCGGCGTCGTGCCGCTGTCCACCAGCCTGGATTCGATCGGCCCGCTGGCCAACACGGTCGCCTGCTGCGCCGCCATCGACGCGATATTCGCCGGCGAGCCGCTCCCCGACCTGCACGCCATGCCCCTGGCCGGGCTGCGCCTGGCCGCCCCGCAGAACTTCTTCCTCGACGGCATGGACGACGCGGTGGCCGATGCCTACGAGGCGGCGCTGGGCAAGCTCTCGGCCGCCGGCGCGAATATCGCCCGCATCCGGCTGCCCGTGGTCGACGAGATCGCCCGCGCCAACGCAAACGGCACCTTCGCCGCCGCCGAGGCCTGGGCCTGGCACCGCGACTTGATCGCCGCACAGGCCGCCGGCTACGACCCGCAGGTGCTCCGCCGCATCATGCCCGGCCGCGACATGGGCGCGGCCGACTACGTGGCCCTGCTCGCCGCCCGCACCGACATCTGCACCCGCGCCACCATCGCCACGCAGGACTACGACGCGGTGGTCATGCCCACCTGCCCGCTGCTGCCCCCGCCCATCGCGGCGCTGGTGGCGGACGCTCAGGAATACGCCCGCGTCAACATGCTGCAGCTGCGCAACTGCGCCGTCGGCAACTTCCTCGACCGCTGCGCCATCTCCCTGCCTTGCACCAAGCCGGGCGAGCCGCCGGTCGGGCTGATGCTGATGGGCGAGACGATGGGCGACGCCAGGCTGTTCCGCGTCGCCGCCGCCGTCGAGGCAGCACTCGCCTGACACCACCCGGGGGGAAACAACCATGAGCAATCCAGAAATCGACGCCCTGCGCGCCGCTATCGCCGCCCGCCCGAAAGCCGCCGAACTGGCCGACATGCGCCGCGGCATCGACACGCGCGGCCTGGCCAACAAGCTGGCCGGCGACGTCACCGTCACCCCCACCACCGCGGGCGGCGTGCCCGCGGAATGGACCGCCACCCCCAACGCGGCAGCCAACCGCGCCATCCTCTACGTCCACGGCGGCGGCTACGTCATCGGCTCGCTGGACAGCCACCGCCATGCCGTGGCCGAGATCGGCCGCGCCGCCGCCACCAGGGTCCTCGCGCTGGAGTACCGCCTCGCCCCCGAGCACCCCTTCCCCGCCCCGGTAGAGGACACGCTGGCCGCCTATCGCCACCTGCTGGCCCAGGGCTTCGCGCCCGGCCACATCGCCATCACCGGCGACAGTGCCGGCGGCGGCCTGGTCATCGCCGCGATGGTTGCCATCCGCGAGGCCGGCCTGCCGCAACCCGCCTGCGGCTGGGCCATCTCGCCATGGATCGACATGGAAGCCACCGGCGCCTCGATCACCGGCAAGGCCGCCGAGGACCCCACGGTGCAGAAGGCCGGGCTGGAGTTCATGGCCAAGACCTATCTGGGCGGCGCCGATCCCCGCCACCCGCACGCCTCGCCCTTGCACGCCGACCTCAAGGGCCTTGCCCCACTGCTGATCCAGGTCGGCGCGGCCGAGACGCTGCTGGACGACGCCACCCGCCTCGCCGCCCTGGCCGGCGCCGCGCACGTGCCGGTCACGCTTGAGATCTGGCCCGAGATGATCCATGTCTGGCACGTCTTCCACCCCCAACTCGCCGCCGGGCGCAAGGCCATCGCCAATGGCGGCGCCTACATCAAGGCCGTGATGGACGGCGATGCGCCGGTCACGCCGCGGGTGCCCTGAAGCAGGTCCTGGTCCAGGCCAGGGGCGCTGCCCCTGGACCCCGCCAAAGGCTGAGCCTTTGGAATCCATCACTTCTTGGAGTTTCGAGGTCCAGGAGCTCGGCTCCTGGCGGGGGCCAGGGGGCAGCGCCCCCTGACTTGTTTCGATGCGCGGCAGTCCCCCGCCTAGGTTACGCCGCCCGCGCCACCGCCATCGGCGCGTCCTCGATCTCCGCGATGCGCGCCCGGTCGAAGCCGTTGAACGCGGTGCGCAAGCAGGCCCCATAGGCGCCAAGTTGGCCAATCTCGATCCAGTCACCCTCGGCCACGTCCGCCGGCAGCGGGAACGGCCCATGCATCACGTCGGCGCTGTCGCAGGTCGGGCCGAAAAGAGCGAAATCCTGCTCCGGCGCGTCCGACGCCCGCAGCAGCCGCGCGGGAAAGCGGAAGCCCGGCGCGCCGGCATCAGACAGGCTGCCATAGACCCCGTCATTGATGAACAACGCCCCTTCACGCCGCCCCTGCACCTGCACCACCACCGAGGCCCCGGCCGCCACCAGCGCGCGCCCCGGCTCGGCCCACAGCACCGCCCCCGGCAGGTCCAGCGCCTCGAACCCGGCCTCGATCTCGGCCATGAACGCGCCGAGCGGCGGCGGGCTCATGTCGGGATAGGCCACCGGAAAGCCGCCACCGACATCCACGATCTCCACCGCCACGCCGGCACGGCGGAGCACCGCGCCGGCCAGCGCCATCGCGCGGCGCCATGCCAGCGGGTCCATGCACTGCGAGCCGACATGGAAGCTCACGCCCAGCCGCGCGGCATGCGGGCGGGCGGCGCGCAGCAGCTCCGCCGCCTCCTCCAGCGGGGCGCCGAACTTGCCCGACAGGTCATGCTTCGCGCCGCCCTTCGGCAGCGCCAGGCGCACCACCAGGCCCAAATCGCCCGCCTCCGTCCCGTCCAGGATCTTGGCCAGCTCGGCGGCACTGTCGAGCACGAAGTCGCGCACGCCATGGCGGAAGAACGCCTCGCGGATCGCCGGGCGCGCCTTCACGGGATGCATGAAATGGATCGACGCGTCGGGAAACATCTGGCGCACCAGCGACACCTCGCCCTGCGAGGCGCAGTCGAAACGGCGCACGCCGCCGGCCCACAGCGCGCGCAGCACGGCGGGCTCCGGGTTGCACTTCACCGCGTAGAGCACCTCGCCCGGGAACGCGGCGACGAATTCGCGCGCGGTCGTGGTGATCACCGCCGGGCGCAGGCAGTGCAGCGGCTCGGCCGGTTGCATCTCGGCCACCAGCCGGTCAACGGCGGTCGATACCACGCCGGCATCGCGGCGCAGCGGGGCAACGGCGGAACGGAAACGGATCTGGCGCATGGCGGAATCCTCGCGACGGCATCGGTCAGGGCAGGAACGAACGCAGGGAGGCGGCGCGCGAAGCTCAGCTTCGCGCGCCGCGGCCTGATCGTTCCTCGCGGCTGGCGGCCGAAAGGCCGTGCCCAGGAGGCATGATCCCGAGATGCATGACGAGGAGGGGCGCGATACCGCGACCAACATCAACCATATTCGTTCCCCAATCGATTGCCGGCCCCAAGGGGAACCGGACCGGTCAGACAGAACGCTTACGTCGTTGCTGTGCCCTGGGGAGTATCTCCCACGGGGGGCTCGCGGCACGTGCGATCGCGCTGGAAATCCGCCGCACAAAGCGACGGCAAGCAGATTATAGCGCATGGCGGCGAAAAAGGGGGTGCAATCTCGGCCCCTCAGTTTTCCCCGCAGCGCATGGCATGCAGCGCGAGATACTCCCAGGCCACGGTCGCCGCGGCCAGCGCGGTGATCTCGGCCACATCGAAGGCCGGCGCCACCTCCACCACGTCCATGCCGACGAAGTCCAGCCCGCCCAGCCGGCGCAGGATCGCCTGGGCCTGCCAGGTGGCCAGCCCGCCGATCTCCGGCGTGCCGGTGCCCGGCGCGAAGGCGGGGTCCAGCGCGTCGATGTCGAACGACAGGTAGCAGGGCGCCGCCCCCGCCACCTCGCGGATGCGCCCGGCGATCGCGGCAGGGCCGGCCTCGTGCACCGCGATCGCGTCGATCACCGTCACCCCCTGCGCCAGCGTCCAGTCCATCACGTCGCGCTGCACCGGCGAGCGGATGCCCACCTGCACCATCCGCGCCGGATCGACGAGCCCCTCGTTGATCGCATGGAAGAACACCGAGCCATGGCCCAGCGCCTGTCCGAAATTGTCCGGCCAGGTGTCCACATGCGCGTCGAACACCACCAGCCCCAGCGGCACCCCCAACCGCCGCCGCAACGCCCGCAACAGCGCCAGCGTGATGCCATGCTCGCCACCCAGCGCCACCAGATGCGCATGCCGTGCCGCCCGCTGCTCGATCAGCGCCAGGCTGGCCGCGATGTCGCCAAGCGCGATGGCGAACTCCCCAGCATCGACGACATCGCCGGCCACCGGGTCGATGCGCGCCGTGGGATGGTCGCCATCGACCAGCATTCGGCTCGCCGCGCGGATCGCCGCGGGGCCGGAGCGCGCGCCCGCCCGGTTGGTCGTGCCAATGTCCAGCGGCACCCCGGCAATCACCATGGCCGCGTCCTCGCCCCACGGAATACCCATGAACGACGGGCGCGTGGCGAAGGTCGGCGTCCCGGCCACCGCCTCAAACCTCGTCCGCCGGCGGCGGGCAGTCGGGAATGTCGCGCAGGAACCGGTAGCGCCCATGCTGCTTCAGCGCCGCCAGGTCGTGCTGCACCAGCCCCGGCAGGCGCTGCACCTCGACGCGGGCTTCCGCCCCGGACAGGTCGAGCACCGTGCTGGCCACCAGCGGCGTCGAGCCGGGATACCCCTTGCCCAGGAAGGCCAGCGCCGGGATCCACAGGTAGCGGATGCCGTCATGCACGAAGTCGCGGTGGCTGTGCAGGTGCCCGCTCACCACCAGCCGCACCCCCCCTTGCTGCCGTCCCGCCGCCCGCAGCCGGGCCAGCAGGCGCGCGCGCGGCACCGGCGTCATGCACGAGGCGGTCGCCCCCTCCTCGTCCGGCGAACCCAGGAACAGCGGCTTGTGCAGGATTAGCGCCATCGGCCGGTCGGTGGCGGCAAGTTCGGCATCCAGCCACGCATCCTGCTCCGCTTCGCGCGCCAGGCCGGAGCCGAACAGCAACGCGTTCAGCCCCACCAGCCGCCACGCCCCAGAATCCACCGCGAAGCGGTCGGCGCCGAACGCCGCATCCCAGCGCGCCAGCCGCGCCGCATCGACGATCTGCTCGGCATCCTGGCCCGGCGGCTCGTCGCCCACATCGTGATTGCCCGGAAGCACCAGCACCGGTGCACGCAGCCGCTGCAACGCCCGCGCGGCGAACGCCATTTCGTCGTCGCTGTCCGGGCCGTTGATGCACAAATCGCCATTGACGATCACCAGGTCAGGCGCGGCGGCATTGGTCGCCTCGCGCGCGATCTTCCAGTTCTCCCAGAAGAACCCGTGCGTGGGCGACAGGTGCAGGTCGGACAGCAGGTGAACGCGGGCCATTGTCGTCTCCATGCGAGGATGAGGTGCCTGCTACACCACCCGCCGGCCCGTCGAAACGGGCAATCCCGGTCCGCTCCGCACCCGTGTTGGCCCGGCAGGCTTCTCAGACAGGGGCAAGCTCGGCCACATGGTCGGCAATCGCGATCGCCGCGGTAAGCCCCGGCGATTCGATGCCGAACAGGTTAATCAGCCCCGCAATGCCGTGCACCGCCTGGCCCTGCACCACGAAATCCTGCCCCGGCGCCCCCTTCGGCACGATCTTCGGGCGAATGCCGGCATAGCCCGGCTGGATCTGCCCGTCCTTCAGCGCCGGCCAATAGCGCCGCACCGCGTCGTAGAAACTGTCCGCCCGCCGCGCATCCACCGCATAGTCGATCCCGTCGATCCACTCCACGTCCGGCCCAAACCGCGCCTGGCCGCCCAGGTCGATGGTGATGTGCACCCCCAGCCCCCCCGGCACCGGCACCGGATATATCAGCCGCGTGAACGGCGACTTGCCCGTCAGCGTGAAATAATTGCCCTTGGCATAGTACTCCTGCGGAATAAGCTGCCGCGGCATGCCCTCGATCCGCCGCGCCAGGGAGCAGGCATGCAGCCCGGCGGAATTGACCACCAGCCGCGCGCGCAGCCGCATCGGCTCGGCCCCGCCCACGGCAAGCTCCACCCCGTCCTCGCGCACCACCCCGCCTTCCACCGGCGAATGGAACACGAACACCGCGCCCCCATGCTCGGCATCGCCCTGCAGCGCCAGCATGTAGGCGTGGCTGTCGATCACCCCCGTCGTCGGCGACAGCAGTGCGGCGGTGCACGACAAATTCGGCTCCAGCGCCACGGCCTCCGCCGCCGTCAGGAACCGCATCCCCTCCACCCCGTTCGCCTCCGCCCGCGCCTTGATGCCCGCCAGCATCCCGGTCTCCGCGTCGCTCGTCGCCACGATCAGCTTGCCGCAATTGGCATAGGGCACGCCCCGCTCGTCGCAATACCGGTACAGCATCCGCCGCCCGGCCACGCAGAACCGCGCCATCAGGCTGCCCTTGGGATAATAGATCCCGGCATGGATCACCTCGCTGTTGCGCGACGAGGTCTCCGTCCCGATCCCCTCCGCCGCGTCCAGCACGATCACCTCGCGCCCGGCCATCGCCAGCGCCCGCGCCACCGCGATGCCAACCACGCCCGCGCCCACCACCACGCAATCAACTTCGTCCATGCGGCCCTCCCGCCCGCACCCAAGCCGGGACCGCCCCGTCGCGCAAGAGGCACGCCCCCGGATTTGGTTGTCCGCCGCCCCCGCTTCGCCCTATATCGCGGCGAACACCCCGACAGGAGATCACTCTATGGTCAAGCGGCGTCAGGTTCTCGGCGGCATGGCGGCGGCAACCGCCTCGCTGGCGGCGCCCAAGGTGGTGCAGGCCCAAAGCAAGCGCGTGCTGAAATTCGTGCCCGACGCCGACCTCGCCATCATCGACCCCATGATCACCACCAGCTACCAGACCCGCGACCACGGCTTCATGGTGTTCGACAGCCTCTACGGCCAGGACGACCAGTACCGCATCCGCCCCCAGATGGTCGAAGGCCACGTCGTCGAGGATGACGGAAAAACCTGGAAGCTCACCCTGCGCGACGGCCTCAGGTTCCACGACGGCGAACGCGTCCTCGCCCGCGACGCCGTCGCCTCCATCCAGCGCTGGGGCAAGCGCGATTCCTTCGGCCAAGCCCTCATGGCCGCCGTCCACGAGATCGACGCGCCCGACGACAAGACCATCCGCTTTCGCCTCAAGCACCCCTTCCCGCTGCTGCCCGACGCGCTCGGCCACTACTCGCCGAACATGCTGCCCATCATGCCCAAGCGCCTGGCCGAAACCGACGTCTCCAAGCAGATCACCGAAATGGTCGGCAGCGGCCCGTTCCGCTTCAAGGCCGACGAGCGTGTGCCCGGCTCGCGCGTGGTGTACGAGAAATTCGCCGACTACGTGCCGCGCAACGAGCCCGCCGAACGCACCGCCGGCGGCAAGGTCGTCCATTTCGACCGCATCGAATGGACCCTCATCCCCGACGTCTCCGCCGCCGGCAACGCCCTGACCCAGGGCGAGGTCGACTGGTGGGGCACGCCCAACGCCGACCTGCGCCCGCTGCTGGTCCGCGCCCGCGGCGTGCGCCTGTTCACCATGGTGCCCACCGGCACCATCGCCACCATGCGCTTCAACCAGGTCAACCCGCCCTTCGACAACCCGGCCATCCGCCGCGCCATCGTCCACGCCGTCACCCAGTCCGACTACATGATCGCGATCCAAGGCGAAGACCGCACCACCTGGCGCGACGGCGTCGGCTATTTCTGCCCCGACACCCCGATGGCCACCAACGCCGGCATGGAGAACCTCACCCGCCCCCGCGACCTCGAAGCGGTCAAGCGCGAGCTGGAGGCCGCCGGCTACAAGGGCGAAAAGGTCGTTCTCCTCGCGCCGCAGGACATCCCCTCCACCAAGGCCATCGCCGAGATCAGCTTCGACCTCTACAAGCGCATCGGCCTCAACGTCGAAGCCCAGGCCATGGACTGGGCCACCCTGGTGCAGCGCCGCGCCAAGATGGACCCCGTCGACCAGGGCGGCTGGAGCGTCTTCCACACCTCCTGGGGCGGCGTCGACCAGTTCAACCCGGCCGTGCACGCCTTCCTGCGCGGCAACGGCAAGCAAGGCATCATGGGCTGGCCCGTCAGCCCCACCATCGAAGCCCTGCGCGCCGAATGGCTCCTCGCCCCCGACCTCGCCGCCCAGCAGAAAGTCTGCGAAACCCTCCAGCTCCAGGCCTTCAAGGACGTGCCCTACATCCCCCTCGGCCAGGTCCGCTCCCAAAGCGGACACCGCACCAGCCTCGAAGGCGTGCTCACCGGCCTGCCGGTGTTCTGGAACGTCAAGCGCGCCGCGTAGGGCAAACCGACAATCCAAGGAAGAAAGGCCAGGGGCTCTGCCCCTTGACCCCATTGGGGCCTGGAGGCCCCAAACCCCCATCCGTCGAGGGTGCAGGGGGCTCGGCCACCTGCCGGGGTCCAGGGGCGGCGCCCCTGGCCTGACCACCGCTACAAACGGCTTCAGCCCTTGCCGGCGATCCGGCGAAGGCACCCCGCCTCGGTGGCCGTCTTGGGCACCCGTGCCTCGGCATGGGCCACCCGCGCGGTGCCGCCATCGCGGAACAGCACAAGGTCCAGCCGGCACCCGTCAGGCGCGGCATACAGCCACACCTCGGCGCTGCCTTCCGGGCGCCGCAGGTTCGGCCGGCCAAGCGCGGCCACGACATCGGTCTCGCTGCTGTCAAGGAAACCCGCCGCACGATCCGGCGTCGGCCGGGACAATGCCACCAGCGCGGGCGGCACCGCCCCGGCCGACATCCTTGCCATTTCGCGAGGCACCTCAGGCGCGGCACAGCCCCCGAAAAGGGCAAGCACGACCGGGGCGAGCACGGCCAGCGCATGGCGCACCGGCAATGCCGCCCCGCTCCGCATGCAGTGCCGTCGCGCGTTCAGGCCTGGTCGGCGGTGCGAACCGGCTCGGCCGGCGCGGAATCGCCACGCGCCTCGGTGATCATCTCGATCTGGCCGGTGATCTGCCCGCCATCCTCCACCTGCAGTCGCCGGCAGCGCGCGATGCCCAGCACCCGCCCCGTGGCCCGCACGATCAGCGCGGTCCGGCAGGTCAGCGTGCCGTCGATGGTGCCGGCGATCTCCGCCTCCTCCACCTCCACCTCGCCGCGGAACATGCCGCCCTGGGCGATCGAAAGCTCGGTGGCATGGATCATCTTGGCCTCGACGATGCCCTGCACCTCCAGCCGCTCGGCGTCCTGGATGGTGCCGTGCACGCTGATGCCGCGCCCGATCACCATGGTGCGGCGTTCGGCGGGCGCGCGGCTGGGCGTGCCGGGGCGCGCGGCACCCGAAGCGGGTGCTGCCTGCGGCGGGCCGCCGGCGGGTTGCGGGGCGGCGGGGAACGGGGGACGGCTCATCGGTGGTGCCTCCTTCGGGGGCGCAGGACGGAAGGGCGGGACACCCAGCCCGGAATCGACCGGGCGGGCAGCGGCACCAGCAGGCGCAGTGGCGGGGGCGGCCGGCGAACCGGCACCGGGCGGCGGATCTGCCGCCGGCGGCTCGTCGGGTTTACGGCGCTTGAACACGGTAGAATCCGATCCAGAAGGTGAAGCCGAGGCGGTGGGCTAACACGCGGAAGGCAGGCGGGACAACCCGATTGGCCCAGGTCGTCCCAGCACGTGTACCATGGCAGCCAAACCCAGAACCGGCGCAACAAGATTCAACAGCGGAACCAATGCCGCTGCCGCCACCACCCCCCCCTGCACCAGCACCAGGCCGCGCCGCCGCCGATACACCGCCGCCGCCGTCGCCCGGTCGCACCGGCGCAGCGCCACCGCCATGAACAGCCCGCGCCCGATCGCCCAGGCCGCCACCCCCCACCCCACCAGCAGCCCCAGCCCGGGCACCAGCAGCGACAACAGCAGCGCCACCACCTGCATCCCCAGCACCTGCAACGCCAGCACCACGCCGTCCCACAACTGCGCGGCAAAGCTCGCCGGCTCGCCCGGCGGCAGGTCCGGGAAATGCCGATGCTCCACCGCCTCGGCTACCCGGTCTACGAACAGCGTGGCAACCCCAGTGGCCAGCGGCACGAACAGGAACAGCCCCAGCACCACCGCCCCCAGCGCGCCCGCAGCCCCCGCCAACCACTCCACCCAGCCCGCCACCGTCGGATATGCCGCCGACACCTCCCCCGCCAGCCGCGCCCCGCCCCCCGCCAGCGCCACCCCGAGCGCTAACAAAGCCACCAGCGCCCACAACACGCTGCGCCACACCGCCCCCAACAGCGCCGGATCGTCCAGTTGCGCGATCGCGCGAAACATCGGGGTCATTTCAAAGGAGCCTATGGTTGCCGCAGCGTTCCTGTGATGTTAGGCGGGCGCCTTCATGCGCAGCGGAGTGATACAATGGTCAAGCCCGGTTCCGAATCCCCCCGCTTCGACATCCTCGGCATCGGCAACGCCATCGTCGACGTCGTCGCCCCCGTGCCCGAATCCTTCCTCTCCCGCCACGACATGCACAAGGGCGCGATGGCCCTGATCGACACCGCCACCGCCGAACGCCTCTACGCCGCCATGCCCGCCGCCACCGAAAGCAGCGGCGGCTCGGCCGCCAACACCTGCGCCGTCGCAGCCCAACTCGGCGCCCGCGTCGCCTATCTCGGCCGCGTCGCCGACGACACCCTCGGCGCCGTCTTCCGCCACGACATCGCCGCCGCCGGCGTCCACTACCCCACCCCGCCCGCCACCGAGGACGGCCAGCGCACCGCCCGCTGCCTCATCGTCGTCACCCCCGACGGCCAGCGCACCATGAACACCTTCCTCGGCGCCTGCACCACCTTCGGCCCCGCCGACGTCGACCCCGCCCTCGTCGCCGCCGCCGCCGTCACCTACCTCGAAGGCTACCTGTTCGACCCGCCCGAGGCCCAGGCCGCCTTCCTCAAGGCCGCCGCCGCCGCCCACGCAGCCGGCCGCCAGGTCGCCCTCTCCCTCTCCGACGCCTTCTGCGTCCACCGCCACCGCGCCGCCTTCCGCGACCTCGTCGCCCGCCACGTCGACATCCTCTTCGCCAACGAAGCCGAAATCACCGCCCTCTACGAAACCAACACCCTCGCCGAAGCCGCCGCACTCTCCCGCCGCGACGTCGCCCTCGCCGCCCTCACCAGCAGCGAAGCCGGCAGCATGATCCTCAAGGGCGCCGAAACCATCCTCATCCAGGCCGAACCCACCACCGTCGTCGATACCACCGGCGCCGGCGACGCCTACGCCGCCGGCTTCCTCGCCGCCCTCACCGCCGGCAAAACCCTCAAGCAATGCGGCCGCCTCGCCAGCATCGCCGCCGCCGAAGTCATCAGCCACTACGGCGCCCGCACGCAACGCGACCTCTCGCGCGAAATGGCCAAACTCCCCGCCTGACAGCCCCCCCCCCCCCCAGGCCCCCCCCGCGGCCCACGCACCCCCGCCCCCCCCCCCCCCCCCCCCCCCATCCCCCCTAATTTACAACCCCACCCCCAAACCGGACCGCCAACCCGGCCGCACCCCCCCCCCCCGCACCCA
>Ga0105053_10000504_pt1 | contig 60658 bp, 45 predicted proteins | sample BON01_FD_78093 | JGI IMG/M metagenome (GOLD analysis project Ga0105053, IMG submission 78093) | Freshwater microbial communities from Lake Bonney liftoff mats and glacier meltwater in Antarctica - BON-01 | ecosystem: Environmental > Aquatic > Freshwater > Ice > Glacier meltwater | place: Lake...
AACTCATTTACACCCCGGGTCGCACCTCCTGCGTCGGCTTACCCAGGGCTACCAAGATTGCACCCCACCGGGGTGCTGCATTGGATACTGTCATCTGGATTTCTGCGTTTTTAAAATGTTAAGCCTCGGAATGACGATTTTCTATAAAACTTCTTTGAAATAAGGTTATTACATAATTAAATTTAACTCATTGTAGATTAATGCTTAATAACCATTGAATTTTCAAAAGAAACCTGTAGATCAAATGTGTTTTTTAACTACTAAAACCTCCTTATTTTCCGTATTTAGACTCTTATGCGAAATATGAGTCAGCACCTAAAAGCATAAATAAAGCCAATTTTGGATGCAATGTTAAGGGAAGATTAATTTCACCAATTTAATTTCAAAATTTCATAATTCACTTTTTTATCGGGTGATAGATTTTTGAGTCAGATTTGTAACCGAATCTAAATCAGACGTAAAAATCTAATACCTAACCATGAAGAAATTATTTAATTGGATGATGATCGCTACAGTTGCTGCCATACTTATGACAGCATGTACCGAGGAAGAAACGCCCAATAATTCCGTCGCTATATCCGGAGTTCCGGCTACAGCTGTAGTGGATGCTGGCCAGAGTGTAGACCCTGTTACTGCTACTATTACAGCAGCTGATGGATTGTCTACTTTGGTTGTAACAAAGGATGGAGCCACTCTGGAGACCATCAGTTTTAATGGAGAAGTTACCGCAAACCACGAGTTTACTTATCAAACGACAGCTGAAGATGCGGATAAAAACCTTGTTTTCGAATTTGTCGCTACAGATGCTAATGGAGACATGCAGACGGCTACCTATGTGCTTACTGTAGGTGAAGTTGCTACAATCGTTAAAATCGAAAACAACATCACTTCTGATCAGGAATGGGAAACAGGAAAAGTTTATATCCTAGGTGGTAGAATTGCTGTTACTGCAGGAGCAACGTTGAAAATTAACCCTGGCGTAATTGTCAAAGGGGAAGCCGGATCCGGATCAAATGCAACAGCCCTTGTAATTGCAAGAGGTGCCAAAATTGAAGCAGTGGGTACTTCCGATCAACCTATTATTTTCACTTCTATAGCTGATGAAATAGCACCAGGTATGATAGCGAGTCCTAACCTTGATCCTGATATTGACGGTTTATGGGGCGGTTTATTGGTCTTGGGAAATGCTCCCGGTTCTTTTGCTGGTGATGTAACCGAGGTACAAATTGAAGGTATTCCCCCATCCGATGCGAATGGACTATACGGTGGAAATGATCCTGAAGATGATTCTGGAATCATCAAATATGTATCTATCCGTCACGGTGGCGCCAATATCGGTGAAGGCAATGAAATCAATGGTTTGACTTTAGGTGCCGTTGGTTCCAAGACGATCATTGAAAATGTAGAAGTAATCGCTAACCAGGATGATGGAATCGAATGGTTTGGAGGAACAGTAAGTGTAAAGAACGCCATTATCTGGAATTCTGGAGATGATGCTTTAGATACTGATCAGGCCTGGGCAGGTACAATTGATAATTTCATTGTCCTTACTGGAGGTGCTACAGATCATGCCCTTGAAATCGATGGTCCTGAAGGATCCTATAATGCAGGCCATACCATTCAAAATGGAACAGTTGTAGGTAATAATGTTTCAGAATTAGGAGATTTCAGAGATGGAGCTCGTGGTACTTTTAAAAACATTCTTTTTCAAAGTTTTGCTGATCCAGCTACTACAGATGGAAGAGGTGATCTTTCCTTAAGTGGAGACAAGTCCCTTGAGAATTTTGAAAATGGAATTCTTGCTTTCGAAAATCTGGAGATTATTATCGCAGATGGTGTGTCCCTTGCCACTGTATTCAAACATGGAACTGCTGCCAATGCTAGCATTGTGGCTGATGACGCTGCTACTGTTGGAGCTGACAAGGCAGCCTTCAGTGACTGGACATGGGCTTCAGTAGCAGGGAAATTGACAGACTTAAAATAAACACCAACCACTATTTTTTGAAAGGGATACGGAGTGTATCCCTTTCAAATTTTTTTATTGTATCGCTGTGCTATTCAAAAAAATAAAATGAAAATTTTTACTTATGGCTGGATCTTTATAGGGTTCCTGCTTTTGTCCTCAAATGTATTGGCCCAAAACGGGACGATTCGGGGAACGATCTATGATGAAGGCACAGGAGAACCTTTGTTTGGAGTGGCTGTCTCAGTTGTTGGCGCTCAACTAGGCGCAGTTACTGACTTTGATGGAGATTTTGAAATTCAATTGCCAGAAGGCATTTATACCCTACAAGCATCATTTATTTCCTTTAACAGCTTAAACCTTGAGGAAATAATAGTGAACAAAGGACAAGTTACCCTACTTGATAACCTTAAAATGGCGGAATTTACTTCCGACCTTGAAACGGTAACCATTTCTGCCGAAGCTATCAGAACCACTGAGGCGGCATTGATGACCGTAAAAAGGAATGCGACGCAATTGATGGATGGAATTTCCTCCGCTGCCTTTCGCCAGATTGGAGATGGAGATGCCGCTTCAGCCATCAAGCGTGTGACGGGTGTTTCTTTAGAAGGGGGCAAATATGTATACATTCGTGGACTCGGGGACCGCTACACCAAGACGGTGTTAAATGGTGTAGATATTCCAGGTTTGGATCCCGACAGGAACACCATCCAGATGGATATTTTTCCTACAAATATTATTGACAATATTATCGTTTCAAAATCCTTTACAAGTAACCTTTCAGCAGATTTTACGGGAGGTATTGTGGACATTGAGACCAAGGATTTCCCAGAGGAAAAAACCATGCGGCTTTCCATCGGTGGAGGCTATAATCCATCCATGCACTTCAATTCGGCATTTTTAACCGCTAAGGGTAGTGCAACAGATTTTTTAGGTTTTGACAATGGTTTCAGGGCTATTCCTACCAAGGGAATTGAAAATATTCCGCAATATGCAGAGGTAGTAGGGAATCCAGGCGGAGAAAAAGGGCAACTTTACCAAAGCATTCTGAAGGATTTCAATCCAGTGTTTGGAGGGATAAAACAGCAAAACCTGATGAACTACAGTTTAGGTTTTTCGCTGGGAGATCAGTTTGCCCATGGCAACAATACCTTTGGTTATAATTTTGCCATAACGTATAAAAACACTTCTGAATTTTTTAAGGATGCGGAATTTAATCTTTACGCAAAATCCAGGGAAGCCAGTCAATCCGAATTGGAGCCATTGGAAAGGTCAGTCGGAAACTATGGAGAAAACAATGTATTGCTTGGTGGCTTGTTTGGTTTCGCTTATAAAACTGACTTTTCTAAGTACAAATTGAATTTTCTGCGTTTGCAGAATGGAGCATCGAAGGTTGGTAATTTTGCCTTCGAAAACACTAATCTGGGAGCTGTTTTTGAAGCAGACCAGTACAATATTGAATATAGTCAAAGAGCCTTGACCAATTTGATGCTTAGTGGCATGCATTACATCAATGGTGGAGATTGGGAATTGAATTGGAAAATAGCGCCTACCTTGTCTTCCATCGATGATCCAGATGTTAGGGTACTAAGGTTTAGGAAACCCAATAATACCATATCTACAGAGGTAGGCTTGCCTCAAAGAATCTGGAGATCCCTCGAAGAGAAAAACCTGATCGGTAAGTTGGACCTTACTAGAAATCATTCTCTTTTTGGCCAATCAGCGAAATTGAGATTTGGCTCATCTTATGCCTACAAACAAAGGGATTTTCTTATTCAGGATTTTCAGTTTGCGACAGGAAACAGCACATTTACTGGAGATCCAAACCAAGTACTTGTAGAAAGCAACCTGTTTTCAGAAGACAATAGAAATGGTGTCCGATACAGTCCGCTTTTTATACCCAATAATCCCAACAGCTATGATGCCAATCTGATCAATGTTGGAATTTATGCCCACAGTGAATTTACCCCTGTCGCCAAGATAAAAGCCATCGTTGGTTTACGTGTGGAAAAATTTGACCAGTATTACACCGGCTCTAACCAAACCCAAACCATTGTATACAACAATGAGAAAGTATTGGGTGATGTGGATTTTTTCCCTACGATTAACCTGATCAAGAATCTTAAGGAAAATCAAAATCTTCGTTTCTCTTTCTCTAGGACTATTGCCAGGCCATCTTTCAAAGAGATGTCCTTTGCTGAGATCCTGGACCCTATCACAGGCAGGACATTTATTGGTGGATTGTTTGAAGAAAGAACCCAGGGAGGTACTGAAGTATTATGGGATGGAAACCTACAAGCCACACGGATCAACAATTTTGATCTGAGATGGGAGCAATTCCTTCCAGCAGGACAACTGCTATCGGTAAGTGCCTTTTATAAAACCTTTGACAAGCCCATTGAAATGGTACAGTTTCTTTCTGATCCCGGCGCTTTTCAGCCCAGAAATGTGGGCAAGGGAATGGTAGCCGGGATTGAATTAGAAATGAGGAAATCCCTTGCCTTTGTTAGTCCTTCACTTAAATCCTTCTTTTTTAACTTCAATGGAACGCTGACAAGCTCAAAAATTCAAATGTCTGAGGCAGAGTTAATGTCCAGAGAACATACAGCAAGAGAAGGAGAGAAGGTAGTGGAAACAAGAGACATGTCTGGACAGGCCCCCTATATTATCAATACAGGATTGAGCTACACCAACCAGGTAACAGGTTTCGAGGCGGGCGTGTTTTATAATGTACAGGGCGCTACGCTTAATTATATTGGCTTTGGTAACAGAACCGACACCTATACGGTCCCATTTCATGCGGTTAACTTAAGCCTTAACAAGACTTTTGGTGCGAACGAAAAAATGAAGGCAGGTATAAATGTTCAAAACCTTCTCTACCAGTCCAGGCAGGAAGTTTTTCGTTCTTTCAATGCCGAAGACCAGCTTTTTTCCAGCCTCAACCCTGGTACATTGATTAATATCAACTTTTCCTATGCGCTTTAATTTTTATAAATGGAATACTCAACTTTTTAAACTTTAGATGTTACCTGAAATCAGCACAGCGGTATTTTTTCTTGAATTTAAGATAGGCTGATTATAAACTTTTAGTATATCCTTCCAATTGGGAGGATATTTTTTTGTCCGTATGTTAACATATTGTTAACTTGAGTTAACAGTATGTTAATTTAGACAAATGCGTAAGGCACTATTCCTGTTGAGTTTACTTTTATTGGCTATAGTTTCGGAAACGGTTCTGGCAAAAAACCATGCGTATTTGCCAAGTTTGGACACCCCATCTGAGCGCTCAGCCTTGGTGCTGTCGTGGCGTTCAGGAAGTGAGCAGTTTGCCACTTTACATGAGCAATTGAGCAAAGATTTTGATAAATGGGGTGCTACCAAAAAAATGGTTAAAAACATATTCTATCGATCCCACCAGCAATTATTTCGTCAATACAGGCAGTTTAGTTTGGCCCAAGATACTTTTATTTTGGGAAGTTATGACTGTGTTAGTGGCTCTTTGATATTGGCTGGATTACTGGACTATTTTGGTTTTGATTATGAAATTAAGGAAACCACCTACCATGTCTTCTTGAAGGTTAAGGTGGACAATGAGTGTATTGTTTTGGAGGTAACGGATCCCATAAATGGGTTTATTTTGGATAAGGAAGCACAAAAAGCCTATATGGAAAAATACCGTAGCGCCGAAAATGCGCCAAGCCAATGGCGTGTTTTAACAGGGAATGAAGCGGAAAATACCCCAGTAATTTACAGAAGCATTGACTTACAAAACTTAATTGGCCTTCAGTATTTTAACCAGGCTATAGATCAATACAATAACAAAAATGAACTGCTGGCTTATCAGTTTAGTGTTACCGCTCTGAAAATGTATAAAGCGGAAAGAATTTTAGGATTTTCTGATTTTTTGAAGCACAATTTATTACTGTTAGCTTCTCGCTAAAATTCCTTTAACTTGGACTACACCGTTTTTCTTGTCTAGGGAATGGTTGATAGTGGAGTGATTCCAAAACCTATTAATCTATTGTACTCTTGTTTTTCTATTTTGTCCTTTCAAGTTGGCTATTAAAATTGCTAATAGGAGCATCGCTTCCCGAAGAACTGAATTCGGACCATCATCATAAAAACTTGTTATTCCCGTTGAAATCCTCCTAGCCCTCCGCCGCGGCGGAGGGGATTGCGAAAAGGGAATTTAATGCTCAAATGGTATCCTTGAAATGGGATGAGGAAATTTAAAATCAAGTACGCACCCGTCAGTCCTAAATATCCAAAATCCCCCTTTAAAAGGGGGAAAAGGGGGATTTTTTCCTAAATTTACTAATATAAGCTTAAGATAATATGACATTCCCGTAGTAATCCCCCTTCACCCCCTTGATCAAGGGGGATTTCCGGAAAAGGGAATTTAAAGCTGAATTGGTATCCTTGAAATGGGATGAGGAAATTTAAAATCAAGTACGCACCCGTCAGTCCTAAATATCCAAAATCCACCTTAAAGGGGGACAAAGGGGGATTTATTCGTAAATCTACTAATATATAAGCTTAAGATAGTATCATATCCGCGTAGTAATCCCCCTTCACCCCCTTGATCAAGGGGGATTTGCTGAAATAAGGATTTTATGTTGATGCTCAGATGGTTTGCGTTATCAGGCAATTACATATTGGAAGACAAAAAAAATGCTTCCTAAAACCATTAGGAAGCATTTTCAAGTGAGCTTTTATTTTTATTTGTCTTCTAAAACTTCGCATTTATCATATTTTGGATCTATATCTATAAATACCTCCTCTTTGGCCAAAACAAACCAATTGGCTAAGATATCTTCTTCTTTTTTCCTTCTGGCCGCAGCTTTTAATTTTTCGTAATCATCCGAAATATTAGCTCTGTGAGCAGGGTAACGGGCCTTGTAATAGAGTAGCCGTACTCCTGGTTCAGACCTTCCGTTTCTTGGATCAACATCGTCAAACCTAATTGTCGGTGTGATGTCACCTATTTCCATACTATCCAAGGTAAAAAAGAGGATAGGGTCTTCTAAAGTTCGAGAAGTTAATCTATTGGATCCTGTGGCAGGATCAGTGAAAAATCCTCCGGCATCTGAGGTCTCTCTGTCATCAGAGTTTTCTTTGGCTGCTTTGGCAAAAGGTATTTTCTCATCCACGATCTGCTGTCGAAGACTATCCAAAAACTGTTCCGCCTTAAGAAGATCAGCTTCTGATGGGGTAGGAATTAATAATATATGTCTTGTATTAAAAGTATTGCCTCTCCTTTCCAGTAACTGGATCATATGGAATCCAAACATGGTTTCTACGGGATCACTGATTTCTCCTGGTTTTAGTTCAAAAGCTGTTGCCTCATATTCAGGAGCCAATTCTCCCCTTTGGAAAAATCCCAGATCACCACCTTGGGCACCAGATCCTGGATCCTGAGAATGTTGTCGCGCCATGGTGGCAAAATCAGATTCACCACTGAGAATTTTTTCTTTTATCTCCGCCAATTGCTTGTACACCTTGTCTTTTTCAGATTGGCTAACTTCTGGTTTTTTCACAATTTGACCTACGACTACCTCTGAGGAGAAAAATGGCAGAGAATCTCTCGGAATGGAAGCATAAAATTTCCTCACGTCATTTGGAGAAACTTGTATGTCTTGAGTGATGACACCCTGCATTTTTCCTACCACCAGTTGTTCTTTTACCGCATCCTGGATCTCGTTCTTTAATTGATCACCTGTTTTTCCATAGTTTTCAATAAGCATTTCTTCATCTCCACCAAACTGTTGAAGTACCATATTGAAGCGTTGATCTGTTTGGATGATTACCTCAGCTTCAGAAACGATCACAGAATCAATTTCTGATTTCGCCATCATCATTTTGTTAATCAGCAAGGATTCAAACACCTGACATCTTGATGGTATCTCAAAACCTTGTTGGGCTTGGGAAGCTGCCTCCAAATAGGCTTTTTGAAGATCGGACTCCAAAATGATGTAGTTGTCTACTTTGGCGATGATATTATCCAATACCTGGCCAGTTGGCTTTTCTTCTTTCTCTTTTTTTTCTGGACTGGCAGATTCAGTGGTATCTTGTGCCAAAGTCATTTTGAAAACGGAAAGGCCTAGGACCACCAGTAAGCCGAGGCTTTTGGTCAATTTATTCATATATGGTAAACTCATTGTTTTCAAGTGCATTGTTGTAAATATCTCTTTTTAATTTTTCGGCTATTTCAGCTCTCCTTTTATTAACGATGATTTTTGAAATCTCGTCTTTCACGAACTCCAATGGGGGCACCTGATCTTGAAGCCGATATTCCAGTATTTTGAAATAATAGGAGTAGGTTTCGTCATCAACATGGATCAATTTTTCGTTCTGGATCAACTGAACGTGGTTGTTATTTTTGGTCAATGGTGTATTTAAGATAATATCATCAAAATTGATCCAAGTGGAATCCTCCATAAAGTAATTGTTTGCATAGCGGATAGCAAATTCCTTTAGTTCTTCTTTCTGGCTATCCTTATTACTATTTAGCAAGCGTTCCAATTGTCTCCTTTGAGGGATGTCTTTTTCAAGTTTTACGAAGTTGGTCCGGACAATTATTTCCTTTAAGGCAAAATTTTGATTATTGGTGGTATAATATGCTTCAATTTCCTCCTGAGTTACGTCTTTGTTAAGCGTTTTTTCGATATAATTTTTTTCGAATTCGTAAGCAATTAGCGCATACCTGTAATCCAATAATTTTCTGTTAATCTCGGCCTCATTAATGGTGAGATTTTGACTTGCTTCCCGGATAACCAATTGTTTTTTCACCCAGCTTTGAATATAGCGATTGACCAATTCTGCAGAATCAAGATCCGGGGACATCTCCTTGCTTATGTGGTCAATGTCTGAATGGTAAAGACTAGCATTACCAACAGTGGCCACAACAGCATCGTCTGTATCCTCTTGATCATTCTTCATCTTGAACAAATCACAAGAAGACATGAAAAACATAATGTTACACGCAATGAATGTCTTATTGAACAAGAGATTGGTATATTTTTTCTTTTTCACCCTCATTGACCTGGATGGTATATTTTTGTTTTAATTCAGTAAGCAATTTTGTTTCAAGGTATTGTTGGTAATCCTGAATGAGTCTTCCCCGTGTTTCTTCATATTTCTTCACGCTTTCAGGTAGTATTTCGCCCAATACCAGGAGAATAGTTTCGTTATTCTGATGGATTTCATGATAGGGCTGGTTTAGATCCAATCCATTCAATAGTTCATTTTTATCAACTTCGTAAGTCTTTTGCTCAACAGTAAAAAGCAAAGCATTTTTCTCAAGAAATCTCCGGCTTATTTCAGTAGATAAGCTGTCGGTGAGAGGCTGGGTACTCAGGTAGGACGCTACTTTAGTGATATCCTGGTCCTTTTTCGCTGTTAGAATTAATGCTTTTACCCGTTTACTCCACATGTACTGATCACTATTTTTTTGGAAGTAGTCCTTTTGCCCTGTGCTGTCCTCTAAGGCCTTTTGCCAAACCTCATCATTCATTAGTTCAAATAACAACATGCCATACCTGTATTCATTGACCAGTTGTCGGTAGTCATGGTTGTTTTGATAAAGGTGCTCCTCTTCCCACTTTGACAATAGGTCTTCAGAAAAATCTTTATAGACCACGTCAAAAGAGGAGGCTAATAAAGCGTTTCCTTGCGGGTTTGCTATTTTAAGATAAGCAATCAAATCAGTGACTCCCGCTTCTTTCCAATTGGACCGGACAATTAAATTGTCTCCCTCCTTCGAAATTTCTTCTAGTTTTGAATAAAGCTGAGAAGTAGGTTTTCCATTTTGGCTGTCAAAAGTAGTTTTAAGAGTTGCAAGGAGTTGATTGTTTTCAATCACATTAAATTTCGCCTTTTGCATGGCTAAAACCTGGTCTTTTATCAAGTGCGATCGGCTGTCTCTCAGTATACTGGATTTTATCGCTGGGAGGACTTCGTTAAAGGGAGGCACTGGTTTAGCAGCTTCTAAGCGGATGATGTGGTAGCCGTATTCCGTTTTGACGGGTGCTGAAAAATCTCCTTTTTTATTCAATGAGAAGGCGGCATGTTCGAATTCAGGAACAATAGAACCTACCCCAAACCAAGGGATCATTCCCTTATTGACCTTACTACCAGGATCTTCAGAATAGGTCTTCACCAAGTCTAGCCATTGGGAAGGATCCTCAAGTAAAGATTGATGAATTTGATTGATTTTATTCAAAGCTATTTCTTTTTCTGCTACACTTACGTCTGACCCAACTCGTATTAGAAGATGTGATACACGTAACTGACCAGGGTTTGGCCTACGATCTTCCAGCTTGATAATGTGGTAGCCAAAATCTGAAATAATAGGGGAGGAAATTTCGCCAATTTTTAGATTGTAGGCAGCTTCTTCAAAGGGTAAAACCATTTGCAAGGCTGTAAAATACCCTAAATTGCCTTTATCAGAACTAGCAGAAGGGTCATCTGAATATTTTGCGACCAACTGTTGAAAGTCGGCTCCAGCCGTTGCTTCGGTATTTATTTTTTCTGCCATCTTATAGACAGCTATGGAATCCTCTTTTGATGCATTTTTAGGAAATTCGAAAAGTATGTGGCTGGCTTTTACAATTTCCTGCATCCTACTGTATGCTTTTCTTAACTCGCCTTCAGTCAGTGAATTTTCCAGCAGATAAGGTTTTTTCAATTCGGCCTTGAAAGCAGCGAATTCAGTTTTGAATGCATTTGTCTGGTGCATGCCCAAATCCATCGCATACTTTACTTTGAGTTTATAGTCAACAAATAACTCAAAATTGTGCTCAAAATCACTTCTGCTAATAGGGTTAGCATCCTTTTGGCGGTTCTTGTTTAGAATATAAAGAAATTCCTCTCTGACAGAGGTTTCTCCATTTATTTTTAAAAGGTAGTCCGATAGTGGATTTGCTTCCTTGATGGCATCAGGAACCGGAGTGGCACTTGCAAATAAAATTCCTAACAAAAGGAAATATATATGCTTCAAATTCATAGGACAATTGATACAATTTAATCTGCAATGTTACAACTTTTACCCCACAATTCGGGTTGTTGACCCGGATAAGTAATGGGATTTAACATTTATTTGGAATTGAGTTTTTTTATAAGGCGGCAGGTATTAATAGAATGATTGGTTTCAAATTCTATTTTATCCATTATTTTCCTTACCAGGAGCAAGCCAAGTCCCCCTTTTCTCCTTTCTTTCATTACTGAGTCTACCTCGGGAGATTTGTATTCAATTAAATTAAATGCTTTTCCTGAATCTATAATCTCAAAAATGATAGTGTCTGCATTTAAGTTTACTTTAAGCAATAAAAAACTTTGTGGATCGCAATCATGGGAATGAATGATAAGGTTGGCACAGACCTCTTCCACCGCCAATATCAATTGATTTTGGCTGACATCATTTAAGTTGGTTGGCGCAAGGGTTTTTGAAATAAATGCCCTTAATTCTGCCAACTGACTTTTTTCACAAAATAGCTTCAATTCATGCTTCATGGAGTGATTTTTCGGCTTCTTCTTTGGTGTCTTTTATAGTCATTAATTGGTCTAAGCCCAGAATATGAAAGACATTCATGACCTTTTCATTGAGTCCGTAAATAATAAATAGGATATTATTTTCCTTAAAATCTTCTAAATAGGACATAAAAACCCCCAATCCTGCAGAGGAAATGTACTGTAGCTCATGGCCATTCACTAAAATTTTTTTGATATCTTCATTTAGGGCTTCTTGAATCACCTCATCCAATTCTACTGAATTACTGGCATCCACTTCTCCTTCTAGGCTAATAATTAAATAGCCTTCTTCTGCCGTTTTATTTATAGTTAACATATTCAATTATACGTTTTAAGCTTTTTTTAGTTTATGCTTTAAATTTGATGACCAAAATCGAATAATCGTCATCAGGTAAAGTCTCTCTGCCAACAAAATCATAAACTTCTTCTACTATTTTACTTTTTATTTCCAATGCCTGAAACGATTTGAAACGATCCAAAAGTTGCCGCAGTTTATCATAACCAAACTCTTGGTTGTCTTTGTTTTTTGCTTCCGCTATGCCATCTGTATACATGACCATAACATCTCCCGGTTGATATTTTAAATAACCTTCTTCCAGGTAATTTTCGTACCCATTGTTTCTGACGATACCAAGTCCCATACCTTTGATACTTAAAAACTGGGAAATATCTTTTTCCTTTGAATAGTATAGGGTAGGGCAATGTCCCGCCCGAGCAAAGTGGATTTCTTTCGTTAAGGTATTGATGGTGTAATACGTAGTTGTTATAAAGTTGTTTTTTTCAAGACATCTGCTTAGGGCATTGTTGGCTTTGGATAAAAAGTCTTTTGGTGGTAGATTTAATTGTACCAAGCTATGAAAGACCCCTTTCATTTGCGACATGTTGAACGCTGCAGAAGTTCCTTTTCCAGATACATCCCCAATAATCAATGCAAAATAATCTTTATCGAAACGATAGGTTTCATAGTAGTCTCCACCTACTTCATCCGCAGCAGCTGAAAACCCATCTATTTCAAAACAGTCATTGTGATGCAATTCAGAAGGCAAGAGGCTGCGTTGCACCCTTTGGGCAATTTCCAGTTCTTCTCTATACCGCTCATTTTTGATGGCTTCATTTAGAAGTCGGTGGTTTTCAATCGATATGGAGGTCTGACTTGCAAAGGTTGAAATGATATTGATCATTTCTTTATTAAAGCTGTCCTTGACTTCTTTTAAAAGGAAGATGTCACCCAGTATTTTTTTATTTACCGATACGTGAAGTACAAGTACAGATTTATATATTTCATGGGGAATCTGGCCATACAGGTGCTCTGTTCGTGCATTGGACTGGCCATTGAAGTAGGCAGCAAATGGTCCAACCTTTTTTAATAGGGCCATCACTTCCTGGCGTTCCCCATTGCTGATAAATTTTTGCAATTGTATTTTGGAGGTTTGCTCAGGTTCGGAGGGATAAAGTTCTAACCAACCAGCATCAACGTAGGCTGCACTCATGCAGCTATCCATCAAGATGTCCAAGACCTGCTCTTCATTTTCTCCTGGTTTTATGGATTGGCTTAACTTTTGGAAACTGATGGCCTCTGTAAGTTTCTGCTCAAATACAGAAGAGGTAGGTAGGTTAAACAAGGTTACCAGAGAACTGAAAACCGCATATAAAAGCACGAAAACAAAAAGGCCTAGTAGAAAAAGATTTTCCGATAAATTAACAAAATGAATGTTTTGCTGTGTATAAGAAACCAGTCGAAAGAAGAGGTAGACCGTGCAAACGATAATGATTACCAAAAATAAAATTGACTTCCATTTCTCGCGAAAGGTTAGGTAAGGGATCCATTTTAGGTTGATAGAAAGAATGGCACCGTAGATGATCAGAAAGATCAGGCCAAACATAAAGCCGTAATTGAAACTCTCTTGACTGATCAAAATAAAGAACATGCTGATCAATAGAATTACTTCATAGGCTTGCCATTGCTGCACAATTGCTTTATTTTTTTGGTAAAGTATCAGGTGTTTCCAGCTCAAGGTGGTTGAAATAAGAAAGATCGAAACTATAGCAAAGTTTACATGGTAGAAGAAATTCTTCAGAAGAGGGTCTTCAGACAATCTGGAGTCTCCCAGAAGATAGTAGAAGAAAATTATAAGGAAGGAGGTACCTGTAGCCATCAAACCCGTCGAAGCTGCCCTCCAGATAAAAAAGATGAAATTACGGTTTTGGTTTTTCTTTATGGCGTCATTGAAAAAAATATATAACCAGATAAAAAAGAGAATTTCGAGTATCCATGTGATCTCCTTGCTAATCAAACCCTCCATTTGATTGTTTTCCCCAAATACTCTGATCAAATTCACAAGAAGTAATGCTAGCCATGAGAGGACGGCTAGCATAACATAAATTTTGCCTCGTTGTATTTGTGGAAACTTCACCATAGAAAATCTTACAATAATAAAAATAGAATACCAGAAACCATCGGTAACCGTAAAAAACTATGAACGATTACTCTGAATTATTTAGCGCTGGATTTGGGATTGTTCAGGCACAAGCTCCAAATAGTCTTGGGAATTCATCAAGAACCTCAAGTTATTTTAGTCCAAAATAGGCAATAGTTTTGTTATTAGGTGCTATTAGCACTTCAAAACCTATCCATCAGTGCCATGTCTTGGTCCGGAATTTTGTGAATCTATCCTACTATAGTTAATGCCAATTCGGGATATACGTGAAAAAAAATCCGGCTCGATTAGCTTTAATAACTACCCGGCCGGATTTTTTATAAAATAGGTTTATAAAAGGCTAGTTATCTTTTTGACTTCCTTTATGCCGTTCTTTTTGCCAAAGACTCTTTTAGTTTTTTAGCTACAATTTTGTCTTGGCCCTTTTCGAGCATAAATACGGTCAAACGCAAACTTTTTGGTTCTTCCCAATCAATGGTTTCTATGGATGGATTACCATCTCTTAGATCTCCTCCAACATCTTTGGCAGAGAATCCATGCTGACTTCCTTCCCAGCTGATTTTAAGAGAAGGATTGTGATTGGCGACTTCTGGCACTACGACCTCGGTAGTAATTCCCGGGATGTCTGCAATAGCATCATCGATAAGGGCCACTCTGTCTTCCCAAGTTTGCCATACCTTATCGTGGTCCCTGTTGATAAAGGTTTCTAAAGCCATGTACATGCCTAGCATTTCTTCCTTATTTACTTTCTGTCCACGACCGATATTCCCACCGCTTGGAGGAGCACTTAGTCTGGCGGCCTCTATTAAATCCTTTTTCCCCATCAAAATACCAGCACTCTGTGGGCCAGCCATAGCTTTGCCACCAGATATAGCCACAAGGTCAAAACCCATGTCATTAAATTTCCATAAATTTTCTACTGGAGGAACGTCAGCTGCGATGTCGTTCATGGTAGGAATACCATGCTTTTTGGCGATAGCTATCCATTCCTCATGTTTGATTTGCCCTACTGGTGCCTCCCGATTTAAAAACCACATCATGGCAGTTTTTTCACTGATCGCAGCCTCTAGTTCTTGCTTTGTTTCAATCATTATCAATTTAACCCCCGTATTGGTGAGGGCATGATGGTATCCGTTGGCATGACTTTTTTGGAGGATTACTTCCGTTTTCATTCCAGTGCCTTCCAAAAAGGGTAGTTGACCAACTTTTTTGGAATCTTTTCCTGTCAGTACTCCAGCCATTCCTAAGACCAATGCAGACCAGCAACCAGCCGTAACCATTGCTCCTTCAGCATGACAAAGACCAGCAATTTTTTCGCCTACTCTGTCTTGGACATCATTTAGCATTACATATTTTTTGGAGGCCATATTAATGGTTTCCATTACTTCAGGGGGCATTAAAGAGGCAGTCATGGAGGTATAATTCCCTGCTGCATTGATAAAAGTTCTTAAACCTAACTCTTTTATTAAATCCCTTTTTGCTACAGCAGCGGTAGTTGATGGTAAAGTATCGGCCAACAAGGTACTGCTACCTGCCAGTCCACCCAAAATGGGGAGTGAGGCCAAACGCTTTATTAATTTCCTTCTAGATATCATGATATTGTTAGTGTGATTATAGACCTTTAATCTAATAATTATCAATGGACTTTTTAAATTTAGCCTGAAAAATATATTATTTTTAAAAGTAATAGGCAATTTGGTGGGTTTAGCGGTAATGCCATTGGATTGATTTATTATCCTTTACCAATGAATCTTAGAAAAAATGTTCAAAAAGAAACAACCTGCAATTACCAATGAAATTAAGGTTTTAGCAAAATTGCTATGGGATTACCATAAGGTAAATCATGCCTTAGAAAAGGCAGACGCCATAATGGTACTTGGTAGCCATGATACCAGGGTGGCGGAAAGAGGGGCCAATCTCTGGTTAAATGGTATGGCAGAATACTTGATCGTTTCTGGAGGGCTAGGGAATTTCACCCTTGGCATTTGGGAGGAGCCGGAAGCGGACAAATTTGCAAAAATAGCCCTGAAAATGGGTGTGCCTAAATCTGCCATTATCGTAGAAAACCAGTCAACAAACACTGGGGAGAACATTCAGTTTACACAAAAAATACTGAAAGAGAAAAATCTCGATTTCCAACAGTTTATTATTGTTCAAAAGCCTTATATGGAAAGGCGCTCTTATGCCACTTTTAAGCAGAATTGGCCTGATAAGTTGGTATGGGTAACTAGCCCAGAAATTCCCTTTGAAAGCTATCCCAATGAGGAGATTTCTATGGCTGTAGTTATTCAGTCCATGGTGGGAGATTTGCAGAGGATAAAGGAATATCCCAAACTAGGTTTTCAAATTGAGCAAGAAATTCCTCAGGAGGTATGGAAAGCTTTTAAACAATTGGTAATTTTGGGATTTGACCAGCATCTTATCAAGTAATTAGGGCGCTGGAAAAGCTGGGTTTGTATGCCTTAATTATTTATCCAAGGCTTCTTTATAGGTCTCTAAGGCTCTTTCCCGAGCTTTTTTGTGCTCAATTATTGGTTCCGGATAGTCAGCAGTACCATATTCTGGAATCCATTTTTTAATGTATTTTTTTTCTTTGTCAAATTTGATCATTTGAGACTCTGGGTTAAATATTCGGAAATAAGGCTGGGCATCAGTACCTGTGCCAGCGGCCCATTGCCATCCGCCATTATTGGATGACAATTCAAAATCGAGAAGTTTTTCTGCAAAATAAGCCTCCCCCCATCGCCAGTCAATCAGCAGATGCTTGGTCAGAAAGCTTGCGGTGATCATCCTTACCCTGTTGTGCATATACCCAGTGCTGTTAAGCTCTCTCATACCTGCGTCTACCATGGGATACCCTGTTTTTCCATTGCACCACTTGGTAAATGCAGCTTCATCATTCTTCCACAAGATCCGGTCATATTTCTCCTTGAAGGAAGTATCAATTACTGTAGGCTTATGGTAAAGGACCATCATGTAAAACTCCCGCCATATTAATTCATTGAGATAAGTCCCATTTAGTTCGACAGCTTCACGTACAAGCTGACGAATGCTAATGGTTCCAAACCGCAAGTGAATACCCAAGCGGCTTGTCCCTAGCTTAGCGGGGAAGTTTCGGGTTTTGTCATAATTTTGAATCAGTTTTTCATCAATCTCCAAGGGAGGGGTTTCTACTTGGCTTTTTTCAAATCCAATGGCTTTAAGCGAAGGCAGAGGCAGTGGTTCAGTTTTGTAAAATGACTTTTTCTTTCCATCTAAATTGACAAGATCTAATGTAAGTCCCTTTAACTTTTGCTGCCAGATTTTACTGTAAGGGGTAAATACTTTGTAATAACTACCTTCATTATTGGTGATTTCATCTCTCTCAAAAATTACCTGGTCTTTAAAATCATAAAAAGGTATGTCTTTATCTGCCAGGAATTTATCCACCCTTTCATCCCTTTGCATGCCATAAGGCTCATAATCACGGTTGGTGTATACATTTTGGATGTTGAATTCTTTTGTCAAATCACTAAAAATGGAAAGTGGTTTCCCTAACCTAACCAGAATGGAACTATCATAATTCTTTAATTCTTCATGAAGTTTATTGATTTGTTCGTGGATAAACTGTACCCTGGCATCTTTTTTGTTTTCCAGTTTATCAAGAATGTCCTCATCAAAAATAAAAAGAGGCAAAACGTTTTTTTCATTCTCGTAGGCCATAAACAAGCCTATATTATCTACAAGCCTGAGGTCTCTCCTAAACCAAAATATCGTCACTTTTTCCATACTACAATAATCAAAAATGATGCATAATGTTTAGTGCGCTCAGGGATTTTCTTTGTTGATGATATTAATTACTGATGGGGCTTCTCTTGAATCGGGTTTGAACAGGTCAGGAGCTACCTCATCCAGGTTGATGTTAAAGTCGCCTCTCAGGTATTCATCAGAATCATTAATATACGGCCGTTTGTTTCTCTTAAAGTTTTGAAATAGCTCTTTAAGGGAGCTGAAAAGTAGGTTTTGGGAAATGGATACGCCATAGGTGTTGGGAGCACGGTTATTAATGTTTAGTGCCGTTAAGTTGTTGAAGTTATTGCGATTATAAACCCTCACGCGGTATTGCCCATTCTCTGTCAAAAGATACTCGGCCTGCCAATCTCCGGCAATGGTATTCAGGTCAGCATTGCCCTGAAGATCTGTAAACCCTCCATCCCTGGTAACGCGCAATCTTCCATCAAAGAAGGTATAAGCCACTCTTAGTTGAAATGTTTCCAGTGCCGATTCATCCAGTCCCATCAGATCAAAATCTATTTCCAGGTTTTCATCCACCTGTGCGATCAGGTTATTGAGTTGAGAAGAGATCAATTGGCTGAGGTTAGAAAAACCAATGCCGGTACTGTTAAACTGTCCTTCTGGAGAAAACCTTCGAAGCATTATCAGGGAGAAAACCTGGCGGTTTTTTTCCTGTTCATCGTTGGCTATTCTATTTTTGAAAGCAGAAATAGTAGTTTGCAATTCACTATCCTCAGGGAATTCCGAAAAGTCAAAATCAAAGGAAATGTCAGGAGACAATAATTCACCTTCAAGGTCCATAATCACCTTTACAGGAAATCTTCGTTTAATCTGGCTGTTTTCAAGGGTACTAGTGCTGGAATTTGTTTGGAGGGAGGTAAGGGATACATTTTCTTGATAAATGGCAGAAATATCCATCACCCCTTGATAGGGATCCCCATACCAATTGATAATCCCTCCCGGTTCGATTACAAACTTCTTGTTGATCACATTGTATAAGGAAAAATTATAGAGGGCATCTACTATTTCATAGTTGCCTGTCATAGTGAAATTCCCTTGGGTGTCAATATTCATATTGAAGACACCCTTTCCACGACCCTGAATATTTTCTCCTGTTTTGGGATCAATTTGGATTTCGAGATAAGCATTCGGCGTAATGTCAAGATTCAGGTTCATCCTAAGATTATTGATCGTGAGCTTATCGATGGTTTCTTCAAATTGCAGTATCTGTGTGGTATCCTTTAGGTTGATAATATTGATAAAATCTTCCTGTGCCTGACCATCGGACTCCCCTATAGGGATGAACACTTCTGTATTGGGTTGAGAAGTAGCATTTGCTGTAAGGTCCAGATTATTGGCTGCTCCAAACACACTGATGTCTCCAGTGGCAAAGGCTGTACCAAAGAAAAGGTCATTGTCAGAGGCACTGGTATTCATCACCTGGAAATTGTTTATCTCAGCGGTAAGATCCAAGATGAAATTATCAAAATTGTCATGGGTAATTCCTCCTCTTAGACCTGCAATATTGTTGTTGACATCTCTTAATTCCAAACCCCTGAAACTAATATCGTTAGGTTCGAAAATGATGTTGCCATCTACCATGTAGGTCGTGTTGAGATAGTTGAATCTGAAAGTGGCACCATCCAGCTTACCTAAGCCCTCTACTATAGGACGGGTAATGGTTCCTCCTACCTTTAAATTCCCATTGAGCCTTCCATCGATATTCGTTAAATAATCTGCTATAAATGGCTCAATAACAGAAAGTCGAGCATCAGAAAAGCGAGCGTTTAATGCCATTTCTCGTTCCTCATTGCCCAAATCGCCTGAAAGATCAATTACCTTGGCGCCATCACGGATGTTTTGAATGGATAAATTGACCGCATCATCAGAATAATAAGCATTGGCTTCAATTTCTCCAACTAGAAATTGGTTGATATAGATGTCCCTAATGGATATAGCGCCTTTCATGCCTTTTTTATTCCAGCCCTCTTTCAGGTGTATTAGCCCGTTAGCTATGCCTTCATATTCTTTGAGCCCAAAGGAGTTGAGAAAATCTAGGTTCAGTTCATTGATGCTGATCTCCATTTTATCTTCTGGATTATTGTTGATCTTTCCATCAGCAGCGATGAACTCATTGTTATGATATATTTTTAATTTGTCAAATTGTGTTTCATCGGCTTTGATGCTAATACTGTTGCCTTCTTCGAACTTCCAATAATCATCCAGTAGCTTGATTTCTGACGGAGAAAATTTTATCAGGGTGTTGTCGGGGGATAAATTGATCTCCGCCCCAATGTCAAAATGGCTTTCTGTAAGCAACTGATCCAAATAGAATGAAATGTCCAACTTGGACTGGTTCCATATGGTTTCGACGGATAAATTATGAAAATTGAACCCTGAATTGAGCTGAATCTCCTTTGATAATACATAAAAAGAAGCCAGTACCTCATTGCTATCTTTGTATTTGGCAGTATTCAAGTCAATATTATTATCGATAAAATAATTATTGCCGTAGTATATGGTATCTATTCCGCTGTAAAAGTTGAATACCGTATTTTGCTCTGTCTGATAAAATGCACCTTCCACCTGCGTATTGTTTGAAATAAACAGCATTGGATCAATCAAGTTTAAAATTGGGTTCGCATCCCTTAGATCGACGGTTATGTCTATTTGGTAGGGATTGATTGGGGAAGTTTTAGAAACTTTCAGTCCTGAGTAGTTATTCGTCAGAATGGCATAGTAATTTTTCCATAATTGCTTCAGATCATCTCCCAATTGTTGCACTTTAAAATTTCCGCTGATTCCTGCCACGAGGAGGTCAGAATTTAGGGAGATAACCCGGGAATTGTCTGTAAAAAGAGATTGAAAGAGGAAATAATCCAGAAAAAGATCACGGCCGTCATAGCTGACCAGTACGTCTCTAAATCTGGCCACCCCTTCAATGTCATCCAGGGTAATCCCCTTTGTATCCAATTCGAAATTACCACTAAGAAAAATGGCTTTGTTGGAAAGATTAATTGCATTCAAAAATGCAGTATCCAGGTCTAAAACCAGATTTGCAGAATCCTTGTTGTTTCTTAAATCTAGCATGCCATCTACATCCATTACCAGGTTTGGGTCTTTGACAGTCAATTTTCCCTCAAACAAGTCCTTGGCGAAAGTGGCTTTGGTTTGTATGTTTTTAAAGTCATAATGATTGATGCCTAATTTGCTGAAATTGGCATCCAATTCAATAATTGCGGACGAAACACTAAATCCGGATCCCTTAATCTGTCCTTTGAAACTTGTCTTTTGAAAACTTTCACGGTCTTCCATCAATACGCCCAAGTCCAAATTTGATACTTCTAACTGGCCTTTATAGGTTGGGTTACCATTTTGTTGCAGGTAGTTGAGCGTTCCATTAAGCCTTCCTATTGCTGTTCGGAAGTTGCCTTTAGCAGTAAAATCAGTAAGATGTCCTTCGAAGTCAGAATTAAAGCGAATGATGCCAAATTTGGTCAGCTCCTTTCGCGTCTGAGCTGTCACATACCGGTAGAGATCCTCAGGGCTCATTGTGGAATTGATCAATGAAAGGTCAAAATAGGTTTCTGATACTTTGGGCAATCCCTCAATATTAAATTTCCCAAATAAAGCACTTTTATCTCCAAATTTTAATAGAAGCTCATCGGAATAAATGGAATCGACTCGGCCGTTGACCTGACCACTGAGGTATAATCTGTCATCGATGGCAGGGATGTTGTCAGAAAAGTACCTCAAGTCTCTGATGTCTAGGACTGCCTCATCCAATTGCGCTAAAATGTCGACTTTTCGATTGAAATCCCGTAAATCAGCGGGAGAATCAAACCTGAATTTGAGGTAGTTTTTTATTTCTGTCTGGTTGGATTTTAAGTAGAGGTCTTTGAATTCCATACCAGTGCTGGAATAGGTAAAGTTGGTCTGCAATTGTTGAAAAACCATTCCAGAATTGGTCTCAACTCCTTTCATGTGCTTTAGGTCAAATGCTACTGTGTCGCTTCTGACATAGAAATCCGTAGCACTCGCCACCAAGTCTCTAAATTTAAGATTGCCGTAATCAAATTTTATATCGAAGGGTGGCAGGGTATAATCCACGATATCCAAAGAGGTTTTTATAAAAGAGATATTACCAATTGTAAATGTGGAAGACTTTAGTCCACTTTTTTCTTTCTTTGGAAGGAAAATTTCTCGTAAGCGAGATAAAAATACAGAAATATTTAATCCTTCCCCATCAGGATGGGTTAGGATCCTTACATTTCCATTGTTAAGGTTTATTTCATCAAAACCTGGCTGCTCATTGTCCATTAATCCCTTAATGGAGAAGTCGATATAAACCTCGTCGAGATCCATCATCAAACTATCTTGCAAATCCTTTATCGTTACGTCTTGCAAACTGATGGCATCCCACCATCTAATATTAACGCGGCCTATTTCTGTTTTGTACCCAGTTTCTTTGCTAATATGGTTGGTTAAGAAACCGGCCAGGTAGGTTTGTAATACAGGAATTTGTAATAATAAGGTAATTGTAACCAAGAAAATGAGCAGATAGCTCATGATCCTAAACGTCCTTCTGAGGGCGTTTAGCAAAATTTCCTTAACTTTCGATTTATTTTCCAACAGGCACAAAATGAGTTGTAATATATTAGCAATAGAATCCTCTTGTGATGAAACGTCAGCATCAGTGATTTCTGATGGCAAAATACTTAATAATATTGTGGCCACGCAATCTGTACATGAGAAATATGGTGGAGTTGTTCCAGAATTGGCTTCTAGAGCACATCAGCAGCACCTTATTCCAGTAGTGGCAGAAGCCTTAAAATCTTCAGGGATCAATAAAAATGAATTGAGTGCTGTAGCTTTTACCCGTGGACCCGGATTAATGGGTGCACTTTTGGTAGGCGTGTCATTTGCTAAGTCATTTGCTTATGCACTGGATAAACCTATCATCGAAGTGAATCACATGGAAGCACATGTTTTGGCACATTTTATCGATTCCCCTCAACCAACATTTCCTTTTATTTGCCTTACAGTAAGTGGGGGACATACGCAACTCGTGTTGGTCAACAATCCATTGGAAATGGAAGTATTAGGAGAAACACAGGATGATGCAGTAGGTGAAGCCTTCGATAAAATAGCAAAAATCATAGGTTTGCCTTATCCCGGCGGGCCTCATTTAGACAAACTGGCAGCCAAGGGAAATCCACTTGCCTTTCCTTTTCCATTATCGGATATGAAAGGCCTTTCCTTTTCCTTTAGTGGCATAAAAACTGCAGTACTTTATTTCTTGAAGGGAAACATAAAAAAAGACCCTGATTTTATAGGGAATAATTTGGAGGACATTTGTGCCTCAGTGCAGCATACGCTTATTAAGATGTTGATGCAAAAACTGGTTAAAGTAACAAAGGAAAGGGACATTAAAGAAGTGGCCATTGCTGGAGGGGTATCCGCCAATTCAGGTCTCCGGCAAACCATCCTAGAGGAAGCAAAAAAATACCAGTGGAATGTTTATCTTCCCAAACTTGAATACTGTACAGATAATGCGGCAATGGTGGCAATGGCAGCGCATTTTAAATTTCAAGCCCGAATGTTTACAGATTTAAACGTCAGCCCATTGGCAAAATTGAAAATTGGAAATCATGGCTAAAAAGAATAAATTCGAGAAAATAATTAATATCAAAAACAAAAAGGCAAGTTTTGAATTTGAGTTTATTGATAAATATAAAGCCGGCCTGGTATTAAAAGGGACAGAAATTAAATCGATAAGGGAGGGCAAGGTTTCCCTTACGGAAGCATTTTGCTATTTTCGTGACAATGAACTATTCATCAAGCAAATGCATATTGCTCCTTATACCTTGGCCGCTCATTTTAATCATGACCCGGTTAGGGAACGCAAGTTATTGTTGCAGAAAAAAGAATTGAAAAAGCTGGAAAATAAATTTGCAGAAAAGGGACTTACGATTGTCCCTATAAGGATTTTTATCAATGACAATGGATTGGCTAAAATAGAAGTAGCCTTAGGAAAAGGTAAAAAAGTGCATGACAAACGACATTCACTAAAAGAAAAAGATGCAAAAAGAGACCTCCAAAGAATGGAATTCTAATGCTGAGTGCGGTATCTGTAGGTTGTCGCTCCTCAGTGTTTTTAGGGAGCCTATAATCGGTTCTGGGTTAAGCGCCCAATTGCTTTTTGGTGAGTTGTACGATTTCGTGCACACTAGTTCAGATAACCAATGGTTAAAGATAGAGGGAGTAGAATCAACTGGTTCTGGTTGGATCCGGGCTTCTCAACACCACCCGCTTTCAAAAGATGAATTTGATTTTTTTGTGCAGTCACCTCGGCAAGTTGTTTCCACGGTAACTGGTGAAATTCGTTTAAAAGACAATACGTTACTTTTACTTCCCGGTAGTCAAATCCATGCCGGAAAAAATGAAATATTTGAGTGGGAAGAATCTATTAAATTTAATGGAATAAATCATCCCTTCGAAGAAAAGGCCACTAGGGCAAAAACAATAGCTACCGCATTGACGTTTCTGAATGCAACATATCTTATTGGAGGACGAAGTCTCTTTGGTATTAATGAATCTTCCTGGCTAAATCTGATTTTTAAACTTGGTGGCATGATCCTGCCTAATGAGCTTTCTTCTCTCAGAAACATTGGAAAAGATCTTAAGGTGTCAGAGATTCAATATGGGGACGTTATTGTTTTCGGTACTAATCAAAGAATTCCTTTTCAAGCTGGTCTATATATGAGTGAATGTAAAATTCTTTGGGCACGAGAAAAAGTAAAGTTCGGAGCATTTGATCCAGAGAAATGGGTCCTGAATACCGAGCTTAACAAAGCTATTCAATTGATGCATGTAAAAAACTTTGTGGATTGATGAAGGAATGTTTGGAAAAAAAAGTACTTGTCTTGAACCTGGATCATTCACCCATAGGGGTAGTCAATGTTTATAAAGCATTTGTCCTGACCTATCTGTACAAAGCGACTGCATTGGTTCAATATGAGAATCGTCAAATAAGAACTGTCGATAGGGTATTCGATTACCCTGCGGTCATTCGCCTGGATGATTATAAAAACATACCGCATAAAGGGGTCTTGTTGAATAGAAACAATCTTTTTAAACGGGACAATAATACCTGCCAGTACTGTGGGTCAAGTAAAGACCTGACCTTAGATCATGTTATTCCAAAATCCAAGGGGGGGAAGACCACTTGGAATAACCTTATTACCGCTTGTCATCGTTGCAATACGATCAAAGGAAATAAAACACCAGAAGAGGCGGAAATGGCCTTAAAGACCTTTCCCTTCAAACCTAATTTATCCTATTTTCTGGCAGAATATGCTGAACGACATGCTGAAGAATGGATTCCCTTCCTTGCTATAAAGCAGGTATGATCTAAAGTGTCCCAATTGGTTAAAGATCTTGATATTTTGTTGGTTTACAGTTTCTAATCCTAAAATAATTCGTAAATTTGCATTCCATTCGAGTGAATGGGCCTTTTTACAAGAGGACATTATTTATAAAAACCTCAGCCAGACGATCCTAAGGCTGTTGAAAATCAGGGTTATCTATTTATATATGTCAAATCAAGAAGATTTTAATTGGGAAAAATTTGAAACCAAGGGTTTCGGAGAAGGTTACACCAAAGCTGAGAGGGCTGAGATGGAGAACCTTTACGACAATACCCTTACTGAGATTACGGAGAAAGAAGTTATCACTGGTACTGTTGTAGGTATCAATGATAAGGATGTAATCATAAACATTGGTTTTAAATCAGACGGGCTTGTTCCACTGAATGAATTCCGTGATATAGAGGGTTTGAAAATCGGTGATGAAGTAGAATTATTCATCGAAGAGCAGGAGAATTCATTGGGACAGTTGGTGCTTTCCCGTAAGAAAGCCAAGATGGTTAAAGCTTGGCAAACCATTGAAGAAGCATTGGAACAAGACAATGTGATCGAAGGTTTAGTTAAGAGAAGAACCAAAGGTGGATTGATCGTTGATATTTACGGTGTAGAAGCTTTCTTACCTGGATCTCAAATCGATGTAAAACCTATCAGAGATTTTGATATCTATGTAGGTAAAAAGATGGAAGTGAAAGTGGTTAAAATTAACCACGCCAATGATAACGTAGTCGTTTCACACAAAGTCTTGATCGAGAAAGATCTTGAGAAACAAAAAGCTGAAATCCTTAACAACCTTGAAAAAGGTCAGGTACTGGAAGGAATTATCAAAAACATGACCAACTTCGGTGTATTTATCGATTTGGGTGGTGTAGATGGTTTACTTCACATTACAGACATTTCTTGGGGTCGTATCAATCATCCAGAAGAAGTACTTAACCTTGACGACAAAGTCCAGATAGTAGTACTTGATTTTGATGATGATAAGAAAAGAATTTCTTTGGGTATGAAGCAATTGACTGCTCATCCTTGGGATTCTTTGTCTGCTACTTTGGAAGTTGGTTCAAAAGTCACAGGTAAGATTGTAAACGTGGCTGACTATGGTGCATTCCTTGAATTGGCGCCAGGTGTAGAAGGTTTGATTCACGTTTCTGAAATGTCATGGTCACAGCATTTAAGAAATCCAGCTGACTTTGTGAAAGTTAGTGATCAGATCGAAGCTGTAATACTTACACTTGACAAAGAAGAGCGCAAGATGTCTTTAGGTATCAAGCAACTTACTGAAGATCCTTGGACCAAGAAGGAAATGTCTACCAAATACGCTATCGGTACCAAACATAAAGGTATTGTTAGAAACCTTACCAATTTCGGTCTCTTCTTAGAGCTTGAAGAAGGTATCGACGGTTTGGTTCACGTTTCTGATCTGTCTTGGACTAAAAAGATCAAGCATCCTTCAGAATTTGTGAAGGTTAGTGATGAACTTGATGTTATCGTATTGGAATTGGATCTTGATAGCAGAAGATTGGCACTTGGACACAAACAACTGGAAGAAAACCCTTGGGATACTTTCGAAAATGTGTTCCCAATCGGATCTAAGCACAAATGTGCTATCATCTCTAAAAACGACAAAGGAGCTGTCCTTGAACTACCCTACGGTCTTGAAGGATTCGCAACTACCAAAAATCTTGAGAAAGAAGACGGAAGTCATGCAGAAGCAGGTCAAAGCCTTGATTTTACTGTAATTGAGTTTTCTAAAGATGACAAGCGTATTGTGCTTTCTCATACTGCTACTTTCAAAGAAGAGGCAATGCCTAAAGCAGGTGCTGCTAAGAAAGCCAGTCCTAAGAAGAAAGCTGCAACTAGCACTGATAGTGGAGCCGGAACTGAAAAATCCACACTAGGAGATTTGGATGCACTGTCTTCATTGAAACAAAAAATGGATCAGGGTAAAAAATAATTAACCCTTATTTATATAGTATTGCAAACACTAACCTTATCTGAGGTTAGTGTTTTTTTTTGTGCCTTATAGGAAAGGAGCTTCATTTAGCCAAATAGGGAATAGCCATCCCATCACCCAATAGAATAGCTATTTCTGGTTAAACCCAGATGCTAAGACATTGATAAGTAACGTTATGTAGCTAACTTAGCTTGAGATTTTGTCAGTATTGTTGCTAAAAAGAAGTCAACAATGCCATCAAAATCCTAGTTTTTTAATTTACTTAATCCAAGATTCACACCCGTGGTTATTGTTGGTGAAGCCCATCAGGCTTTTTCTTTTTTTATCGATTATAGCAAAGAAGTGGCTGATTTTTAAGTGATTTCAGTACGTAATAGATTAAAGTTAATCACGCATTTGACATTCCCCATTTGTGCTCGTCTACTTTAGCCCAGTTACTGGACAACTGATTTTATTGGGTTTCCCACCCATAATCTTCATACTTATTTCTTTTTGTGAATTTATTGGCGCTTCTACTTTCATAAGCTATTGTTAGGCTGAATACTTTAGGGTTATGAAAAAATATTTAAATAAACGTCAAAAATATTTGTTAGGTTAATCTAACTTATTAATTTTGTGACCATATAAAAAATATTAATATGAATCTAATAAAATACACCATATTCTTATTTTCACTGATAATTACGCTTACTAATCTTCCAGCGGAGGCGCAGCAAAAAGGGGTTTTGACCGGAAAAGTTGTAGATGAAAGCGGTGCTCCTTTGGAGTTTGTCAATGTGGGTATTCGAAAAATTTCTTTGGGTGGTATTACAGATGAAAGCGGTTCTTTCATTGTTCAAAATGTCCCTTTAGGCACACATTTACTGACGGCTTCCTTAATAGGTTTTGAACCGCAGCAAACCAGGGTTGAGATTACACGGAACAAATTGTCACCAACCTATAATTTTATTTTAAGTGAATCTGCTGCATCCCTTGGAGAAGTAGTAGTAACAGGTACAATGAAGGAGGTTTCAAAACTTGATAGCCCAGTACCTGTAGAAGTGTACTCAGCAAAGTTTTTTCGGGCCAATCCTACACCCTCTATTTTCGAATCCCTTCAGAATGTAAATGGCGTACGTCCTCAAATAAATTGTAACGTTTGTAATACTGGAGATATTCATATTAATGGTCTTGAAGGTCCATATACCATGGTTTTGATCGATGGAATGCCCATCGTGAGTGGCTTGTCTACCGTATACGGTTTGACAGGAATTCCTCAAGCGCTTATTGAACGGATTGAGATTGTTAAAGGTCCGGCTTCTACTTTGTATGGTTCCGAGGCAGTCGGTGGACTTATCAATATAATTACCAAAAAACCAGCTTCTGCCCCCTTAGTGTCTGCCGATGTGTTCAGTACCGACTGGGGTGACGTCAATACTGATTTGGGGCTACGGTATAAATTAACCGAAAAAACGCAAGGCCTTCTTGGGGTAAATTATTTTAACTATCAAAACCCATTGGATAAGAATGGGGATGGCTTTACTGATGTAACGCTTCAAAATAGAATTTCTATATTCAACAAATTGAATTTTGATAGAAAATCTGGGAAAAACTTCTCAATAGCAGGACGTTATGTCTATGAAGACAGATGGGGTGGTGAGATGGATTGGACTTCCGAGTACCGAGGTGGGGATGAAATTTATGCCGAAAGCATTTATACCAACCGCTGGGAAATGTTTGGTGTATATCAACTGCCTGTAGATGAGCTGATCAATTTCCAGTTTAGTACCAATGGACATAGCCAAAATTCCGTCTATGGGGATTCACCTTTTATTGCGGATCAATACATTGGTTTTGGTCAGATGACTTGGAACAAACCCTTGGAGCACCATGATTTATTGTTTGGGATGGCATATAGGTACACTTTTTATGACGACAATACGCCGGCCACAACCGCGGCAAATAGCATGAACGAACCATCAGTCACGCATCTTCCTGGTGCTTTTCTGCAGGATGAAATTACTTTTAATGATACCCATAAATTATTATTAGGTATGCGGTATGATTATAATAGTTTACATGGAGGTATCCTTTCCCCAAGAATAAATTATAAATGGACTTCTGATAACAAGAATAATGTAGTTCGTATGAGTGTTGGAAATGGTTACCGAGTAGCCAATGTGTTCACTGAGGACCATGCTGCCCTTACGGGGGCTAGGGAAGTGGTATTTGATGGGGAACTTGATCCAGAAACATCATGGAATGCCAATTTAAATGTGGTTAAGAAGATTTATACTGCCAGTCAGGTATTCATAAGCCTTGACGGATCTGCCTTTTATACTTATTTTAACAATGCTATTTTACCCGATTACGAAACCGATCCCAATAAGATAATTTATGGAAACCTGGATGGGTATGCGGTCTCAAAGGGAGCCTCATTAAATGTAGAAATGTCCTGGGTAAATGGCTTAAATATCATAGCCGGTGGTACCTTGATGGACGTTTCAGTGACAGAAAACGACGTAACTTACAGACAGTTACTTACTGAGAGGTTTAGTGGTGTGTGGAGTATCGGTTATACCATTCCTTCCATTGGATTGACGGTAGATTATACGGGGAATCTTTATGGCCCTATGCGATTGCCCCTATTGGGCGCACTTGACGATCGGGCTGGATACTCTCCTTGGTACAGTTTACAGAATTTACAGCTTAGCAAGCGTTTAACTTCAAAATGGGAAATGTACGGAGGTGTAAAAAATCTCTTGGACTTTACTCCGGCTGCCAATAGTATAGCAAGAGCCTTTGATCCCTTTGATAGAAATGTGGTTTTTGGTGGAGATGGGCAGGTCGTTCCCACCCCTGAAAATCCTACAGCACTTACATTTGACCCTTCCTATGTGTACGCACCGAACCAAGGAAGAAGAGCCTTTCTAGGAGTTAGATTTACGATTGATTAATGAAGTGGATTATAACCATATGGACTGTACTATTGTTGGCCTCTTCTGCTGTAATTGTTAGTGGCCAAACCTTGCCATGGACTTCAATAATTCACCTTGGGGATAGTTTAAGGACTAACCCGAAGCCATTAATGGTTTTTATTCACACTGATTGGTGCAAATACTGTAAGATGCAAGAAAATATAACCTTTGAAGACCCGAAAGTTATTGATTTACTTACAGAAAATTTTTATTGCTTAAAAATAAATGCTGAAGACCAAAGACCCCTGACTTTTATGGGCCGGAACTATGAATCCGGTTCAGCAGGGGATTTTCATTCTTTGGCCAGGATGCTGGGGATGGAACATGGGAAGTTGCTGTTTCCTACTACGGTGTTTTATTTTCCAGTTACCCAAGCCTTCAAAAGGTTTCAGGGATTGCAGCGTGCAGAGGATTTGAAAGCATTTATCCAAGAATTTGAAGTAGGTATACCTTAATTTAAATAGTTGATAGACAGTAAATTAAGATGGAGTGTAAAGTGCGCCTCAATAGATAGTAAGCTGAGAAATAGGCCTTGGTTTAAAATGATCAAATTATCCCTAAATAAAGGCCTGTCGTAATAATTAGATTAAATGGCTAAATTCTCTGGTTCTCTTTGTGTTACAAAGCATATTTTGATGCTTTTTGTCTGATTTGTGATTTTTTAAGGTAATTTTTTTAATAGATAACCTTGTGTTTCTTGCAAGAAACAACCCGAGTTTATAGGGTTATTTTAGGACTATTTACAGAACCTTTTTTTAGGAGGAAAGGTAAAAGAAATTTTGTATTAAATCAGTTGGTATTGAAGCAAAGGGTTGGTCCATTTTCACAAAAACAGGCATCCTTGGACAGGATGCCTGTTGAGGTCGAGAGCGGATTCGAACCGCTGTACAAGGTTTTGCAGACCTCTGCCTAGCCACTCGGCCACTCGACCATTTCAAATATCTAAACGCAAATTTAGGCATTTATAGTTGGCTTTTCAAACGTTACTGGCAAAAAAATTTAGGAGTTTTATACCAAAAGTGTGGGTAAAAATTCCATCAAAACGAAATGTTAATTGTTGTTGGCAAGATTATTTTTTAAATTATTTAAAAATGAACTTATTTATAACTGTTCTAAATTAAATTTTGCTTCAGTTATCTCTATATAATCCACTGTAAAACAATGAATTAAATAGTATTTTTAGTTTTTGATCTACAATATTCTTCTCTGTCTTTCAAGTTTGAAAAATAGAAGTTGGGTGGTACATTTGTGGGGAATTTGTATTGCATTGAGAAAATCTGAAAAAAGTACACATAACTATGTCGATTAAACGCTCATTATTAGGGGTTTCAATTCGCGTATGCCATCTGATGGTCTTGATATTCCTATTTTCAGGGATTCAGGCATATGCGGTGAACCCTGAAATTCCGGATAGCGAAGAAGCTATATCCGCGGGTCAGTCCATTTTTAATGCCAACTGTAAAACCTGCCATAGACTGGATCAGAAATTGATAGGTCCTGCCCTTAGAGGAGTTACTGATAGAAGGGAGTTGGACTGGACAAAACAATTTATTGTCAACTCACAGGTATTGATTCAAGGTGGAGACGCTATTGCGGTAGCTCTTTATAAAGAGTACAACAATACGGTAATGCCTGCCCATGAATTTTTGAGTGATGCTGACGTGATGAATTTACTTTCATACATTGAGTATGGTGACAAAGCCGATCCAGCTGCAGCTGCCGCTGCTACCGCTGAAGGTGGGATAGCTACAGGTTCGGGAGGAGGAATTCCTAACGAATACCTTACCATAATTCTGGTAGTACTTGTAATCGTGCTGGTTCTTGTGTTGGTCGTATTGGGACTTATAGTTTCAGTATTGACAAAATACATGAACAAAAATGAGAATCTGGATGAGAATGATAAGGCATTTATCAACCAAAAAACAGATTATAAAGGTATTTTTAAAAGTGATGGCATGATCATCATTGTCACTACCATAGTGCTCGCATTTGTGGTGAAAACAGCCATCAATGGTTTATATACAGTAGGTTTCCAACAAGGATATGCGCCGAGCCAGCCTATCGCCTATTCCCATGAACTTCATGCTGGGCAGTATGAAATTCCTTGTCAATACTGTCATACGGGAGTAGAAATCGGAAAGTCTGCAAATATTCCTTCCGCGAACATATGTATGAACTGTCACATGCACATTCAAAATGTGGGAGGCAAAGAAGGAATATCTCCTGAGATAGCAAAAATATACGAAGCAGTAGATAATAACCAGCCCATAGAATGGGTCAGGGTGCATAACCTTCCTGATTTGGCTTATTTTAATCACTCTCAGCACGTTGTTGTGGGTGGTGTTGAATGCCAAACATGTCATGGACCTGTAGAGGAAATGGAAGTTGTTTCTCAGTACAGTGCATTGACCATGGGCTGGTGTATCGATTGTCACAGAAATACTGAAATCACCACACAGGGCAATGAGTATTACGACAAACTCGTGCAATTGCATTCTGAATCATCTAACGATGCTTTGAAAGTCAAGGACATTGGTGGTTTGGAATGTGCAAAGTGTCACTATTAAATCTTTACGAACATTCTTTTCTTTAATATAAAATGAAAGAAAATAAAAAGACATATTGGAAAGGGTTAGAGCAGCTGACAAACGATCCCGAGTTTGTGAAAAATGCTGATCAGGAATTTCCTGGCTTTACCTCAAAAAGTAATCAAAAGGAAGATGGAAGTTCCACTAGAAGGGACTTTCTTAGAATGATGGGTTTCAGTGTGGCTGCGGCCTCATTGGCAGCTTGTGAGGCTCCTGTCAGAAAAATAATTCCTTATGTGAATAAGCCCATTGACATCAATCCCTCTATTCCAAATTATTATGCAACCACCTTTGCAAAAGGAGGAGATTATGCCTCCATCGTTGTGAAATCAAGAGAGGGAAGGCCTATAAAGATCGATGGGAATAAATTGTCACCGATTACTAAAGGTGGAACAAATGCTATTGTAGAAGGATCCGTATTATCGTTATACGATAGTGAAAGGCTGGCCATGCCCCAGATAAATGGAATACCTGCAGAGTGGTCTGCAATAGATATGGAATTGCCCGGGAAGCTTAAAAGTGCAGGATCTATAAAAATTGTCAGCAATACTATTCTTTCTCCTGGCACCGATCGGGCGATAAAACTATTTGCTGATCAAATGGGTGATGTGGAAGTCATTACCTATGATCCTATTTCCAATTATGGTATTACCAAGGCGAGTGAGCTGTATTATGGTACCAATGTACTTCCTTCCTATCAATTTGACAAAGCCAAAATAATCGTCAGTTTTGGGGCTGACTTTTTAGGAACCTGGATTTCTCCAATTGAGTTTTCCAGACAATTTTCCAAAGGAAGGAAGATTTCCAAGGAAAACCCAAACATGTCAAGGCATTTCCAGTTTGAGTCAAACTTATCCCTAACGGGTTCCAATGCAGACTATCGGACACCTGTTACCGCTTCTCAAAGCGGTTTGGCAGTGCTTGCCCTTTATAATCTTATTGCCAAAAAGGCAGGAACGAATACTGCGGGAAGCGTAAGTATTGAAATAAACCACCTGGCAAAAGCTGCAGACGAATTATGGGCCAATAAAGGCGCATCACTAGTGGTTTCAGGATCCAATGATCCTAATGTTCAAGTGGTCATTCATGCCATCAATGCGATGCTGGGAAATAATGGAAATACTGTAGATTTCCAAACACCTACCTACTATCGCAAGGGAAATGATAACAGAATGAAACAATTTGTCGCTGAATTAAATTCAGGGAAAGTTGGCGCAGTAATTTTTTATAACTGTAACCCTGTATATGATTTCGGTGGCGGACAAGAATTGGCCGAAGGAATCAGCAAAGCCAAGGTTTCTGTATCTACTTCGGAAGTGAAGGATGAAACTGCATCCTTGGTACACTACCTTACACCAGATCATCATTTTCTGGAATCTTGGAACGATTACAATCCAAAAAAAGGAGCATATAGCCTCTCACAACCACTTATTACACCTATTTTTAAAACCCGTCAGGCTCAGGAAAGCTTTTTGAAATGGGCAGGGAATGACACGGCTTATTACGACTTCCTTCAGGAAGACTGGCAGGCAACCTTTGCTGTACAGGGAGTTGAAGGAGATTTCCAATCTTTCTGGGACAAATGTCTTTATGACGGGGTCTATGAAATGACTTCTACTGCAAACGATGAAGTAGCTAATGTTACGGAGGCATCCAGTGATATATCCGCCGCGGCTGCAGGCATTAGTAAAACTTACGACGCTCAGGGATCGGGAACTGAATTGATTACCTATACAAAGGTAGGTATAGGCTCAGGTGCATTTGCCAATAACCCTTGGTTACAGGAAATGCCGGATCCAATATCAAAAGCTACTTGGGACAATTACCTTACGGTATCCCAAAAGTGGGCCAATGAAAATGGACTGAAAATGTATGAAGGAGGCACGAAACTGGCCAAAGTGACAGTTAATGGAAATTCTTTCAACGTACCTGTTTTGATTCAGCCAGGACAGGCAGATGGTACTTTTGGTCTTGCATTAGGCTATGGAAGGACGGCTGCAGGGCGAGTGGGTAATGGCATAGGCATCAATGCCTATGCACTAATAGATGCGAGCAAGGGTTTTGTTGATTATAATATTACTGAAGGAGTTAGTGTTAGTCTTACTGGCGAGACGTACCAGATTGCACAAACCCAAACACACCAGACCTACATGGGCAGGGACTTTGTTATTCAGGAAGCTACTTTAGGCGAATACAAAGAAGATGCTAGTGCAGGAAGGTACCATCCAGAGGTCTATAAAGATGGTGAATTTGTCAAGCCAAGTAAAATATCACTTTGGTCAGGCCATAAATACAGCCAGCACCATTGGGGATTGGCTATAGACATGAATTCGTGTACCGGATGTTCTGCTTGTACCATTGCCTGTCAGGTAGAAAATAATGTAGCTGTTGTAGGTAGGCAGGAAGTGCTTAACCGAAGGGAAATGGCATGGATTAGAATAGACAGGTATTACAGTTCTCCAAACGGAGCCACTTCATACGATGAACTTGAAAAAGCGGCAGACAACCCAGAAGTAACCTTTCAACCAATGATGTGTCAGCATTGTAACAATGCACCATGCGAGACTGTGTGCCCTGTAGTGGCTACCACGCATAGTTCAGAAGGACTAAATCAAATGACTTATAACCGTTGTATAGGAACCAGATATTGTGCCAACAACTGTCCTTATAAAGTGAGAAGATTTAACTGGTTTAAATACCATGACAATAAAGATTTTGCAGGAGTAAATACCGCTCAGAATGATGATTTGGGTAAAATGGTACTTAATCCTGATGTAACGGTAAGGGCCAGAGGGGTAATGGAAAAATGTTCCATGTGTGTACAGCGTATCCAGGCTGGGAAACTGGCGGCAAAACGTGAAAACAGGAAAGTAAAGGATGGTGATATAAATGTTGCCTGCGCAGTAGCTTGTCCTACTGAAGCCCTTGTTTTTGGTGACATGAATGATGCGCAATCCAAGGTGTCTCAAATGTTGAAAATCGAAGAAAACAATACAGACGCTGTTAAGGAGGTAAATGAAGAAAGGGCCTACCATGTATTAGAGGAGATCAATGTCAGCCCTAATGTTTGGTATTTTACCAAAATCAGAAATAAGGACAAAAACGAAGCTTAAAAAATAAAATAATAAGATATGCAGGTTACTTCACCCGTACGCGATCCGCTTATTACCGGCGGTAAGACTTACAAGGACGTCACCAATGATATTGCCAGGCATGTAGAAGGTAAGCCAACGAAAAGTTGGCTGATTGGATTGGCAGTTTCTTTGACTGTACTTTTACTGGGCAGCTTGGCTCTTGTTGCTACTCTTTGGGAAGGAATAGGAATGTGGGGACTTAATAAAACTGTAGGCTGGGCCTGGGACATTACCAACTTTGTATGGTGGGTAGGGATAGGTCACGCTGGCACCCTTATTTCAGCGGTATTGTTGCTCTTTAGACAGAAATGGAGAACATCCATTAACAGGGCAGCGGAAGCCATGACCATCTTTGCTGTAATCTGCGCAGCAATCTTCCCACTTATCCATATGGGCAGGCCTTGGCTCGGAGCCATTTGGGCGCTACCATTGCCAAACACTTATGGTTCACTGTGGGTGAATTTTAATTCTCCTCTACTATGGGATGTATTCGCCATATCTACTTATTTCGCCGTGTCCCTTGTTTTTTGGTATATCGGTTTGATTCCTGATTTCGCTACCATTAGAGACAGAGCTACAGGGATTGGAAACACCATTTATGGTGCATTGAGTTTTGGATGGGATGGTGGTGCTAAGACCTGGATGAGGTATGAAAGTGTTTCACTTATCTTGGCAGGACTTGCAACTCCTCTGGTACTTTCTGTACATACGATTGTATCCTTTGACTTTGCTACTTCAGTAATACCGGGATGGCACACGACTATATTTCCTCCTTATTTTGTGGCAGGAGCCATTTTTTCAGGATTTGCCATGGTGTTGTCCTTGATGATTGTCACCAGAAAGGTATTTAAGCTTGAAGACTACATCACAATTGGGCATATTGAACTGATGAATATTGTAATCATCATCACTGGTTCCATAGTGGGTATTGCTTATATCACAGAGTTCTTCATCGCTTGGTATTCCGGTGTAGAAGCAGAACAATATGCATTTTATAACAGGATGTTTGGCCCATACTGGTGGGCATACTGGTCCATGATGACCTGTAATGTAATTTCCCCACAATTGTTCTGGTTCAAAAAGATCAGGACCTCCATTGTGGCTACTTTTATTCTGTCTATAGTGGTGAATATTGGGATGTGGTTTGAAAGGTTTGTAATTATAGTTACCTCTTTGCACAGAGATTACCTACCTTCTTCATGGGTAATGTTTTATCCAACCATTACAGACGTCGGAATATATCTGTTTACTTTCGGATTTTTCTTCACGTGTTTCTTGTTGTTTGCCAAATTCTTCCCGGTAATCAACATGGCAGAGATCAAAGCGGTATTAAAATCTTCATCTGATAAAATAACTAAATAATCATGGAAAGAGATAAGAACTTTATCCTGGGGATCTTTGATGATGAGGACATTCTTAAGAATGCTATCAGAGAGATTAGAGCTGCAGGAATTAAAATACATGAGGTATTTTCCCCATACCCTGTTCACGGATTAGAAGAAGAATTGGGATACAAAAAGAGTCGATTGCCAATAGCCGCATTTCTATTTGGAGTACTAGGTACTACCTTGGCATTGACCATGCAGTATTACATGATGTTGTTTGATTGGCCAATGATCATTGGTGGAAAGGATTATGCAGGTCTTCCTAATTTCATCCCAGTGACTTTCGAATTGACAGTTTTGGTAGCAGCTTTTGGAATGGTAGGCGTATTTATGATCACCAGTAACCTGAAGCCATGGGGACAGCCTAGGATTTTTGATCTCAGAAGTACAGATGACAAGCACGTTATGGCCATTGATATCGCCAATAATGCTGCCATGGATTTGGAAATAATTAAAGGTGCTCTGAAAAATTCAGGGGCAACGGAGGTGAACAATAAAAGTTTTGATTAAGTAATCTGTAGCAAATGAAAATTATATCATCAATATATTCAATAGCTGTAATCGGGGTATCACTTGGACTTGCTTCATGCAGTGCTGAGGGTGATTATCCAGGTACGGAATATGCTCCTCAGATGTATCATTCAGTTCCTTATGAAGGCTTGAGCCAGATCACGAACGAAGATGAAGGGCAATGGTTATCCACTCGAGAGGATGAAAAAGGCGAATTTTTCAACAGTAATGTTAATAACCCTTATGGTATGAATATGCGGTTGCCTGTGCCCAACACTGTTCCGAGAAACAAAGAAGGTAGGTTGCCTTACAGGTTAAGAGTGGCGGACTTGAAAGGAGCAGATTCTGTTCAAAACCCAATTCCTCTTAGCGATGAAGTACTGGCTGACGGGAAGAAGTTGTTTGTCCAATATTGTTCCCCTTGTCATGGAACTGGCGGTGAAGGTGACGGTAAAGCAGGTATGGTAATAGGTGGTGTTGCAAATCTAAAAGGTGGAGCCTATTTAAATTTATCCGAAGGGCATATTTTCCATGTCATTACCCATGGTAAAGGTAGGATGGGTGCCCACGGTTCGCAGATTACCGCTGACAGAAGGTGGGAAATTGTACACTATGTTAAACAAGAAATTCAGAAGCAATAATGGCACAGGCAAGCAACTACAATTTGGATCAAAAATTTGATTTTACCGCTTCGGTAAAGAAAGTAATTTTCATACTTGGTGGTATCGGCGCGCTTTTATTGGTATTCGGTATAATCATGGCTGCTTCTGTTGGACATGGAGAAGAAAGTGGACATGCTTTCCATTGGACACAAAGGTTATATGCTAACCTTTGGATTAATAATGTGTATTTCACTGGTATTGCGATTATAGGTGTATTTTTCTTTGCAATTCAATATGCCGCCCAAGCTGGTTGGTCTACTGCATTGCTAAGAATCATGTTATCTTTTGGTTATTGGCTTCCCATTGCTGCTGTTTTGATGTTGGTCACTTTCTTTATAGCCAATCATGACCTCTTTCACTGGACACATAGTTATGTTTTCGACAAAGCAGGAGCTGAGTATGACGAAATTATCGATGGAAAAGGAAGTTTCTTTTATTGGCCAATGGAAAAAGGTACTTTCCCGATATTTTATATCTTCCGTATGGTGTTGTTTTTTGGCTTTTGGATTTTCTTTTTTAACAAACTGAGAACGCTATCTGACCAAGAGGACATTCATGGAGGCACTTCTTATTGGTACACCATAAGAAAATGGTCTGCTATATTTTTGATCTTCTTTGCTGTTTCTTCCTCTATTAGTGCTTGGGATTGGGTGATGTCAATTGATGCTCACTGGTTTTCGACATTATTTGGCTGGTATGTTTTTGCCTCTTGGTTTGTGGCCGGTTTGTCTGCAATTACTTTAGTCACCATTTTCCTAAAAGAGCAGGGATATCTTGAAATGATCAATCAAAATCATATCCATGATCTTGGAAAGTTTGTTTTTGCTTTTTCTATTTTCTGGACTTACATATGGTTCTCTCAGTTTTTGCTGATTTACTATGCCAATATTCCTGAAGAATCTGTTTATTTCGTAGAGAGACTTTCGAGTGATGTGTATGGATCTTACATATATATTAACCTTTTATTAAACTTTGCCCTACCCTTTTTGGTTCTAATGACAAGGGATGCTAAAAGGCATAATATATTCCTGAAGCTTGTATGTACACTCATTATCGTTGGTCACTGGGTAGACTTCTTCTTAATGGTTCAGCCAGGTACTTTGGGCCATAATGGTGGCGTTGGTTTGATGGAAATAGGAATGTTACTGGTATATGCGTCAGCATTTGCTTTTGTAGCATTAACTAACCTAGCCAAACACAACCTTGTCCCAAAGAACCACCCGATGTTAGGGGAAAGTTATCATCATCACATTTAATTTAATTCCGAAACAGCCATAATTATGTACGGATTTCTTATTTCAATAGGTGTAATACTCCTGATCATGCTGATCTGGATGGTATACAGAATTCAAACCTTGATTTCGGTCGCTAAAGGGTCTGATAAAAAAATTGCTACAACCAGTAATAAGGTAAACGCCATTTTGTTTATGGTATTCCTTATTGTATTCGGTGGCTGGATGGTTTGGTATTCGATTGTAGAATTTGACAATTTTCAATTGCCTATAGCCTCTGAGCACGGTATAGTTACAGACAGGTTATTTTGGATTACTACAGCCGTTACAGGTTTTATTTTCATCCTTACCCATATTCTTTTGTTCTGGTTTAGTTACCATTACCGATATAGGGAGGACCGCAGAGCAGCCTTTTATCCTGACAACAATAAGTTGGAAGTCATTTGGACACTTGTACCTGCTATAGTTCTTACGATACTGGTTATTTCAGGATGGAAAGCCTGGTCTGATATAACTAGCCCCGCTCCTGACAATGCGCATGTAGTAGAAATTATGGGTTACCAATTTGCTTGGGAAGTTCGCTACCCTGGATTAGATGAGCAATTGGGAGATTATGATTATCGGCTTACAACAGCTACTAACTCAAGAGGAATAGATTTTACAGATAAAAACGCTTTCGATGATTTCCCTTCGCAAAACGTTGTAATTCCTAAAGGAGAGCCTGTGTTGTTCAATATAAGGGCGAGGGATGTATTGCATTCAGTTTTTGCACCGCATATGCGATTAAAGATGGATGCTGTACCAGGTATGCCTACGAGGTTTTGGTTTGTACCTAACAAAACAACCGAAGAAATGAGGGCAGAATTGGGTGATGAAGAATTTGAATTTGAAATTGCTTGTACTGAGGTTTGCGGTATAGGTCATTTCACAATGAGAAAAGTGATCAGGGTTGTTGAACCTGAGGAGTACAGAAAGTGGTTTACAGAACAAACTCCTTTTATCAAGAGTAATCCGGATCTCATAGCCGATCTTCCAGTAGATCTAAAAGAATTGGCTGAGATTTATATAAATGAAGAATAAATTAGAGAATAAATTATAAATACCATGGCAGTAGCAAACGTTTTAGCTCATGATGCAGCATCTACACATGATGATCATGACCATGAGCACCACGATAACTTCATAACGAAGTATATATTTACCACTGATCATAAGATGATTGCGAAGCAATATCTTTTGTCTGGTATATTTTGGGCATTTATCGGTGGTTTTCTTTCTATATTATTTCGATTGCAGTTGGGTTTTCCTGATATGGATATGACCTTCCTCAAACCTATTTTAGGTGGCTGGATAAATGCTTCCGGAAAGTTGGATCCTGCCTTTTATTTGGCTTTGGTCACAATGCACGGAACCATTATGGTATTCTTTGTATTGACAGCAGGTCTAAGTGGGACTTTCTCCAACTTTCTAATTCCTTTGCAGATTGGTGCTCGCGATATGGCGTCAGGATTTATGAACATGTTATCTTACTGGTTTTTCTTTGTTTCCGGTGTGATTATGTTTGTTTCCTTATTTCTAGAAAAAGGCCCTGCAAGTGGGGGATGGGTAGTTTATCCGCCATTGTCTGCGCTTGAGCAAGCTATTCCAGGATCTGGTCTGGGAATGACTCTTTGGTTGGTAGCTATGGTTTTCTTTATTGCTTCCTCATTGATGGGGGGTATAAACTATATCACTACCGTAATCAACCTTCGAACAAAAGGAATGGCTTTTTCTAGATTACCTCTAACTATCTGGGCTTTCTTCCTTACTGCAGTTATTGGATTGTTGTCTTTCCCAGTGTTGTTTTCTGCGGCTTTATTGTTAGTCTTTGACAGAAGTTTTGGAACTAGTTTTTACCTTTCTGATATCTACATTGGTGGAGAAGCCTTGCCGAATACAGGGGGAAGTGCTGTATTGTACCAGCATTTGTTCTGGTTTCTAGGCCATCCTGAAGTTTATATCGTGTTATTGCCTGCATTAGGGATTACTTCTGAGGTTATTGCGACCAATTCAAGGAAACCGATTTTTGGCTATAAAGCTATGATTATATCTATGCTTGGTATTACCATCCTGTCTTTTGTGGTATGGGCGCATCACATGTTTGTGTCAGGTTTGAATCCATTCCTAGGCTCAATCTTCATGTTCCTTACCTTGATTATAGCCGTTCCTTCCGCTGTAAAAGTATTTAATTACTTGACTACTTTATGGAGAGGTAACTTGATATTTACCCCTGCCATGTTATTTTCTATTGGCTTGGTTTCTTTCTTTATATCGGGTGGTTTGACAGGTATTTTCTTGGGTAATTCCGCAATTGATATTCAATTACACGATACTTATTTTGTGGTAGCACACTTTCATTTAGTAATGGGAGCAGCTTCATTCTTTGGAATGATGGCAGGAGTATATCATTGGTTTCCTAAAATGTTTGGTAGGATGCTGGATGAAAAATTAGGTTATATCCATTTTTGGCTCACCTTTGTTGGGGTTTACCTTGTATTCTTCCCTATGCACTATATCGGGATCGCAGGATTCCCGCGAAGGTATTACAGTTGGACCAACTTCTCCTTTGCAGACATGTATACAGATTTGAATATGTTCGTTTCTGTGGCGGCGATAATAACTTTCTTTGCCCAGTTTATCTTCATATTTAATTTCTTCTATAGTATGTACAAAGGAAGAAAGGCCAGCGCCAATCCATGGCAGTCAAACACTTTAGAATGGACCACACCAATACATCCTGGGCATGGAAACTGGGTGGGAGAAATTCCATCAGTTTACAGATGGCCTTACGATTATAGCAAACCTGGATCAAAAGAAGATTTTATTCCTCAAACAGTTCCGCTTTCTGCAACTCCTGAATCTAATCTTCCTCATGAGGCGAGACTTGTTAAATTGGAAAAAGAAATAATGGCTGAAGAAAAAGAAGAGTTGGTAACCAATGAATCAAAAGAATCTTAATAATATCAATAGCTTCCGTAGTGTTTGTTTTATCACTACGGTTGCTGTTTTCCTACTTATTTTGATTGGTGGGGTAGTTAGAAGTACGGGCGCTGGAATGGGCTGCCCTGACTGGCCCAAATGTTTTGACAGTTGGGTGCCTCCAACATCAGAAGATCAACTTCCAACCAACTATCCTGAAATTTACGTAACCAAAAGAGTTGAAAAGAATGAGCGTTTCGCTTCTCTTTTAACCAATTTTGGATTTGACCATTTGGCTGAAGAAATAAGGAACGATAAAAGTATTCTTGTTCAAGAACCCTTTAATGCTACTAAAACTTGGATTGAATATTTAAATAGACTTGCAGGAGCGATTATCGGATTGCTTATACTATTGACTTTGATTTATTCCCTAAGGTTAAAATCGGTTGATCCAAAAATAATAAGCCTTTCATTTCTTTCACTGATACTGGTGTTGTTTCAAGGTTGGTTGGGCTCGATAGTAGTTTCTACAAACCTTCTTCAATGGATGATAAGTGTCCATATGATTGTAGCTCTTTTTATGGTTTGCCTGCTTCTGTATATTTATCACTTATCAGGTAGGTACGCAAGCAAAACAGAACGAGCTGATTTACCAATTGAAATTTCAAATAAGTACCGGTGGATTCTTGGACTTGGTATATTGTTAATGGTTGTTCAAATAATCCTTGGTACCCAAGTAAGGGAACAGATTGATACAATAGCTAGTAATTCGGCTTATTTGAATAGGTCATCATGGATAGGGGAATTAGGACTTACTTATTATATTCATAGGACCTATTCCTTGGTTATATTAGGCCTACATTTATTTATTGGTTATAAGTTATTCCCTTACAAGGATCAAAATAAAAAAATGACTAACCATTATGTATTACTGATGTCATTGTTTGTAACGGTCATTCTTTCCGGTGCAATTATGGCTTATTTTGGAATACCAGCATTTATACAACCTTTGCACTTATTCTTGGGTTCGTTGATTATTGGGTTTCAATATTTTATTTGGCTTGAATTAGGGCAAAGCGAAAAAGCCCCTATAAATATTGCTTTATCATGAGTACGCTAGGTTTATCAGAAAAATTATTGTGGGAATGTGTAACCGTGAGGTTTAAAGCCTATTTGGAGTTAATTAAATTCAGATTATCTGCTTTAGTTACCTTCTCCGCTGTCTTTGGTTTCATTTTGGGACACCATGGTCAGAGTTTCTCCTGGAGTGGTTTCATTGGATTTGTTATAGGTGGTTTCCTAATTAGCGGAGCATCCGGAGCAGCCAACGAGATAAAAGAGAGAGATTTTGATAAATTAATGACAAGAACCAAAACACGTCCTCTCCCAATGGAAATTATTTCCGTAAGAGAGGCCTATTGGTTTACTATTATTACTGCTGTTATAGGCATTTTTCTCTTGGCTTATTTCACCAATATGTTAACCACCGGATTAGGCATTCTGAGTATGGTTTTGTATGTATTTGTATACACACCACTCAAGAGGGTAGGACCTATCGCTGTGCTAGTTGGGGCTATTCCAGGCGCAATGCCTCCTTTACTAGGTTGGACAGCTGTAACAGGAAGTATTTCCTATGAAGCTTTGATTATTTTCGGAATTCAATTCATCTGGCAATTTCCTCATTTTTGGGCAATAGCTTGGGTAAGTGATGAAGATTATAAAAAAGCAGGTTTTAAATTGCTTCCTTCTGGTGGTCAGAAAGACCTTAATACTGCTATACAGATAATGATTTACACCCTATTCTTGTTGCCTCTTGGACTTTTACCTACCTATTTTGGGTTGACAGGTATAAACTCCGGTATTGTGGCCACTATTTGTGGGGTGCTATTTTTGGCACAGACCTTTTCTTTAATGAAAGATCGTTCTAGAAAATCTGCATTGAAAATAATGTTCGGTTCATTTCTGTACCTTCCCATAACACAAATTGCGTACTTATTAGATAAAGTGTAACATGGAAGAAAATTTAACATTTATCGAAGGGGCAGAACAGCCTCTAGCCATGCATCCAAAGAAATTTGCACTTTGGTTATTTATTGTAAGTGTGGTGATGGTTTTTGCGGGGATGACAAGTGCTTATATCGTCAGACAAGGCGAAGGCAATTGGCTTGAATTTAACTTGCCAAATGTTTTCTGGTATACTTCTGGTATAATCATTTTATCAAGCTTAAGTTTACAATGGGCCTATTCCTCAGCTAAAAAGGATAACTTTAATAATATTAAGATAGGTCTCCTTATTACCGTTATTTTAGGAATAGCATTTCTAGTTGGACAATGGTTCAGTTGGGAAGCCCTTGTGGCAGAAGATGTGTATTTTGTGGGTAATCCTTCCGGTTCTTTCATGTATGTTTTTACTGGCTTGCATGCCGTACATCTTATTAGTGGTGTGATATTTCTAATAATTGTATTAATTTCGGCATTAAGGAATAAAATACACTCCCAAAAACTAGCACAACTTGAAATGTGTGTGACCTATTGGCATTTTTTGGGAGGTCTTTGGCTTTACCTGTTTATGTTTTTGCTTCTAAATCATTAAAATATAAGTTAATTTATTAATTATGTCTTCGACTGCTATTGAAATTCAATCAAAAAGAGGCGTTTGGGATGGAGGTAACGAACCACTAAAAGCGAGCTATGGTAAGCTCATGATGTGGTTTTTTCTCCTCTCAGATATTTTTACCTTTACAGCCTTTCTTATTGCTTATGGTGCCATTCGGATAAGTTATCCTGCATACGCTGGAGAAGTTGCTGATTTTGTGAGCTCTAATGAACATTGGCCCATTCCTGAAATGATATTTGATGCCGTACCTTTTGTTCATGGGGGACACTTCCCTCTTGTTTTTGTTGGATTGATGACCTTTATCTTGATTATGAGCTCCGTGACAATGGTTCTTGCAGTTGAAGCTGGCCATCGGAATGACAGAAATGATGTAGTTAAATGGATGCTGTGGACGCTACTGGGAGGCATGACTTTCCTTGGTTGTCAAGCTTGGGAATGGACTCACTTTATTCATGGTACAGATGAAGGTGTTATTTTGACTTATGTCAACTCATTCAATAATGTAGTAACTGAAGCTGTATATGGCGCCAATTTGCTTGTCAATGAATATGGCCCTGCACCTTTTGCTCAGTTGTTTTTCTTTATTACTGGTTTCCATGGATTTCATGTTACCATAGGTGTTTTCTTGCTGTTTTTAGCTTTTTATCAGGCGGCTGTTGGTGTTTACGAAGACAGAGGGCATTACGAAATGGTCGAGAAAATAGGCTTATACTGGCACTTTGTAGATCTAGTATGGGTATTTGTATTTACCTTTTTCTATTTGATCTAAAAATATAAACTTATATTATAATGGAACACGTTAATAAAAATAGTAGGGAAGTAATTCCAAGAGATCCTGCCAAAATTAAAAAAATCTGGCTTACCGCATTGATTTTGTTAGTAATTACTTCTGTGGAATTTGTATTGGCATTTACCATGGAGAGAGGTTTGTTATTGTACTTCATTTTCATCGCTCTAACTATTGTTAAAGCCAAGTACATTATGTTGGAGTTTATGCACTTGGGTGAAGAAGCTAAACCATTGTTTTATGCGATTATCGTACCCCTTATTTTCTTGGTTTGGCTGATTATAGCCTTGATGAAAGAAGGTGTTGAGATTTTTGGAGTGCGATGGTAATATTATTTAAGAAATACTAAAAATTGAATGGTTGAAGGGGAATCTTCAACCATTTTTTTTGTTGTAGTACTATATGAAAATGTTGCGAGTTATTCAGGTGCTGGTATTGGTCTGTGTATTGATGATACCGGTTTTAATAATCCTTTTTTTAAGGGGATTCTCTACAAATCAATATGATATTCCAATTTTGTATCAAAATGGAGTTGAAGATCCCTTTGGACAATGTGATTTCAAGGATAGCACCCAGCATTACATCCCTAATTTCACCTTTACAGATCACCTAGGAAGAAGAGTAGGTAAGGATGAAATGATGGGGAAAATCACTGTTGTAGACTTTTTCTTTACCAGTTGCCCCAGTATCTGTCCGGTTATGTCCTCTGAGATGGAAAGGGTACAGGATGTATTTCGAAACGAGAACAACGTACAGATATACTCAATTAGCATAGACCCTGAATATGATAGCAAGGAAGTTTTATTAGATTATGCCAATGAACATTCAGCAAAAAAGGACAAATGGTTTTTTCTGAATGGGCCAATCGATGAAACTTATGACTTGGCCAGGTGTGGTTTTATCCTTCCTACCATAAGTGGTGGAGCTGTACCTGAAGATTTTGTACATAGCGATAAATTTGTTCTTGTAGATGAACTTGGACGAATTCGAGGCTATTACAGTGGTTCCAAAAGGGAAGGCGTGGATCAATTGATTTTAGAAACAAAAATATTGCTTCATGACAAAGAATAGTTTAAAAATGGAAAGTAACGAAAAAGACATTTATAAATGGATAACCGGCATTTCTATATTGGTGCCAATAGCTGTTGCTGTACTTTTGTTTATGCCTTCAAAGGTCAATATTGAACAAGAATGGGTTTATTTTCTACCTCATTTGAATGCAGTAATGAACTCATTTGCTTCTGTTATGCTACTTTTGGGACTTTATTTCATAAAAAATGGCAAAATAAGATGGCATAAAATGTCTATGTCCGTTGCTTTTGGGCTCGGTGCAATTTTCCTTATTAGCTATATTATTTATCATTCTACAGCTGAAAGCGCTTCTTTTGGTGGAGAAGGTTGGATAAGGTGGGTTTATTATCCCCTTCTTATTTCGCATATAATTTTGGCCGCAGTGGCTTTATTCCCTATTCTACTTGCCTATTATTACGGAATGACTGGGAAGTATGACAAACACCGTTCAGTGGTCCGATATGCTTTTCCAATATGGCTATATGTCACTGTATCAGGTGTAATCGTGTATTTGATGATTAGTCCGTATTATACGCATTAACGAGCAAATGTCCTTAACTTTGTCTATATTTAAACAAAGGTTGAACCAAACCGTTTACATTTAAAATGAAAAATTCTTTCAAAATTCTTTTGGGTGTTTTCCTTATGTTAGTGGTTTCCGTGCAAACCACTTTAGCTCAATGCGCCATGTGTAGAGCGACAATTGAAAACAATGTTAGCAATGGTGATACCACGGTAGGAGCCACACTAAACATCGGAATTCTTTATCTTTTTGTTGCACCCTATGTATTGCTTAGTGTATTAGGTTATTTTTGGTATAAAAATGCCCAAAGAAAGAAAAGGTTTTCCTTGTAGACGGTTTTTTTAAATCGTTGACTTGTTTTCGAGAATTATCATGGTAACTGTATTGATTTTTTGCAAAACCATTTTTTGAGATTATCTTAAACTCTGGTAATGCAATAAGATTCAAAGAAGCCTGACCCAATCCTTTATTGGGAAGTGATTTCAGCAAGTAATAAGATTGTCTGCAGCATAATTCAGCTGTAACGCACAGAGAGCTACTAATCACGCAAGATTAATTGCAATGTTAAGAAGAAGAAGGCTACTACTGGTTTTGTCCATTGTTCTCTTGGGAATAGTATTGTCCCTGAATTTTTTTATGGAGGGCAAATACCATGTTGATCATGGGGAATATAAAGCACGACTTGAAAGCCGATTAACAGCCGTGATCCATGGCTTTGATGATGATTACAGTCAAATTTTTGGAAGCGTCCAAAACGATAAACTTGTCACTTTCAAAAGTCTCAATATTGACCATCAATTTCACTTTTATTTATTTTCTCAAGAAGGTGAATTGACTTATTGGTCTGACATAGACATGGTACCTGAATTCAATGACTTTTCTACCTCAAAAAACTATCAACTTCTCGATAATAATAGAGGGATTTATTTTACTAAGCTAAGGAAACTTATCCGTAACAATAAGAATTATTGGGTGTTGCAAGTTCATCCATTTTTTGATAAGGTAGAGATAGACAATCAATACCTTGAAAGTGGATACAATCCGGACACCTTTGGTAATGATAGGTTTTTATTGTCAGGTGAGCCCAAAGAGAACTACCAAAAATTATATTTTGATGGCGATTACCTTTTTTCAGTATTTTTTAGAGTTGGCTATGATGCTCCTGGAAAATCAATTAATCACATCTTGTTAATATTTTTCTTTTCGTTACTAGGCTTGGTGTTGCTTATTGGTGGTGGTTTTGTATATACTTTGTGGTCAAAAGGACAAAAAATCCTGGCAACCATTTACACCTTTCTAATTCTTCTTTGTGTAAGGGTCATTATGCTTACCTTTCATTTTCCTAATGCTTTTTTTCAAACTGGAATTTTCGATTCGAGTCTTTATGCATCCTCCCAGCTAAATCCCAGTTTAGGTGACCTACTTTTGAATGTGATCTGTTATTTGATCGTGATAATCATGGTCATCTCTATTCTAAGCCGAAGGCGTGTTGTTATTTCTTTTATTAATTTCAGAAAAAAATATCCTTACTGGCTCAACCTTATCGCAGCCTATTTTTTGTCCACTATCTTGATGTTTTTGGTTTTTTACCTGTATTTGAATATTGTTGAGAATGCGCAATGGAATTTAAATATAGGAGCAATTCCTAGTTTTGACTACTTGAAAATTGTGAGCCTTTTTGTTGTTTTTTTAGGAGGAGCGGCCTACTTGTTGTTTACAATTATTGGGTTAAATATGGTGTTATTCAAAAACACCAACAATCAAACTTATCCATTAAAGGTATTGTTAATTTTCGTATTTCCCTTTTTAGTTTTTTTGCTCTTTTACAACTTCGTTTTATTCATAGCCTTCCTTGCACATATTATTCTCTTGGTGGCCATCATAAGTTTTAAGCTTTATGAAAGCTTGTTTACCCTTGATTTCAACACCTTTCTTGTGTTTTTCTTTGCATGTCTGATAGGAGCTATAATTACTGGAGCCGCCGCTTATCAGGACCTTAGATATGACGAGGTTAGATCAAAAGTAAAGTTTGCCAATAATGTCATGTTTGACAGGGATGTGATGGGGGAATTTTTGCTTGAGGACATCCTTACAAGAATTGGTGACGACGCCTTCATTAAAAGTCGACTGTCCGATCTATTGCTCTCCAAAGATCCCATAGAAAGAAAAGTAAAGAAAATTTACTTGGCAGGTTATTTTGACCAATACAGGCAAAAAGTAAGTGTTTTTGGTCAATTAGGGCAGCCCGTTTTGGGTCAAGGTATGACAGCAGTTGATCTTGCGGAATATAAAATACGGTACATGAATAGTGATTATGCTACTCCGGTTCATAATCTTTATTTTATCAAATCCACAGAGACCAATACGGGCAATAGGTTTGTCGCTTTTATTAAAATCCAACGTGACAATGATTTTCTGGGCACAATAGTCATAGAGCTGAATCAGCAAAGAATTGAGTCCGGAAAGGCTCTCCCGAAATTGCTTATGGACAATAAATACGTGTCCAACTATATAGAACGAGACTTCGATTTTGCCATTTTCGAAGAGAATGTGTTGAGCTATAGCTCAGGTATCTTTAGCTACCAAGGAGTATATATGGAAGAGACACTAGAACATGATGAGATCTTCACCACAGGTGTTTTGTTTAAAGGATACCACCACTTGGCGGTGAAGTACAATGATAAAGTGATTGTTGTTTCTTCCCGGCAATATCCTAACAATTATATTTTAGCTGATATAGCTTTTCTTTTTGTGGCCTACCTGATTTTCACCCTTCTGTCTATATCTGTATTCCTTCTGTTGATCGGTGTAAACCAGCTGAGATTCAATTATGCTACCAAACTTCAATTGTACCTAAATTTTGCATTTTTCTTCCCGATGTTGGTCATTAGCGTAATTGCATTGGGGTTTTTGAGTCATTCTTATACTGAAGATTTGCATCGTCAATATTTTCAAAAAGCAGGGATAATAAGAGATAATTTGGGACGGGACCTTGGGGGAGAACAATTCAATACTTTGAACAGAGATGACATTAATGGTGAGCTTTACGCACTGGCAAGTGCTACTGATGCAGACATTAACCTCTATCTTCCTGATGGGACGCTCATGGCTACTAACCAACCCACTATATTTGACAAGAAAATCTTAACTCATTATTTGCACCCAAAAGCATATGCAGCCATTATTGAATCATTGGAGAACCGATTGCTACAAACCGAGCAAGTGGGTGGACTGCAATACAAAACGGTATATCTGGCACTTAAGAATGGAGAAAACCAAAGGCTTCAAGCTATAATAGCGATTCCTTTTTTTGAATCTGAGGAAGAATTGGATCTGATGATCACAGAGGTATTTAGTAATATTCTGATCATTTTTGTTGTCATTTTCCTCCTGTTTTTAATTATTTCCTATTTTGTTTCTAAAAATCTTACCCATCCTTTTAAGCTATTGACTCAAAAACTGAAGGAGACCGACCTGGAAAACAATGAATACATGGTTTGGCCGGTAAAAGATGAAATAGGCTTGTTGGTCAATGAGTACAACAACATGCTTTTTAAACTGGAATCTAGTAAGAAGGTCTTGGCCTCGAATGAAAAAGAATCAGCATGGAGAGAAATGGCTAAACAGGTGGCTCATGAAATAAAGAATCCTTTAACGCCCATTAAGCTTACCCTTCAACATTTATTGCGACTGCAAGCAGCAAACAAACTAGACAATGGTCAGGCATTGGTAAACCCCATAAATTCAATTATTCATCAGGTAGACACTTTAAGTGATATAGCCAGTTCTTTTTCTATATTTGCCAAAATGCCTCTTCCTAAAAACCAGGAACTAGAATTTAGAAATGTGGTATTTGGAACCGTATCCTTATTTTATAACAGAGAAGACGCCGAAATCGAACTTGAAGACCTAACCAATGAAGGCACATCGACAAAAATAATGGGAGACCCTAAATTGTACAGCAGGGTCATATCCAATCTTATTATCAACGGGATACAGGCAGTTGTAGAAGGTGTTAAACCGCATATACTTGTACAGTTAGTTTTTGAAGGAGAGGCTCATATAAAATTGGCCATAAAGGACAATGGTAAAGGGATTTCTGAAGATTTGAAGGACAAGGTTTTCATACCGAATTTCAGTACCAAAACTGAAGGGTCAGGCTTAGGTTTGGCTATTGCTAAAAGGGGTGTGGAAACAGCCGGTGGTCAGATATGGTTTGAGACATCCACTGGAGTAGGAACAACCTTTTATCTCCTATTTCCTCTAATCCCATGATTCCCTAATTAATTGATAGGAATTGTTTACTTTAGCTCCTTGTAAGAGATTGAGATATGCAGTTGGTGAAGTATTTTTTTGCTTTTTCATCAGTGCTTTTAGCATTGACCTATCCCACGATGGCACAAGAGCAAAAGTGCCTTTGGAAACCTGTCAATGCAAAAAAAGCCATTTATTTTTTAGATTCAATGTCAATGTTGGAATCTAGTATTCAGGTGCAAGATGCACATGGAAATACATTCTCCCATGAATATGACCTTAGTACAGGTAGACTAATTGTCCTTGATGATGGGAATACTGCTAAAGATTCTCTTTTGATTTGCTACAGAACCCTTCCTTTTTCTTTAAATCATGTATTCCAAAACAGAACACTTAAGGAAGATTATGATTCATTGGCCTATTTCAAAGACAGCCCTCCAGAAAAAAAGGCCATTTATGATTTTAGAGAGGAAGTGTTCACTTCCAGTAAACTCAATCAGTCAGGAAACCTGACCAGAGGAATATCGTTCGGGAATACCCAAAATGTATTTGTAAACTCAGCCCTCAACCTACAGATGGAGGGGGAATTGGCAGAGAACCTTAACATCAGAGCCAGTATCACTGACCAGAATGTACCCTTCCAACCAGAGGGAAATACGCAGCAAGTACAGGATTTTGACAATATATTAATTGAGTTGTACAATGATAAAATCAATCTCGCAGGTGGAGATGTTGTACTTCAGCAGCGTAAATCTGAATTTTTAAGGTACTATAAAAATGTGCAGGGGCTTCAATTTACTTCAGACTATGCAGTCAATGACAAATGGGAAGCCTCAAGCAGGGTAGGTGCAGCCATCGCCAAAGGTAAGTTTGCCTCTATGAATTTGGAGGTAAATGAAGGTGTTCTGGGGCCTTATCGTATAAGAGGGCCGGGAAACGAGCGATTTGTAATTGTTTTGGCTAATTCTGAAAAAGTCTTTCTGGATGGAAAACAATTAAAGCGAGGCTTTAACAATGACTATACCATAGATTACAACCAGGGGGAAATAACTTTCACCCCTACAGTGATGATCACCCAGTATTCTAGGGTGAGGGTGGATTTTGAGTATGCAGAGCGAAATTTCTCCAGATCTATAGTCACCGCCAATCATATTCAAAAAAGCAAAAATGTCACCTTCTACCTTAATTATTACAGGGAAAAAGATGACCGAAACCGTCCTTTATTTACTGAACTTAGCGATGGAGATAAAACCCTTCTCAGCAATGTGGGAGATGATATTTTTTCAGCAGCCATTCCTAGAATAGACAGTATTGCCTATGATTCAAATAGAATATTGTATAGAAAAGTTACTGAATTCCTGCAAAATGGAGCAACCCTGAATTACTATGAATACAGCACAGATCCCTTAGTGGCCTATTATGCAATTGGCTTTACAGAAACCACCCAGGGTTTGGGCAACTATAGAAGAAAACAACAGTTGGCAAATGGAGTTGTTTATGAATATGCACCTCCAGTAAATGGGGTTGCGCAAGGTAATTTCACGATTAGGTCACCACTGCCCGCCCCCAACAAAAAGCAGATGATTACCACTGGAACCGAAATCAAGTTGGGGAAGTACGAAACTACCTTCGCTGAACTGGCTATTTCAGATCAGGACCAAAACCTATTTTCAGAATTAGACGATGCTGATAATAATGGATTTGCATTTAAAGCTGGCTTAAGGTCGGAAGGAAGAACATTTAAAAAATTTAAAGATTATCTCTTTAATGGACAAACAACCATTGAATACAATGCCGCCAGTTTCTCTTTTGTGGACCGCTTAAGGTTTATTGAATTTGACAGAGACTGGGGCCTGACTGACAGAAAGGAGGAAGACAAGGCTGCTGAAAAATTGTATAATGTTAACCTTGAATTGGTGAAAGACAATGAAAATCAGATTTCCTATAATCTGGACCTGAGAAATAGGACAGGCGTGCTGTCAGGAATTCAACAAAGAATTAAATTAAACCAGAAACTTTGGGATAGGCTTTTGCTCACCAATGATTTTTTTCATTTAAGCAGTGAAGTGTTTCCTTTACAATCGCGCTGGCTGAGGTATCAAGGCGAGATTAAGTACCCGACTTCTGTAGTAGTACCTGGATATAGGTTTACGGTGGATAAAAATAAAGTTGTCAACCCTCAGAAAAATCGGGTAGTCGCTACGGCAATGAATTTCGAAGAGCATCAATTTTCATTAAATACCAATGATACTTTGAAGTATTCTTTTTTCGCAACTGCCAGTTTACGAGAGGACAAAGCAGTGGTAGACAACCAACTGAAACCAGACACCAAGGCCTTTATGACCACTTATGGTGTCAAGGGTACCTTTGGGGCACATACTATAAATGGTTCGTTCACTTACAGAAAGTTGACATTCTTGAGCAGAGACCTTCCAGAAGAGACAACTGTTATGGGGAAGTTGGACTATCGAAGCGCTCTTTTTGAAAATAATTTCACCAATGAATTCACCTATGCGCTGGGGAATGGGAGAGAACTAAGAAGGGAATTCGTCTTTTTACCCGTTCCAACCGGTGAAGGGACACATACCTGGAGAGATGATAATGAAGATGGAATACAACAATTGAACGAGTTTTACCTGGCTATCAATCCAGAAGAAAAAAATTTCATCAAAGTATTTGTTCCAACAGATGAGTACCTTCAAGCTTACACTACCTTGTTTAATTATCGCCTAAGTGCAAAGTTCCCCTCCAAATGGAAAACCACCACAGGTTTGAAAAAGTGGTTGGCAAGGTTTTCTAACAACACCAACTTGAATGTAGAAAAGAAAATTACCTCAAGCGAATTTTTGCAGAGGATAAGTCCCTTTCAGGCAGGTATAGCAGATACTTCTTTGCTTTCCTTGCGGCAGTCATTTCGTTCTACTTTCTTTTTTAATCGGGCTTCCCCCAAGTTTGGCATGGATTTGTCCTTTTTTAATAGTCATCAGAAGCAACTCCTTACAGGAGGTTTTGAGGAGCTGTCTCAGGATGATTGGCGCTATAATGCACGGCTCAACATTGAGACCAAGTGGAACCTGCTGTTCTATGCAAATAGGGGCAAAAGGAAAGCCTCATCAGATTTCTTGGACAATAGGAATTTTAATATTGAACAGTATACATTGGGGCCGGAAATAAGTCTTCAGCCTAGCCCCGTATTCAGAACAACCCTTCAATACAGGTTGACAAAAAAAGAAAATTTAACCAATATTGAATTTGATGAAAAGGCCCAATTGCATGAAGGGGCACTGAGTTTTAGGTTAGCAAAAGCCATAAAAACGACGGTGAATGCCCAAGTGAAATATACGTTTATAGATTACAATGGCCGTGTAAATTCACCCACCGGGTATGAGATGCTTCAGGCCCTAACTCCAGGAAACAATACCAGTTGGAGCTTGAGTTGGTTGCAGAAAATAGGTGAAGGATTACAGTTAAACCTGGTTTATGAAGGAAGAAATTCTGAAGGCCTAGACCAATTGGTACATACTGGACGGATGCAGGTTTCAGCCCTATTTTGATTAGGCATAGCCATTGAAAAATTGTAGATTTGTAACAGTTATTTTTGTTGTTGTACTAATTATTAAAGCACAAACTAATGTCGAAAAGTATTTTGGTTACCGGAGGTACTAAGGGTATTGGGAAAGCCATTATTCTTGAATTTGCAGCCAAAGGTTTTGATATATTTACCTGTAGCAGGAATGAAGGAGAATTAGAAGCATTGAAAAATGAGATAGAAAAGGATTTTTCTGCGGTAAAAGTATACGTAAAGAAAGCGGACCTTTCTATAAAGGAGGAGACAAAAGCTTTTGCAGCTTTTGTAAAAAAAATAGCTGTTCCTGATGTTTTAGTGAATAATACTGGTATTTTTATTCCGGGCAGTCTTCATTCAGAGTTAGAAGAGAATTTTGAAAAGACCATGCATACAAATCTCTTCAGTGCTTATTATTTGACAAGGGCCTTTACTGAGGATTTTATGGATAGAAAAAATGGACATATTTTTACTATAGGAAGTATAGCAGGACTTACTGCTTATGCCAATGGTGGAAGTTATGCCGTATCAAAGTGGGCCATGCTGGGGTTTACCAAATGTCTAAGACAGGAGATGATTCCCCATGGCGTAAAGGTGACATCTGTATTGCCCGGTGCTACCTTTACTGCGAGCTGGGAGGGCATTGATTTACCAGAGAGTAGGTTCATAGATGTTGCTGATGTAGCAGCATCTGTTTGGTCCGCTTATAACCTTTCACCCCGTTCTGTTGTTGAAGAGATAGTAATCCGACCTCAATTAGGTGATATATAATTATGGAATTGAAAACAGTCACAGAGAATCAGCAGTACTGCAATAGTCTTACGAATTACTCCAGAAGGAAAACTATTGCAGTAAAAATTGGAGACATAATTATTGGTGGAGACAATCCCATTGTCGTTCAATCCATGACTACCGTGGATACCATGGACACCCTTGGCTCTATAGAACAATGCATTCGAATGATTGATAGTGGCTGTGAATTGGTGAGGATCACAGCGCCCAGTATCAAAGAAGCAGAAAATCTTCGACACATTAAGGAAGGGCTGAGAAAGAGAGGATACAATACGCCACTAGTGGCAGATATTCATTTCACACCGAATGCAGCTGAAGTAGCCGCCAAAATTGTCGAAAAGGTCCGGGTAAATCCGGGGAATTATGCCGATAAAAAGAAATTTGAAGTTTTAGAATATACAGATTCATCCTACCAGGCTGAATTGGAAAGAATTAGAGAACGTTTTCTTCCTTTGGTAAACATTTGTAAAGCCAATGGTACAGCCATGAGGATTGGAACCAATCATGGCTCATTGTCTGACAGGATTATGAGTAGGTATGGTGACACCCCTCTGGGAATGGTCGAATCTGCGCTTGAGTTTTTAAGAATTTGTGAAGACGAAAGTTACCATGATATTGTGATTTCCATGAAATCATCTAATACCCAGGTAATGGTCCAGGCCTATAGACTTCTGGTAAATAAACTAGATGAGGGAGGGTTTAAGCCTTATCCGCTCCATTTGGGGGTGACAGAGGCAGGCGACGGTGAAGACGGTAGGATCAAGTCTGCCGTCGGGATTGGTGCTTTACTGGAAGATGGACTAGGAGATACTGTCAGGGTTTCCCTTACAGAGGATCCTGAATTTGAATCACCGGTGGTGAAAACACTCATTAACAGGTACGCTACAAGATCTGTAGAATCTGGTATTCAGCCCATCATTAATTACCCAATAGATCCTTTTAGCTACAATAAAAGGGTAGCTGTGGAAGTTGCAAACTTTGGAGGAAGTAATGTACCTAGGGTCATTACTGATGTTTCCACCATTGATCTGTCCAAACCAAAAGACCTGAAATGTACAGGGCATTTTTACCTTCCTGAACTGGATAAGTGGAAAATGAATGATCAGGGATGTGACTATATATACTCAGGAAGTAATCCTGTTCCATTTATGCTTCCAAATGGCCTAAAGGAAATTTTAACTTATGAAACCTGGGAACAACAGGAGGATAAAAAGAACAAACTTCCGGCTTTAGGTTTGGCACATTTGCAAAAAAATATGCCCTTACATGCGGAACTGAATTTTATACTTGTTTCATCAGAGACCATAGAGGAGACGATTCCTTATTTGAACAATGAACTACCAATGGTAATTCTGTTGTTTTCAAATAGTGGACATCAAATGCAGGCAATAAGAAGGGCTATAGTTTCGCTTATCAATGCGAAAATCAATTTACCTGTTGTCCCCAAGGTTAGTTATCGGGATGGAGATGCAGAAAAAACCATGCTGTTTTCAGGTACTGATGTTGGCAGTTTGTTGATTGATGGTCTCGGGGATGGGATTCTTATAGGTTTAGATCACCTTAAACTTGGAGATAAGGCTTCGATGCTGGAGCAGGTTAAACTTCATAATTCGGTAGGCTTTGGTGTACTACAGGCTGCAAGAACCAGGATGTCCAAAACGGAATACATTTCTTGTCCCTCTTGTGGTAGAACCCTATTTGATCTTCAGGAGACTACAGCCTTGATTAGAAAAAGAACAGATCACCTTAAAGGGGTGAAAATAGGAATTATGGGCTGCATTGTAAATGGTCCCGGAGAAATGGCAGACGCCGATTATGGTTATGTAGGTTCAGGAAAAGGGAAAATCACACTTTATAAAGGAAAAGAAGTGATGAAAAGGGCTGTTCCTTCAGAAAATGCTGTTGACGAACTAATAGACATTATTAAAGAAGATGGACAGTGGATCGAACCAAAGAACGCAGACCATGAATAGTCTCATCAATAAAATCTGAATTAAGTTAATATGGCTAGTAAATTAAAAGAGTTTTTTCAGTTGGGAGAAGTTGGGGGATACTTTATAAGGGTATTTAAAAAGCCTGACCCTAATAAGAAGACCAATTTTAATCTTAGAATGATGCATGGCATAAATAAGATTTCGATATTGGTTTTCCTTGCCGCTTTGATCTATTGGATCATCAAAAGGCTGGCTTGATGAATATTGAAACCTTTCGGGAGTATTGTTTGGCCAAACCAGGAGTGACTGAGGACACTCCTTTTGACCAAAACACACTTTGCTTCAGAATAGGGAACAAAATTTTCGCAATTTTAGATATTGACAAATTTGAAAGTGTCAATTTGAAATGTGACCCTGAACGAGCCGTATTATTAAGGGAAAAGTATGATGGTATTCGACCGGGCTATCATATGAATAAAAAGCACTGGAACACCATTTCTTGTGATGGGTGCCTGGCAGCATCCATTGTATTGGAATTGGTGGATCATTCCTATGCTTTGGTTTATTCAAGCCTACCTAAAAAATTGAAAGAAGAAATCAACGGATGAGTTACCTGAAAATTGAGGGGTTAACCAAAACTTACAATGGTGAACTGAAAGCCCTCGACGCGCTTTCTTTGAATATTTCTAAAGGGGAGCGCTGGTCTATTATTGGTGCCAGCGGAAGTGGTAAAAGCACTTTATTGAAGCTGATCGCTGGTATGGAAGTTCAGGATGAAGGTGTCGTCTATTTAGAAGGAGAGAAAATCCTTAACCCAGATCAGAAACTGGTCGCAGGCTATGATGAACTTCAGCTTGTAAAACAGGACAATGGTTTGTTTCCTCTGTCTACTGTCGCTGAAAATATCAGCAGACCCTTGCTTCAATACGATAAAGACTATGCCACCGAGAGGCTTGAAACCTTATTGCAGGTGTTTGGCTTGGAGGATAAAAGAGACAACTTCCCCAGACAGCTATCAGGTGGTCAACAACAAAAAGTAGCCATCGCCAGGGCACTTAGCCTGGAGCCTCAGGTTTTACTTCTAGATGAACCTTTTAGCTCACTGGATAGTCTGCAAAAAAGAGGTCTTCTGGATGAGTTGAACCTGATTTTTAAAGAACTGGAGATTACCGTGATCATGGTTACCCATGACATACAGGATGCACTTTTGCTTACTGAAAATTTATGCGTGCTTTCTGATGGGAAGCTATTACGCCAGGGAAAGGTAAAGGACATATACCAAAATCCCGAAACTGCCTATGTAGCAGGATTTTTTGGCCCCCTAAATGGAGTTCCTGGAAAACCCAACCAGTACCTAAGGCCTTCATCCATAGAAAATTCAACCGAAAAAGGGAAATTAAAAGGAAAAGTATTATTGAATCGGTATTTTCCAGAATACGACCTCCTAACAGTGGAGGTACCAGGCAAAGCCCTTCCCTGGCAGATTACCCGTATTGAAAGAGATATCTCCGAAGGAGCCACCATTTATATGAGCTGGGAAGAGGATAAAGTTTTGATCCTGGAAGATATATAGCGTTTCAAGGTTTAAATCACCTTGAAACCTTCTTCTTTTTCTTTATCTGTAGCTTCTCTTACAGCAAATACTTCACCATCAAAATGTAGGTTCATGCCCGTAAGTGGGTGATTGAAATCCAAAAGCACTTCCTCTCCAAGGTCTTTTACCACTTTTGCCTGCATGGGATATCCATCTTCATCGATCAGGGGTAGAAAATTCCCTTCTTGAAGCATCTCTTCCTCAAAACCTTGTTCCTTATTAAACTGTGATTTTGGAACCGATACGATGAGTTCATCGTCCGGTTTACCATAGGCTTCTTCTACGGTTAGGGTGAAATTAAAATTATCACCTTGCACTTTGCTTTCTAGTCTTTCTTCAAAAGTTTTAGGCAGTCCGCTATCACCATATAGGAAATAGAAAGGGTCATCCTGGTCTCTGACTTCCACACTAAAGGGCAGGGAGTCGGGTGTTTCGTTGGTCACTTTTAATTCGTAGGTCAATCCTACAATAGCATTTTCTTCGATTTTCATACTTTTTATTTAAGCTTACAAAGTTAATCTTTATTGATTGGAAATAAAAAATATCTAGGGACCACCCTGATAGTACAGGGATTTGCTGGTCACAAAACAGCCACCGCCACTGAAAGTTATGAACTTACAAACCTGGAAACCCTAAAACAGCCTTTTGAAAAATGAATAAGGTATTACAGGAAATCGCTATCTTTAATGAACCCAAATAAAGGAGAATATGGATATTAGAAGCGAAAAACTTGAACTGATAGCACGTTTAACAGCTATTGAAGATGCTACGCTTATACATCGTATCAAACTGTTGCTGGATCAGGAAAGAAAGCATGAGTTGTTTGAAACAACGGATGAAGACCTGATCGAAAGAGCCAAAGCTTCCCTTCAATCTATTGCAGAAGGAAAAACTAGTGTCATGTCAACTTGATATTGTCGTATAATTTAATTAGCTTTATCATAAAAACAGCTATGATAAAATATAAAGTGACCTTGAGTCAGGAAGAGCGGGGAGAACTCACTGCTATAATCA